>Ga0179593_1505078_pt1 | contig 17610 bp, 14 predicted proteins | sample CZODoug2_1_08_16_FD_185931 | JGI IMG/M metagenome (GOLD analysis project Ga0179593, IMG submission 185931) | Vadose zone soil fungal communities from Angelo Coast Range Reserve, California, USA - CZODoug2_1_08_16fungal (PacBio error correction) | ecosystem: Environmental > Terrestrial > Soil >... | reverse complement strand
ATTTGGGAAATAAAGACTTGAAGCGCAGGGACCGTTCCTTTTTTTTTTTTTCTTTTTGTTTTGGTAGGCACCCTGAGCTGATCTCTCCCCCCACGTAATATTTTTGAACTCTGCGGAACGTCCCAGCTCCACAAAAAGGAATAGTTTGAAAGGATGGCCAGCTTCTTTTCCCTTTTTCTGCCGTGGTCTGACCCCTTCCCCCCCCCCTTTTTGAGATACGTCCTCGCCGGTTATTGGATGTATTTTTTGTCGTCGTACGGGCCAATTTCGGGTCTAAAAACCTAGTGTTTAAGAGTTTACAAGAGCCTCCCCCTTTCTTTTCTGTCCCGAATAACGGTAGGCCGACGTTGCTTCCGCTTTCTGTCTGCCTCCATTCATGCCAGGAAACCCCCACATGTTGGCTCGTGCCTTTTTTTCCTTTCCGGTGTTTTTTTCTTTTCCAATAGCAACCAGACACAGGGGTCACTGCGGAAGTTCCCCCGGTCAAGGGGAACAGGAATTTTTCTGTTTTTTGGTGCGGTTAGTCCCCCCTTTCCATTTCCGTCCAATTCTACAAACAGGCACGGCCGAATTCGTGATTACCCTTGATCCTGGTATCTGTCGAGACAGTTGTGGGGAAAGAGGAAGAGTGAACGGTCCCACTATCCCCTTGCTGATTCCTCTATTCCCGGAACTGTGGTCTAAACCTTTCCTTGTCGTAGGAGGCCGGTGGCGCGTCACATGAGCGGATCGACTGGTCTCGACCTTTCATTCTTCCGGACCAAGCTCAGGAACGTCGTCGGGGTGCTCAGACGGTAGTCGATGGGTTGGTGCTGGTGGGGTGAGAGACTTTTTGTTCGTTTCGTTTGTAAGAAATAGAGGGCTCTACAAAAAGTTCAGCAAGGTCCCCCTTTTAATCCTGGAGTCCCCTCTCCTTCTTCCCTTTCTTCTTTTATCGGCCGAAACGTTACGGCGGGTCTGCGTGTGGTGCGGCAGAAACCATGGTTGAATGGATGGGGTGGTGAGTCGGAGAATAGGCCTTTCCCTTCTCCAACGCCGTTGTTCGGTCCCGGATGTACTTCGATAATTAGTAAGGAATGCGGGGGCGTAAGAAAAAGGACATGGCACTGCGCGGGAACAGGGACTTTTCTTTACGGGAACCGCCCCTTCTCTCCTTTCTCGTTTGTTCCTCAGGATTTACCATTGAGGGGAAGGTCGGATTCGAGCAGTCTCCCAGTCACCCGTTCGCATTTTAGCGGGAAAGGGACCCAGCCTCCCAGGAAGTTTGCCCCTGACTCCTTCCCACTTTCCCCTTCCCCCTACACCCCCCCAAGACTTTTTTTCTTTCGAGGTTGGTACTGTTAAAAGCGTGTTGTATCCGAATGGTGTGTCTTGAAGCGGGCTGCCCCCCCCCCCCATTCTTTAACGGGACTTTTCATGCCCGCATCACGGCTGTATTCCGGGTTTCATAGGCGGCGGCAACTGCTGCCGCCATTTGGTTTGATGACGATTTTTTCCCCCCCTTGTGCTTACCTTCCGTTTTCTTTCCTCTTTTCGCCTCCGGAGGGAGATTGGATTCCTTTGGATCCACTCGCAGCAATGATGGGCCGGACCCTCTGTGCGACCTGTTTTCTCGTCCCTGCCCTTTTTGTCTTGAATATAGGTGCTTGACGCGTCCTTTTTCAGGTAGTGAAATTGAAGTTTTATTCGCGAGCGAGAGCGCGAGTGACCCGGGTAAGGTTACCTCCATCCTGTTTTTACGCCCATTGATCCCGATATTTTAATAATAATTTGTTGGAGACCACGCAGTAACCCTCTCATGGCCACCTGTTGACCGGCACTCGCGGGCGGGCCGAATGAAATTACAATTTCACTTAAACCCGGGAGCGCGAACCCCCTCTCTTCTTCCCTCCCCCCATGACCATTAATAAAGAGGTAGCCTCCGAGAAGGATGTCACAAAGATGGAGCAGGGGTGGACCCCCTTTTTTTTTTTTTCCCTCCCTCCCCTCACCCTTCCCCTATTGCCCCGGAAGGTAACGCGGAAAGTAGAATAATAGCTCGTCGCCTGCGTTCACGGCGCCGCCTCTTTTCTAAGTCGAATACAGGACATTGAAAAAACTCGTTGCAGGCCCCAAGCTTCCCTAGGCCCCCCCCCTTACCGCGATCACATCCTGGATTCACACAACAGGACACAACATCGGCGGCCCAAATTCCCCCCCCCAATTCATAGGGCCCCCCCTCCCCCCCTCCTTTTTTCTTCCTGTCTCTTCTCCTTTGTTTCTCTTAAGTTCCGGTACCATTTACGGACCGAACCCCTCACCGTCCAATTCGGTAGTGAGTCACTCAAACCAAACGAAGCAACGTCTTCCTTTCCCTCTTCCGAGATCCGTCCCTCCCTCATTCGTAGAATCTAAATATTTGCGGACCAACAAAGGTCAAGGTTCCGCTTAACTAACGGATCACCCCCTTTCCTTTTCCTCTCCTGGCCCAGGTCATTTCCTTTCCCTTTCTCTTTTTTCATACCCCTGATGCTTTCCTTTTGCCCATTGATTCACCAGGTAAGGCCCGTCTGACTCCTAATCCGGCGTCCTAATCTCACCACTATCCCATGGCCCCCAAAATGGTTCTTGTCTCCCTCCCCTTTCACCTTCAAATCTTATAAGGCTTCCTAAAACTCTAAGGCTCGTTCCCGTCTCTTGTACTTACTTTTTGGGCGCCAGGCCGCCGATGGCCCCCCTTTTCCCAACGCCAAACCCCTTTCCCTCCCCCCCCCATCACCAAACTCCACAAAAAAAATCGACCTACGGGCCCATGCCCGACGTTCCCGTCCTAGGTTGCAACGCCGGCCTAGTAAGCCTCGATCAATTTCTCCTCTTTACGCCCACTTCTTCCCCAAATCCTTTCGCAGGATTGAACCCATCCCAACCGTGAATATGGACTAACTGGTCGAGTGGAGGCCCCCGTAAAACCAATCTTTCCCCCCTTCTCCCTTTCCAGTCCTATTAATGGATCATGCCTCAAAATTGAATGGCGGCTGTTTGGCTTCCCGGCGAGAAGACAGGCGGCAGAACAGCCCGAAGGCCCCCCTTCCCTGTACCAACTTCGTTTTCCATGGAGTTCAAGGCATCGGGGGTGTTGGATACCTCCTTCAATCGGACAACATCTTAAACCCTCTTAACCAATGTGGCGGTCTGGACTTCTTCTTCTTCCTTCTCCCTCCCTTTCTTTTCCCCTCTCCATTAGGCCCTAAGGTACAAACAAAGAATTTTCACGATCGTCTTCGACCTCAGGTTTTACGACCCAAAATTTCCACTCTAGAAAAGACAGGCCTCCTTCCCCTCCTCCCCACTACCTTTCCTTTTTTTTCCCCTGAAGCGGCTTCCCTATGTTTTTCGTTCAAGAGGGGATGATTCCAGTTTTACTGTTCTTTTTCCGTGGTCATTTCTCGTAAAAGTGGGCGTATTCCCCTCCGCCTTGGATCCCCCCCTTATAAAACCCCCCTACGTTCCTTCGGAGCGTTTCTGATTCCTATATCTCCTTTTGGTGTTATGAGGTTATCTTGTAAAAGAAGCGGCCCGCGCCCAGGGAGCAATCACGGTTTTCTTTTCGCGATCCACCTTCTTCCTTTTTCACGGATTTCCCTCCCTGATTGGGAACTCTTTGAAAAGACAGCAGCGAATCAGCCTCGTCCACTTTGCAGAGGCGGGGGCGGAGATGACCCTTCCTGAGGTGAGCTACCCTAGCGGGTGGATACTTCTTTTGGTTCGTTACGGCACTTCTTTTCTAAAACTAGGGTTGCTTCATAGCCAGCGGTATTTTCCTGAAACCGATTCACCTGATCCAGAAGGTGAAGATGTATGACACTAGGATCTTCCTCCCTTCCCCCCTTTTCTCGGCTAGATGACGCGGTTAAGAATAGGTCTACCGCCCGGCCGCGTTGTACTTGCCGACCAGTTCCCACGCTGCCATTGAAACAGGTTTGCTTGTTCGGCAATTCTTTCCTTCCCCCCCCCTCTCTTTCTGTTTCCAACAGGCTGATTTCAATGTTTGATTACCATTGCTCCAGGTAAAAGGTCGGACATACGTAGAGTGAAAGGGAGTGCGCTACGGTCCTCCACTCCTCCCCCTTCTCCGTTCTTTCCTTTAATTGGGTGCGGGGAATTCATTTCCTTGCGGACTATATAGCGGTTGGTGCGCCCTCCCTTGTGTGTTTGATATGCTTGCCACGGGAGTACGCGTCAGGCTTGCCCTTGACCATACATTAACTTTTTTTTCTTTCCCTCGTTCTTCTCTTTGTGGTCTTGGTTGGGCTCTCCATTCGGCGCGTTTCGTTACTATCGGACGATGGTAATCCCCACCCCCCGGTTTAAGTACCGTCGATGAGTTCTTTCCTTTTCGGTTGTTTGCCTCACATATAACTCTAGTTGCGGCACGAAACACTTTTGGTTGCCCATTGTGTGGTATTCTTCTAAGGATAGGTTAGGATGAAATCCTTGGGGCTTACCCTTTTTTTCTTTCATCCTTCCCTTCCATCCTTTCTTTTTAAAGAGACGGGGGGAATCTGTGTGGAAATGCCCCCGAGCCAGTTGGGAGACTTGGATCCGTTATCCCGAGGGAAACCTGACCCCTTGCTTCCGGTGTCTCCTTCCTTGTCCCGTTTCTTTGTAAGAAAGGAGTGCGTAGCTTCTAGTTCGTTGAGTCAACCCGCGTAATACTTAAGCGTTGTGCGTTCAGCACTAATTGCGGTATTTTCCCTTCCTTTTTTCCCCCTTTCCCTGGGTCCCCCCCTTTCCTTTTAAGCAAGAAAAATTTTCTTTAGTATGTTGCCGAATGGAAAAATGCCGCGTATGTTGTATCGAAGTTTTGTTGAACCTTTTTGACGAGGTGTCATTTTTTTTTCCTTCTTCCTGTGCCCCCTTTTTTTTTTTCCTCCCCCCTTTATGTTAAGGAGTTTGCGTCTTTGCGCGCCGCGACGCCTCGATGCGATCTGCTCTGAGTCCCGGCGTATTTGTCTTCTGGTAGATCTGTTCTTTTCCCCCCTCCCTTTTTCGGTCCCCCCCTTGCTCTTGATGGTGCCGTTCTTAATTCGTTCGCGGGTCAGCTCCTATAGGGATCAGACTGAGTGCACCGTTCTGCTATGGCTCTTTCACCATTGGAATATTAGAGATTTAGCCGCGCGATTGCGGGACCAGGTTGGCCATGGACCGGGTCGGACCATTGATAATTCTCATCCTCTTTTTTGATTCCTCCTTTTTCCCTGTCCCTGCCCACCCCCCCTCAAACATGTTGACGGCACACTCGCGGCGGCTAGCGCTAATTCTTAACTTCAATTTACCTGGTACATGAAAACCCCTTCATTGGCCACTCCATCTTTCCCTCTCCTCACCTCTACTTCCTTCACAAGAATCTCACTCCGTCGTAACAAAAGATTGGAGTCTGATGTGTTCCACAATTCCCTCTCTTTTCACCCCCTCCCCCTGATCTCAGTTGGATTTACGGTTCCTCGTCGCAGTATTCGCATCACCACTCGGCTCAGCAAGTTCCCACTGCGCATATGAATACGTCGAAGCCATTGTGACCTTTTTTTTTGCTTTCGCGGACACGGCGTAACGCTCAGATTCATACCAACCAGTTTACCACATCTGCGGCCCTTTTACCCCCCCCACACAATACGGGACAAGACCCCCTTTTTTTATGGTAGAAGGAATGGTCCGTTCCTCTTCCCCCTTGATTCCCTAACCATCATACAAGGGGAGTGTTTTCCTTTCAGATGATGCGAAAGGTGACCTCTTCGACTGATCGGCTCCGTAGCAATACGTTCGAACCTCAGGGTACCCCCCCCTCTCTTTACCCCTCCTCCTACCCCCTGTAAATCCCGCTTACATCCCCCACCGCTTTGGCCCTCGCAATGTTTTAGGTCCCTTTCTTACGGCCACCCCGTCGAATCCCAACTGATGCTTTCTTTTTCCCCTTCCCCCTTTTCCAATTGTTACCTTTTCCAAAAGGCATCCTGCTTTTTTTTACCTATCACACTCCCTCCACCCAAATTGGTTTCCGCCACAGCACTAGTCTTTTCTGCTCCAGTGGGCTGTCGCCCAATCACCGAGAATTCGTTAAGGGTTCCCTCGTCGCGTGTACCCTTTTTTTGGGGAAAAAGACGTCCGGCGACCAAAGTGGCCCCTTCCCCCCCCATTAATTCCTCTTCTGCCCCCCCACGAAATTAGACCGTTACCTCATCCCGCGTGTGGTCTGCAACGGCCTTCGTACGCATCCACGGATCTCAATCTTTTTTCCCCTTTCTCCCCTTCCTTCCCACCCAATATACGAAAGCATTTCCCGGAACCGAATCCAATGAATATGTACAAAATTCTAAGGGCTAGTGGAGGCCAAGTTCCCTTCCTCTTCCCCATCCTAACCCTCTGTCCTATTTTAGTATGGTTCCCACCGTGAAATGCGGCATGTGTTAGGAAGTCAGGCGCTCTGAAGGGCCGACGGTGCCACCCCACCCCGAATGTCAATTCCTGTTCACCGCTGGCTCTTTTCACCAGGTGAGGAATGGCGTAAAGTGCAACGGACGGTCTGGGGCTGTTTGAACCGGAAATCGGCCACCCTGGACGTCACCATGCTTACTCCTGTGGGAAGTTGGATTTTATCCTTCTTTCCTCCCTGAAGCTTCTCCAACCCCCCCTTTAGCCTCAGGTGATAGACCCAACGCATGTGGGGAAATATGATGTCTTCCCCCGCCTAGGTTTTCCGACCCGAATTGCAGTAAACGATCTACCAAGGCCCCATAAACCTCTGGGTTTAGCCCTTTCCTTTCTTCAACCTCCAACATCGTGTATAAAAGTGCTTTTTTATCCCTCTCTTCCCCCGGGCCTGTGTTCCGAGCTTTTGTACTGGGATGGTTCCGCGGAGTTTTAAACCATTCTCTCCCCATTCTTTTTTGTTCTTCTCCCTTAACAGGTGGATCGACTTTAGTCAACAACCTACCGTGATTACGCGCCGTGTGACGATTTCCGAAGATATCTTCCTCCTAGATCCTTTTTTTTTTCTCTAGCTATATAGTCTTTCCCCAGAGGACCCCCAGAAAGGGGGGTGGGGCCGGCGCGAATCCGGTCGTGTTGGATGTTATCCCGACCCGCCTCTTTTCCTTTTCCTCTGAACCCCCCCCACTTCGTTCTTTTTACTGGTTTCCCGGAAACCGCCCAGTATCCAAACGGAATCAGCCTCTTTAAAAAGGCCCTTTCATCTCTTCCTCCGCTGACGATCCCCTTTCCTTCTCGTTTGCTACCCCGTTCGGAGTCCGGTGATGATTGTTCTTTTGTAGATAGCGGCAGTCTGGTCGTATTAAACCCGGGTCGATGACGATCATATGCACCGTGGTAGGGAACGATACTAGAGGCCGACTTTTCTCGTTTCTGTCTGTCCTTTCCCTCGCCGAAACCTTTCCAAATTTTTCTTTGAATGTGTGAAGAGCTGGTATCCGAAATAGGTATCAAAAGCCCCAGGGCGCCGTTTGTGCCACTGGCCGACTCCAGGACAAGGTTCGGGCCTCAAGGTTGCTTCTGGTGTTAGTTTCCTTTCAGTCCTTCTTATCGAAGGACTAAGGGCGAATAAGTGTATTACCCTTAAGGTCCGCTGTCTACAGATTGTAGATGGGGCCCGGAGTGAGGAGGATGTCCGAACCTCTCCGACATTTTTCGAGTTTTACCCTTTTTGATTGCGGTTCGGATCCAGTCTTAGGGAAGTCGATGGATCGCCGAAGGTGGCGCGTTCAATAAAAGATGTCGACTGTTGAGTGACGTCATGCTTCCCAAGCCCCCTTTTTGGGATGGATGGTCAAGTCGTCTTTGAGTTGTTCTGGTTTGCGATCAGATTTTAGTTTGGTTGTCCGACCATCCCCCCTGGTGGTACTCCCCCCCTGATTCCAATGACGGGCTGGTTAGCCTTGGCTTCTCTGAGTTGGTCGAAAGACCCGTAATTGTGGTACTTGTTTCCCCCGCCAGTACCCCAATTTTTTTTTATGACTTTTTGTGAGAAGCTCGGACGAATTCCACTCAAAGACCGGGGCTTCCTCCTTATCCTTTAATAATTTTTTTTAAATGAGAGTTGCCCACACGTGGGTGCAGTTACATTAAGGAACCTATTCCCCCCCCCCTTTTCTGATTTTCCTCCGTTATTTTCCCGGGGGACTGACATTGGTCGAGTTCTGGGATTGTTACCGGCGGGTTCCTCAATGGATTTCTCTCGGCAGTTCGCTGACTTCCGGTCGAATAAGCGTTTCGTCCCTTTCCTCCTTCTCCTGATTTATGTAGTGAAAATGTACGACACCTCTCCCCAGTACCCCAACTCTTTGGTCTCCGTATTGGAAGTGGTTGAATGAAAAAGGGCCGCCGATTTGTTCGAACTTAGCCATCGGACTGTTCCCTCCTTTTTTCCCGCATCCATGCTGCCAAGTGTTTGATTCAATTAAGGCCGTATTCTCGGCGTTCTGTTAATGTGCGAGCCTTTCTCTTGGAGATGATGCGATTGCCCCAAAGGGTGCCCCGGGGAGTTCGTTCCCTTCTTTCTCCCTTTTTTTTTCGTAGCGTTTTAGGATCTGGTCTTCGAGTGGGTAAAATTGCAAGCAGATGTTCACCGTTTGAGACCGGCTTTTGTTATGCTCCGTCATACCTCTTATGGAGTGCGCGCTCTAGGTTCTTTCTGATGCCCTTTCAGTTATAGATCCCTCTTAGAAGAGTGAGGAAAATTTGTTGTCTGAAGATGGGGCTTGCATTTATCTCTTCTCTTTTCCCTTTTTAATCTGTTGTTGTTGATCTAACATGGAAGCCCCCATTCCCTCCAACTTTTCTTTTCCACCCGCGGCGTCCCTGAGATGCTTAATTTATTTATGGGCCCAGCTTTAACCCATCAACGGTCTCGCGCCCTAGAGGTATGATCCATAGACGGCGATACAGCAGTTCTCGCCAGTCAGGGCCCCATCCTGTTCGATTCTTTTTGCTGGTTCTCCCCGCCTTGACATCCAGATCATCACTGGCCGACTATCTTGAACGGCCGGTCCTTTGGCCAGATTCCGCCATATCTCCTCTGCGGCTCGAAGCAGTTTTCCACCTATGACCGAATATTGGATCCCTTTTTTTTTTTTCTCCCACTGGTCCCAGTCGTCCCTTAGTCAGTGCCACCGGCGCCACGCTCATCCTTTAGTTTATCAAACAAGGCTTCTGTACATTCCCCACCTTCAAATCACTCAACCGTTTTTTGGTAATGGTTCAGGAATGTGTAATGTTCCTTTTCTCACCCTCATTCGACCAATTCCCCAATAAGTTGAAACGATTAAGATGCTTCGTTTATACGCGAAATGTTTCATCGCACCTCCTTCTGAACTCAGGAACAACCCTGGCTGACCCCTCCCTCCAATTTCAAGGTTACCCCTAATAATGCGACCCTTTGGTCGCCCTGTTGGCCAGGTCATTCTTACGGCCCCCCCGTCTTTGATACAAGACGGATGCTTAGGAACCTTTTGATTCCCTAAGGGTAAACCACCACGGGTCTTGGGCTCCTTAAGGCCTCCTGTCACCAAAACTGGTCAAAACCAAACATTTTTTGCCGGAAAACCAACCGAAGTACCAGCGGTACGGCATCGCCAACCCTCTTTCTTCCCCTGAGGGCTTTCTCGTACTTCAATTTGTCGAGACCCGTTTGCGGTTGCCAACGAAACCTCCATACTTCGTCACCCACCAACTCCATCAGTCTTACCATCACCTCGTCCATTGACTGCGGTCTTTTTCCCCTTCCGCGGTTTCCCCACAGTATAGACCTGATGTTTTTATTCCAATGTTCCCCCGCTATCCTATTCCCCGGAGGAAAGTTTGATCATCCCTCCCTCCACAAAACGTCCTCGCTTTTAATTACGGGCCTTCGTCGGGGAACGTTATTTTCACCCTAAATTTTCATTTACCTTTATCATTTGGTAATCACACCTCTTGACATTACTGCAGTTCGTTTGTCGTGTTCCGGCCTCTGCTTCCCCTCTTTTCTCCCGCTTGCACGCCCCCATGGACAAAAGTAACAATGTTTTTCCGTTGGGAATGCGCGTTTCAGGCCAACGAGGTTGCTGTTTGATACCTATTCGGACAACCCGGTACAAATCCGCTCCCATGAAGGAGGGCTGATTCCTGGCTGTCAGACCGAAGCTTACAATCCCCCCTTGACTCTTGTACCGGTATCCGTTCCCTACCTCCTTTTTTTGCAATATCTCTAAACCCTAAGACCGTGAAACATTGCGTAACGTCGACCCCCTACAGCCGCATTCCACTTTTTCGTCGACCGTAGCTCAAACTATACCTGCATGGTCATCCCTTAGCGGATCACCTCTGCTTGGATTTTTTCTTCTCTTCAGTTTTTTCCCTCCCGGGTCCTTAAGAGTTCCAATCATCTTCCAGTGGTTCGATCCCCCTTTCTCGAATGGGGTCTCTACCGCTCCCACCACCTGACCTTATTGCACGGTCTTCTTGCGTTCTTCAGAACTTCATAATCCGTTTTCGTTGCTAGAGATAGGCGGTTTAAAGCAGAGGCACGATCCCCTGCGCGCATCCGCTTTTTGTGCGATTTTAGTGGCCTCCCTAGCGATGGCATCTAAAATGCCTCGAGTAATTCTGGACTCCGTTTTCAACCACGCCCCAGTATACCCGAATAAGACTCGGGAAAAGGCCTTGGCGTGGAGTTTACACGCACCCCTTTTTGTTTCCTGCCCCAGAGGTGGAGAGGCAGAAGGTGATGAGGCCTTCTTTGTCTATCGTTACGGCACTTTCGGGTCGTAAAACCAGGGTTCGAAGAAGATACCCAAAAAAGTTCGTGTAGTTTTCTATCACCCCGTCAACGGAGCCCTTATTTATGGTATGCTCTGTGTCTTTCTCCAGGACTGCCCGAATTCACATGTTGGAGCGGAAGTCCTTTTTTCTTTTTTTTCCCCCCCTATAGATATTCCCCCATTCTTGCCGTTTATTGTCAGTCACTTCTTCGGTGTTAACAGGAATTGGCCCTTTTTGTTGTTAGCAAGTCGGGAAGCCTCCCTTTAGAAGGGATCTCCCAAACAGGCCTAATTGAATCTTCAACCTTCTTATAATTGATCCATTTTTTCCAGGGAAAGATTGGAGACCTGGCTTGAGAGGGCCGGTCGTTCATGCCCGGAGAGTAGGAACACGGGTGGTTCTGCGGTTAGGGATAATTTTACTTGGAAATATATACCTTCTTTAGGTGATCACTGTAGCGACGATTCAATACCTGCTGAGTTGATTCGCTGATGTGTACCCTTCCCTCTGACGCGTTGCCAAATACCTTCGGTGCTTTATGGTCCCCCGTAGTCGATTTTTGATTGGTCTGGTTGTGGCGATCTCTATTGGCGTTTTCTTTTGTACGACCTTCGAAGGACTGGACACCTTTGTCTTTCCACGCTCCCTCCTGCGAGCCTATGACTTTCTTGAGGTTCGTTCCTCCCGGCTCCTTTTCTTCCTTGTGCGGGTGAGAACCAAGTGTTTTTCTGATGGGTTTTTGAGAAGGCGAGTAGGCCCCTTTCTGATGCCGCCCGTGTTGGCTCTTGTCGACGGCATTCATGTCGCATGTTGGTATTCAAGCTTTGGGTTTAAGTTTCATCTTTTCCCCACATTGCGAGGCCAATTGGATAATGTGGACCGTTATGTAATGTTTGAACATTCCCTTTTTTTTCTCGGGGTCAGACTTCTTTGTTATTTCGTTTACGAAGGATTTCGTATTTTCCTTTCATTTCGTAGGACCCGTTCGAATCAGCGGTGTTGACCCCGGTCAGCCCACGCTCATTCGTATTCGGACTCAAATGCCCTTCCCCATTTTTCCCCCGCCCCCAAAAGACTTTGTTCTTTTTCTTATTGACCTTTTTTAATCAAGGCCGCCGAATGTTGTATCTTGTTAGTTTTTTACTCGCGCGATGTTCCGAGGGTAATCGGGAGCATTCCCTGCCATTTTTCATTCATTTCTCCTTCTCCCCTAGGCCGGCGAAGTGGCCCTTGTTCCTGCCACTTGATGCAAAGTCTTGGCCTTGTCTTTTACTGCCGTATTCAGCGGTTTCGGCCGGTGAGTCTCCATCTGGAGGACAAACCCCCCCACTGCCATTCGGTGCTAGAAGGTGCTGTTTAACGGCCGGAGCGCTAATTGGTGATCAGATAGGTGATTTTCCTTATTCCGATGGCCATGAGGTCCTGAAATTGAAGTTCTCGGAGCGAGCCTCCTCCTGTGACCTGGCACCAGGTTAATGCCGATGGTGGTTACTCATTCTCTATTTTCTTCCTCACCTTGTTTGTTTTCTCCTTTCCGTAAACTCTTCAGGACCCCCCCCCTGGTTCCCGGCACTAGAGCCGCCCCTAGCGACTTACTCTTCAATTTAACTCAGGGCCCCATCGACCATCAACCCCGTTGCGCAAGAGAGTTTACCCCCTATGACGGCGCTCCCGCTTCTAGAGGTTCGCTCCCACTTGTCGTTTCTGATTTTTCCCTCCACGTAAATCATATCCTCACCGCCTCCCTCTGAATCCCCGGCGGTTCAGACATCTCTCCAAGCGCTCAGTCCAGTTCCACGTTCGCTATGTCCCCCAGTCGAATCACTAACAGTGGCGCGGGCCCGTCAAGAGGACCACCCTTGCGAAGCTCCTTTCTCAACCCCTTTTTATTTACAACATCGGGCTTCCCCCCTTTTTCCTTTTTTTTTCCCCCCACTTAAATACCGGACAAGTCAAAGTCTTTTGGTAATGGGTTAGACTTTCAGGTGTCCGGTACCATTTCACGGATTCGACCTACAGGGTTAAATAACGATTAAGATTTTTTTTGAACTTTTTTCCTTAAGATCCCACTGCTCTATAGAGCCCTCTCAAACCGCACGGTTCCCCCCATAAGTTTGACCCCGAGCACTACAACCTTCACGGTTTCCCGCCTTACATACGGATCCACCTTCTTGGCAGTTCCCTTCGGCCCTGTACTTCTTTCACCCTGTTCTTTCAATACAAACGGATTCCTGTGGAAATGATCCGTATCACACTGTAAGCCACCCCTTTTTGGCATCCTCCTGATCCCTGCGCCTATCCCACTCCTAAACAACTTCTCTAAGCAAAGACTCCCGATTTTTCCCAAGGTCTTTGCTGGTTCTCTCCCCCTCACTAGAAGCAGACCTATTTGTAGCGTGTACTTCACTTTTTCTCTCCCCCGCAGTCTGCGTTACACCCGCCAATCCTTGACCCCAGACCCCTACGTTTTTCCCATCCCGTCTCCCCCCTAATGAGGTCTTTAACGGCAACTGGCGTCGTATGCTCCCCCCGTCAGATAAGCTCATTGCCGCCAACGTAAACCCCACCTACGTTTCTACTTCCTCAAAGGAAAGCGTTTCCCCCGTCCCGCATCCCCCGTGAATATGGCTATCAGGGCTGTTTTTCCGTCTTCTCGCACTATGCCCCATATACCAATCTGTCGCCTCTTTCACGGTATCAAGGGTAAGTTCTCGGCTCTAAGTGGCTTCTCTCCAGGGCCTTTCCCCTGACCTAACAACCAGAAGGGCCCCTGTTCACCGATGGCCCGTGACCACGGTGGGACGTGCCAACGACGGCTGATTTGATACCTATTCTTTCGTTCCCCAACCGCGTTCCCCATCTTCCGCTCCAACCTCTTTTAAGGTTCTTTCCCTGACACAAGTAGACAGAAAGTACCATAACTTTGGCCCCCGTTTTTTTACGGTTCGTTCCTCCACGCCACTTGGACTTTTTCTCGACTCTTTTACGACCTGAACCCCTCCCTTACCTATCGACCCACCTACCCTTCTTTTTTTCAAAAGGCTCGACAGACTTTTTTGCTTACAAATATACCATGTCCCCCCGGCAGTTCTCCTCCTCTTTCCCCCCTCTCTGATTGGTTTGTATAATTTATGAGTTCCACATTCCCTCTTCCCCCTTGGTCTTTCTCTCCCCCCGAGCATGGGGATCTCTCCAGATCAAAAAAAAATTTGTCGCGCCGGCGCGTGGCCCTTTCTGCTACCCGCCATATATCTTCCTCCCCCCTCCTCCTTGTGTTGAGAGAAGGCGGGTACCGGGCCTCCTGGTGACGTTTTTTTTCTGTTTTGATGCTTGCGATTCCCATGCGTTTTTTCTCTCTCCCACTGGATGTCCGCTCCTTCAGTTTTGGGTCCTCCGCGGAAAAATCCCCAGTATCCAAACGAATCAGCGACCCCTCCAAGATTTGGGTCCCTTTGCCGGGGCATGCCATTGTTTGTCCTATGGCGAAGCCGTTTTATTCTGGCATGTATTGGGGTCGCTGTCCCTTCCACTTTCGGGTCGTAAAACCTAGTTGTCTCCTCCCCGATCTATTGACCCCTAGGGTTAGGGAACGATACTAACGAGGGCCCCCCCTGAAGATGTTGTTTCATCTTCGGTTGACCCTTGATCTGCAAACTTCCAAACATGTCTTAAGCTGGTACAGAGACCTTTGTGTCCCCTCTTCCTGAATAGGTATACCATCCCAACAGACTCCGAGTTGACTCGACTCCACAGTCACCCCTCGTTTCCCCCTGATGGACCTGGTCGGTTTGCATTGTTGTCCCAGTTTGGGCAGGCCTTCCTTTGACGGAATTCTCCCCCAAACATAGCTGTTTTCATGATCCAGGTTCATGTATGACAGATTGTATCTTTTTCTTTTCAGTTCTTGCGGAGGGACCGTTCCCTCCCTAATCCGGAGAAGTTCGTTCACCTCCCCCTGGTTGGTGAGGTTCGGTTCGATTTCCTTGCGTCTATAAGTGGATTGCCGATTCGCTCAATGCTTGATCGACTTTGAGTAAGCTCCTTGTTGCCCTTTTTTCCACACCTATTCATTAGTCCTGATGCGTCAGACTTAGCGACGTTTTGGTCTGTTTTTCTAGAAAGTATTGGCTTCGTTTGTACCGTAGAGCGGCTGGTCCTCCCAAACAGTCTTACCTCTTCCTGTCAGCGGAGTCCTCTTTCTCTGGGTTGATTAGCCCCGCACTGTTCCTTTTTGTTACTGCGGTTTCTGAAGAACCCCGGTCCCATTGATGTTTTTGGCTTGATTAGGCCGTTTCTCAGCCTTCAGTCGGCACAAGCCCGTTGTTTGCGTCCCTTCCGGTAATCATGTTCACCTCTTGAGCATCTTTGTCCATCCGACGGTGCGTAAGAAATGTCCCCTGCACATTGCGATCCATTTCTCTTTGATCCGTTATGTTCAAACATAACGGCTGCCGTTTTGGGGGATTTCCTGTCCCGTTTGGTTACTCCACTGCGCTCGGACGTCGAAGTTCCGTCAACCTCCCCCTTCCTCGTGACTGTCAGCACTCTGTATGAATCCGTGAAAATCGGACCCACCTCCCCCCCCAGTCCACCTCTCCCTTTTTTCTTGTCGGTATCCGAAGTTTTGGTTTAAAGGCCGACGATGTTGTCCGCAACTGGTTGTAGTGACCCCAGCTTTGGAGCCGTTTCCTCTTTGAGCCATGCTTTTCAGGCTGTTCCTGGTACTCTCATAGGCGGCTTTTTTTAACGGCGAACGACTCTGTCCTTCTTCCCGACTCTGGCCGCGGCTTCCCCCCCTCTTCCCCCGGCGTACGGGTGAGGCTGGATTTCATTCGTGGAGGTTTCACAGTCGCAGCCACTGCTGTGTTTCGTTTCGAACAGGCGAGCGCCCATAGGTTTCAGACTCTATGAGCTTCGCGCCTTTTATGTTCGAGGTCACCCTGTGACCTTGAAGTAAGTCTCTCGCGTGAGCCGCCGCGTTTTTGGGACCAGGTGGCATGACTCTTTATCTTATCTCTTCTCTTTATTCCCGTTCTCGCATATCAATGCCCCCTCCCCCCCACCCCCATGGCACTTCCCAACTCGCGTAAGTTTTTTCTTTGACTACTTCAATTCACGGGCCCCTCGTCCCCCTCTCCCCCCCGGTCCCCGCGCGAACTCCCCTCTTTATGATCACTATGACGCCCTTTAGCACGCGTTAACTCACCACCATTGCGCTGATTATGTGGCTCCCCCCTTATTAACTTCACTTCCTCACCTCCTCATCCGCCGCTGAATACGGCCTTTTCTTTCCTCCGGCGCCAGATTAGCCTCCTACAAGAGTTTCTCGCAAGACTTTTTCTTCCTAAGACGGATCAACATCTTTTCCAACACGTGGCAGCCGGTCACGAGTCCCCCTTTTGTTTCCCCCTCCCCCCTCTCATCCCCCCCACCAGTTCGTCCCCCCCTCGGAGGACCTTGAAATTAATCAATACGGACAAGACAAAGTTCATACTTTGAGCGGGTCATGTTTATTGTACATTTTTCCACGGCTTCTCATACCCAATGGAGGCGTGTGTTACGTCCACGGTTCTTTCTTCCGTCCCGGGTGACCCCCCTACCCTGCTCGATCGTCAATCCTTTCGTAAACCCGCCCCGTCCCATCAGGAGACCCCGCCTACAAGGTCACATTTTCCCCTTCTAAAACGTTATCCACGTCTCCCACTTGGCTTTGAGGCCCGCATGTCCGGCCCACCCCCCCCGTCGCTGAATACACGGGGACCCTTCCTCCTCACCCGGTTTAAGCACCCACCTTTTTTCTTCACCCTGAAGGCCCTAGCGCAACTCACCAATCCATCCTCCCCCAACCAAATTTTATGTTTTTCCCCCGCAGCAACCGCTTAAAAGCGCCAAGGCCTCGTGGCTTTCTTCTCCCCCCCCACGCACCGAGACTCCTGCTTCTTTCTCTTCAAGTATGTTCTTGGTTGAGGACCAGCCGCCTAGTTCCCCCTCCCCACCTATCGCCCCCCCAACCCCTCCCCCCCAATTCCCATCCCTCCTACGTCTGAGTACCATCAGCCCCCCAAGAAAGATGAGGTCGACCCGAGCTGGACTACGCTCCAGGCGATCAATTACCCCGGCCTCACCTACGCTGATGTTATTTTCCTGCCTTAATTCCCCCCCCTAACCTCCCTTCCCAACCCCTTCATCTTGACGAACTTCTCTTATGCGTTGGCGTAAAGTATACATGATTATCGGGCCACATCTCATCTGTCCGACCGCTTCCCTTGGCCCCACTTTGTAATCACAATTCGGCGGCGTTTGATCTCCCCCTGCGATCCCCTTAATCCCCCGATGACACAAGAATGGCCACTATTCGATTGGCCCCGACGGTTGGGCTTTAGTCGCAAAGTGTCCCCTCGGCTCTGGGGCTGTTGAATCAGGACCCCCTTCCCTTCTCGTCCCCCCCTTTCCCCCCTCCCTCCCCATTGTGGAATTTTTTGGTCCTCTCCGGCAGGTCAGACAGATGGACCATCAACTTCGTCTCCTTAACGTTTTTCCCACACCCTTTTGGGCATATTCTAGTCTCGTCCCCTAGGTTTTTTTACCTTTGACCCGAACATTGCGGAAAGAGAACCAACAGGCCTCATCACCCGGCTCGCGACCGTATGCTTTCAACTATCGATGGTACCCGCGCGCGATTAATATGCCCTTTCTTTTTTTCCGAGCTTATTATTTGTGTTATACTTTCTTTCCTTTCTTCTTTTTTCACCTCCTTACTCGGAAATATTTTGGGGAGTCCTTCAGCGCATTTTTCTCTACCAGCTCTCAACCACACCG
>Ga0179593_1703773_pt1 | contig 17611 bp, 19 predicted proteins | sample CZODoug2_1_08_16_FD_185931 | JGI IMG/M metagenome (GOLD analysis project Ga0179593, IMG submission 185931) | Vadose zone soil fungal communities from Angelo Coast Range Reserve, California, USA - CZODoug2_1_08_16fungal (PacBio error correction) | ecosystem: Environmental > Terrestrial > Soil >... | reverse complement strand
CTCTCCCCTTCTTCCTCAAAGGACTTATCTTGTCCCTCCTTTCCCCCGGGCTGTAAGAGACAGTTGGGTTTTTTGCTCGTGTAGCCCCTATAGTCCTTTTCTCGCAGCATGAAAACGAGGATACCCCACCTAGCTGGAGCCACTAACCAGATTTTATCCCCTCAAGCCCCGTTTGTCCTGTTTTTCCAGTTCCCTGATTGACGGACCTAGCCGCAGCGGTTAAGCGCGCGTGATATCTTTTTATCCAATGCATAGGCGAAACGCACTCTTTCTCCATCCCAGTGTGAATCGTTGTCGTCACCCCTCTTTTTCCCTTTTTGCCATTTCCCCCCGCAACCCCGCTCGTCCCCCCCCCGCAGACCATGCCATCCCCCCCTAATGGCTGAGCCTTTGCGTTTTCAGTCATGAAACAGAGACGTATGTTCCTCCTTCAAGTCCCCCTCAGAGTGAAGGTAACAGAAGGTGTTGTAGATTCTTTCTGCCATCTTTAGCTTCTGTCCCCATCCTTTCGTCTCTCCCCCCCCCCCCCAACGGTTCAGGGGGCTTTCTCCGTCGTCCCGCGACGCTCGGCCAATCGTTTTTGTTTGGACTTGACGGTCCTAAGTTGCGCCGTTCGCCCTTCTTTTCCCATTTCCTAGTGCGAGTGTTGGAGGTTTCTCGACCCCGCCAAGATAGCCCCCCCCGTCTCGGACTAGAAAGCGCCCCCGCCTCCATGTAGCGCGACGCGGCCTTTTTTTTTCTTCCGGTTCTTCTCGCGTCTTTCCTTGAGGTCGTCCTGCTCGGTTTTTTCAATTGTTTCCGTCCTGCTTGCTCGATTCGGGGTGCCACGTTTGTTCTCTTATGAAATCCGACCTGCGTGCCATGATTTGCTTGACCGGCCGCCTTTGAAGGACCTTTTCTTGTCCCTTCTTCCCAGATTGACTTGTTTTTTATCTCCCGTAGTTACTGATTCATCCGCCTTTGGTGCATTCCGTGCCGATCAGGAGACTCCTTTGAGACCGTTTCCAATATTCGGCGGCCAGTCGTGACGTACTCTCGTTTCTTCTTTCCGGTGACATGCAGCGGGTTGGCAGTGACTCTTTCCCCGGCCTGGCTTGAATGATTGGGTTTATTTCAAGAAAGCTTGTGATTTTTCCTTTGAGTTCGAAACTAGTAGTAGTCAGATACTCCCCTTTATTATTTCAGATCCATCGGATCCGATACATTTGTTGTTTTTTGTTTGGGGATTTCCCCTGCCCATCCCGAGGGACCCTTTCCCCTTTTCGGCAGCGTGAGACCTTGGTTTCTAACGACAGCCTCCCCTTTAACGATTTAGTGGACTTTTTCTCCCCCCTTAGCTCCTTTGAACCCACTCTCCCCCCCCACATGTAGAACCTTTTCGCATTTTCTCCTGAGTGGACCACGTTAGAGTACTATCTTCCTCCTCCTGCGTTTTTTTTTTGTGAGGACGCTTCCCCCTTCTTAAGCAGACACCGCAGAGGTTCCTTCCTAGTGAGTTTGTTTAAGGTTTTTGCCACCCACCAAACCATTGGACTTCCGTTTGCCAAGCTTTACCCTCCCTTTGAGTGAAAGGTTTAGACCCCCCGGGCCGCTTGTTTTCCTAATTTCTTTTATCCTGGTGAATCCCACGTTGTCCTGATGCGCTTTTTTTTCTCACTGTATTTTTCCTACGCCAGCCTTTAGTCTCAGAGCAATTTCACCTGGAGCAAAAACACTATGAACCTCCCCGCCGTCCGCGGACGCTACACTGCACTTCTTTCATTCGCAAGCGCCCGACAGACTTACTACTCAGGGAAATGGCAACCTAACAGACCTCATATGCAAGGAGCACCTCTTTTCTTTCCTCTCACGCCTGACCCAACGATGTACGTTTGCCTTTCCTCCATTCCCCTAAGAAGTATATAACAGCCCGCTATCTCGGTGCCCTGACTTTTTCACAGTCTTTTTTTTGATTCCCGTCCCCTTCCCTCCTTTCCAGAATCCTGCATCGGGTCTTTCTTTCCCCACTCACAATACTCAGCCCCAGTCAATCGTTGCCACCGCGATCGCGCCTTCGAATTAAGTTTTTCCGCAGCAGGAGGGACACCCCCCTCCGCGTCACCGAGGACCTTTTTTCTTCAGGTCAAAGCACGCTCAGGCGTGGGAGACATCTTAGTCTGGCGCTGATTTTGTGGGTCGCCCCTCTTCCGTTGAGAGCTATTGTATGCAGTTCTTCGCCCACGCGCCCCCGAGTACGGATTAAATTCTCGCTCCATTGCGCACCGCGCCGTTTCGCGGCCCTTCTCCCTTTAGTGCTAGGGAGGACAGAACGCTCTTTTTGCCATCACCTCACGCAATTTTTTTCTTCCCTCGACCTTCTACGGCCGCCATAACACTATCTTTTTTCTCCTCCTCCGGCCCCCCAAGTTTTACCTCCATTGCAATGACGTCACGACGAGCACTTCTAGAGACCGCGCGGACCTCTCTTTCCCTCAGCCACTCTGACCAGATCTTTTGCTGACATTGGCTTGGGGTTTGACGCTGGAGTCCATATTTGCCAGTCCTGAACCAAACGTATCGTTCACTTTGAATCCGCGGACCACTCACTTCTGGCGCCCCCTTCTTGGAGCGCCCAGCAGGTCCCCCCCCGACTATTCCCGCTTGACCGGCCCAGACGCGTAGGGTTAGCCGATCCTTTTTTTCGGAAGGCGTTAGGTTTGCCTAAACCGGGGTGAGTTCCGCCAGCGCCCTGAGCGGTTTTTCCTTCCGTATCCGGTTGAACGGCGGGTTAGTGGCTATCAGCGACCGCCCCTTCCTCATTTCTTTTGGTTTCCGGCCAGGGACATAGGTGACTACCCCCCACCCTCCCCCTGCCCGATGATTTCCGCTCTTCTGCTCATACGACACTTACGACTACCCTCCCTCGTTGCGGCGAAGAACTCTGCTCCATCGTCCGCGGCCGTGAATCCAGTCGCATATCTTTTTTTTTTTTTCCCGCGGCGAGGAGCGGGCTCTCTCTTCTCAAAATGGCGGGTCCCTGCACATCTAATTACCCGCCTTCCTTTTTTTCCCCCCCCTTGTCTTGACACTTCTATGCCGTACTCCTTGAAGAAGGGCAGGCTCCCCCCCGGCCAAGGAGTGTCTCCTGATGTCGAGCAAGGTGCCAGTTGATTATTGATCGCCTTTTTTTTCTCTTGACCAGTCATGAGGTTACTGCCATTCCCTTCCTCTACACAGATAACGACATTGAATCTTGCGGAACGACGCGGGAATAATAGAAGTTCCCCCCCCTCAATGTCTTTGCTTTTTTCGTGTCATCAGAAGAGAATCGAGTAATGATTCCTTCCCTTTTTCTGAGGTTCCCACCTTCACCCCGAATCCGAGGATTCGCGACGAGTTAGACAGTGTGAGACTTTCTCGCAATTGGGTTTTGCTTCCACATTTCCCCATTTCCGTTCTTTCGTTAGATAGAATTAACCTTCCCGACCGCATCTACGACCCCTGGGTCTTCCCATGTATCTACCCCCCACCGATACGGATATCTCTTCTTACTCCTCTCGGTGTTGGGTGTTCTTTTTTAGCCCTTCTTTCGTATCTTGGTGAGGAGAGGTCGTCCGGCCCGATCTTCCCCTTTTTCTTTCTTATTTTTTCGCGTATTCTGCCCTTCTCTATCTTCTTTTGCCACTCCCCGGCCGCTCGACGGTCAAGTTTAAACACCCAGAAGAGAATTTCGCTTTTATGTCTGATTGAGGTGTTGCACCCCCAGGCAGACTTGCGTCTTTTTTTTCATTTGCTTTCGGGGCCTTTCCCTTCTTTTTCTTCCTCTTCTTTCGAGCGTTGAGAGACAGACAGGGCGTCTGACGGTATGGTTGCGCGGCCGGAAGGGCAGTTGCCTTTATCAGTATCCGGCGGATGCACGTAACTCTCCCCCCTACCTCCTGACATGTCGGTTCTCGCACGCCTTGTTTTAGAGAAAGAATCTTTCTTCCCTTTCCATGAAATATAAGGCACAAGGATGGTCAGGCCCAGTAGAGAAGATGTTTTGCTTTTTGCCCGACTTGGTTTCTTACTCGGCTCCTCAAGGCCACTTCCCCTGACGACCCCACGATTCTGCTTGATCCGTTTACGGCCGGAGATGGACCTCTTCTTTCTGTGCCTTTTTTCCGCGCTTTCAGTGGATAAGGGTAGTATTCTTTCATCCTGACCTCTTTCTTGATGGCCTCCGCAATTCTTTTTTTGTTCCTGTTGTATTCCCACGACATTTCTTTCACTTTTTCCCTTGAAGTATTTTGTTTGGGGTGCGTCGTGATAGCCACTACTGCCGCCCCCTCTTTCATTTCAACGTAAACTCCCTCTCCCCCCCAAATGGCCGCTTTGCCAAGCAAACACGCTTCAACTCCCAATGCCATTTCCGTCTTTTCCTCCCCAGAGGAAGGACACTTCCCCTTTTCCCCCTTTCCGCTTGCGTTCCTTTTCGCCTCACGGCTTTCTCTCCTTTTAGAAATGTTCTTTCTCCCAATTCCGATGTTTTTCTCAACCTTTCTTCCTCGTCATGCGAGTAAAACGTGGAAATCAGGGTTGCCAAGTTACATATGGAAATTTTTCTACAGATCTTTTCCCCCAACCCAGCCAGTCACACCGATTTTTTAGCTTTACCTGGCCGGTTCAGTACTAGATGATTAACAAATCCCGCCTTAGTCGCTTCCGAGTTTGAATAGTAGACTCCCTCCCCGCGTGAAGGTACAGCAGGCTCTTTTTTACCCCCGATTGCCGGGGCATTCGCGTTCGTCGTCCCCAGTGTCTGGGGATAGGCGGATCGCCTTGTCCGCGTACGATTTCCTCTTTTCTTCTTTCCGTGGGAGTCGAAACCGGTTCGCTTTTCGCTGGAGTAGACTATTCCTCAGTGCGAGTGTGGTGGTTTCCGACCTGGATTCCCCGGCCGGTCGCAGCTTGGTCCTTCTCCAAAAATATCACCAAGGCGTCTTTTTTTTCGCGCAAGCGGTCTGTTACGGTCCGCCGAACTTTTTTTCCTTTAGCGCGCGCTGTGTCATGCCCCCTGATTTCTGTGACCCAATATTAAGAGGAGCGATATCTTCTGTGTTGCCAAGGTTTGAACTCTTGCGGCGTCCCTTGTTGCGAAATAAGCCCTTCTGCCTATTTGATGAAGCTATTCCATTTGTCGCCCCGCTCTGGTCACTATCCACCAAAGAGAGTTGTTTCTGGCTGTTAGATCGGCGAGTTATTCCTTCCCTCCTCAGAAGTTTTTGTGACTCCTCGGACCTGTGGCGATGGGAATTATTCGGTTAGTTACCAGGCGTGCGTGAATTTTCGCGCGGCTGTTGGGGGCATGACCTTTTTCCTTTTGTGATTCCGCCCTTTCAGGCGTGACATTTCTATTGTCATAGACAGGGTTCTTCCTGAAACGGGGATGCGGTCTTTTCTCCTCGACCTTATTGGAATATCTGACTCCCAATTTTTTGAGTGATTACCCCCCCAATAGCCATAAGGAATGGCTTTTCTTTCCCCCTATACTCCCCTTGGTAAGCCTTCCCTCCCCTTTTATGATACTTTATTAGTGTTTACCCACCAACGGACGCTCCCGTTTTTGAAAACCGCCGAAACAATGTCCAAACCTTTTACAGTAGCATTAGCTCTTGCGTTCAGTACGTTGCCTTCTCTCTTTTTTTATTGTTGTTTTTGAGATATGATCCCTTTCCGAGAACCGTTACTGGATAAAGCGCGCACCCAGAGGAGACGCCTGTAGTGCGTTCAGTTTACAGCTCTGGGTGCCCCCCCCCCAACAACTTATTCCCCAAAATATCTTCCCCACCAATCTTGGAGGCCGTGTTCGCCAAGTGTGCGCGGAGTTTTTTTCCTTGCCAATTTCCAGAGTGCGGGCCTTTTTGAATCCAACCACACGTTCTCCGATATGTTGTGTTTGACTTTTTTTCATTGAAAAGGAATAGGACTACCTCGAATCCAAGAAGCAAGAACCCCGCTGTTCATCTTAACCCACTATGGCACCAATCATTAAAGAAGTGCTTTCCTTCAGTTTTTTATACACGTTGGGGCAATACCCCCTCTTACGAGCAGAGCGACTTTTCTCATTAAACTCCTATTTTTCTTTCCTCCCTTCCATATAGACCAACGCCCCAGAGTAGCCTGGATCTTCCCTCTTCCCCAACATCTTGGGAGGAAGCTCCCTACTCAAATTCACAGGCCTCTGAGGTGATGGAATAGGTTCCCCCGGATCCGGAACCTTCATGATTATCTTCCTCCCACTTAAGCCCTCCTGGCTTAACCCCCCTTTTCCAATACGGCCGATAATTCGCCCTTTTTTTGCCTGCACCCTCCTAGCGCGCGTAGTTGTTACCCCCTCCTCCTTTCTGGATTAACAAGGTCGGCTATTTTTTAAGTTTCCTGGACCGTCACCGACCTTCCGGCCGGAGACTACTTTTTTTCTTTTTTGGTCTGGGTTTTCGCGAGAGATCCAGGTCCCGACTTATTTATATCTACCTTTTTTTCGTCCCCATCAAAACACGCGTCCCCACTGATGAATCGGTGATTCCTCTCTCACCGCCGTTTAGCCGTCCCTCCCGACTCCCTCCCAAGTCGTATTAGGAACCACTGTCTTCCCCTCCCCCGGAACGGACAATGGGGATAGCCTAGTGTTATCCCGAAGATCCTGGTTTTTTTCCTCCCTCCCAAGCTCGGTCGTCGTTACTTCAAATCCGTGATCTTCTACGATACCTGGAGAGACCTCCTCGTCTGTTGACTTCTACTACCTCCTCCCCTTTGTACCGCGGCCCACACGTTCAAAGGGCGTCTTTTGGACTAATATGGAATATGAAGTCTGTTCATACCACTTGATTGGAGACCCCGTTTGTTTGACGGACCGTCATGAGAAAAAGCGTGTCTTTCTCCAGCTTTTGCCATCTCAGTTTAACGACTATTTAAGCGTGATTGGAGAAGGGGCCCCCTTTGCGTTCTTCCCTTCATCGCGTGAGGACAGGGTTGTTTCTTCTGTAAAAAGTGGAGTGGCTCCCGCGGCAATTTGGGTTTTCCAGTTTAGTTTCCCTCTCCGTTCAGTTGGGTCTTGTTTTTAGGTTTTCTCCCCCTTCCAAGACCCCCGCCAAGTTTGGAGTTCCCCGGGGAAGATGGACTCCCAACCGACCTCAACCTGCGGAGGAGCGTTTTTTTGCTCTAGGCTTTCATCCTCCCCCGACGTCGATACGGAACGGGAAATGAGGTTTGTAGCATGAACGTCGCTGCCTCCGTGAGTTTTAAGAAGAGTCTTTTTCCCTTCTTCCTGTATCCGCTTCCTTATTTGAGGGCTCCGTCTCCGGTCTCCCTTTTTTTGCGAAGCAATCTCAGGTTTTTCTCCTTCGGCCCCTTCTTTCTTATTGCCCCCTAGCCTAAGCTTATGCATCGAAGGCGTCGCTCTTCCCCCAGGAGTGGTTTAATGGCTGTTGCCCGACCTGATTCCTTTTTTGACGGTGACGTCCTGACCCGCTTAGCTCCTTTAGTCCTCACTGCCGATTACCTTGAACATCTTGAGAGTCCACTCTTTTCTGCTCCCGTCACCTGCCGTCGACTGTCGTACGGAACTCTCACCTGCGTCCGCCGGAAGACGCCTCGTTTCTCCTTGGGGGTCGTCAACAAAATCCCTTTTCTCGCTTCCCTCTGAGCGAAATGGTTTGAACGCGGGCGCCTTGAGTGCATTTGCGGACACTTCCCCTCATCTCCGTACTGCTGACGTTTTTTTTTACTTTCCCCCTCTCTTTCTTTTGACGACTGCACCCACTGGAATGGTCGGCATTCTTTCTCCTCCCCCCCCCTTTCGATGTCCTCCTCCTTGTTGTTGAGATTGCGATTGTGAGGTTCTATCCTGGGGCGAACACTGCCTCTCCTTTTCTTTTTCAGGGCGTGTTTCCCTGTCCCGCCCTTTCTTTTCGAGGCGCGGCCGCGCCCGCTCGTTCACGTCGCCCCGGTCCCCCCTGTTCCCCCCCTGCCCCTTCCCTCGACGCTCGCTGGATGCCTTGGTGTTGACCCCCCCCTTCTTACCCCTGAGTTGGTGCGCAGTTTCTCTTCCTTGACCGAACGCGAGCGCGGGATCGGCTTGAGGCCGTTCGTTTGCGAACTTTCCTTTTCTCGGGCGGTAGGTTTGATCGCGCAGCTGTTCCTTTCCGGTAGTTGGTCATGCGCTCCCGAAAGCAGCCCGTTCCTGCCCCCCCCGGTCAGGCGCGCCCGGACCCCCCCCCCCCAACCCACCCCCGTCTCCACACCCCACCAGCACCTGCCTCGCAAGACCGCACCCCCTTCCATAGAATCTCTTTTTTTTGGTACAGTTTTTTTTTTTGCGTGATAAGATGTCTGTCCTCCATGTGGTTTTCTCCTCGTCTCCTAATGCCTCTTTTTTACCCCACCATGAAGGAACTCCTCCGCTCACCTCGCGATGGAACGTGACGTTTCTCTCGCGCGCCGTTTTCGCGATTTCTTCTGCTCATCCTAAAGCCCTTTTCCGATTCTTTTCGGGTCTTTTAGTCCCGAATCGTTCACTTTTTTCCATTGACCGGTTTGGGGCATAGACACTACCTCTTTCCCGGACAGATGAAGCCCCCCATTTCCAAACGCCGTCCTCTTCCCCATAGGCGCCATTTTCCTTCTTTATTCCAACCTCAATGAACCGCTTTTTCCCTGCTTTCCCCTAGAGACGGAAATAGCGCGCCTTACGGCGAGTTGGCCGCTCAGAGGGATAGCCTGTCTGAACCCCCCCTTCGGCGCCGCCCACATCTTTTCCCCCCCCCACGGTACTTCGTCGCTTCGTCATTCAAACCGGGAGACAACGGAGTTGGAAAGTACCCATATGAATTAAATCCTCCCCCCCTAAGACACCCCGATCTGGTCAGGGGAAGAACTTACGTTCCTTTCTCCGCGATTGCCAGCGCGGGACGACTTCCTCCTGTCTCGCGCTCAAACCCCCCGTGTGAAGAAGCAAGACCGAGTTGTAGAGGTCCCCCCAGACTCTTACTTAGAGGGCAGGTCCCCTCGCACTTCGCCCTCCACACTTTTTCTTGTTGGCGGTCGCCTCTTTCCGAGAAGCCCTCGGCAATCCGGGGGTCTTCGTGAGAAACTTTCTGTTTTTATCCTTCCTATTCTGATTTTTTCCTTTGGGGCTTCTCCCCCATGTCGACCAGATGTGTCGAGAAGTGCATCTTACAAACCTCGCGCCAGCCCTCAATGCGTAGAGTCTTTTTTCCCTTCAGGCTTTACTGGATCACTTCCTCCCCCTTTTTGTGAGCTCGGCTTGGACTGTCCTGCCTAAAGAGGTTTCCCATCTGTCAGTCCCCAGTGCCTCCCCCCCCACTTTTTTTTTCTTCCCAATTTTTATTCGTCGTATTGTCGGTGAGACAGCCTTAATTCTTTCTGATGTAAGCACGGCAGCCTTGTAAGTCTTTCCCTCTTACCCCCACATAGGAGTGGGCGATGAGCCAGGCAGAGTTGGAGCCCCCTTCCCGTCATCCGAAGGTTGGTTGTTTGGGGCTCCCTTAATCCTTTTCTCCGGGAATACATTAGGGCTTTCCCAGTACACTGCTTTCTTCCCTGCCCCGCTCGGCTGCTGTCATGGGGTGCCCATACAACGGTTTTTTTTTAGTTTGTTCAGGTGCGTTGCCTGGCATAGTTTTTTCACCATGCTTGGATTGTCGTCAGCTACTCCTTGCTGCCCGTCCGAGTCAGCATCCAATTATTCTCTCTCGGCATCGGTAAACCGTGTTTTGATCACCCTGCCCATTCAATTTTTTTTTCTTTCAAAGCCCCGGCGATGGTCCTCCCCTACTTCTCAATATTTTGTAAGCGATTTGGAATGATCCAAAAACGGAAGTCCCCCTTTTTTTTTGCCCAAAAACCCGTTCTGAACATGACCCTCAAAGACAAGTAGCCTGCTTTCTAGCCCTCACCCGCGCGCAGCGGGGACAATCCCCGCAGTTGGTGGTTTGAGATACGGCTAGTTCGAGCGTCCCTCTCCGGGATTTTGTGTCCAGGTTTTGTTTCTCCCGTCGTTGTTTAAAACAAACACTTCCGTTTTTTTTTCAAATCAATCGACCTTCCCCCTGTCAACAAGTCCTCTGTAGCGCCGTCCCCAATCGGCCACTCGGGATGGTGCAGTCACCACAAAGTGGTATTATTTGCTCGGATCTCATTGAATAAGCTGATTGAGACTCCCTCCAACTTTTACTCCACGACGCAATCCGAAGGAAAACAATATGACCCCCAAGACGTTCGGTAGTCCTTATCCCCTTTTCCAAAATTTTCCGTCGTATGACCCCGCACCCTATGCGAAGTCTTCCCCTTCCTCCCGGGTACGTCCTCCAGGCAACCTATTATGCCCCGATCTGACGTCCCTTATTGAAAACGACAGTGCCCACAAACCTCGGGAGAAGCACAATCACCTTCTTCAAGGTACCCCCACGCGCAGTAAGCGGTGTTGTTGAAGACTGACAAGCTTTACGACCAAGGGCGGCAGTATCTTCATCCAGTTCCCTTTGAGCTTTTTTTTTTTAAACTACGCAATACTAGTAAACCCGTGGGAACCCACTAGATTCGCGACCGCCATATTTCCATGATTTTTCTGGGTTGATGCATCCCTTTCCCCCCGCCGAGCGCCGCTAACGGACCGGTACATTTTCTTTGACCCCCCCAGTACCCGCTTTTTTCTCGCCCGCCAATTGTATAGGCCGATGATTTTTGTTCTCGATTCACGCCGCGACAGGATCTGCCGAAAGTTCTTAGAACAGCCAACAGAGCCATGATGTCTTTTTTCCCTTTTCTCCATGCGAACCGCCTTTTCCGTCGAAGTCGCCCCCCCTTTTCCTTGCAGATTTTCCCCTTTATTCACAGAACGGCGTCTCAATATAAAAATTCCGACAATTGGGGGTCGAGCCCCCCCATTCTCGGAGCAGGCCGGCCCTACCGCTACTTTGGTCGACGACATTCCTCTCCTTTCTCCTTACCTAGTTTTCTCCTTGAGACCCCTCGCAACTCTGTGAATAAGCGAGATGGAAGCAATCGCTTTTCGTGAACCCGGACCCCCTGGTGTCAACGCGTTGACCTCTCCTTTTCTTTGGCCCTTTTGTGTGGTTTGTGAGAAGGGAAGAAGATACCGAGTTTCCCCCCCCGTTCGTCACCCCTTTGAAGACCGTAGTAGTGAACGATGATTTGCTCCTTATCTTTGGTCGGCCGCCCGGCGCAGGTACATTCCGAGACCCGCGCTTCTTCTCCTTTCCCGGTGCGCTTATCCGTAATTTGCTCCCTTCGTGCAAAGCGGGGATTGGTTGATATGAAAAATCTTTTTTATTTCGGCCCTGTTGAGCCTTCCTTCCTTAACTTTTCTTTTTTTCGTCCTTGGTCCCTAGGGATTTCAATCACGCGAGAGTGTCCCCCCCCTCTCTGACCGGCCCAGGGACTTCGGGACCCCCAACCCCGTCTTTTCTTTTATTGTTCTCTGTTATCATCGCCTCCGGCACCAGGAAAGCGCTTCCCTTCCACGTCGGCTCTCGTCCCCCCGTGCCGTGAAGATGTGGTTTTCGTCAAGAAATATCCCGCTGGGTTTGACTCCTGCTAGGTCTTCTCCTTAGGACTCCTCCCACTGCGGGTTTCCCGCTTCAGCAGATTATCGCCCCTTACGCTCCGGCCTTTTAACCTCCTGAGTATGAAATTCTATCGAAGCTTTGCAGGCGCTTTTTCCCTTAGTGATGTCAAGGTTTTGACGACCCCGGGCTGACTCGTTGAGAATGTGACTTAGTCACCTCCTCTTTTCCCTGAATCCTGACGGCCGGACGGGCCCTTTCCGGGTTAGACTCCTAAACCCTCTCCCCTTCCCGAGCGCACTTTTCGGGCGCGCGCCGCGGGGGCCTACAGAACTCCTGGCCTTTCTTTCCCGTGTTTTAATAGGAAGATCCCCCCCTTGCGCTCCCTCTTTCCGCAAGGTAGCGGTTGGTTTTTTTTCCCTAAGACCCTTCCTAGTCTTTCCCGGTGCTTTTCGAAATGTGCCGGCCCGTCGATCCTGGCGCTTCCCAAGCCTCTCCTCTCCCTTTCTTTCCTTGACGCTGATCTCCTTACCTTTACTACCTTTTTTCCCTTTTGGTCGGCCCCCTTCTTCTCCCCCCCCCCAAGATCACTCAGAATATCTCTATCTTTCTACAATTTTGTTTGAGCTTATTTTGATATCTTTGTGATTCTCTTCCTGGTTTACTCCCCCCCAGTCCTTCCCTGAATCGGTTCGGAGGTCTCAGTCCGATTTTTGGAGATTCCCTCTTTTCTTTTTTCTTTTTGAGGCCTCCTTCCTTCCTACCCTTCTCGTCTGTAGCCGGTCCATTTAAAGAAAAAGCCGAAGCTTTGATGCTTTGCTTTAGGTTTTTACTGAACCCCCCCCCACCCGAGACCATCTTGCGTAGCGGCGTGCGCCTCCTCTGCTCCCCCTTCAGGCGATGCGCGAAGTAAATTTGCGATGAGCCCTCTCGTTTTCAACCGACAGGCCGTCTGTCCCGGTTTCTCTTTTCAGATCGCGCATATGGAAGTAGGAGATAAGGACCGGCCGGAGTCTCTTCGTCCCCTAGCGTAGGCCTGTTATTGCCCTCCTTCCATCCCCTCGATAGTCTCTCTCCTTTTAAGGAAAGCTCGGCCCTGAAGTTCTAAGAAGGATGGTCCACCGCCTTATGATCAGATGCTGTCCGCAACCTCATTTTATTCTCCTCTCGCAGGATACTGCCTGTTCCCCCTTTTTTTTTCCTTCCCGAAGATCTTTCCCTCCCCCTCTTCACGGCGAGTCGAAGGGGGGGGACTTGTCGGCGTCCCTCTCAATTGTTCGTCGAGGTAGTTTATTCATGAGCTCCCGCAGGAATTTAGCCTTTATTATATCTTCCCTAGTCATGGCCGGTCCCTCCGTGTTTCTTGCGTGCGAGTGATAATCTAAAATAGTGACCGAATCTGCATCTAGTCAACCTTCTCCCAAATGTCCTCTGCGCCCCCCCGATTTCCATAACCAACCTCCAATGCCCCGCACTGGTCAGACACCGAGGACATCTCTCCCTTTCCGGCGCTCCCGCCTTCCACGCGCGGCTAGTCGGTGGTGTTCTTCCTTTCCCCAGAGTTTGCAAGCAACTTCGCTTTCGTCGCCGTTTCACCCCCCTTTCCGGACGCTCCGTTTGCAATGAACCCTCAAGAGTTCCCCCCTCCTTCAAACTCTCCCCCCGGTCGCACCGGGTCTCGGTGTTGACGTTCCCGAAGTATCCGACTCCATCTCTTTATGTCGCTCTAATTGCTAGTCGCCGCCATTGCATTCTGCTTTCAGACCGATCTCTGTCGACTGCGACCGACATAGGTTTATTTCCTCTTCCGCAGATACTGTGATCACCCTTTCTATTTCGGTTGGATAGGTTATCTCCGTTCCTGTCCCCCGGACTAGCTTTTTTTACCTGGAGACACCGGGCCGGTTCGCAATGGATGCCCCAAGTGAATCGTGGTTGGTCGATTGGGGCGCCTAACTCTCCCTCTCGCCGGTCCGAAAACATCAACTGCAGCTCAATGGGTAGTCCTCCTAAAAAGATTACGGTCCTTCCAATTACTAGGCGATCTTCTCGTCTTTCCTCCTGCTATTTCCTCCTTTTCACATCTGACCCGCCCTGCTCCTAGAGGAGTGGTGCCCACGGCTTTTGATTCTTTCTCTATTGTCGGGTGGACATCCCGCCGTTTTTCTTTTCTTATTGACTCTACGGGGCCGCCTCCAAAGTTCTAGTTTCACCTCAAACCGCTGATATGCGCTTTGGTTTATCTGCCGGTATGCTCGCTTCCCCCCTTTAACTCCCCTTTTTTGTTTTTTCCCAGTGACTCTTCTCTTGACGCTGGCGCGATTTCATATTCGGCGGCCAGTCCCCTTCAGTTCCGTCTGTCCCCTGTCCCTTTGCTGTTTTCATCTGAATTCACCCTCCCCCTGCGTTTTCTCCTCCCCCCTTTACACGGAACCTGAAGGCCCTGCCCGGTTTGCGACATGGGCTTGTGATTTCTGTGAGGACAATTTCTGTCCCTTATCATCTCAGCTTCTTTCAGGATTCTATCCCTCGGTACGTACCACTTGTTTAAATGCCTCACGAGGAACTGGCGCCATCGGAAAAGATATTTTTTTCCCCGCTCCTTTTTTTTGAAATGTCCTCAACTTCTGTACAGCGATTTGGCAATGAGCAACGATTTTTGGCAACCCCCCTGTGCAAACCCTTCACACGAAGTAGCATTCCTCTGCTCGCCTCTAACAGTAAAGCCTCGATCCTCTTTTTTTTCCCCATCCCCACTCAGTTGCGTTGTTGCTAGACTTCCCTCGTATCCAGTTAATTTCTCTTCCGAACGCCGAGGCCTATGCTGTAGTGAGTTTCCTTCTCCCTCCCTTTTTTTTCAACAATTCGCCCGTTTGATCCCTCACTACTCTCTCCTTTAACCTCTGAGGACATTCTCCCCTTTTTCGCGGATGGCCGGAAAGTGCGCTCCATCGGTATGGCGTGTTTTACATCAAACGGACCGATACTCTCTTGAGCTTCCTCCTTTCCCAAGCGTCTTCCAATTTTCCTCACAGAAATCAAAGACATAGAGGAAACAATATGAACCCTTTTCCAACCAGTCAGTTTGGACGCTACCCTCTCCACCCTATGGTCGGCCCCCCTCTCAGAAGCCCTTTCGCCTCTCCTGCGCATTTAGTAGGCCCTAAGGAATCCAGAGAGACATTCTGTATCCCCTTTCTTCCCTCATAAGCCCCCCCAACCTTCGGCTTTCGGTCCTTTTTTAGGTTTTTTCCCCCTCCCTACTCCTTCCTAAAGCCCACTCTCTAGGGGTTTGAGGTGAAATATGTTGATTCCCCCCCAATTCGGCCGTATCTCTCCCCTTCACTAGGGTTGTTTGTTACTTGATCCCCTTACGTTTCAAGTCAAGCTGTTGAAACCCATCGCCTCTTTTTTCTCGCGGACTCAGATTTCCCCGTTTCCTTTTCTGATGAACATCCCTTCCTGAGTCCCTCCCCCCCCAGACGGAGGAATAGTGTCTCCGGGACGTAAACGATTCCTTTGGCTCGGATTAAGGGCTTGCTCGATGTGTCTCCTCCTTCTCGGAACTTCTTTTCTGAAAGTTATTAGTCCTCCGAACCGCGCCCGATGAATTTTCTTTTTGCCTAACCCGCGCCGGTGCCTTCAGAAGTAGACACGAATCTTCAATCGGTCTCCCTCCAAGAACGGCGCGCTCCTGCCCCCGCCCGACCCCTTTTTTATCGCCATTTCCCACCGTCCCTACGTATATGTAGAGACACTCTCAAAAGATCGGTCCTCCTACCTCCATGCATGGCGGCGCCCTATGCCCCCCCTATTTTCCCTCCCCTCCGCTGTTTCCCTCAATCGCTGATCACCGGACGGTAGTGTGAAAAGATAGTTTTTTCATGGCTTTTGGGGGTTGGCCGATCTGGAAAGTGCAGCTTTTTCTCCCTTTGCAACCTAGTTGAATCCCGCAGCTAAGTCTTAACGCAGTGGATTTGCCCTCTTTTTTCCCGTTTGGACCCTTCTCGCTTCTTTAAACCGAACTATCCTATTTTTTTCGGAAGACCTTTTAGCTCCTTTTTTCTTTCATGTCGTCCCCAGCTTTGGTCCCCAGCCAACAGCGGTGTCCCGGGCGTTGATATGAAAAATCGGTTTTTTGCTTTGATGAAAGCGGTCTTTTAGTCTTTTTCCTTCCCTTGCAGCGTCGTCCCTTTCCGGGTATTCTCTCACTCTCACGACCGAACGTGATTCACCTTCCGGTTTTCCTTTCTTTCTGGGACTACAACCGACCCTTAATCATGAATCTGATTTTCCCCTCTAGTCTTGCAAGATCCGGAACCCTTTTACAAGAGGAGAGCACCAGTCCTCTCCCCCAGACGATTCCGCCCTCCTTTTTTAGTAATATCTTTTCTTTGTCGGACGTGGGCAGCCTTTGCCAGGAGTAGTGTCTTTCCCCCGGCGGGGCCAGGCAGCAGCTTCTTAGCTAATGGGCTCCCTCTCGATTCACTTCATGCAGTTAATTTTTTCAGTTTCCTTATCCCCTCTGAACAGGCGTGCTTCTTTCGAAAAGGGATGATTTAGGCCCTATGTTTCAGTACTCAGCCGCACGCTTCAGTCCCTATGATCGGATCAGAACTTATCTCCTCTTTTTCCAAAGAGCTCCCCCGGACGCATGTCGGTTTTTCCCCCGAGAGGGCATTATAAGCCCCCTTCAATAAATGGCGCCGTCGAGGTCATTCAAGGAGAGAATGCCCGTCCTTCCTTCCTCCCACGGGTCCTTTTTCGTCACCCCCCGTCATCATCCCCCATCCTAGTCGCGGCGATTGCGTACATTGTGACCGGATACGTCACGGTCGCCGCCCCCTCCTTTCTCCTCGATTTCTTGTTTACTCTGACCTTTCTCCTTACGGTACTTCCCTACCGATCTCTTGGCCGGACTGGTTTTTCCCACCCATGTGATTTCTCGAACACTTTCTCAGCCTCTCCCCCCCTCGTTTTTGCTTTAGCTTGTGTATCTTTTGAGTTGAGATCCTGGGGCCTCCACTCCTGGTGTCATTTTCGTCCTTGCGATAAGCGAGGTCCCCCCTCCCTTTCGTTCTGGCGGCCGGCCAGACAATTTCTATCGTCTGCCGTTTCACCCTTCTCTCTCGCGCAGGGCTGCTTATGGCTTTTTTCCCCAGACCCCCAACGGAGCTTTTTTCCTCTTCTTAGTTTGCTCTCCTTTGACACGAAAGCTCATATTCGGCCCGTCTTTCGGCGAGGAGGCCCTCCTTCCTTTGAGACAGCAACCTAAAGGCGTTATTTTTCTTTGCGTTTGTCTAGACTGAATTTTTCCCTATCAGGCGTCGCTTCGCCTCCCGCGCCAAAAGTCCTTTGCCAGCCCCGTTTTTTCCTCACGCCTTTCCGAGTCCTCCTTGCATGATGAAAGGAACTTTCTTTCGCCAAGAAGTTCTAACCGTGATTCTTCTCCCGTTCTCGAGCTCCCTATGATGATAGTCAGACAGCGGCCTTGCCCTCCTCCGCACAACGGACGCCAGAACTCATGCTTGCTCCTTCCCCTGAAGAGTCGCATGGACTTTGCCTTACGTTCTGCGCTCCGCGCTTTGGTTTCGCTTGTGATTCTTTCCCCTGAAGATCGAGGCATAGACTGCTGGTTTCCCCATCTTCCTTTCGGTCCTGAGACGGTTTCTTTCGAGTGATCTTCCCCCCTACCTCGGGCCCCTCTCAGCAAGTCCCGCCTTCTTCTACACCCCCCCTTGCCTGTTTGGCGCCACCCCACCGATACCCCCCCATGCCCCGCTTTGCCCGTTTCCCGCCGCGATGTACGGACTTCCGTGCACCTTGGCGGCGGTCTGATCTTCGGGTCTGCCATGCGCGGCCCTCAATGACTGGCGACATCCACTTCAAGTCGCTGACTGGTTCTCCCCAGTTGAGACAGACTCCTTTTTCCACCATTGGCCATATTTCTCTTCCAACCCCTCCCTCCCTGTACGAATTTTGTCATGGCGCCCAGTTTTTTGAAAGAGATTTATTACCCCTCCGGTATCCATTTGTTATTTCCA
>Ga0179593_1486493_pt1 | contig 17612 bp, 23 predicted proteins | sample CZODoug2_1_08_16_FD_185931 | JGI IMG/M metagenome (GOLD analysis project Ga0179593, IMG submission 185931) | Vadose zone soil fungal communities from Angelo Coast Range Reserve, California, USA - CZODoug2_1_08_16fungal (PacBio error correction) | ecosystem: Environmental > Terrestrial > Soil >... | reverse complement strand
TTTTTATGTGCAAGTCGCCCCCATCCTTTAGTTACGTTCTTTCCTTTTTTGTGTCGAGTACGTTCGTTTTACTTTTTTTATATTGCAAAACGTCCCCCCCACCTTTCCGTGATTTTCGACCATAACTGGTAACACTTTAGGTGAAGTCGCCTTGCCATTCGACTCTTTTTCTTGCCGTTTTTTCCTTCTTTCCCCCCTTGTTAGAAGCCCTCTCCTCCCCCCCCCCCCCCTGGGCACGGCTAGCTCATCCCCGGCCAACCTGGTTCTGGAAGAACCAAAAACCTTTTGTTTTTTTGTTTGCTCCCCTTTTTTTCTTTAAGCTCGATCATCCACTCTGGTCGTTCTTTTCACGTTCGCGGTTTGTGGTACGTTCAAATTTTAGTCTAACGATCAGAGAACCACCGGTTTTTCCGTTGTTAGTTTTTTTCCCTAGGAGCTCTCACCCCAAGAGCAATACCTATCCTTTGCACCGGTTTGGTTACGTCGATCTTTTTCCGTCCTTCCCCTCTGGCAAGTCCGCTCCCTTGACAGAGTTCACGAGTTCATTTTATCCTATTTTGTTAGTTTTCCCCTTCTATTTGCCCTTTCTTTTAACAAGTACTGATTTAAGTTCCACTTTTCTTTATCGGATGAGTTCTTCCTACATGGTGATGCCACTAACCCTTGCACTACCATTCTATTCTGCACCTCGATGGAGGTTTTGCTGACGTTCCCCAACCATCCCTCTCCGTCTATGCCCCGGTGATTCTCCGTTGAACAGACGTAGTTGCCCGGCAAACCTATCTGGCAAATTTCCCCTTGTTTTTGTTGCCCCCCTGTGCTTTACCTTCACTCTACCCCCTTACCATCGGCGCCAGCCAACCGCTCCACGCGCGTTGATCCCCCATACACATTTGTCCCCTCCCGTCAATTTCCGCCCCGCTACCCTGTTTCTTTCCCCGCCCCTTTTTTTAATAACGCGAAATCTCCCTATTTCGTGTCTGTTAGCTTTAAAAGGCCTCTTCCGCGGGGTCTACATTACCTTGCATGATTATCCAGTCATTTGACCCTGGTATCCGGTCTAGGTCACATCGCTATTTCCCGCATACGTTGGAGAGTAACCGGATGCTTTTTTTTATTTTGTCCTTTTTCCCTTTCCTTTGTCTGCTCGGCCGAGGGATATCCCGTAGCTTGTAAATTCTTTATACCGTTCACTAGGCGTTTTTCGCAGCTGCTGGCGCTGTCCCGGGTCACACATACGATAGTGGGTTTAGAAGTTTGTTACGCTGGTTTATTCACTCGCATTCCCTACCTTTTTTAATGCCCCCTCTTCGTCAGCGTTCCGATCGATATATGCGACCCCTGTTAGTACTCGCAGATCTCCTCAATCTATATACTTGTTTTACCTGCTGCCAGTTTTGCTATTGCTTTCCTCGGTCCCGCGGCTGTGGTGCTTCACCAGGTTTTCACCTCCTCTCGAGTCTCTTCCTTATTTGTCCAACGCAGGCTACAATTTTATTTCTCCCGGACTCAGATACTTTTCTCGGTGGGGCTTTTTTTCTTTCTTTACCTCGAAATTTTCTGCTTTTTCTTTCCTTCCTGAATTCTGGCTGTTTGTGAGCGAACACCCCGTTTTTGAGGCATCCACGAATGGCCTCTTTTTCCCTCCTGCTCTCGTTGCACCCATTTTTTCGGCCCTTTTTTTTTCTCCCACGGCGGTGGGTCTTGCCTCAGTCCTCAACTCCCTGAGCTTTTCAATAGAGGACTGGTCAATGTGTTTACTCCTTTGTTGTTCTGGTCGATTTTTGCTCGCTGTTTGGAGGCCCACCCTGCAGCCTTTTTGAACTTTATAACCCTCTTTATTATTCGCAAAGACAATTTTTTCGCGAGGTGATGTATATGGCCCCGTTTTGTTTTCCTTTCTGTTGCCTCTTAACCTTTTTCACGACCTTTCACTCAAGGACTGCGTCTCTACTATAGATCGATTCGACGATTTTTTGGTACTTGAGCACTGGGGTTCTTGTTCCTCGTTCGGCTTGACATTGGCATTTCCACTTTGCAGTCCTCCTGAGTTTTGCCCCCGGTATGTTTTTTATCTGGACGCATTTTCTTATTTTCCGCGTAGATTGTCAAGCTCGCTAGGTGACCTTGCGGTGGAGCGTTTTTGTGGCGCGGAATCGTTTTAGTGCACCGCGTATTTTTTTTTATTTTTTTTTCCCACATCTAGTTCCAGTCCCCCCCCTGGCCGCCTTTTTTGTTTAGCGCTCCCTTCTAGGCTTCTGCTCTCCGTTCACACTTTTTTTTTCTCCTCCCCCCCGCTGGCGAGCTTTCTGGCAAGGGCGTACTTTCTAACAAGTTTACAAGTGGTTTTTCTTTCCCGGTCTACCTTTTTCGCTGGCTCTGACCCCCTTTTCCCCCCCCAAATCTTTGGTTTCCCTTGATTCATGATTTCCTCCTCCTCTCCGTTGGAGTATAGTCTGACATTACCGAGTCCGCGAGGGTGTTGTAGGTTTTGTAGCTTGGTTATCATAAATGTCCTAGACCTTCGACTCGACAATTTGAAACTTTCACGTCCTCTGCTTTGCCTCCGATGACTCGGCCTGGTCTTGCGAGAATCGCGTGAGTCCCCTATCTGACGCTACCTTATTTAGAGACTTCACTCTCTACGGCTTCCATGTTTGACTCGTTTTTTTGTTGAGTAGCCAACTACTGCTCCGGTCAGCACGAGCTCAAGGATTGCGCCGCCACCACCTGCTACCGAGTCTCTACTTTTTCTCTTTTTCTCCCTTCTTAACACTGATAGCCCAGTTCCGCCTCCTATCTCACCCCCCCCAATTTCCTCAGTCCGATGCCGATGTAACCTTCGCCGCGCACCTTTAGCCTGACAAGCCACCCAGTTCCACACCCTTCTCGCGTCTCCTTATACTCATCTACGCGTCTCCTGGCCCGCGGGTCCTTGAGTTTGATGTCCGTCGAACTGGTTCCGTCGGGCCATCAATGATTTTAGCCCAATGGAGACCACCATTCGAGCTTTCCAGGTAACCCACCCTACGCTTCCTGGACCCCCCTCTCTCATTTACAGCGTATCCCACGCTGCGTTTGCAATCGCCGCCCGCCGTCTCCCTTGGCCACCGAACAAAGTTATAGATGTTGCCGTTTATTTTACTTCTTAGTGAGCCTTGTTGTTTGCAACTGTTCGCGCGGTCATTGCCGCCTGCCCCCCCACCTTTGATTCCCGAAAATGCCTATAGCCGACAAATGTGAGATTAGTTTTCTGCCCTCTCAATCGGAGTTGTTCTACGTCCTGATCGAGAGAGTCACCAGGCGCCTTGAGCGCCTTAATCCAGAGCAGGGCGACTTCCCACCTTTGTAAACAGTCACCATCACCCCTCCATTTTCGATACAGTCCGTATTTTGAGTGAATCTTTTCCCTCCCTTTTTTTTTTTAACTTTTCCCTCGTTCTGTCGACCTGTGTTCAGCCCATCCGAGTTTCCTAAGTTAGCTCTCGTGCAGAAGTTCCCACTTGCAATAGCCTCAATCAAGGAGAGCTAGTCTTCTATTCTCTTCTAGCGAATATCTCCTATTCCCGCCGTCGGTCGCCGACCTCTTTCTTGGCTGACCGATTCAAGCCTGGAATCTTTCCCCGCGCCTGACCCAGTTTTCTTCTCTTACCCTGGTTCTTTTCTAGCTTATTACTATCTTTAACAGCTTGCATCCCCCTGAAACGTCCTACTTTTCCCTGAGCTCGCTCCGCGCCTCTGGCTCCTCTCCCAGCACCGCGTTTTGAAACCAGCGCGTTTCTTTTCTTTTTTTTTGAGCGGTTCTGTACCCGGTACCGTGTTTTTTTTCTACGTTTCCCCTCCTCCCCCTCCGCCACCGCTGTTCATGCGTGGGACCTTTGTCCTCTCTGGAATTGTCGCGAGCCCTTTTTGATTTTTATTCTAGGAGTTTCACACCGGCTCGTTCCTCATTTTGGAGCCGGTGATTTTTCTTCGACCCAGGAGTTATTTTGTACACTTTCGTCACGTTTGTTTTCACATTCAGGTGGGCTTTTATCGCCGGTCTTTCGTTTGGAGCGGGGCGGTCTTTTGTTTTTCTCTCAAGAGCTCACGCTTTCTAGCTGCCTTTTTAGTTGAACCGGTGCAGACGCCTCGTTGGTTGGGAAACTTAAAGATTCTTCCCCTCTCGCTTCCTCTGCGGGTTTTGTTTTGACCGTCCGCCCACCTCCTGCGACGATTTGCCAGGTGACCCTTAACTTTTTTATTCTAGTTTCCGGCCATCACCCCGTGGCGGCCCTACCACAGTTCGACATAATCTTTGGCCCACTTTTTCACCCCAGTAATCTCGGTTTTGCATCGGACTTCACCCGATACTTGGTTTCCCCTGAATACATTGTTTTTCGTTACTTTCTTCCCGGTAACCCAGTTCTTATGGTCCCTTTTAAGGTGGCCACCACCAATTTTAACCGTAACCGCCCACACACGGCGGTTTTCTTGAGTCGAGTTTTAACTTTACATCTCCCTTAAGTTCAAGCATTTCACCAACTTTTTTTTTCCTTTTTAAACCACTCAATCCTACCTTTGACCGTCACCGCTCCTGGAAATTTTCGATTTGATTGATGCTTCTGACATTTTTCGTTTTTTTTCCATGGTAGACACCCCAAAATCTCATGGTCTCCTCATTTCCAGGACCCTTGTTTTCAGAGATCCCCCCTCCCCAGTTTATGTTTTTCTTCCTTTGCGATTCTACCTGTCCATATCTCAGTACGGCAAGAACCCATTGCAATGGGATATTTTACTTTCAAGGCGCATTCTGTCGTTCTGTGCCTTCTGCACCCCCCCCTCGACTGATGGTTTCCTATTCCCTTTCAAATTGGTCCGGGTCTCTTGCCGACAAGCAACTGAGTTACCGAACTTCTGACGCTTTGTAGGAATGACTCCAAATCTTTTCACCTTATCCTTATCTTATATCTTTGGACCCCTTTAGGCCTGAAACATTCTTCGTTCGTGTTATTCATACTTTCTCGCCTGCCCTGACCGCGTTGCCTTTATTCCCAACGCCGTTTTGCGTTGTGTGGACTAGCATAACCTGTGTTACGGTCCCCCCCTCTTATATTGAAATTCAGTGCCATTTCTTGTGTTTTTCTTTGGCTTGTTACTCTTCTTTCCACTGGTGCATCGACACCAAGTCTCATGCGATAAACCCCCCGTTTCCCCCTTTGTACTGAATACAAGGTTTAGCCTTGACAGTAATACCGAAATTCTTATTTTGTTGAGACCTCCCGTCCGAACTGTACCCTCGTGCCCATCTCAATGTCGTAATCCCTTTCTCTGTGTTTTTTGTGCTTACGTTCAACCACGTAGTCTCTTGCTCATGTAGATACACCTCGGTTGTTGCCTTTTGGTTAGGGAATGTCCAAGAGGTCTGTCTAACCACGAGAAGTCTCGACTCCTGTTACGCCTTTTTTTTCTGTCCTTTCCTGTTTTTTAGAGATGTGTTTCCCCTTCCTGTTTATGACCATAATCCCTGGGGACGGCTCTTCACTTCAGGATCTCCTCTTCTTTTGACCCTTCTCTTTGTACAGTATTTCCTCGCCACTTCCTTTCTTGAATTACGGTCCCCCTGTTGGACGATGATGTATGCTTCTTATTGACGACATCGTGATCCCCCCTTCCATTCCTCCCTTTTCTTCCTTCAACACTCTTCGCGATTTTTCTTGTCACACCCACGTAGTCGCAGCTAGGAGCTCTTTCTTACTTGTTTGTGGCCTTTTCTTTTTCTCTGGTCACGCACGGTCTTTAAGGTTTCCCTTTCCCGGACAGCCCTTACATCTTCAAAAGACCAAGGCCTTAATCTCCCCCGAGCGGTACCCCACGGATAAATGTCACGAGTAACCCATCCAGTGGACCGCTTCTTATTTGAACGCCTTTAGATAAAATCACCGTCTCGTTTCCCCCCCCCGCTGATCTTTCCCTCTTCCTTCTCCTAACTTCAGACGTCCCAAGAGGGTTTTTCTCTAAAACCATTGCCCAAGTTCCACTTCTTCCCCAGATGTTATTTTTTATTTTTTGAAAACTTTTCAGTCGCTGTCTTATATCTATAACGTTCAAATTTTGCTGCTAGACAGCTCTTCAGATTCTCTCCCGTTTGTCCTTCTTCAAGTTTCCCGCTGTTATCTGCTCCCACGTCATTTATCACCTTTTCCCTACTGGGCTTCTCTCTTCCTTCAGTATTATCCCTAGTGACACAATTCCTCATCGTTTCGCCCATTTGGTTGCTGATTTACGCTCTGTTCCCTATAGAACCCTTCCATTATTGTCGCGTTTTTTTTTTTTTTGGTATCAGGTTTCTTCTCCCCCCCTGAATTTCCCCCTCTCCCGATCTTCTTTTTCTACTATTTCTTGTTTATCTTCCTCCCGATCTGCACCCCCTTCGGCACGCGGTGTGCTGGGCTAAATTAGCCAGCCCTGTCACTCGCTTACTGTTCTTTCTTTTCCCAATAGGGCTCGACTTCTTACTTCCTTCTCGTAAGCCCGGCGCCTAAGTGTTTTTCGTGTTCATCTTTACACTTTTTTGTGTGCTGCTCGTATTAGCACCCGTTGCTCTGCTGCGTAGATCATTTCCTGCCCCGTTTGCTTTCTTTCATGCGAATGCAGTTCTCGCGCTTTCTCGACTCCCCTTTTCTTGCTACATTTCGTCTCCACTCGGTTTTGAGCTGTGAAAGCTTCCCCCCGCGCACAGTAGTCCCCAATTGACGAGAAGCTTTTTTAAATCTGCGAGGCAGGTCTTGATGGCTCTTCCGTTGTGTTCTTTTTTTTCCCCGCGTTTGTGCTCTGCGTGTGCATTCTATTTCCGCAAATTGTTTTTTCATCCTCTCACATGAGATTCTTTCGGCTGACCCTCACAATCTGTCGCCCCCCGTTTCCCCCTTTTTCGACTGCCTCTCCCGCCAACCCTTTTCTTCCCATTATTGTTTTCCTGGAATTTGAAGCATCAACCACACCCTCTTTTTCCACGGCCCCCCCCTTTTCTTTTTTTTTAAGATCTTTCTTCTTTTCTACGCTCTTTTTTTTTTGCTAGCACTTGGGTTTCTTGATTGATACTGGTGGTGCCAGGTTCCCATTTTCATAGGATACAGGTACGATTTGCGGTCTTTTTTTGGTCTAGAGGTGTACTTCGGTGCCTCTTTTATTTCCCTTTCCCCCCGCGGCGTTGATTTAGTTCGCACGGTATCGTTTTTGGATGGCCCTTTGCGTTTCAAACAGCTTTTTTTTCCTTTCATGCTAAAACCTCAAGCTCTTGTTCTGTGCAACCCTGGCCCATTCTCTTTTGATCTTTTTTTCCTCGCGGTCGCCAGTGACTGCCCGCGATTCTCGACCAGCGCTGCAGTTTTTTTGAGGGAAAATCTTTTCATTTTCTAAGCCCCCTGGCTGCGCGTACTGGTCTCTTCCTTTCTGAGCTTTTCCCTCTTTGGATTGAGTTTCAACCCCTTCGTAAACCCAATTCTTTCCCCTCCTTCATTTAATGAATTTTCTCGAAAGTGGTTTTGTTTCTCATACCATGCCCTTCCGAGGTCCCCTGTCTGATTGTGTTTTTTAGCTTTGGTCGCTCGCCATCTGTAAACTTACGACCCTTAATAGGTCATTTATTAACTTTGTCAACGTAAGACTTGCCTGACTTTCTATTCCCCCCATAAACCCCCTACAGGCCCCCCCCCCCCCCCAGCCCCTGCAGTCGTAGCGTCTCTTTCCCGACTCCTTTGAGCCGTCCTTAGTTTTCTAGATTCCCCGCTCGAAGGCTTCAGTGGTCTATAATAGCTTTTTTATCGCGCACACCGCGCTTTTTTCCCTGCACGAGTTGCCGGATTGCCGCTTTCCCCACGTCTAATCCCGAGACTCGTTTTTGCCGCCTGATGATGGTCGCCGCGGCGATACACCTGCTCGAGTCACCGCCAATCACTTTTTACCTAACAACTATTTTAGGCACCTTCATCCAGATTGCCTGGGACCCCCCTCGTTGGTCCTTTGGTTTATTAGACTAGTACCCCATTTCTAGTCCCAACCCCCGTGCGCGACTCTACCTCCATCCAGCGAAGAGCTCGCTTTTTGTCGTTCCTTTTATGAACAGTTTGAGGGCCCCCACCCCCCCCCCCCTAGTCCTGGAGTTGTTCGAGCAAGTTCCCTTAAAAACCCCCCGCTTTATTTTCTGTTTCTCCACTCCCTTCTGTCCTTCCCTCGTTTTTTGAACAACCGGTTTCATTTTGACCTCGACAGAGAGACCCCCCCATCTCTTTCAACAGGTCTTTCAAGCCAGTTCCTATCCCTGCCCGTTGTGTAAACCTTTAGTGATGCCTTTGGGTTTTCTTGAGTAGAGAGGCTGCTAACTCAACTTACTTTGAGAACGAAAAGTCCTATCTCCCCTACCCAATTTCGAGTTTGCGCTTTCCTCTCCGAGTTTGCCGGATTGGTCTGCCGCATTTTGTACTCATCGCTTCACTTAAGGACTTTTGCACCCAGAGCAGGGAGAAACCCCCCCTCCTTTTTGTGAAAGGAACCCCTCACCCGCCCACCTTAGTTTTAAGCCAATTTTACGTAGGCGGAGTTTCGCCTCACCGTTTTTTCGCCCCTTACCTCCGAGGCTTTGGTTTTAGACTTTTTTTCCTTTACCACTCCTGCGTTTGCTCGTGTTTGCCGCTCGCTGGCCCACCCCCCTCCCCCTTTCTATAGACAACCCCACACCCCCCACCCCTTAATTCGACAGTGCTCGCGTTTTCTATGCCTACTGGGGCGCACCTGCGCGAGTACCGCGTTGCCACGTTTTTGTTCATCTGTTTCCGTATCCCCGTTTTTAAATCCCCTTTTAACATGCGAGCCCCCCACTTTTCTTTCCCTCTTTCTTATTGCGTTCGTTATACTCTCGACAAGTCTTTTCACGACCCCCCACGTAGCCCGGGTTTTATCTTATCCCTCGCATATGTCGCTTTCTGCAGCACCTCGTTTCCCCCTCCTGATTTATAGCCTACTTCCCCATGTTCAGTTCCGTACCTTCTGTTCTTTTTCACGACGCAGTGACCGCGGCCTAGGAGTGGACAACTTTTCCTTTTCGATTGCCTTGTAAGCCCCCGCGGTAGATTACGGCCAGTCGCTTTCCCCTAGTATATTGGATCTTTTTCTTCTTTCCCCTCGCGGTGATTTGACTCGACCGGTTTCTGACTTTGTACCCACTATTTCGGGGTTGTCTCTTGGGACCTTTCTTTCCGATTGTTTTAGCTTGTTGCTTGCGTTGGTTTTTTTATTTCAGTCCTAAAGAGGCCCGAGGTTCGCCACCTACCTGTTATCCTTCAGTGTCTTTTTTTTTCTAAGGGGTTCGGGGCACTCCTTCACTCGAATTGATTTCTAGGGCGGCTGCCGGTTTTCCCTTCAGCCAAAATAGCGTAATTTGCAGGGACCTACCGTCTTCAATGGTTGAGTTGGCCAGGGGGCCTTTCACCTATGGTCTCCCCCCATTACCCATCCGCTTTTATAGTTCCCCCTTAAACCCATTATTGTTTGCCTCCCTGTCCCGATACGGTTCTTTACACACTCTGATACTACCGTGACTTCCGGAAGCTGTTTTTTTCCTTTCTTCATTCCCTTTACTTTTGCCCCAATTCCCGCACAAACCCCTTCCCTTTTCCCTCGCGCCTCTGCTAACTGTTTGACCGACAGTTATTCCCTCCACTGACCCCCTGCCCCACTACTACGGTTGGTGTGCTTTTTCCCTCTTTTAATCCTAAATTGTGTCCCACCTCGAAACGGACCCAAGCGATTTTTTTATCGAAATGACAGTTTTCGTTCTTTATTAGGTCTCCACCCCCAAAACCCAGCAATTTTTTCAGAGTCTCTGACACCATCTCCCCACATTTATTCTCGCGTAGCATGGTACATGGGGTATTGGCATGAGGCTTTTTTGCTCGTTCTCAACCGGTGACGCTCCACAGCCGTCCCTCCCACAGTCCCCTTGACCCGTCCTTTTCAAGGCTCCCGTCCTCATTTTCCCAGCGTTATGCGAGCAACCCCCCGTGAATTTATCTTTCCAAGGGACCTCTTCGGGTCTCCTTTTGCCCCTTAAATTTGACCCTCAAAGCCTTCCTCTTTGCGGACGGCCTGTTTGTTTTTTTATTGTGACCCACCTTTCTCTCTCTGTGGTGGTGTGAGAGTTTTATCCCCTTTCCAACTTCCCTCTTTTTCTTTTGTTCCCTCTTTCTCTCCGCAGGGACCGTCGTTGCCTTTACCATTAGGAACACTTCCCCGTCTCGGATTTGTGCTCAGCATTAACGATGGTAACTCGTTTTTATTTCGCCCTTTAACCTTCCGGATACACCTGGTTATTCCGGCTTAGTACCTGGTTAGAATCGCCCTGCAGCATTGTTCCACCCCGGTTGCCATTTGTACCCTTTAGACCAAACGACAAGGTTTTAGACTTGCTCTTCCTTCTACCGTCCCCCATTTTCTTCGTTTGTTTGTTTGCGTCCGACCTTTACGAATGAAACTGTTTCAGACTGGGCCCCCACTCCCTTCTTTCCTTCTGTTTGAAGTCACAACTTTCTTCCCCCCTTCACTGACATCCCCTCCCGGCTTTGTTGCGTTGGTTTTTCGTTCCTTTCCCCCAGTCTGCTGTGCAAACCCTCCCTGATTTATCCTCTCCGTCGCCGTTCTCTTTTGGGGTTTTTACGTCATGCCCTGTGTCCTTTCATTGCAGGATTCTCAGCCTGCGTCGCAGCTTTCTTCAGGATCCCTTTTTTACCTTGTGACCCTCGGTTGACCCTCCCTATTGGCCCGCCGATTTTTGACATTACTGATTTTTCGTTCTTCACGATTAGTTTCTTTGCTTTTGACCCCCCAGTCCGTTGTCTTTCCACCTCCCACTCCCATTGCCGACAATGATGTGTAATGACCCCCCAACGATTGGCCCGTGTTGATTTACCTCCCCACCCAGTTAGTCCGCTTTTTTTTGATTCCTACGACTTTTACTTCCCCCCTAGCGTCTGGCACCTAACGGTTCGGTTCCTCAGCCTTTTATTCGCTCGTTTAGTGACTTCAGTACAACCACACGACCAAGCTTTAATTTACCCTCCCCCTCAACGACTGGTACGCTATCCTGTCCCCCCTTGCTTGTAACCCCCCAGTCGTGGACTTAAGTATTTGATGTTCCGACTTCTTTGTATTGAAATTCTCCACGATTTTTCTTTTCCATGCTGGTCTACCTTTCGACCCAAATTCCGTAATCTACCTTCGGGTTGATTTCTCAATTCCCTGACTATGACAAAGTTCCCTGACTTACGACTTTAGATTCTTCTTCTTTTTAACCCTGAAGGCGTCTCCGAGCTAACAGGAATTTGTTTCAGCGCTCGCTTATTAAACTGGGAGATTTCTCTCCCCTCTGCTTGGTTCGTCGTCCGGTAAAAGCTTTTATTTTTCCCCTTTCTTTTTTCCGCTTTCGGCTCGTAGGAGCTTTCTCTGCAAGCGTAACAATCCCTCGATCCGTGTGTTGCAGTTGTCGCTGGGCTTTTTGGTAACTCTCCCCTCCTCGACCCCCTTCTTCGCGCGCCGGTAATCGCGTATTCCCGTCGCCCTTCCATTCTCCTTTGATTCCATTTTCTTACTCTATTTGGAATGATGCCTAGAGCTGTTTACCTTCCTCTTATGCTTGCTTCCCCCTTTTTCTCCGCCGGGCTCGCTTCCTTTTTATCGTTTGGTATGCCCCCCCCCGTTTTTGTTTTTCGTCCTCGGGACGCATAGCTGCCTCTTCCACTTTCTACGTTGGCGGGGTCTTTTGTTAAACGCTTTTTTCTCCTTTCTGTGATCCTTCCTTCCCCTTCTGCTTTTTTCGCTCGCGATAGAAAAATTTTGGATCTTCACTCTTCTCCAATTGTCTCTTGACCCCGCGCCAGGCTGTCCCATTTTTTCGGCTTTATCTCTCCATTTTCTTTCTTCCCAAGGGCGTTTTGTTTCGTCTTTCAAAGTCCACGCGAGGCGTCCCTTCTCCCTCCCGCGAGCTTTTCCATATCTTGTCCTTCAGTTGGTCCCCTTTCTTTCTGCTTTGTTTTTGGATCGTCCCCCCCCCATGGTGCACCCGAGCTGGCTCGCCTTTTAGGCGAGGTAAACTCAAAAGTTTTCTTCTTCCTTTTCGTATTCTTGCCACCGACCAATCTCTTGACTCTTTTTTTTCTGTTGCCTTGCTCGACTATTCCTACCTCTGTGATGTTGCCCCACTGAAACCCTGGTGTGCCCACTAAATCAAGACCCCTCTGACCCTCTTTCTCCTTTTCTTGATGTAGTTTTTGTCTCCTTGTTGCGCGCGACCGGGTTCTTGTCCCTTTCTTTCTGGTCGGGTTCCGAGCTTTCCTCTCATCGGTGCTTTCCTTGAGTTTTTCGCTCTGATTGTTTATGGTTGATGATAGAGTGATTCGCCGCTTTCCCGCTTGAAGCTCCGCGGCATTGTCTTGATCCGTGGCGGTTTTTGGTTTGGGGTTTCGCACTGTTACGATTTCACCTCTCCTGGGTTATCTTTTTGAAGACCAAACCCAGCTCCGCTAGTGAACACCCTTCTGCAGCATTCAGCCGTTTAGTTCTTGGTGACCTCGATTTTCTCCATGTCTCGCGTATTATACCGCTGCCCTTTCTTTTTGTCTTTCGGTTCCCCAACCAGTTTTGGGGAGAAAGTTTTCCCCATGTCGAGAGTCTTTTTAATTTATAACCTGTCTTCGTTTTCCACCTACCACCCCCCCCCCGTCCTTGATCATGATCTCCCCTTTTCTACTAATTGTTTTTTATAGTTCCTGACCCATTCTCTTTTCTCTGATATTGTGTTCCGAAGGTTGGTCTTTCTCAGTGGTCCCTTCCCGCAAGTCAACCCTTCGCATCGCCAAGTTTAAACGCACCCTTCCGACTTTTTTTTGCCCGCCCTGCGACGGCTTTTTGTTTTTTTTGAGTCATGTGTCTTTTCCTCCTATCACGTCCCCCTCTGTGTGGCGCTCACTTAGAACGACAGGGGTGACTCTCCGTTCTTTGTTGTCTCCTGAGCCCACTTTATCCCCGCGTCAGGTCCGTCTCAGCATTTTTTTTGCGATCCTCTTCTCCTTATGTCACCGCCTCTTATCCCGCATAGGTCCAGAGTTTTCACCGATAGAGTAACCGCCGCCCCCAACTTTTCCCCCCCTGGCGGTCTTTTTTCCTGCCAGGGACATTTAGGTTTCCTGGACCAGGAGCCAATCCACACCCCGGTTCCTAGCGACACCCAAAGAGTTTGCGCTCCATGCCAAATTCTTCCTGCGTCTTCATTGGTCCTTTGAAGTGATGGCCTTCCAGACACGTTTCCTCTGTTTTCCCCCCTCCATTTGAGAGAATGGGTCGTGCCCCCTTCCCCTGAGTCAGCTTCCAAATGCTCAAGATTTTTCCTTGTGCGACATCTCCCATTATAGTTTTCTCCCAGGTTTTTTGATCGTCCGCAGGATCCCTTCACACTTCCACTGATTCCCATGCCTTCTCTCTTGCTCATTAACCTCTCTTGGATGTTTTTTGGATTACTTCGCGCTTTCTGTCCAGTCGCCCCAAATTTGTTGATCTTTTATATCTCCCCCTGAAAAAAATTTCCTCTCGCGCTGCTTTTGCTGGAAAAGGCTTCGGGTGCCCCTCCCTACGTTCTGTCTCTCGCGCGTTGTCCAATTCGAGCGCCCCTTTTACTGAATCCCTTAGTAACCCCAATTCCCTTTCATTGACCCTGCCACCCCGAAACCGTATGCTCCCCGTAGCTAAGTCTTTTCTTCCAGTCGACGCCATCGTTGTTTGGAATAATTAAGTTTTCTGAAGCCGAGCCCGGCCCTTTCTCCTTTTTTGAAGGCTTTTCTTTTCGTGCGATGAGCCTATAAGAGGTCCTCCCTTACCCAAGAACCTAGTAGAATTCCTTATTCCGGATTCTTCTGTCGCGGCGAACGGGTTTGCCCCCATATTTTTTTTTATTCCCCGTCCGCGGTCCTATTTTTCCTTTCGTCTGAGAGATTCGCAAGCTTTTTCCATCCCGCTACCCCACTTTTGAGACACTTTTACTCCCTGAGGAATGGTCCCCGCTTCCTGCGACTCCCAAGTCTGCGACTCCCTTTAACGTTTTGATCCTCGTACCTGGACGCCGAACGATCCTCTCCCTCGGGCGAGCAGAATCGTTGACCCATCAGACTAGTCGCGTAGCAGTCCCTTCTCTGTGTATCCTTCTTACTCTTCTTATTGTTTCCCCAGCCCTTTTAGCCGCGACGTGGATAAGCTGCGTGGTAACCATCAGAGTTCATCTTCACCCCTTCTTTAGATTACTTCCTTAGTCGCCCGACGTAGCTCTCGGACACGATCTTTATTTTCTTTTTTTTAGCCGTGATTGAGTACTTCGTTATTCTCTTTATCCCACGATTAGGTCTTTTTTTCCCTCCCTGTGGGTTCTTTTTTCTTTCTGTCGTCTTCGTTGGAGAGGGTTTGCTCTGCGCTGGTATTTTATATACCCGCTTTTTGATCACGTGAATGCTGCGGCACCCCTCCCTAGGGACATTTTTTGACAGCTCTGTTTTGGCCCCCTTCGTCCTCCAATAATCTTGACCCGATGAGCGTGCGACTGCATTGTTTGAAAGAACCCGCGATAAGGGACCTCCCCCAAATGCCCCTTCCCTTGGATTTGCGGTGGTCATTCCCTTGCAATACCCATCCTTTACCAAATCTCGTGGCCAAGGTAAAATCCCCCCCGTAATTTGGTTTTTTAGACCTTGGTTCAAACGTCTCTTTCTCCAAGACCATATTTTTTCCTAACCCTGGTCCATATTAAGTTTGCCGAAGGGATTGGCTCTTCATAAAAGGTTCTTGTGAAAACCTCCTCCGTAACAGTTAACCGCCATCACCAAGTTTTTTGCCTTTGCTTCGCTTTGCAATTGGCTTAGGTTTAAAGTACGCCCCCCACCAAATTTTCCACAACCCGACGTTGTTTTTCCCCCATTTTGAACTTTTTGAAGCCCCCTTTTTTGCCCGTCACTTTATCCCCGACATTTCCGCTGATGGAGTGAGCTTTCTTTCCAGTTTCGTCCTTTTCTGCTCTGCCTCCCTTCAACCACAACCCTCAAGCAATTGTTTCCGTCTGTCAAGGCGGACCCCCTTTTCTGTTCTATCGTCGCAAATTCCAGTTGTATGATGCTTTGCTTTGGCGATCTAACCTTTTACTCCTTATCCCCTCCCCCTCAAGACCCCCCCCCCCCCCTCAAGTGCATGATTGGTCGACTCGGTGAAACCCTGCTTTCCTTCTCTCCCCCCCCCTCCAGGAGACCTGTCCCCCCCCTTTTTTCCCCAACTTCCCGGGCAACGCTTCCGGGTTCGGCCAAATTTTTTTAGAACCTAACGAAGATTTGTCTCCGTCGTGATAACATCTATTACCTATTCCCTCCTTTTTGTGGTTGTCGATGTGCCTTTTTTTCCTTTACGACACTTTTTCTTCGTTTTTGGTTTTCTTTCCCGACTCTGATTCGAATCGACTGGCCCCGCGTTTGCCCTGGGCTTTCTTTGACCCCAACTGCGTCTTACGTCCTTTTGTTGCTCGCATATGAAACGCTCTGTTGTACCTCTTCCTCCCCCCATCTTTTTACATTTCGACCCCTTTCTGGTCACTTTTTTTTAATATGTCTGTTATACTGCCCCGGCAAGACGCCACTCCCCATGTTCTGTTGGTCTCCCCCCCATCTGACCCCCTCCCCCTTTTTGGTTTTCTTCTCCTTTTTCGTTGAAACCCATTTTCTGTTATTTTTTGTTGCTGCTCCTTTCACGACGAACCTGGATCCTTGTTTTTCATCCTCTTTTTTTGACTTCCGTTACCTTTTTCTTTCAACATTAGTATTCAGGCATTGAATCAAACATATTCTTCGGTTTGACGTTTTTTTCGTTTACCTTTCCCGAGGCGTTTACCCCCTTTCTCCTTCTTCTCCCTCCTTCCCCTGTCTTGTCCCCGTTAAGTTTCCCGATATTGTTTAAGGGAATGTGTAAGATGCCCCGTTAATGACCTTTCGTTTCCTTCGTTTAACCTTCATTATTCCTCTTTGCTGTCTTCCAAAGCTTTCCCAGATCCCTGATGACCTCGATTTTTCATCCTTACTGATCTTTCCATTTTGGCCACGATGATGGAGTTTTTATTTTTAGTTATTTAAGTTTCCCCCAAATGTTGTTCCACGCCCCTTTTTGTTTCCCTGTTCCCTTCCCCCACCCCACCGCTTCGCGTGTTTGACGACTGGACAAAAACCCCGGCCTTTATTTCAGATCTCCCAGGTCAGTTCCCTTCTTTTTTTCTATTTTCCCGGCACACCGATCTTCCTGGAACTATTCCCTCCTTTCGTGCTCCCTTTCTGGCGTTGTTACGAGTTAAGGGTCGACACAAGCTCCCGCACACACGAGACAATGAGTTACTCCTACAAGTTTTCCCTTTTCTTTCACCCCCCTCCCCCGAAATTTCCGCAACCGACTTCTTCCACGCTTTTCTCCCCCCATCCCGGCTCGAAATAGATTTTAGGTTCCTCTCTTCTCTTCTGTGCATAAAATGCACGCACGTCCGTCTCGACTGGTTCTTTTCGCGCCACATTTCCCCCTCCCGGTGATTCCCAATTCCATTCTCCCCGCGGGTCGCGTTCTGCGGCTGTTTTTGAAAACATTTCCTGGTCGCGATCCCCAGGATTCTTTTCTCGCGCGCTTTCTTTTTAAAGGTTTTTTCTTTGACGCGCCCTATTCAGAGTCACGCGCTGAGCTCTTAACTAGCCTACCTTTTCTCCATCTCGTTTCTTTTCGAAGGGTCTTTTCTTTTATCGCGCCACGGAACATTTCTTTATTGGTTCTCGCAGTGTAGATGATTCTTTCTTTTCATGTTGCGGCCCTCCTTTCAAAATATGGTTTTCCCCGATGATTCGCGAATTCCTCCTTATTGTTCCCCCCTTTCGGCCTCGCCCCGTCGTCCTCTTTTAATACGATAGTTAATGCTGCCACGGCTCCATTCGCTTGACACTCTTGTTTTCCTCACCCTTTTTTTGGGCTCTCGTCTACCCCATGATTCCCACCCGAGTTTGGAGCAATTGGATCCACGTACTTCCTGCTAGGATCATACTTGGTCTGGTTCTTTTTCCTTTTTCCCCCCCCTTCTTTGTAGACCCCTCTCGTTCTGCTTCGTCTGCTTTTCTTTTAGTCCTTCTCCGACTCCACCGGCGGGCGGCAATTGACCGCCGCCCTTTTTTTTCTTCGCCCTCTTGAAACTGTACTAGAATTTTTTATTATATCAACACTCCGTGTTTTTTCCGCTTTCCCAAGTCAGCAGATCCCGGAGTCCCCCACTCCAACGACGCTGTTTTCAATATTCTGTGCTATGCTTCTTCTTGTCTGTTTTTTAGTTGTGAAGATTTTTCAGCGGTGAGTCGATTTCCACAGTCCTGTTGCTCCTCTCTTAACACAGTTTTTTCTTTCTTTCCTAGACTCTTCTGTCTGTTTTTTACGGGAGCCTGATCGACTATTTCGATAAAGGTGATATCTGATTTTTGACCCATCTTTTCCTTGGTTTAATCACCACCCATTACCCCCGCTCCGATTCGCTT
>Ga0179593_1673637_pt1 | contig 17614 bp, 23 predicted proteins | sample CZODoug2_1_08_16_FD_185931 | JGI IMG/M metagenome (GOLD analysis project Ga0179593, IMG submission 185931) | Vadose zone soil fungal communities from Angelo Coast Range Reserve, California, USA - CZODoug2_1_08_16fungal (PacBio error correction) | ecosystem: Environmental > Terrestrial > Soil >... | reverse complement strand
GACGAGCCCCACGACGTCCTCTCGGAGCATATGCTCTTCCTTCCTTTCTTGTCAACGACAGCAAAAGCCCCCCCAACAAGACATTTAGGAAAGAAGGTTGCCACCGGCCTCTCGGAGGCCAGACCTCCCGGTCAAAACCATCCTTAGGCGGGCACCACTTTCTTAGACGTCCTTTTCCCTTCTTTTTTCCCCAGACAAGCATGCCTTAAAATGACATAGCCGTTCTGATCAGGTATTGGCTTTTCAATCCTTTCCCCCCCCGGTGGTCGCGCCGCCTCCTACGAGCATCAAGCTGTACCTCTCGAATAAAGAGTCCTTTCACTGCAAAAACCGGACGGCGCGCCGCGTCTTTTTGTTTTTTGATGGCCCGATTCGGCTTTAAACTCCTCCCCTTGCGTCACCACTGAGCAGAGTTGATGGTCTCTTTTCCGGTGTCGCGGTTATTTTCTGGCCGTTATGCATATGAGCGGGTTGTTTTCTCGCTCACCTCGAAGAAGCATCTTCCTCGGTCTGCCCAGCCCCCTATGACAACGGCAGCGATATTGTCTCTTCGCCGTCGTCGTTTCTTCCTCCGAGCGCCTCCTTGCATATAGACCACCATCTCGCTCCCGCGTCAATGGCATCTCTCTCTATTTCTCCTCTTTCCTATGCATTGACGGCTGTTTCCCGGTCGAGAAGCCGGGAGGCCTGTCTTTATGTCGTTCCGCAGAAGAAGGCGATTCCTCTTTTTTCCTGGTCATCGAAACCTTCGGCCCCTTGGGTAATAGAAGTGCAGAGGGCCCGGATTTTGTAAGTAGCCCAAACTGATACCTCTGACATCAAGGACCTTTAAGGGTGACCGCAAACCCGTTTTCTACCCAGCCCATAGGACATTTTCCAGTGAGCATTCTTCAAGCCATGTCAATTGCATCAACTTCAGGCGGAAACCCAGCGGGAATTGTTTCCCTCCATGCAGTTGCGCGGACGTCTTTCCCCCCCGGGACCGGATTCGCGCGCCGTGTGGCCAGTCTCTTCTGAGTCGTAGTCCTCCTTCGTCGAACATGTTGTTTACATGATGAACCTCTCCCCTTCTATTCTTGCTGTCGCCTTTTCTCTCCCCGCAATTTGAAAAAGACTTCCAGTACTTTTATAAGATTGGTGTTGTACTCGGTCTGCCTCGAATCTCCCGGCAGAGCGTGGCAGGTGGCACTCTCCGCTGTGCTTGGTTTTTTCTCGTGGTCTCCCTAGACGGAAGAGCAGATGCTTCCGGTACGTTGGAATACACGGTTATCTGTCGAGAGTGTCTGACTGATAGGCTCTTTCCACGCTTTTTGTTGACCTCCCTTTTTTTTGCGTTTCCGGACGGTACGTTTTTTTTTTTCAGCAAAGAGAGGCTTAAGGCTTTCTCGTATCCTTTCTTTCGTGGCCCGGGTCGATTTGTTCTTCTCGGCCCTGGGTGCATGGCGACCTCGCATCGACGACGGCTTTCTTTCTTCCTTTTTCTTGTATTCTTTCTCCGCTACCTAGCGATTTACCTTTTTTCTTTGGGAAACAATTGATGTTTTTCTGGGCGTCGTTTATTTCCCTTTTTTTATGGCGATGGTGCTGGCTCACTTTCGCTCTTCTGTGCCATTTCGAAGGCGGAGGCCTTCCGAGACGAATTGTCTTCTCTTTTTGCGCTCATTTCAGTGATTTTCGTCTTTCCCTCTATGGTGAGCGATGAACATCTCCAGTTTTTTTTTCCGTTTGCTCAACTTGTCTCCGTCCCCTTCTTTTTTTCAAATTGCCCTGGCCGCCGCCCTGCTTTCCTCCCCCCTTCTTATTCTTTTCGCCTGGGCATTGCATCCTTTTGCTAACGCAACGATCATTAATTTTCCACTATTATGAATTGGCTCCCTCTTTTCTGTTTTCTACAGCATCTCTTTCCATTCTGACGTTGCCGCCACTTCTTCTTCATTGGGAATTCGTGCCCTTTTTACACCCTTTTGCGCACATCATCGGCAGTGTGTCCCCCCCTTTTCCCCTTCGCGTGGCACGATCGTGCCAATTTTTCCTTTGACCTGGAGGCAATTCTTCACCCCATGGTTCTGGAAGCGCGCACTTTTTTCTTTTCTTTTTCCCCGTCGCGGCCCCGGGCTTTTTCTCCCCCTTCTGCAAGTGATACTCCCTTCCCGTCACCGCGCATTCTTCAGGAAGGACTGTTATTTTCTTCTTTGTGAAGTTTTGTTTGAGGTGGTTGTTTGTGGTCGGAGTTTACATGGCACCTTCCTCCCTTCCGGTGGGTCAGAATGGGTTTGTTTGCGTGGATTGGTCAATAGACTGATGCTGACAGGCGCTTTCCCTGGCAAGCAGTGGCCGTGCCCCCCTTTTTTGATCCTCTCTCTTTTACTCCCCCCCCAAAGGAAAGCGCAACTTTTCTTTCCCCCGGCAACTGTCTTTCCCGCGCTTGTTCCCTCAGGAGATTCAGAACCTCAAAACCACGTTCTGACAACCCGGCGCTTCCAAGGTAAAACTGTCCCTGAAAAGTGCCCCCCACCCACAATCCCCACGCCAGGAAACACTCCCTCCCTCCCAGGACGCCTTGAAATCTCCTGCGGTGGACTTCTCCTTCTGATTCTCCTTGTGGTCATGCCTAGTCCTTTCCCCGGCGCCCGCTGTTGCGCAATCAACTCCACTTGCGCCCTTCCCTTTTCCAAGAAGATGCAGAACGGTCCCTTCAGCAACCCCACATTGGCACGATGTTCCCTCTCCCCTTTTTATTCAATCCAGTCTGGTTATTTTCTCTTGGCCAAAATACTGTGTCCTTCCCCGGAAAGAAAAGAAGTCGCCCCCAACCTCAGGCGGCAAACGTCAGCCTTTCCTTTTTGGTAATGCTGGAGAAAAACCTTGCCCTTTTGAGCCATGCAGACTTCTTTCTCAGGGCGTAGTCAAAGGGTTTGTTTCCCCCTTCCCATGCCAAGTCTCCCCACATAAAAGCCCACCCAATCCGCAGCCTCCCACCAAGGGGACATTCGTGTGACGCTACAGTGTTCTTTCTGGTGCCGTGCGCCTCTAAACATGCGCTTCACGATAGAAAGAACGAACTGTATGAGCGTTCTCCTAGATGCTCCTCCGGCCGCGCTTCCTCTTGCAAGGTAAAATTCCGCCAGTTTCCAGCCCCCCACCAGAGCCATTTCTCCTCCCCCACGGGCGATAAAAGAACGTCCCCCCCATCAATTTGTTATCCGATCCCCCCCCTTGACGAGAGAATCGTTCCCCGCAACAGGCTACCCGCCGACTTTCTCCCAGAAAAGCCCTCTTTTCCAGAAGGATCTCCTTCCATGGCACCCGTCAAAGCGAAGCGTTTCCCCCTCACCATCGCCAGGCCCACGATTACCGCGGACACCATGTCCTTCTTGAGAAACCAAGTAGACCTTTTTTCACACAGCAAACAAGCACCATCTCCGGTCAAAAAAAGCGTGTTCCCCTTCTTTCCAATCATCGCGCTGACGGCCCCCCCACGAACGTAAGCTGCGAGAGAGCTAAATATGCTCTTCCTTTTTTGATGAACGACCCAGCGAGAAAAACAGGCCCTCCCTCTCCAAAGGCCACCTTTCGCCTTTCCGATGCGTCCTTCCGACGGTCACACCCTTGCGGGTTCGTAGATGGAAGTCTTTTTCAACTAGTTTTGATAGTCAAGCCAAGCACTGCTCCCCTGAAATAGCCAACGTGCTGTTTGCCTTTCAATCCCAAAAGGGTCGCTCCTCCTAGGAAGACGAGCCTCCACCACGCGCGCGACTACCCGTCCCCCTTCTATGGATACAATGAACAAGCTCCTTTTTCCGCCTTTGTTGGGTTTGATGGAACGACTTTCCCCCCTTTTTGCTTTCCCTATTTGAGGCTTTTTATGAGGTGCATCTTTTTTTTTTCTGACTGGCCGTTATGGCATCCTTCCATTACGTCGAAGAATTTCTCCGGCTTTACATCAACAGGCCCCAGCCTTTTCTGAGATTCTCGGGGATCGCCGTCGGAGAGAGTCTGAACGTTGCAGGATCCATCGCCTTCGACCAACAATCTTCTTTTCCCTATCTTATTTCTCCTCCTCTTTTTTCCTCTGAGAAAGTCGGGCCTTCTTTCGATCTCTTCTAGACAGCTCGACGACGGCGATCCCCCCTTCCCCCGGCCCTGGTAATCGAAAAAGGCTTTGGCCGAGTGCACCTTTTTTTACCGATCTCCTGAAGATGCCCTTCTTCTCTTTTTTTCACAACAACGACTCAATTTTCCTACCCGGCCAGGTCGTTCCCCCGGCATACCCGCTCCGCCATACCCGATCCATCGGCAAGTGAGGTGCAGAACGGGTTTTTCCAGCCCAGGAGGCCTTTCCCCAGCGACGCGGACCGGTGCAGGGTCAATGAGAGCGCTGCGCCCCTTTGTGTTTTGAGTGAACCTGATCGCGCGTGGTGGCAGTTTCCTCGGCGGCGCGACCCCTTTTGAAAAGACATCCTATCCCTAAGGATTTATTTTTCCGGCATGCTTGTTTTCTCCTGGACTCACAGCTAAGTCGCCTTCATGCTGGGGGGTGACCGCGGTTGAATAAGAATCGTCCTTTCCTTCTTCCGGTGGCAATTCTTCCTCTTCTTGATGATTGTTTTTCCGATTGTTTTGCTGTAGTCCCCCCGAACGATAGCCTCGAGCGATCTTACGTTCTTTCTCAAGGGTTAGTAATCTTGATTACTGGGCATGATTTTTTTTCTTTCCCTCAGTCCACGCTTTTTAGTTTTTCACCTGGTGCTTGGTTTTCTTTTTTTGTCTAAAGGGAATTGCCAGCCTCCTCGGCCGGCCGAGGTATCGGTCCTTTTTCTTTATGGACTGGGCCCTTTTTTGAAATGGGTGCATGGGATTTATTCTCGAATACGCCGACGCTTCTTTTCAGTATGCTTTCTCCTTCCCCGGCGCCAGGTCTATCGCGCCCCCCCCCTGATTTGTTGACGCGGCGCGATTTTCTTCGAAGTGGCTTAAATACTGTCTTCTCCGGAATTTCCTCCTGGGTGGGATTGTCTTTCCCCCCTTTCCGAAAGCGGCTCTTGGCCGAGCCGATGTCTTCCGCTTTGCGATCATTACATTCTTTTTTTCTTTTCGTGCTTCAACATGCGCATGTTTTTCCACGGGCACGCTCGAAGTGTCCTTTCCGGCACGTGGTGTTGGACCAATCTTCCCCTCTGCCGGATTCTTTTTGATTTTATGTGTGGGTGTATCTCGGCGCAACCCCTCCCGCCCGATCATAACCTTTCCTGTGCTCCCAGCTGAGGGGAGATGTTTTCTTTTTTCTAAAGTCATCCAGAACCAGGTCATGGCGGCCATTTCTTTTTTTTTTTCTTTGTGACGCTGCTTTTTCTTCCTTGGGCCTTTTTCTTTGGCCACGATCTTTCAAGTCCTTGTGTCCTACATCAACCTCTGGATTTCTCTAAGGTTTTCCCTGGCGGAAATCTGGCTGGATCTCTCTACATGTCTGGAAAGCGCCTCTCGCGGCACCGCCACAGCTGTCCTTTGGCAATGACGACGCAAATTTTCTCTCCCAAGCAGCATGTAGTTCGGGCTCTCTCTTTTCAAGCAGTGTTTGGGCGGCTTTGTGCATGGGCGTGGTTTTTTTTTTTGGTACGGACGTGGGCCTTTTCCCTTGGCGGTGGTCAGCCTGGTTTTGTTTCTTTTTTTTTCTTTATTGCCCAGCGCGTCCCCCTCAAATGGCCACGAGCCGGGCTTTTTTTCCTTGTGGTTGATTCTCCTCTTTCCCTTTTTCTAGGAGATCAACCACAAGGCTTTGCACAGGAAGTTTTCTTTTCATGACTGACGAATGGGCATCCCCCCTTCCCCTCCACGCAAACCCCCTGACCCCCAGGCGCCCTGCAAATGTACCCACATGAATGAAATTCCTTTTCACCACCAGTCAACGCCCCCAGCCAGAAAATAACAGTGCTTTCCTTGCCTCGTCGAGCCGAACGACCTTTCTCCGGGGACGTCGACTTGCCTTTTCTTTTATTGCCTCGTCTTCGATTCCCCTCTGTGCGGTGTCCTCCTCGGGTGAAATTCCACTTGACGCCCGTAGATCTTCCACCTCAAAGGTCAATTACCTCCCCACCCCCTTGTCACGATAGTTGCCCACTCTCCCTCCCGAGGTTGATGTAGGACACCCATCAAATATTTTTTGTACGGCAACGAAATTCCCCTTCCTAAACTTTGCCACAAACATCATGGCGGCACACGTCCTCTCTTGGTTAAGGCTGCGAGACAACCTTCCAGAAGCTGAGAGCCCCATTCCTTTTCCAGGTTATGATCGGCTTTCTTCCAAGGTTGGTTGCTGAATCCATGCCCCTTTCCCCCATAAAAGCAAAACATAACCCTCCTCTCTCCAGGAAAATTTGGCAACCCCCCTCCCCTGAGCAGTGAGCCAACAATTCGAGCGTTTTTTCTCTGTTAGACTCACATGCGAAATGGTCCTCTTCCCCCATCAGACTTTTCACTGACGAGAGCTCTGACCCCCGGGGGGGGCTTTAAATGGCCAGGTTTTCTTTATCCGCCCACATCATTTTCTTAGCAAGATGTAAGACACGGGCTTACCATACCGCCCCCCTAGACAGACCCCCCCCCTTCTACGAGCAAATCCCCCTTCGAATACCGTTTCCTTCAAAATCAAGCCGACGGTACTCACTCCCTCTTCGGCCTTTCGCCGTAAACCCCTCTTTTTCCCAAAGCGAGCGGCCCTTTTTTTCATACGCCAGGACCTTCCCGCAGCCCGAATGAAAGCCGCTTTCTTTCAATCTTAGCTCACCCCTTTCCGGCCGTCACCCAGCACCAGGGGAATTGATTTTCCCCCCCCCAAGGTGGAATGATGATGCCGTCTCGATAAGTTCCCAATCATCAGCGCTTTCCTCCCGACCCCCCCCTGAGCGAGGACCCCTCCATATGCTCTTCCGTCTCTTCTTTCCCCAAACAAAGCCCCCCCAAAGACAGCGCCCCCCGGCCACAATCTTCCGCCCTTGTTTACGATGCTTCGTGCAGACCCTTTCACCACCCCTTCTTAGAGGCTTTCCGTTTTATTTTGCGTCTTTTTCAACATTCTTTCCAGCATTGCGCGCCTCCCTCGCCATAGCGTTGCTTTTCAATAATGTAAACAAACCGGTTTCGCGCTTTACGACGAGCATCAAGTCTTTGGACATTTTTCGAGGCGCTCCGTCCGGTTTCACCACACCGACGGCGCCGCGCTTCTCCCTCCACGCTCAGGTGCGCCTTTTTTCCCCCAGGGGGGGGAATGCATATTCCCCTTTCCCTCTACCTGTCATCAATGGCCGAATTTGATGGTCGTTCCCCTTTTTTCTGGTATGCCGGTGCCCCCGGACCTGGCCGTCTTTCGAAGTACGTCGAAGAAGGCCCTGTCCAAAAGTTGCATCAGCCCGCCTTTCCCCTCTGACACTTCCGCCTGTCGCGGGATCGCCGTGCGTCGCGCGTCTTCTTTCCCCCCTTCCCTCGCGATCAAGAAGTAAATGGTCCCTCTTCTCTTTAATCCCTTCTGTTGTTGTTTGTTGAGATTTGCGTGAGCGAGATTGTGGTCCTCTGGCGGCTCGGCGACTAGTCGTTCCCTTCCCCCGCGACAAGATAGAGGCCTTTTTCCTCTAATTCTGGGGCTGATGCACTTTTTTCTTCCCGCTGGAAAGATGCCTTCTCCTCTCCACAACCGCTCAAGGATTCCTTCCAGGTCGTTGGCACGATACCTCTCTTTCTTCTCCCATCAAATCGGCCAGTTTGAGTTCCTTGGTGGAGTGTAAGCCTATGTCCCTTTTCCCCGCGAAGGAGCGACACCCGGAGCTTGCCGGGACCTTTTCCCCTGCGCCGTCGGTTTCCCCGTGACCTATCGCTCTTTCCGTCAGCTTGATGCTCTTCCCCTCACTGTGTTTCCCTCCTACCTGATCCGCACTCATGGCTCTTGCGTCGCTCGGCATGCTTTTCTTTCCCCCCCTACTCCAGCACTTCTCCTCCTTTGGTGGTGAACCGCGTCTTCCTTCCCGCGAAAAGTTTCCTTTCGCATGCACTATGGGCGCCCTTTGGCTTTGGGCGTCGTTCATTCCAGGAAGATGAGCCTCTTTTCGATCTTCCGTCGTTGGAATCACTTTCTTCAGCGCGTGTTGGCGCTTATCATCAGTCCACCCTTGATTGACTCCTGTTCATCATTACCTTTGATGTTTGCCGCCGGTTTGGTCTCAATGTCCCTTCGAGGCATATGGCGTTCCCTATTTATAGGTACTTGAACATGGACCTTTCGGGTGCCCGGGTTCTGTCTTTTGCCGAGAGAATACCTTCCGTCTTCTTTTCTCCGTCCTGCTTGACTTTTTTTTCTCCGAGTATATCGCGATTTCCCCTTTCCTTTCATTGGTTGACGCTTTCTTCCTTGGAGTTATTTAGTAGCAGTGTGCCCTCTTGATCATCTGGAGCTTTTTTTGCCCTGCTCTTTTACCTGGCCCTTTTTTCTCCCCCCAGCGCGGCCGATCTCCTTCCTGTTAATGGAGACATAATTTCCCCTTATTTTCGTATCCGATAGTGAACATTCCCCTAAAAGCGCACGGGCACGTCCCTCCCCCCGCTCCTGTCAACGATGGCACTCTTCTCTTCCGAGAATGAGGATTTGATGTTTGCCCTTTCTTTTTTGTGTATTTGTCGATTGGAAGGGAATGGTCCCCTCCCCCTGCATGATCAGACACATGGATGACTGTCCCTTCCTTTCGTGAGAGAATGAGAATGTTTTCTCCCGAAAAAAGGTCATTTCCATTATGCGTTGAAAGACCCCACCTTTGGGTTCCCGAGATTTTCTCCTGAGAAGGGGCTACGCCAGTTCAAAAGTATTCCCCCAAGCACCCCTCTTCCGGGGGAGATACACCCCCAAAAGAAGCTTGATGCAAGAGTAATACTATGAGAATAGACCTGGAAAAAGTTCTTGGGGGTGAGGCGACCAGTTTCGAGGCCATGAGATGGATCCTATACCCTCTCAGAGAGTCTTTTTTAGGTACTTAGAGGCCCTCTCTGGCTCCTATAGAAGTCGGGAAATGCCGAACCAACCATCCCCTGCCCGTCTCCTTATGTCGTTAGGGATCTCTATTTAAAGCGAAGTCCTGTTATCTGCGGCTTTCTTTCCTTTTGCATGGGGTTTTTCTTCCAGGAAGTGTTTTTCTGAAGTTTAAAGTGGAACTCTCCTGGCGGTGGTAGTTCTTTTCTTGCGCTTGTGCTGTCCCTTGATAGAAGGAAGCTTCCATAGGAAAAGGACCGTGGCCCCGGTGTTGAAATGTTGGTCCCTAATTGTGACGTGAATCTCACCCCATAAGTTTGGTTGTTGTCATCCCCCCCCCCAAATTCCCCCCAGAGACCACCTTTCCCCCCAGAGAAAAGGACCCCGTTTTTCAGGATAGAAAGAGCATGGGGCATTTCCCCCCTTCAGGCACCCTCTCCCAAAAAGGCTTCCCTTCTACGGTTGCCCCAAAACGTTCTCCTCCCGGACAAAAGCTTGCCCCCCCCCCCACCACCAGGCCCCCTCCCAGCGCCATAACAGTCCTTCCCCCTTTTCTCCCGAAGGAACTTCTGGTGACGTCGACTTCTTTATCCTTGCGTCGCATTTCCCATTCGATGAACCTCCCCGCTGTGTTCCTTCTGACAGCCCCCCTTTTCTCCTGGTCTCCGACCCCCCTCCACTTGGCCTCCTTCTTAGATAGATACAGCCCGTCTCCGGTAAAAGGAAGCAACCCGGCCTACCTTCCAAGCGACGATTCCCAGAGTTCTCAGGACACACTTCCCCTTAGTGGACCACCAATCCTGGTGCCCGGCACGAAATTTTCCCCCTCCCCAGCGTCACAACCCCGTCAGAATGGCGCTTTTTTTCACTGCTGGAGAAAAAACAGTTCCCCCCCTTTTTTCCCCGCCCCCACCTGGGAGCCCATGCCTCCCCTCTTTTTATGATAGGGCGTTTCCTTTTCTCCCTTCCCTTTTTTTTTTTTCCCAAAGAATAAACACCACACCCTACAAGCCCCACATAAAAATCGCCTTTTCCAGGAATGTGGCCCACCCCCCCCACTAAAGAGCAGTTCTCCCCCCCATTCGAGCTTTTCCCCCTTGGCTTTTCCCCCACCATTCACTCATGTCCCTTTCCTCGAAAATCATGGACGGAAACTGACCTTAGAGGAAGACAATCCTCTTCCTTGCATCTTCTGCCGCCTCCCTTTTTTCCAGGTAAAAGAGCCTCCTCTCCCCAACAGCGCCATCCTTTCTCACGATTAACAATTGTCCCGAATAAAAGACTCTTTCTCCGCGTCACCCTTTTTTATGCCGAGCCCCAAAGTTAAATCCTCTTCCTACGCGGATCCCCCCTTCCCAGCCGGACCTTGAAAGCCCCCCAGTAGGACGATTCGTCTTTCAAACCGACTTCCCTCACCCAGGGCCACCTTCGGGCCCCCCCCCCAGAAAAATAGACATTCCACCGTACCGATTACCGCGGCCCCCAGCCGCGCTTGCTTCCTGAAACACACGTAGCCGTCTCCCTCAACAAAAGCACCAGTGTCTTCGGCCGCGGTCAAAAAAAAGCTCCTCCTCGACGCCGATTTCTTTCTCGGACGAGCCCCTCCCTGAAGTAGATCTCTCCGATTCGCATCTGCTCTCCCTCTTTTCCTACAGCCAACTTCCTTGAAAAACAAGCCTTTTTTCCACAATAGTTCAAGAACGCCACGGACACCTCTTCTCGAGGAAGACCCTGCCCCCCAGGCGGCCCCCTGGGAGAACGTAGATGTCCCGTATTTCCCCAATAGGCGTGATAAGTCACCCAATCCCTCTCAAGACCTTTGGATCAGTAGGTGTCTGTAACCCAAACCAGGCTCTAGCAAGAATTTTTTCCCCCGGAAGAGCCAATAGGAAGCCCCACGAGCCCGAATCCTTTTTCCAGCAAAGACCGTTTCCCGGCGCCCTCTTGATTTCCACTTCCTCTCTAATTCGCGTTTTTTTGCCAGAATTGACATTTTTCTTGACCCCTCCTACCTTGACCTTCTCTTTGATGGCTCGACCCTCTCTGTATGGAGTCTTGGGATGAAGGTGACCCCCTAAACTTCGTTAGTCCTTTTTTGTGCCAAGTAAGTCGTCCCAGGAAGAGTCCATTTCTGCAGTCGCCTTTGATCAGGCCCCTTTCTGAAAAGCACTCTGGATTAGAGGGTCTTTTCCAACCCAAAACCACCCCCTTCTTTTTCTGAACGACATATACTCCCCCACCCGAATGAATATCGACCCCCCGAAGTCCCCCCCTCTTTTAATAATAATCCGTTTTTTTGCCTGCGTTCGAGGAAATGACCTCTCCTTCGTCTCTTTGGGAAGAGAGATTTCTTCGTCTCTTTGACTAAAGGAGAGGGAGCTTTCCCCCCCTTTTTGTTCCTACGGGAGGGAAGTCCCTCTATCACGCGAGAGAAACGGACTAACTTTCGACAGACCGGACTCCTCTTCTCCCCCCCAAATGGATTTCGTCTTCTCTTTTCCAAGGACCCCCTTCCTGCGGGGCTCCGTCCGCCCGTCCCCACACCTCCTCTTTTTCTAAGTTTCCTTGAGTAGGGCCATTCGCCTGTCACACAAGGATGCCATTCCCAAATGTCCAGTTCCGGGGCCCCGCGAGCCCTCCTCCCCCCATAAAATCGGCCAGTTTTCTTTGCCAAGAGCACTTTTAGGGGTTTTTCCCCCCGTAGAGGCAATCAAAACCCCACTCCAGAGGAGAAAGCGGAAGTTCTTCTCCCCCCTCAAGAGAGGATCTTCCTTCTCCGGAGGGGGCGGATGGGAAACCCGGACAGGGAGAGCTCTTCGGGGGAAGTCCTCTTCTAGGAGAGGTCTTCTCCGCGGAGGTTTCTCGGATTCCTTCTTGAGGAAAGAGACCAGAAAGGAGAAAGAAGTGAGAGCCTATTGAAGGGTGGATGTCTCCGAGGGGAATTGCCCGGAGAACTCTTGAAAAACAGCGCCGGCAGACAGGCGCCTCTTCTAGACCCATTTTTTTTGAAAGCCCCTTTCTCCCCCTGAGGAAAGGAGTCAAGATTTTTTCTTCCCAAATTCTTGCTCCTTTTTTTCCCTATGTGAGGGTTTTGTTCTCTCTTTGGCTGCCTCCCCCCCCCGAGAAGGCCTATCGATGCGCTCGCTCGCCCCCTGTTGGAGACTTATAGGACATGAGGGGGATGGTGATTCTCTTCTTTCCCCGTCCAGCATTTCCCAAAGACTGGTTGACATCACTCAGAAGGCAACTGTTGTTGGAGGTTGTCCTGAATCCGGTGCGGTCCCCCCCCGTTCCCTGGAAAGCACGAGTTTCTGGAGGGCCTGGTTATCCCCGGTATCGCTTTTCTTCGATGGTCTTCCCTGCCGATTTCTTGTTTGTGCATGGCGATATCTTCCTAATAGAAGACGGCTTTCTTCTTTCCTCTTTTTTCTGATAAGAGACGATTCTCTCTGATTCCCCTGGATGCTCGGTCCTTACTCTCTTTTATTTTTCCTCTTGCGCCGGCCCTTAGAAAGTGTAAATCTTGATCATCCGTATGGCGTTTTCCCTTTGCTGATATTTTCCGGCCATTTTTCTCTTCCCGGCAGAGAAGATTGTCTCTCTTCTATAGTCATTCTGGCGCTCATTCCAGTTTTCCCCTCCCACTCCATTCATGGGGAGAGATTCCAAGCGCCCCAGGGCAAGATCGACCCCCCCCGCAATGTCAAACGAATTTGTGGTCCTTTTCCATTAATGGACTGCTGCGGATTTTCCTCTTTTTCTTTATGTGTGGGGTGTTTCCATTTGTAGAAGCGGCGAAGGTCACGGAAAAGAAACCCCTAAAGCACAAGATACCCTTTTCTTGTAAGAGGAATTTTTTTTCTCCGAAAAGTTTCCTTGGGCTGGGATGTTCCTCAGGAAAAAGCAACCTCTTTGTCCCAGGGCAGGAATTATGATTAAGCATTTTTTTTTTTAGGAGGTTCCTTTTTGAATTTCGGGACGCTCCTATGTTTTGGCACTCCCTCGGAAGTTTCCCCCCAAATACCCCCCCCTTTTTTTCTTACTCCTTTTTGCAAGATCTTTTAACACTTTTTGTGGTGTGTCTTTATTCGCCATCTGGCTGTCCCTCTTAAAACCCCAAGAGAATCAACGTGAGTTTATGACACCGCAGCGGGCATCCTTTCTTCCCCTCTGAAGACGCAAAAGGTGATAATCCACTGCCCCCTTCTACCTTAAAATGAAATGTCTTCTTCCTTTTCAATAGTTATTTATTCTTTTTTTTGGCGGAATGCGAGCTTGTCCGGTCTGCTTTTCTCACCATGGAAAAGGAGAATTGGATTCCCTTTTTTTTTTTTTTTGCGTGGATTGTGCTTAAATCTCACTGATGTCCAGCGATCCTATAAGCCCCCCAAAAGGACGTTAACGGTGGTGAATTTCCTTCCGATTGGGTCTCCCCCCCTTTTCATGAAGAATAGAGGTGCTGAGCTCTCTCAACCAAAATTGAGACCAACCTTTCCCCCCCCCGGAAACTGACTTGGGCAGTTGCCGATCGCCTTCGATGGACTTACCCGGCGATTCTCCCCCCCGCCCCCTCAACAAATTTTTTACCAAAGACCCCATTCGCCTTCCTTTAATTAAAAACTTTTTTTTCTTTTTCTCTTCCCACCAACCACCATTTCCCCCCCCCCCCGGCCAAACACCCCTCCACCTCCCAGGACTGACCTTTTATTCTCCCGAACGAAATGCGCTTGACGTCGGATTCCTCCCCAAAATGGAGTAGTCATTGCCCTTCCCCTAGCGCAACGGTCGTTTATGCGTTGCCTCCCTTTAATCCCCCCCCCTTTTGATTACATAACCATTGTAGATAGCTCTTTCCTCACGGTTCAAAAATCCCCAAAAACTTGGCCCCCCCCTCTCTCTCGACGATTAAATAAAGAGGTTGATTAGGACCCAAATGCCCGATGTTTCCCCCCCTTTGTCCGGCCACCTTTCCCTTCCTGAAAAGCAGAGTTCCCCCTTTCAAAAATTTTCAGAATGGTCCGCCATTTGCTTGGTAATTCCTCCCGGAACATCGCCTCCTTTTCCTCCCATGAAGAATATTCCCAGCCCCGTTATGATCCTTTTTAGTCAAAGGGTTCTTGCCAAAATCTCCCAAGATAAAAAACCCCTACCCCCACAAAACCTCCCTCGCGGAGGAATTTCCAACACGTGCCCTCTTTTCCTTCTCCGTGAGAAAAAATTCGAGTTTGACCGTCGTTTAACGCATAACCATTCCCCTCTAGGAAAGACGACCCCCCCCCATAATGTCCTCCTCCTGAAGAGAGACTTCTCGAAAAAATTCTTCCCCCCCAGAAGCTCTCACGCATTCCCCTTTCAGGTACCTCTTCCTTCAAAGGGGAGCCCCCCCCCCGCGAAATTCGCCTTCTTCAAGCTGACGCCACTTCCTAAAATCCTCCGCTCGAGCCTTTTCCCCAAAATAAATTTTTTTCTGAGCAAATCCCACCCCTTTCCTATATACTCGGCGCCCGCGCCATCAAGCCGGCACTTGAAGAAAGACCCTTCCGCGTCCGCTCGTCAACCGCTCTCCCCCTTCACAAGGGACAAATCCCCCAGGACCCCCAAAATTCTCCCAGCCACCCTCTTACAGAGGCCCTCCTTTAAGAAGCGAAGATGCTTTCCAGCCCATGTGAGAAAAACATCTTTTTTTTTCAAAAGCCCAGAAAATTGGGAAGGATTACCTTTCTAGCTTTCCAAACCCTTTCCTGATGCATCCTCTCAGGAAAATTCATCGCTTTTCCCCTTCCCTTCCTGCCAAAGACCTTTTTCCCTTTTGAGCCTTTTTTCCTCCCTAGGAATATTAAGTTTTTTCTTATGCAAGACCGCCCCCTCCCCCCCTCTGAGGAAAACCCTTCTCACATAGTTCCCCTTTGCCAAAAGGCCACCTCTCGAGGGAAGACCTCCTGAGGCAGACTTTCTCACCAAAAGAATTTCCTTTCCGACGGGCCTTTTTACGTTAGCTTCTTCTTTTTCAACATAGTGCGTGCCCCTCCCCGCATGCGTGACAGCCCTTCCGAGAAAGAGACGTCCCTTTTCATTTGGCGGACTTTCCAGTAAAAACCCCCCCCCCCTTTTCGCGCCTCCCCGTCGTAGACGAGCCTCTTGACGATTCTTCCGCGAGCCTTTCCGGTTGAACGCAACCAAAGAGGCGCGACTCTTTATTTAAAATGAACTCCTTTTCGAATTAGAGTTGGTCTGGTCCTGGCGTCTTGACCTCTTCTTTTTTTAAACTCCCTCCTTAAAGAACGGCAGCTCTAGCGGGGACCCTGGTATGGCTTCGGGTATGCCTTTTCCCTGAAATGGAAGTTATCCTCCCTCTAGGGGTTGTTGCCTTCCGTAGAAATCCAAGAGCTCTTTTCCATGTGGTGGTGAACCCGTTGCAGCCTTTCTCCCCTCCGGAGATCTTGCCTTTCCCCCGTTCGTAGAAGAGTCTTCACAGGACATATACTCCGCCCCGACTTTGCTCCCCCCCAAATATGTTCAAGAAGTAAATGCCTCCCCCTCTTTTCCTACTCAGTTGTTGTTTTTCTTCTTTCTAATGACATTGAAGCGTGCTCCTTCCTCTTCCCGAGAGAACTTTTCTTCAGTTGACTATGTCTTTCCTATCTCAGGAGATCACCGCCTCTTCTCCCCCTAAGGACTTCCCCACTTAGTGCGGATTTTATTGCAAATTCTCTTTCCTCCCGAATTTTTTGGTGTCTTCTCGTAATTAGAGAGAACAACCTTTCCTTATGCCCCCGGCCCCTTGGCACCGTTCTACGCCAAACGATGTTACGCCACCCCTTTCCCCCCCCCCCAAGTGCTTCCAGGCCCCCAGCAAGGTAGGAGTGGTTCTTACTTTTTTCCGTCGGGCCCCTTCCCCCCCCCCGGAAGGAGGACCCCTCTTTCAAGTTCTCACATCCACGAGTTTCTTCCCCGCAGTAGGGGTTGAGTTCACATCCCGGAGTTAGCGCTCCCTTCTCTTTCTTTTTTTTGGAGCGACCTGTTGTTTTACTCTTTTCCCCTCCCCCCCTACATGATAACGACCTTCCCCATGGCTCCTTGATGTGCTTCGGTCTGCTTGGCTTGACGTATCATCCCCCGACTTCCAGCTACGTCCCTCTCCAGATGACTGCTGTGGTGACCGGTTCTTCTCCCCCCTTCCCGGGCGAAAGAGGTGTTTTTTTCAACTCTTGCCAATATGGGGCGCTTGTTTTGTTCTGAGTGCTTTGGCGTCTTTCCCCCCTCTCCTGGAAGGCATCCTTTTCGATAGGCTCGTACGTTTCCTTTCCTTTTTCTTCGTAAGAAGCAGATGATTTGTCCCCTTCTCTTCTGCATCTCTTGTTGAACTCCGGACTCCTTTTTCTTTTCTTTTGCCGCCGGCTTATTCCCTTCATGAAAGCAAGTCGTCTTCATGGCGGGCCGCCCGGTATCGGTTCCTTTTCTTGGATGGTTCTTTATGGCCTTTTCCTTCTTGGAAAGGGGTTTCCTTTCCGATATCCTCTGTTGCGATTCCTTCCCCCCTAAGGCTTCTTTCTTCCGTCCTTTCTTCAGATACGGCGCCGACCTTTTCTTTTAGAGAGCTTTACATTTTTTGATTTGAGGATCCCCTTTTCGCGGAGTTTTTTCTTTTATGTCGACAGTGCCCCCTCCCCTTTCGGAAGGCGCTTGGTTTCTTCTAAGGGTTATCTTTTAATGGCCATTTCCTCCTTCTTTTCTTCTTCGGCCGAGGCCTCTCTTCTTCTCGTAAGTTTAATGTCTCTCATTCCTGTATTTTCGTCTGTTGCCCTTTCCCCTGCGCATGTTCTTCCTTCCAAGCGCACGGGCAAAGCTCGAAGTTTTTCCCTTTCTCATTTCAACGATGGCCACGTGGTGTTTTCCTAAGCTGAGGATTTTTTTTTTTTTTTTTTTTTTTTTTGTGATTTTTTTATTTTTTTTTTGTCGCATTGGGGATGGAGGCACGGCAACCCTAACTACCGGCCTTCTTACCTGGCTGCTTGCCCCCTTTTTTCCCTCTCGTGGAGATGGGAATGTCTTTTTTCCTCCAGAATTCAAAAGTCACCCCTTCTCTTCCATTATGACGTTGCCGCCTTTTTCCCCCCTTCGTTTATCCTTTTCCCCTCATTTTCCAAAATATAGGACACCCAGGCCCGTTGTTACCTACACAACCTTTTTCTTTCCCCTTTCTTGGCACGATCTTTCTTTTTTTTTCTTTTTTTTCTTTTTACAGGGGCGCCATCTGGATCCCATGGTTATGGTAGCTTCCGTCACCGTGTGAGTCTGCACCTCCCCCCCCCGCGGGCTCTTTTTCCTCGAAGGACGAGTCCCAATCCTGACGCCTTTCCCCTCCACCTGCAAGTTTACGCCGCCTTTTTTCGAGTTAAAGGTTTCCTGTTATGGCGGCTTGTGCCTGTCTTTCTCCTGGTGGTTGGGGTTTTCCGGACTTTTCCTTTCCGTTTGAAATTGGGCCGAGACCGGCGTGGTCAGCTGGTTTTGTTTTTTTTTTTTTTTTCTGAAATCGCCTGATCTTGCCCAGGCGAGGGCGTCTCTCTCTTTTTTTTTTTGGAAGTGGCCTTTTCCACTGTGGCG
>Ga0179593_1636601_pt1 | contig 17614 bp, 29 predicted proteins | sample CZODoug2_1_08_16_FD_185931 | JGI IMG/M metagenome (GOLD analysis project Ga0179593, IMG submission 185931) | Vadose zone soil fungal communities from Angelo Coast Range Reserve, California, USA - CZODoug2_1_08_16fungal (PacBio error correction) | ecosystem: Environmental > Terrestrial > Soil >... | reverse complement strand
TGCTCGGTTCTCGCATAAACTACGCTTTTTTTCAACCTGGGTCGCCTTCGCTTGGCAAAAAACCCCTTTTTTTTCCGAAATTCAGTGTTGCCCCCTTTTGCCCACTTTCCCTTGTAGCAGTCTTCTCCTTCCCCCCTTGTAGTTCGGGAGGCCGCAATTTTTTCTCCCCTTGATTACGGGAGATCTTTTTCCCTAACTTTATTTTTCCCCCCCCGCCAATACAAATTTCCTTCTCTTTTTCTATCTCCTTCTCCCTTCTCGCCAAGCCCCTTTTCCCCCCGCTCCCCCCCCTCCCCTGGCTTTCATAGGAAAATTTTTCCCCTGGGAAGCACGAACTCTCCTGGCCCTTTTCCTTTGGCCCCCTCCTTCCAACCAACCTCGCCCTGGTCCTTTTCCTTCCTTCTTCAAGTCCCCTCTGTTTTGAAAGCAATGTTTCTCTTTTCCGATGAAATTTCTTTTTTTCCCCACTTCCCTTTCTGATGCATCGTTCCTTTTTCCCTTTCCTGAAGCTTTTTTTTTTCTGCCCACACAGAATCTCCCTGCCTTGTTTTTTCGTCGCGTCTCCCTCAGATGCGTAGCTTTTTTGTTTTCGCCTGCTCTTCATCTTCCCCCCAAAATCGACACGGAAAGTCCTTTTCCCTTTCTGTTCTCCTACACATGCCCTCCCCCTGTGCTCTGGCCAGAGGCCTCCATGAGCTTCCGGTAGGTCCCCGGGCTTCCGCTCTCCCCCCCAAACCACTTCCACCTTTTCGCGCCCCCCCAAACAAAATGTTTCTGGATGTCTGAACCTTCCCCCCCCCCCCCGGGGCCCCTTCCAGCGACACGTCTTTTTTTCTTTAAAAACCACAGACTCTTCCCTTGCCCCAACTTCTCTTGTCCTCCTTTTTTTAGTATTCTTGTTACTCCCTTTCCCTAGAGAAACCCCTCTCCCATCCCGTCTCCCCTGTCCCTCCAGTGGCGTAACTTTGGTTCCGGTTTTTTGATGGGATCTCTGTTGTCAGCCCCCCGCACACTCCCCCTTCCTGCTACGGGACCCTCTCTTTTTAAGGCCCCTTCTTTGGAGGACTCCTTTTGGTACTCGTACCCTTTCCCGGCTTCCCGCAAATCCCCCCCAATAAGTTTTCCTTTTTTCATTTCGCCCGCCCAAGTGGGTTTCCTTTTTCCTCCCTTTCGTTGGGCCTTCTTCTTCAATTTATTTTCCTTTTTTCTTTTTCTTCCCCCCCAATTTCCCGTCCCACCGGTCCCCCTTTCCTTTTGCTTGTAGTAGATCAGGTTTCGTCCTTCCCTTTTTCTGGCCAAAAACCCCCCCCCCCCTCCTGGAACCCAAAGATCTTTCCCCGATCAGGACGAGTTTTTTTACTTTCCGATCCCCTTTTTCGCAAAAACATCCTTTCTGGGGACCTTTCCCCCCTTTTCCCTGGTCGGGCGTAGATCCCTTCCTTTTTTTTTCCCTTCTTTTACAGCTGCATAGACTCCGTCTTCAATGCTTTCTTTTCAAAGGAGGGTCTCCCCCTCCTTCTTCCGACCCTTGCGAAGATGCAGCCCCCCCCTTTTTCCCCCCCTTTTGTGCCAGATTTTTCGCGTCTTCGCGTTCATGGGCGACCAATCCCCCCCCTATGGAAATCTTCTGCTGCCTTTCTTTTCCCCCTCCCCATGGCGAGCCCAGTCCTGGTTTGGCTCGGAATTACCATTTACCGAGTCCCCCCCTCCCCGCATGCCCAAGATCTGCTTTGAAGGAGCCACCTCCCTCCCCATGCGGCAATTACCCCCCGGTCCAATCCCCCCCTTTCCCTTTTTTTTCCCCTGCCCAGGTTCTCCCTCCCCAGCACAGTGATATTCCTTTTTTTTCCCCCCCCCCCAACAGCGAGACTCCGAACGCCCCCCTTCCCCTCTCCGGTTAGGCTTTTTCTGTCCAGCATCATCCCCTGGTCCCCCCCCCTCCCCCCCCCCAAATCCCCTTCCAACCAGGTCCCTTTTTCCCTCTAGCCGGAAAGAAAGTTTTCCCCCCTTTCTCCCCTTCAACTTTTTCCCATTACAGATCGAACCAATACTTCCTCCCTCCTTCCCCCCAACCCCCCCCCCGCCAAATCTTGTCCCTTTTCCTTCACTAAGTCCTTTTCAACCCTCGGTTTTCCCTTGGGTGGCCAGCAAGTTCCTTTCTTCAAGTCCCCCCTTTGCGAAAAGACTTCTTCCCTCGCCCGAGGTTCTCCGTGAACTTCTTTTCGCCCCCCCCAGTCTGGCCTGTTGTGCGAAACCGGATACCTCCAAAACCTTTCCGCGGAATAACGTGCTTTCTTCCTTTTTTTTTCGAATTAGTCTTTGCTTTCCTTCTCTGCGGTGGTAAATCGCTCTCCTTCCTGGATCAATTCAATTTTCACCCCCCCCCCTGCCGAGCAATTGCTCTCGCCTCCCCTCGAGGCGCGCCCGGTTCTTTTTTTCCTTCGGGCGGTTCAGTGCGCCCACCACCATTTCCCCTCCCCCCCGTCACAAATTTTCTCCTGGGTTTTAACCCTGCTGCCGGAGTCTTCCTCCCTCCCCCCCCCTGATAACATTTTTTCCCTGCGGGGCCATTCAAGCTTTTTTTTTCCCCCCTTGCACCGGCAGCTTGGGGTTTTGTCCCCTCCGGTTCTTTTCCCCCCCCCATTTTGACCCTTGTTCCCCTTCGGAAAGTTCCCCCTTTTTCAGGGAGAAAGTTCGGAAAAAGGTTGTTCTTTCTATCGCTGGCTTTCTACCAACAAACTTTTTTTTCCCCCCCTTTCGTTCCTCTGTAAGTCGGTTCTCTTAGAGCGCGGGCTGCCAGGCCCACTGTTTTTCCCCAATATTTTTTTTTTTCCCCCCCCGCCAGGGGAGCTCTTCTTTTTGGCTGCAAGTTGTTTTCCTTTTTTCAGAATTTTTTTTCCTCCGACTTTCGCGCCTTCCTTGCGTGAGATTTTTCCCTTTATTTCATCATTCCCCCCCCTTCCCTTGGTTTTTTTCCCTCCGCCGAAAGAACCCCCCAAACTCCTTTTTTTCCTTTTTTCTTTCCGGGTCCTGGGTCCCCCGGCGCGGCTGTTTTTCTCCTTATTTGTCTCCCAAAACGTGAATGGGCGTTTTTCCTTTCCCCCCACGGGCTGGCAGTTGGATTGTCCCTTCCTTTTTGGCATTCCCTGTTCCCCCCCCCTTGGTACAGGGACCGCTTTTTTCCAGTTTTTTTTTCTTAGAGCTTCATGGATTCCTTTTTTTCTTTCTCCCCCTCCTTGGTGAGGAACAAAATCTTCCCTTTTCTTTTTTCAACCGGTGCCCCGCCACCTCCCAAGTACCCCTCCGACCACATCGAGTTTTTCTTTCTTTTTTTTCCCCCTTGCACGAATATCTCTTCTATTTTCCCTTTTTTGTTGTTTTCTCCTTGCAAATTCCCGATTCTTTTCTTTTTTTTTCCGCTGGGCTTTGCTTCCTTTTTCCCTTTTTTGACCGGTTGCGCCATCCCCCCGAAAACCTGGTCTTCTTCCCCCCCCCCTCCCTTCAACGGATATCTTCATCCATTCCCTTCTATAAAACGGGGCCGATTTTTTGACACGGTTTCTCTTTTTTGTAGGAAAAGGTTGGTGGGTCTTCCCTCCCCCCGCTATGGTCTCGGCTTGCCTTTGTTAGCCCCCCGCTCCTCTTTGGACGTTTGAGGCACTTTCCTTTTTTTTCCCCTTGGGCTCCTTTCTTTTTTCAACCGGACAAGAGTTGCTTTTTTTTGGTGCCGGAGTGGACCCTGCAGGCCCTTTTCTGGGACGCTACGCTTTTTTTTTTGTAAAGCTGCGCGAGCTTTTTCCCCCCCCCCCTTCTTTTTTCTGATTACCCTCTCCCTTTCTTTTAGGCAAGAGCTTCCTGGTTTTCCTCCTTTTCTTTTCAGGGTTTTATTGGTGGCACCCCACCAAACCTCCTCCGCCCTCTTCTCTTTCTCTCCGGGAACTTAACCGCTTTCCCCTTTTTGCAAGTTCCTTTCAAGCGATTCTTCAGCCGGTTTTCCTTTTCTCTTTTCCTGGGGGAGAAAGGATTCAAATTCTCCCTGCCCTTGGTCCAATGCTGGTTCGTACTTGAAGGGTCAGCCCGTTTCCCCCCTTTTTTTTTCCAAGGGGTCCTTCTCTTTTTCATGGAATCGGATGTTAGCTTCTCCCCTCCTTTCGCCTACCGGAAGACCTTTTTTGTTTAGTTTTCCCCTTTCTCGGGAACTTTTTCGTACTGATGGTGGTGCGCATTACCCCTTTCCTTTCCCCCCTCGATTGCTTTGGCGAGCATTCCTTTTTTTTTTAGTCAATGCTCGGCGTGTGTTTTCCCTTTCGCCAAAGGCAGTTCCTCCTTCAAATTACCCGCCCTTTTAATTTCTTCTTCAACCCCCCCCCAACTCCGACGTGCTAGTTGTTCACATTAATCCGGTTCGCACCTTTTTCTTTCCTTTGGGGTTTCTTTCCTTTTTTTTTCCCCCTGGAAATAGTTTCTGCTTTCCCCTTATTCCTTCCCCTGTCCCCGAGATTCGATGGAATTTTCTTACGTGTCTTTTCTACTACCCTCTTTTTTTTTACCGGTGTGTTTGTCTTCTTTTATTTTCCTGTACGCTTTTTCCCCAGTTTGAAGAGGGGTTCGTTGGGAGTCTCTCCTTCTGATTTTTTTTGACTGGTTGCCTTGTTTTTTTTTTTTCTTTTTTTCTTGGTACCCCCCTTTCTTGCACAAAAGAAACTCTTTTCCCTGGTGATTCTTACGGTTTTTTTTTTGGGTTGCGCTGTCCTATCACTGTTTTCTGAATTTCCTCTGGACAGCGGTCTATGTTCTTTTTTCCCCCTGGGGGACAGGGTTTTTCTTGTCTGACCTAGTTTTCTCCGGTCCTTTTCCGATTTCTGTGTTTCTCTTGGTCCCTTTTTTTTTTTTTTTCTGGAAGGGGGCCCTCCCCCCCCCCCGGGATTTTACCCCTGTGTTTTTTCAGTCTTTTCTGGCCCCCCTCCCCTTTGACAGCAGGACTCCCCCCATCTTTTGCAATTTGCGGATAGAAGCGTCCCTCTTTTTCCAGTGAAGGAGTTGCCGCCCTTCTGCAGGGCGTTTCCCTCTTTTGTTGAAGCGACCCTCTCCTTTTTCTTTTTTTTCTTTTCTTTTTAATTTTTCCCTTCCCAAGATCGAAGTCGTCTGAATATGCTTCTTTCTTCTTTTTCTTCCTCCTCCCCCCAGGCTGCCTTCATTATGTTTTCTTTTCTCAAGGTTTTTTTCTTGTCATCTGGCTTTCCCCGCTTTTAATTTTTTTTTAATCCCCCCCCCCCCTGTCGTCCCTGCTCTACAACCTTCTTCTTTTTTTTTCTTTTGAGTTTTTTTCTTTTTTCCTGCTAACCCCCCTCACGATGTCCCCATCCTTCGACCCCCACTTGGGGTCTTCTCCCTCTGATAACCCTTTTTTTTTTCCCGTAATTGGGTCCATTTTTTCCGAAATTCCGATTAAGAATCCCCTTTTGGAACCCCTTTCTGGAGATATGGGCCTTTCTTTTATCCCTTCGCGGACTTTCTTTTTTCTGACCAAGGATTCCCCCCCTTCCTTTCCGTTACGCCACGTTAAGTGCTTTTTGCCGGTCCCTTTTTCTCTGTTCGCTATCGCTACCTTTTGAGGAAATGCCAAGGAGTCTCTTTTTTTTCTCTCTGTTGGTCCATCCCCCCTGGGCTTGGCTTTTTTGTGGTGTTTTAAGGTCCCCTTCCAAGACCTTTTTTTTCACGGGGCGCGTCTCCCCTTGGGTTGTTTTTTTTTTTTGCACTTGTTTGTAATCCTCTTTCCCCCCCCCTTATGGCTCTGGCTTGGCGCATTTCCGCTTTGCTTTCCCGGTAGGACTGTCCTTTTCCCCGATGCCCTCCTCTTGTTTCTGGTATTTTTCAGATATCTGGAGGGCACCTCTTTCTCCCCTCTTTTTTTTTCTCTCGCTCGGACTACCCCCTTTTCTGCTTTACTTCTTTTGGTCAATCTGCTTCCCGACGGAAACGATTTTCTTTTTTTTTTTTCTGCGATTCATCTGGATTTTTTTTCCCCCCCCCCCTTCTTCTGGAAACATTGCGGCCCGGATCATTTTTTCCCGTTCCCCGTGAACAGGCGATTTTTTCCCCCCCCGAGGTCATTTTTTTTCCCGGAGCGATTCGGTGCTGTTCCCCTCTTTTCCCCAACTTTGTACGATGGACCCCAGCGTTTTTCTTGCTCTTTGTCTTTTGGCGATCCATGGTCTTTTTCTTCGGAGCTTTCTGATTGGGCTTTTCCTTGGAAAAGGAAGTTTGTCCCTTGCTGCCTCCTCTCGGATCCACCTCTTTTGATTCCGGAGAGCTCCTTCTTTTCCCCCGATTTTTCCTTTGAGGAGCCCGCGTCCCCCTTTTTTTTTTTTTTTTTTTGATTTACACGTTGTTTGCCCAATTTCTTCTTTTGAGACAATTCTGCTTCTTCTTGAGACTCCGCGCTTCCCCTAGAGTATGGTGACAATCATCCTCCCCCCCTTTGGGTGTTGTTTGGTTTTTTGATTTCGCGGGATCTTTTTCTTTTCCGGAGGGAACCCCTTTTTGCGAATCAAGGCCATTTTCCAAAAGCCCTTTTCAGATTCAGTTTCCCTTGGACCTTTCCTCTCTTCTTTGCGCGCTTTTTCGGAAGCGGCTTCATCTCCTTTTCCCCCCCCTTTTCATCCCGTTTGGAAGCGATCTCTCAACCCTTTATTTTCCCCTTTTCCCCCCTTCAATACAAAATAACCCCCTTTCCCACCGGCTCTAGCTTCGACCATTCCTGTCCCTCTCCCAAGAATGAGTTCCCTCTCCCCTCCCCCAAGCTAGTTTCTCGAACAGCCTCCTTTTTTTTCTTCCTGGGCTTCAAGGTAAGCCGGAATCAGGTACCCACAACCCCTCGGCCTTTTCCCCCCCTGGCCTGAATGGATTTCTCCTCCTTCCCAGTTTTTCGCACTTGTTCCCGTTCAACCTAGGCAGCTTTCCTCGCTTTTCTTTAACGCGTTTTTTTTTTCCTTCCTGAGTTTTCCCGTTTTCAGTAAGGTCTTCTTCCTCTTCCCACAAGAATCTACCCGGTTTGGGTCTTTTGGTTTCGCGAGCATAAGATCCTTAGTTGTTTCCGGAGCGGCTCCTTTTCCCCTTTCCCTCACAAATCGACACTGTCTTCTTTCCCCTCCCCAATTCGTCTTTTCTTTCCAGCGGGCATGCGCAGCAAGCTCATAGCTTTTTTTTCAGGTTAGGAGCTTCGTAACCCCCACCAGGGACACCTCAGTGAGCCACAAACCCCACTTAATTCTTTCCCGGTACTTTCCCCCCACTGTATGATGGTATGCCCCTTCCCCATTCCAAATCCCCTACCCTCTCCCCCCGCGTGAGTGATTCCAACCCTCCTTCCAAACTTCTCCTTTTTTTTCCTCCTTCCCCCCCCACCCTTTCTCTTGCCCGTTAGCTCTTTTTAGAGAACCCCCCCTCCTTCCCGTGATTCCATGGCCGCCCCTCTTGCTCGTACTTTTGGTTTAATTCTTTTCTTGGTCATCCCCCCCTCCCCCCCACTGAAAATACGCCTCTACATTTTCCTACGAACCTTTCCCTTCTTCCGCAGCCTCCCCCCAACTGGTTTTTCCTTCGTCCAATTTCTTTCCCCCCGCAACTCCTTGCCAATACGTTTTTTCTCTTTCCGGAGCTCTCTTTTTCCGCCCACTTTGGGCCCTTTTTGGTAAATTCTTTATTTTTCCATCGTGCGGTTCCCCTTTTTCTCTTTCCCATGGGAACACCCATTTTCTTCCCTTTTCCCCCACCCTCCTTCCCCTTCTTCCCTCTGGGTCCGCCTTCGCGCCTCCTGATGTCCAAACCCAATGACAAAGCCCGGACTTCACGCCCCGATCCCAAGCTTCTCACGATTCTTCGGGGAATTGAGACACCACGCTTTCCCCCCTCCCTGACAAGGCCAGTTTTCCTGTCCAACTCCCTCGTCTTCGTAGTCTCCCCTCTGGATAAAGATGCTCTTTCCCTTTTTCCTCTTTATGGCTTCCCTTTCGTTAGTTAAAGGATCCCCGCTTTTTTCCTAAATATTTACGTCTGCGTCTCCTCAAAAACTCCCCTACAAATGGGTCCCTTCTTTTGGCTATACGACCCTTTCCGCACACAATCAACGTTGTCTTTTTCTTTTCTTTTGTGCCTCCCCCCGGGTTCGAGAACCTTTTCCGGGTAATCCCCTTTTTGTTTTCTTCCGGCCTTTTTCCCCCCCCTTTTCCCGTCCAAAAACTTTTCCCCCCCACCTATGGCCCCTTTTCGCGTTTTCGTCGTGCACCTCTTCTTCCTCCGTCCCCTTCTTCCATAGATTCCCCAGTCGAGCCGTCCCTCCTAGTTCTAGGGCCGTTTTTTGTTTTTGAGTTCCCCCCCCCCAAAACGCCTCTCCCCCTCCGACGATCAGGTAGTGCTTTTCCCCCCCCCTTCTTTTAAAAAAATACCCCAGACCCCCGCCGGGCCCCAAGTCCCACAGAACCCCCTCAGGTCAGTCCTTTCCCTTTCTCCCGCTCTTCCCATTTTTTTCTTTTTTCCAGTTTGAAACCCCTTTCCGAGAACCACCCCCCTTTTAAACCGCCCACTTTTCCTTTTAGCCTCTTAACGTTTAAAAGCTTTCCCCCCTCCTCTCCTTGGAAACTCCTCTTTTTGGCAAGAAGGAAACTTCCCACCCTCGGGTCCAGGACGCCTTTTCTTTTTTCCCCCCCCTTCGGGGACCCCCCTTTTCTTCCAACCGGATAATAAAAACCTGTGACCCCTTCCGGCTCCCCCGTGCTTTGCCATCCTTCTTTATTTTGTTCTCCGGGGTTGGATCCTTTCAAAATCGGGCCCCTCTGCTCGCACTGTGGTTTTCAAACCCTCCCCACCTCGACTTCCAATTGTCCGGCGCCCCTTTTTCTTCCCGCTTTTCTTTTGGCATCGGAGGAAATCCAAAATTCCAAAGCTTCTCCCCCCCACATCAGTCCTCCCGTCACCCTTTTTTTAGTTCTTTTCTTTCCCTCCGGGATGACGTTGCTTTTTCTTTCACAATGATCCCTGTTTTTCCTTCTTCCCCCCTTTGCGGTCCCCCCTCATCTTCTTAGCTTCATTTTCCCCCCCCTTTTTTTTCCCCTCGTGGAGTTTTTTGGGGGTTGGAACCCTTTTTTCCCCTCCGGGGATTTTGAAGGTTTCTTCCCACTTGCTGTTTGGAAAGTTCATTCCTTTCGCCCCTTTTCCCTTTTTTTTCAACAAGGCCTTTTTTTTCTCGCTGCCGACCTTTGCCAAGCGTGTCGGCGCGTAAGGTTCCCGTAGCTTCCACTCTGATTCCCGTTTTTTTGTGGCACAAATCCCTTTCCCTCTCCGCCAGGAAAGCTATTGTCCCCCAGTGCCTTCTCGCTTTGCTGGTAATCAGACTTTTCTTTTCCCCTTTCCCTCCGCTTCGCGTCCCCCCAAGCGTGTGCTCCTTCCCCTTTTTCCTCCTTCACCCACTTCATGGCCTCCTACCCACACCCTCGTCCTGTCCGGGTTCCCTAAGTCCTCTTTTTTTTCGCGCTTTTGCACGTCCCTCCCCCCTTGGGCGGCCTGGACCCCTTTTTTTTTTTTCAGCCCCTCTTTTCCCCCACATTTCCTCCTTTCTCCCCCTTGGGAACACCTTTTGCTGTGGGCTCCCACGTTCTTTTTTCCCCTTTTTAGCGATTCCATGAAGTCTCCCCCTCCCCCTTTGGACAAACTTTTCCTTTTTTCTTTTGAGGCTCCCTTTGCCAAAGTTGCCACCCTCTCCGCAAAAGCCTCGACCATGAGTTCCTTTCTTTTCCCGTGCCCTCCTTCTTCTCCGTTCGTTGTGTTTCTTTTCTCTTTTTTCTTTCCCCTTTTTCCCGGAACATTCCCGAGTCCTTTTGGTCGAGGCTTGTCGTCTTCTTTTGTTGGGACCGGTTTGCGCCTCTCCATGAGCTTCCCTTCCCGGGGGAAAGTCTTATTCTTTCCATCCTCGCTCTAAAACGGGCCGTTCTTACGTGTTTCCTCCTTTGGACCAGGTGGTGGTGACCATTTTCCCTTCCCCCCGCTATGGCATCCCCGTGCTGCCCCCCCCCCCTTTTCCGGCCTCTTCCCCCATGACGTTTTCTCCCCCCCTTGCCAAGGTTCTCAGCGCAGCGTGTCCCCTCCCCCTTTTTTTTCCCCGAGGACGATTTTCTTTGGATCCCCTTCTTGGGGAAGGTCTCCCATGCGTTTCCCGTTGTAACCCCTTTTTTTTCTTTTCAAGCGTTAAAGGGAAATTTTTTTTTTTTCTTCCCCAAGGAACGGCAAAGAGCCTGAGGCTCCTTTTTTTCCTTTCTTTTGTGCCCCACTCCGGCCCGCGCTCTAAATTTTCCTTTCCGTGACGTTACTTTCCTGCCTCCCCCTTGGCAAGAGTTGTTCTCTTTTTTTATCTTTTTCAGCGTTGACTTTCCTCAATTTTTCCCAGAGGATGAAATTTCCTGTAGGGTCAATGGAGAACCTGTTCGTCCCTTTTTTCATCCCGGGACCCAACCTCCTTTACTGGTGCACAATGGGGAAAGGTCTTTGTTGGCCCGCATGGCCTCCTCGGTTTCTTCAATGTCGATTTCTCCCTCCCTTCCTTTGTCGGGGACCGCCCCTGAAAATTTTTTTTTTTCCGTTCCAACTTGATGGTTGGTGCTTTTCCCCTTTCCCTTCCGCCCGATGTCCCGCACGCCCGGTTTGCGCCTCGAACTTTACCTGAGTTTTCTTTGTTCCTCTGAGCACCCTTTTTTTTTCGCTATTTACCACTATTCCTTTCCTCCCCCCCCGAATCCGAAAAGGTCCCCCTTTTGAGGATCTGGGTTTTATTATCCGGTTCTTTTTTCCCCCCCCACTGGTCCTCCTTGGTTCTTTTTCGATCGTCTGTCCCTCTGTTTTTGGCCAACCATCCTTTCTTCCTGATAGCCTTCTTTTTTCCCCTTTACGGGGGGAAGGCGGCTTTCCCTTTCTTCGGGTTACCGGTTTTTGCTTCGGCTTTTTATATGTACTCTTCCAGTGTTTCCGAGGGGAGGAAACCTTTTCCCCGGATGATTTGCTGTTTTTTTACTGTTGGGTCCTTTTTTTCTGAAGTTCTGGGTCTCTTGTTATGCTTTCCCCACGCATACATGATTCTTTTTTTTTCCCGTTTCTCGCTGTTTTTGGCTTTCCCTTCAACTGTCTTTTTTTTTTTTTTTCTGGACTCCCTTTTTGCCTCTTTATTGTCCTAGGCCCTTTTTCCGCTGAGACTAGTTCCTCTGGAAACGGCGCTTGATTCCCCCCGCGCTTTTTCTTTGACGGAGAGATGGTTCCTTTTTTGATAACCCCTTCTGGGAGAGAATTTTCTTCCTTTTTTTTCGGCAGCAGCACCCCCCCCCCCCCCTTTGATTGCGCCCTTTTCTAGACGGCTTGTTGAAAGCTTCCTTTCCTCTTTTGCTTGCATATTGAATGCCCCCCCCCCAGATTTTTTCAGTGCCTCCGTCCCCTTCCCTTTTTTTCCCCTTCAAGAATTTCGGGCCTCGAAGCTCTCTTATTCCGAGCTGGTTCCCTTCTCTGGAAGGGAGTTTCGTTTCCTTCATGATGTTTTTTTTCCGTTGGTATCAATGGCCCTTTCCTGATCTTTCCTTGAGGTCCCCCGATTGTCTTTGTGACCCCCCCCCCCACATTTAATTCGCCCTTTCCCCCTTTCTAACCTCCTCGGAGGGTGGGCCTTTTTTTTCCTGTTGTGTTTCATCATTAAATTCCGATTCCCTGGCTCGCCGAAGCGGACCCTTTTTCCCCCCCCAGGGGGCGGGCGGACCTCTTTTTGAATTACCAGTTTTCTTTCCCCCCTTTCCACATCGCTACTTGTACTCCCCCCCGTTTGTTCACCGTTTCCCTCTTTTGATATGGGCCTTTACGTAGTTCCCCTTCTTTTTTGCGGGCCGGATTTCCCTTCTGACCAAGGGGAGATCCCCCCCTGTACGCAAACTTTTAGTGGTTGCCTTCCCCCCTGGGATGGTCGCAGGTTTTTTTCTTTACCGGCAATCTCTTTTGGAACCCTTCTGACGTACGATATGTTTTTCCCCCCTACTTGTCGCTGTTCTTTTTCTTTTTTCCGCACACTCAATCCTTTTTTGTTAGGACGGGTTTCTGACTTTTTTTGATCTGCGGGAAATTGTTTCCCCCCCCTTTATATCCACGCTATGTGGGCTTCGGCTGGCGTTGCTTCCTCCCCGGAAAGTGCGATGCTCCCCCCCCCCCTTCCGATTGTGATGGGTATTCGATGAAGACTTTCTCTGGCGGTGCAAGCTACCCCTTTTTCCGATCTCTTCCCCCTCTCTGGAGAATATTGTGTTCCCCTTTTTCCCTCTTCCCCCCTAAGTGAAACGATGGCCTCTTTTCCCCCCCGTCTTTTCCGGCGAGCTTGTTCTTGTGGATTCATATGCTTCCCAGGTCCCCATTTTCAAGGAAATCTCCTTTCATGCCCTGTCCTTCCCATTTTTCGGTGGTTTTTTTCCGATGTCCGGCCAGTCTTTCCGGAGTCTCTTCGGTCTTTTCGAGAGCCTTTTTCCATGAGTGGGGTGGGTGGACTGCTTTGCTTTCTTTTTTGGCTGGCTTTTTCTTCGTGTTCTTTTCTGTATTGGCGCGTCCCCCCCCCCCCTCAAACAGCTTTTTTCTTGGCCCCCCCCTTTTTGAGTCCCCCTCTTTTCGACCGGGAGCTCTCTCGCCTCCCCCTCCACTCGTCGTTTTTGCTTCTGCGGACACTGATCTTTCTGGATTTTTTTTTCATGATCTTTTTCCCCGGGTTTCTTGTGATCTCACCCTTCTCTTTATCTCCTCTTTTCCCCTCATGTTTGTTGTTTTTCCCTGATATTTCCCCTTCGAAAAGAAGAAGCGTTTCCCCCCCGTAAACCTTGCGCTCTGTCTCTTACATGGGTTTGTCCAAGACAGCTTCCCGGGTCCGCTCCCCAATTATAGAAGTTTTTTTTTCGAGTAATTTTCGTTGGTCTTTGGCGTAGATCCCCCCTTTTTAATCCCAAGATTTTCTCCCCCCTGAGCGGATTTACACTTCTTCCTTTTCCACTTTTGCCCCCCTCCAATACAATTGGTTCCCCCCTCCCGATAGAATTTCAGAGCACGGGATCCTCCGAGTTCCACATCCCTCTTCATCGGCACATTCACTTGGCCCCAGCCGAATCGCTCCCGGGTTCTTTTTCCCTTGCCGGACATTTTTGGTTTTTTTTAAAACCCCACCTCCGCCCTGGCTTTTCCCCCATGTGCTCCTTCAAAGCGATTCTTTTCCACTTTTCCTTCCCTCTCAGGATCTTCTCGCGCGGCCCACCCTTTTGATGGCCTCTGTTCCGGTGTTCGAGCCCTTTTGGAACCCCCCTTTTCTCTCCAGCCGGGGAGGTTTCTTCTCATGCGTCATATGCGTAGTTCCCCGCCCGGAGTCTCCGAGACCTTTTTTTTTTCCCTCAAAATTCTCTTGCGGTCCATCCCCTGCCATTTTTCCCCCTACCTCCGTTGTGCGCGGAGGAGCTCCCCTGCCATAGCTCCCGGTAGGACCCTTCCCCCCACCCCCCCCTGCAGAGCACAAAACCCCTTTTTTCCCAACCGTCCAGCCCCCCCCTGTAGGGAGTGGTTCACCCCCCCTCCACCATGACAGACACCATCAGCCGGGACACGTTCGTGTGTCAAACCATCTGTACTGCAAACCTTTCCATCGTAAATATCTTTGCACACGTTTTTAGGCTTTCCGCGAAAAGGCGGCCTTTTGCCCGCACTACGTTGCCTTGGTAACTTTGGGTGTTCGTATGGGATTTTTCCCAGAACTCCGTCTCTCCGCATTGGGAATACGACTCCTCATCTCCTCCCTTTCCCCATTTCCACCCTTTGGTCTTCCTTCAACTCCCCCCCCCGCAAGAAACTTCTGGGTAATTCTCGGACGTTCCCCCCCCAAGTGGGGGTTTTGCACGTTGTCCGCTTCCTGTGCTTCTTCATCAGTCTGATAGCATTTTCAACACCAGTCCGCAAGGCTTTGCTTTGTCTCTTGTTTCGTCTAACATCCAGTTTTTGATGGCCCACCCTCTTGACACATGTCACCCTTTTTTCTCACTCCGAGGGGACGCTGGTCAGGGTGCGCCCCATCATGAAGGAATTTCCCCCGGAATCCTTTTTTTACCCGGATTCTCCTCCCGCCCCCAGATGCTCGTCCTATCTTGCATGTGGACCGTTCCCAAGTTTGTGTCGGTCGCTTTTCCTCCCTCTTACTCCCTGCAGGCCTTCCGAAACTCCTTCACCTTCTTCTATCTGATTTAGGCGACAATTTGATGGATTCTTCTGCCGCACGGGCGTCGTCCTTCCTAGCCCTTTTTGGGTTGGTTGATCGTCCCCCTTCATTATTCCACTGACCCCCTCGCATTTGCCCAGATCCTTTTCGCTTTCCACCTGCACATCTCCTTTCCCACTCTGTCCCCCCCCCCTTGGCCCCCATATACGGCTGTCTTGCAATTCGGCCCCATTCCCTTCGCCTTCCCCCAAAAAACCTCTGGACCGTAAAGCCCCTGGCCCCGATTGTAGATCTCATCCAAACTCCCTTGGTACAACTCAATGCCCCTTCCGGCCAAAATTTGACGGCCCGGCCTTGCCCTCCCCATCAGCTCCCTTGTCTCCCCTCTTTTTTTCAACACGGGCCCCTCTTTTCCTTTCCGCTGAATTTTTAATCCCTCCCGACCACCCAACCTGTCCCCCCCCCTGCCCAAACAGCGCCTTTCACCCCTGCAATCCCTTCCTCTTCCCGTAATGAATCATCCCCCCCCTGGAGAAAGAACCCCGTCCCCCGGATTCCCATACTCCCTCCATCAAGGAACAGGTTGTGAACCCTGGAATAATACCCAACAGGGCTCCCGTGAGTCATTCTCTTATTGAACCCCCGGGTGTTTTTTGGGGTGATATGGGGTCTTCTTGAAAACTTCGTTCTTTCTCAATTCCAAGGTTCCTCTGCAGAGCCAGGTCTCCAGCCCCTTTTTCCCTGAAGGAGGGTGCTTGCCTTTTTCTGGCGTTTACCCCAATTACAAGTACGATCGTGTCACTTTTTTGCAGTCGTGTGGCCACCTTTTTTCTGCCCGGTTCCGAATCGACCCCTCTTCGAAAAATCATGTTTTCCCCTGCGCCTGTTCCCCCCCATTGGCCACCATCTCTTCGGTTTGATGACATCCGTTTTACTGAAAAGGTTTCCTGACTTCAAAATGTCCCCCCTCTAGTCGGAAAAGGCTGTCTTCGATCGTTTTTTTTTCCCCCCACTCGTTGACCCTCGTTTTTGGCGGGCGTTCTGTTCTCTCCCTATCGAGTTTTGCCAGTTGTTTTCCCCCCCCTTCGCAAGAATTTTTTTGGGCTTAATTGGGCGGCTCCTTTTTTAAGGTAATCCTCCTTCGTTTCAGTGAGAGTTTAGTGTCCGCATTTTATGTCCCTCTTTTTCCTGAGTTAAACCTCCTCCTTTGTTTCAAAAATCTCTTGTTCCTGGTCACATCGGCAGGTTCTTTAAAACTTCATTTTCGGAACAAAACGATGTGCCCCCCCACAGTTTCTGGGAAATCTTTCCCCCCCCCCCCCCGTCCCCCCGGATTTTTCTTTTTTTTCTGTCGTTTCTTGCTTCATGGATTATGCTTTTCACTTTTTTGAACTTGTCCCCCCTTTCGCAATTTCACGGCAAAGCCTCGTCCTATTCTCGGGATTTTCCTAACTATCTCTCTCTTTTCCCCTTTTCCCTTTTTTTTTTTTGTTGTGAAGGATCTCCGGATCCCCCCTGTGGGATTTTTCTGGCGGACCGGTGCGCCGCCCCTCTCTTTTCACCTTAAGGCCTTCAGAATCCATGAAGCTCTCACCCCCCTTTTTCCTGCAACGTGTTTTTAACCTTTTTTCCAGGGTATTCACCTCTGCTTGGACGGACAAGCCGTTTGCTTCGCACCTTTGGACGTCCCAGCGCGAACCGCCGGCTTTTTCCCCCTTCCCCAGAGGGACGTTTCCCTCGGGTCAGTCTTTTTACGCTCACCGCTTGTACCCCGTCCTTTCTCCCCTTCCGCCCGTGTAAATCCCCCTTTTGCCGCCAGATTGCCCCCTTTTGCCTCCTTCCTGAGTTTTTTTTTTCCCCCCTTTATTTTTTCCCAAATTGCCGCCTTTTCTTTTCCCACTAAGGCGCTCCCCTCTGCACTTTTTTCAGGCCGGGCCTTTCCGACTCTTTTTTTTTTTTCGAAAGAGTCTTTTTTTTCCCTTGGTCCTGTCGCCCTTTCCCTGAGGTAAGGGGCCCCTTCCCCCCTTCTGCTGACCTTTTTGGAAGATAAGACCTTCTTTTCCCCCCGCCATGGAACTCTCTTTACTTTGATCGCCCTCTTTTTTGTCGGGACCTCCTCTCGTCTTTCGGGCGTACTGCTTGTTTTTTCCTCCTTAATGTAACTGTGCTCTTTGCGGGCCTTCCCTTCCTCCGAGCCCTTTTGGGGGGGGCCTTTTTTCTTTCCATGGTTCCCACGGGTCTATTTTGCGATTACTTCCGCGTTCCCCTCCCCCCCCGAATCTGAAAACCAGGTCCCGTTTTCAAATTTTTTTTCGATCCGGTTCTCTTTTTTCTTGGGCGAGGCCCTCCCTTCTGGGCCCCCCCTCTCATTGCTCTTTGGTACGGATATCTTTTTTAACTTTTTTTTTTCCCCTGGCGGATACTCCCCCCCTTTTATTTTTGTTTTTTTTTTCCTTTGGGCTTTTTTTTCTTCTCTTTTTTTTTTTTTTTTAGATCTGTACTTTCCCGACAGTTTCTGGGGGTCCCCCTTCCGGATGCTTCTTTTTTCTTTGTTTTTCTTTTGGAAGTTTATGGCCCCCCTTCTGATTTTTTCAAGACACCCTTTTCTTCGGACTGTTTTCCCCTTACCGTTGACCTCCCCAATTGTGCGGCGAGAATACCTGCCGTTTATATTTGTTTTGGGGACAGGGGAGCTGAGTTTTTTTTTATCTCACGGCTCCACTCCTTTATGTCTTTCGGTAAGTTGGATTGAATTTCTCCCTTTACCCATGGGAGGCGCATTTTTCCTTTCCTCCCGTGGCGGCATATCCCCGTGTTGTTCCCCCCTTTTTCTCTTGCAGGAATCTGCCAGTGGAGGTTTCTTCGCCTTTTCCCCCCCCCTTGTTCAAAGGATTGAGGAAAGCTTTCTTTTCTTGACCGACCCCTCCCCTTTTCGATTTCCGTGAAGTTTTCCCTGAATCTCCCTCCGAGCGGGCTTCCGCCGAAGGATTTTCCGTCCTGCCTTCATGTCTTTTTGGTCTCCCCTCCCTTTGGTCTCGTTTGCCGGTTTTTATTTTTGGCCATCAAACTGGCCTTTTTCCCCTGTCTCTCCCTTGCGGGTGGGTTTTTTTTTTCCAGTGCTATACAACCTTTCCCACCCCGGCCGTCCTCTTCCCCTTTTTCCCTTGGGCGGGGCGGACCCCCCTTTCCTCCCCGTCTTTTTTAGTTACTTTGCCGAAATCCTTTTGGACACCGTCCTCCGCTTTTTTTTTTTTGTTAGGTCCAATTTGCCGTTTGACTCGGCCGTGTGGAAGTGGCTGACCCCGTGTTTCCAAGTACGCCCCGTAGTTTTTTCCGGCTTTCACGGGAGGG
>Ga0179593_1678924_pt1 | contig 17616 bp, 24 predicted proteins | sample CZODoug2_1_08_16_FD_185931 | JGI IMG/M metagenome (GOLD analysis project Ga0179593, IMG submission 185931) | Vadose zone soil fungal communities from Angelo Coast Range Reserve, California, USA - CZODoug2_1_08_16fungal (PacBio error correction) | ecosystem: Environmental > Terrestrial > Soil >... | reverse complement strand
GTGGTTTCCCTTGACCCCTGATCTCTTTTCCCTCTGAGCATGTGCTCGGCATGTCTCCTTGTTCCCCGCATTCGGTTTTCCAGTCTGATTTTCTCGTTCCGTAGAACAGGAATTCGCTCGCATTTTCTTCCTCTCCGTTTTTTTTAGGGCGCGCATGCACAATTTTATAATTACTGAGGGTTTTTTTCTCCGAAGAGTACTGCTGCCTCGCAGGCCTCTTTGATTAGTATGGGATCACCAGGCCCTTCTCGCTTCTTCCCTCTCCTCCGCTTGACCCAGAGGGCCGTTTGCCAAAGGTTAGTCGATAGAGCGAGAAGATGTGCTGCAACCCAAAGTCTCGGACCACAGTCTCTTGCTTTCGGAGAATTATACCCTGCGTTTCTTTCTTCCCCCCATTATTTTTTCCAGTTCCTGTGATAGAAGGCCCTTTATTACCTGTTCTCTTAAGCCGCGAGCTGGATCCCCCAGATCCTTCGGAACCGAGTCTCTTCTCGTCATTTCGCCTTGTGATCCCATCCACCGCGCGCGCTTGACTCGGCAATTGCCGCACTGACCCCGGACATTCTTCATTCAGATACTCCTTTTTTTTTTTGAAGCTTCCCTGAGGTAAGTTAGTTCGTCCCTTAATGCTGATAATTATCCAGGGGGTTTTTTCTACTTGTACCTAACTATAAAGCCTGACCCCCCTACGTCAAATGTAACTCGTTATCTCTCCCTCTGCTCGACAGATATACTGTATTTCATCATCCTTTTTATTTCAGTTAGATCGGTAGTTGGAACTTTGTCGAACCTCTTCTAGCTTTCTTGTTTTTGATGTTCATCATATCAGACTGATACTCCGTTTGCACAAAGCTTCCTCCCTCGATTGTCACCTCCCTTTCCCTAGGACCGTTTTTTTCAGCTCAAGTCTTTTTTCCCCTCTACAATCTTCATTTGTTTCCTATTTTTTAGGCTCTCCGAGTAATTTCTTGTTGTATCCCCCTTCTCCCTAATGACCACTTGAGGCTTTTATTAATAGTTGCAGCTGTACGTCCCCATCCCCCTCCTAAGTTCCTTGATGTACTTACGTCCTCCAGTGCGTCTGCGAACTCACTTGAGATGGAGAAGTGCCCTGTTCCCCCGTCTTCTACGCCTATTTCCCCTTTGATAAGCATTTTTAACCCAGTATGAGAGTTCCTGCCTCTTTTTCCCTGCGGCGGTTGAAAAGGAGCACCGAGATTTCGAGATATCCCCCCCTTTTTTTAACTTGTAAGTCGCCTTTCTCGGTCCCACTGCGTCGACCGTCTTTTTCTCTCCTCACCGCCATCCGGTACTCAGGCTTTTTCCCGCATCCCCTTGACCGTGGTCCTTTCCATCCATTCTTTTCGGCAGCCTCTTTTTTCTTTTGCGTTCTTCCCCTCCCCTCGGCCGGTCCCCTTTACGATTCTGGTTTCTTTTTTTTGCGCTCGGGCACGGATTGCGATCCCCCCTAGGCGGCCGAACCACCTTTCCTTTCTCGGTTTGGTATTTTTTAGATTCCCATTTGCGTCTTATTCAATTAGGCCCCCTGCGATCCTGGATGCTCTTGTGAACCTTCTGGCTTTTTCCCCTATTAACTTCGCCGATCAGGTTTTTCCTTGGTGACATTCATGTCCGTCCCCCCCCCAATATGTCGTGGCCTCATCGGTGCGGATCTGTGCGTGTATTTCCATCCATTTTTTTCCCCGCTAGCACTTCCGTAACGATCGCATCGTTTTCTCCCCTTTCCCAGTGGTTCTTACACCCCCTTCCTCCTTCGTGAATAGGCGCGGCTTTTCCAGCTTCTAGCCGTTGAGACGGCTGTAAGTGAGTGCCCCCTTTTCCAAAGGTCCTCTCGGAAGTTTTTTTTCCTTATTTGCTGCTAGGTGACCTACAACTTCCTGAAGACCAATCCTTGAGATTAATTACCCATTTCTTTTTTTTAATGATTCGCCCGATGCCTTAGCCTTGTAGCACTTGCCCCCTTTGCGATGGCAGTCCTTACTTTTCATCGAGCGCTGGATATCTATTTTTTTTTCCCCTTGCGTTCGGCCCTAATATTTCCACTTTCCCTGACAACGCTATTCTTCTTTATCCGCCACGAGATCTCTCCTGCAAGGCGCATCGACGCCTAGATTGGTAATAGTATCCCCCCCTCTTTAGAATTGCCCAGCTTTCTTTCCTGGCTCCAGCCTCTCTTTTTTGCTCTCTTCTCCCCTTCTCCTCCCTCCCTTTTGTTGATAGACCCTCCCCACGCGATTCGGTTCCATTTTTGCAAAGTAAACTGCGAATACTGTCCTCAAGCTAGATCGCCATTCTTTAACGAGCGATTTCGTCTAGAGCTTTTCACTTCGGGTATATTCCTGCCCTCTCTTTTTGGCGCTTCTTGAAGGCTCGTTGCTTTTTGCCCTGCCGGACCACGTCAAAGAAGCGAGGTTTGCCCAAAGGCGTTCCTGTTGGCCCCGCACAGATTGGTCCATTTTTCATTCCTTGCGGCACGTGTCTCCCTCCCTACCACTTCAGCGCCGCGGCCTGCTTGAAGGGTTTGTGGAGTACGAGCAGACCTTTATCCCCTGCAATTCGCCACCCTTCCGCCCGAAGCAATGCACATTTCTTACTTCCCCTCTCTACAGGCTCGAAATTCCTTTCTTTTTTTCTTTTTTGCGCGCAACCCCGGGAGAGGACTGAGGTATAATATCCCACGTCTTTTCCTTATTTCCCTACCTGGCGGTGCCTTTCCCCCCCCCCTTTTTGAAATCCCCGACCCATCCTCCCCACTCGGGCTTTCCCCTGTTTTCCCCGTCAAATGAAGTGACCGTTACCCCCTGATAGACCTCGGGTTTTTTCATTCTCGCTAACCTCCTTATTTCACGCCAGAGCATCCTTCCTCCGTGCACTTCCCGCCGCCTAACCTTTCATCCATTCCCCCGCTAAGCCAATGCCCTCCCCCCTTTTTTATACCGATCGGCAAGAATCCCCCTATTTTCGTTCCCCTCTCGTAAACGCTCGGCCAGACTTTTTTGACTTTTTCTCCCCACCCTTTTAGCCTGACTTTAGCGGAGCCTCTTTAAACCATTCCCCATCAGTTGCCGACTTTTCCCCTTCCTGTTCTTTGCCCAGCCTTCCTCATGACCCATTCTTTTTCGTCTCTTTTAAGATACGAAGTCGAACCGTTCTCCTCAGGCTTCCCCGGTGGCCGGGCCCCTACAATCTCGTTGCTATCGTCCCCCTTCTGAATGTCTCCTCAATTTAGTAACACTAATGCTGTCATCTTCCTTTCCTTTCCCGTCAACAGGCAGGTCGCGCTTGCATTTCTCTCTTTGCTTCGCCGGCTATGCATCAGCCGAAAGTGAGTTGTCTGTGCTGTTTGGTTTTTTGTTTTTTGTGAGGCGTGTCTCCTCCCCCTTGGATACCCCCCCCGAGAATAAGACCCCGTTTAATATCATCTTCGTCTTGCTCCAACCCGCGGCACTTGACTCGGGATCGGCTATCTACAAAAGAGGCGGCCCCCCCCCTTTTTTCCCGATGCGCGCTCGTCGACGGCTTTTCCCACTTACGCCCGGCTCTTCTGCTCCCCGATCTATCTCGCTGGTGTTGCTTCGAGATATCCGGCGCTTTCTGCTGAAATTCTTGGATGGAGAAAGATGCCTTTTCCCGCTTACGGAATATGACTGATTTTTCCTCGATCGGATCGCCTTTCCTTCGTACAATCGGACACTTGAGGAAAGCTTCCTCCTATAGCGTACACTTTGCCCCCCCCTCCAGATCGAATACCGTCCGCTTTTCTTCTCCCTTTTACGTACCTGAAGGATCTCTCCCAATACCCCTTTTTATTTTTCTCTCGGATCAAGTGAATTCCCCTAACCTGCAGATCCTCTTCTTCTGAGGAGTTGATTTTTTAGTCGGTTCGACCTCAGACCTCTCCCCCCAATGCGAACTCCTCTGTCCCTGTTTTTGGTGATCGTCGCTTTCCTGATGGATTCCGAATGTCCTAGGAATGGAGCTCCTCCTAGCTCCTCTGTCTCACCTCTAGTGAAGAATCTTTTTTCTATATTCTATCTAGGCTTTTTTTTACACTGCGAGAAGCCTAGATGGATTTTCGTTCTTTATTTCCCCGAATAAAAGTAGTCAGATTCCCCCTACCCCCCCCCGTTTGCCCGGCCCTCTTTGTTATCTATCTTTTTTTTTCCCGTGAGTCCTTTCCGCCTCTCCCCGAAATACACCTTCTCTTCAACTGGCGGCGTTTCGTCTCCTCTTGGCGCCCGCATAAGGACCCCTTTCTAAATTTGACATGCGCTCCTACTCCCAGCCGCGATTTTTCCTTTTGGCCTACTGTGTTCGACGGCGACGCTTCGTCTCTTTTTTTTTTCTTCTTGTCCCCCCCAGTTCTGAGCTGTTGCATGTCTGCACCATGATCGGTTCTTTCAAATCCCCCGTTTAAGTTTCTAGACTTCTTCACCTGTGAGACGCCTTTCCTCTGAAATGCTTTTCCCTTCTTACTCAGCTTTGATTTTCCCGCAAGGTTTTCTTCTTCCTGCTTTGCGCTTTTTTTCTGGCCAGAATCTTGTCGTTCTCTCCCAAATCTTCCTGATTCATATTGGTGTGGATTCCTTCCCCATAACTAGGAAGCTCCATGACTCCTTTTTTTTTCTTTCACTTGTACCCGTTCCTCTTGCGCCGAACACCCTCTTTTCATTTCTTCTGCGGTGGCCTTTCTTGGATGACCCCTGTCTTTTTTCCTCGGCCGCTATAAGGATGCGTTTCTTTAATGCCGTCGAGTTGGTATCTTTTTTCCCTCACCTTTCTTCTTTTCTTCATTGTTTCCGCTTGCCTTTCAAGTACGTGAACCCCATCTGTCGTTTGAGTGGTTATCCTTGGTGCGACCTGGTTTTTTTCTAACGTCCCTGTTTTGGTGACTCTTTAAGACGATAGCCCACCCGCGTCTTTTTAGACTCTTTATTGCGTGTTTAGTTCCCCCTTTACCCCCCCCCACCCTCACAGTCTGATTCGCATTTGTGTCATTTTCTGGGTTGGTTACGACGTATTTTCTAATTGAGACTGGCAAAAATGGGAATTCCATTGTTTCTTTTGGGTTGCCGCTAGTCGTCATTTTTTCCCCCCCCCAGAAGTCAGAAGCAATTTCTCCGCTGTTCCGACGGACGGACACTTATTCTTGCTACTCGATGCTTCGACTAATGGAACTGGTTTCCAATTTCTTCCGCAGTTGCAGCAGGCGCTTTTCTTTTTTTCCTTTCGGAGTGGCCTTTTTTAAGCTCCAGTTTCCCGACATATTCATCCTTTCTTTTCAGAAGAGATCTCCCCTCATTTTCTTTCCAAGCCCCTACCGCACGAGCTTTAGTTCCCCCTTCTCTCTATCTTGCGCCAGTATTCGAGGGTCCCCTTTGAGACTTTTTTCAACAGCATCGCGATGTTCCGGTTTTTTTCTTTTTCATCTATTTTTTCCCTACTCTTTGTTGTGTCTTCTCTGTTACTTCCACCATCGCCTCTTTCCAAAAGTTTGCGGACCAGTCCCCGTCTGGTTTTTTCCCTTTCTCCCTATGATACCGAGTCTTTATCTTCGTCAACACGGAGTGATTCCCCTTTTTACAGTGGTCCCTTTTTCTTTGCTTCTTTCGGCCGTCCTCCTGATCCTTTTCTAAGCGGCCGGCTGCCCCTGAGGTCCCCTGAACAGAGCAACATGGGCACTTCCCGTCAGCGACGCCTACTCCAAAAAATTGGTCTGCCCTCCTTCCTCCCCTTTTTTTTTCTTTTTGCTGCTGAGTCCCTCCTGATAGCGGCAACGACCTCCTACCACTTTGCTGGGTCTTTTTTCTTCCGATAAGTAGCACGGCCAGACCCATTACCCTGACCGCCGACCTTCCTTTTTGTCGCACCACGTCTTTGGTTTTTTTTTTCTGAATAATGCACCGATTTATATCCTTCCTTAGTCTCCCCCCCTTTTGCCCCCCCCCCCAAAGGGGTCCTCCACCTCCCCCCCCCTCCTGAAACATGTCTTTGCACCCCCCCTCTTCCGTTTTTTCCTTCCTTTCCTTTGCCCGCCCGAAACCTTTTTTTTTCTTGAACCGGTTTCGCTAATCTCTCCGTTCGGACCTCTTCTCCTCATGCGGTTTTTCCATCTTTACGAAAATGGATCTCAAATGCCATCCTCCCCCCGACCTGCCCTTGGGTCTTCGCTTCCCTCTCCCAGGCATCCAGTTCCCTAAATTTTTTCCCGTCCTGCGCGCCGAACTTTCTTTGGTTAATAATACCAATTTCCGCGTTATGGCTTTCTGTCGCCTTTCCCCCTGCCCAAGATTGTTTTTTTTTTCTTTTTTTTTTTGGTCTTTTTTTTTTTTTGGTTTGGGCTTGTTTTTTGGGGTTTTTGTTTGGTTTGTTTTTCGTTTTGTGTTTTTGTTTTTTTTTTTTTTTTGGGGGGGGGGAGTGGTGCAGTTTTCTTCTGTTTAGTTCCCGACGCACCTCAGGCTTTTTTCTTTATCTTCCTCCCACGTCGAACCCTCCATCCGAGAGAAGCGGTTACGTTTCCTCCTCTTTCCCCCCCCATATCTGATATCGTTAATCGCCCGTCTCCCCTTTTTTCATCCCTCTCCTACTGCAGTTTTTTTTTTTGACTTGGCTTGATGTCGTCGCCGTCGACCTCGCCCTTTTTTTTTTCTCGGCTGGCATGCGGCGCGAATGCTCTCACGGAAGATTCGATAGCCTAGTTTTGCTCCCCCAGACGTTTTCCCTCTCCTATTTTTTTCCCCCCTCTCAATCCTCGGTGATCGACTCCATCCCCCCCACTTTTTCCTTTGACTTGAAAACTGGCTAGTGATAGACCTCTCAGAACAGTTTTTTCCCCCACACGAAGCCAGGCTTCCTGCTCCTTGGATTATCTCGGCGTTTCTTTCTTTCGGCGCTCTATCTTCCAATCTGGGATATGGCTCCCCCTTCCCAATATGCGCAGCCCTTTTCAGTCCTGCATTCGCCTAGAGAGGGTCTCTCACCCCAGGACCAGAGGGACCCTTTCCCCGGTTTCTTTTCCCCCCCTTCGAGTCTCCCCCTCTTTTTTTCAGGAGACCTTTCAACGATCCTCCTTCTGTCTTTTAGCACTGTTACGTATTTTAAGGGAAAAAAACCCCTCTTTTTACCTTTTACCCCCTAAGGTGGTTGTGGAGTCTTCTTTGAGATCCCTTCCTTTTCCTCCCGGCTCCTCTTAGGATGAGGGTGAGAGGTTTTGTCTCAGGCGCCTACTTCAAGCGAAATGACTCCCCTCTTTTAGTCCCTCGGGTCGAGGTCTTCAGAGCGAGTCTTCCTGACTGGCTCCTCCCATCGTAGAGCCTTGCTGGCTTTTTTTTGTTTCGCCAGAGCCCTTCCTAGATCCGAGCCGTCCTCCCCAGGAGTCACCGCGACTCAAGCCCCTGTCCCTATAGCAGTGGATTTTTTCCCTTCTTCTTCACCTCTTAGCTTTTTCCCCCCAGTTTTCAAAGAGAAATTTTTTTCTCTTATGAGGCGCCCCCTTTATGCAGACGAGAAAACCCCCCCCTTTCTTTCGTACGGCATCTGTAGCTTTCTCCCTTTCGACATACCTTCTTTCGATGAGTAAGGAATTGACCTGCTCGATTTCTTTGTGAAGAACCTTGCTCTTCCCCTTCTTAGTCCTTCTCCTGACTGATCAATTTCTCTGAATTTTTCCTAGTCTGCTAGGGTTTAATGCCGAGCACATTCCTTGAGTATATTACCTACTCTTCTTTTTTTTTCGTCTCCCCCGGTCTGCTTTTTTAAATGCGTTCGACGTCGTATTGCACTCCCTCGGGTCGGGATGCATTTCCTTTTACTGCCCCTCACCTTTTGCAGAAGAGGCAAGGTTTTCGGCTCAGTCACTTACCCCCCCCCTTGCTTCAGATTTTCCTTTGGGCTCCTTTCCCCATCTTTTTACCTCTTCATTTAGCAGTAGGGGATTCTGATTTGAACTGGATGCCTTGATTTGTCCGAGCGGGTCTTTTTCCCCCTCCCTGTTCCTTTGGTCGGGAATTTGCCTAGGGACTTTCGTAGTCGACCCTCTTCTCCCCCTTTCTCTGTCTACTCCCGGGTGAATTATTTAGTTCCTTTTTTCTACAGTGACTCTTAGCCGATACATTCTTTTCACCTTATCCTTTCCACATTATCTTTCGTGGAGTTTTTCTTTTTTGTTCCCTGCTCTTTCTTTCCCTCCCCTTTTTTTGATTTCCTCCCCTTGAAGTCTGAAAGACCGACTAGCCTTGCTCCTCTGCCTTCCAGCCGTGGTTTCCCTCCAGCACCCTACAGTTTTTTATATTGAGAGGTTTCCCAGATTTTATTTCCCCTTAGTCCTTTCCCTTGGCCTTCGCTTTGCTTTCCATCCTTCTGAAGGTCGGTGCGCTATCGCTTTTCCCTCCCAACGCTGCAAGCCTTTTTTCCTCTGGGAGAACGGAAGAATTTTTCGCTCCGTTCCTTCCTAAAAAACCCCAAAAAACGTGCGTGCCCCCCATGGGCGTGGCAGCCGTCCCCCTTTTGACTCAGGCTTTTTTTCTCTCCCCCTCGGCAGTGGCGTAGAACTTCTAAGGACGCCACTCAAATCTTCCTCCCCTTGATTACTCTCTCTCTCCCAGCCTTTAGTTTCCCCCTCTGGTAGATCTGGTTCTATTCTCTTTGAGCCAGACCGGGGAACTGGGCGTTTTGCAAAACGCGCGCTTGGCTGCATATTAACTTCCTTTTCATCCTCCCTCTTGTGTTTCTTCTCTGCCTATGGATTTTTTTTTTGTTCTGCGCCCAGGTTCACCGTTCTCATGGTCTCCCCCCTCTTACCCCCCAAGCTCTACCAGAGCGCTTTTCCCCCCTCTGCCGCTGAAACGGGTTCTTTTTCTGATCCTTATGTTATGTTCTTCTTCTCTCGGCCCCCCCGCCGGATCCTCGAAAGAGATAGCCTTCTCCTTCAGCGGCTTACGCCCCTATACCTTTGGAGATGATGATCGGATGAGACGAGATTTCCGAAATTTGATGGGACTTTTTCTCATCCCTTCTTCGGTGCAGGCGTGTTGCCACCGTCCTTTCCTTTTTCACCACAGTCCTCGATTAAACGATTCCTATCAGACGTAGTCAACGGTCCTCCCTATGCCGCCTAACTCCTCTATTATTTCTTTTTTCTCTCCAAACTCTCCTTCATGAGGTCGAACGTTCCTTCTTTTTATATCGGTCTTCATCGTAGAACCCCCCCCAATTTCCTTTGAATCCGCCGCTTCCCCCCCCTTGCAAAAAATCCCGCCCAAGGTTTCCCCATTGAAGGATTTCGTTCCCCCCCCTGAGCTCTTCCAAGTGGCTTTCCTCGGACTGAACGCAGAGCGTCTCGTTCCCTCCTCCCTTCAGGGTCAAAATTTTTTCTCGCCCTTCAGATACTCCTGACCATTCGGTGTGATGTCGCCCGACTAATCATCCCCAGATCGCAAAAGCCTATGCCAATTCCTCTCTCGAATGATGAAGGAAGAAACCCCCTCCCATTGAATTGGAATGGATACGGCTCATAGGCCCCCACATTTCCCCTCTTTGGCTCCCCTCCGCCTCTTGTGATGTTTTTTCCCTTTCAAGGGAGGTCGGACTTTTTTTTTTTTCACTCCCATCCCGTTCCTCGAACCGCGGTACAATTGGCGTCGAACCCCAATCGTTCTATCTTTTCCTTTGAGCTTTGCTCGGCATGACCTCCTCCTCTGTGAGTCAAAGAATGCGATCTTTCTTTATAGGGTCAGCGTTTCCTCACCCAGGCCCTCCTCCTTCTGTCATCCCTTTTTTTCCCTTTTTAAAGGGAGCTGTATCCCCCCCTTTATCCAGGAATGAGGGCAGCTTCAGACCGCGGCTCCGATGCCCCCTGGTGGACTGATCTTTTCTTGTCTTTCTCCACCTCGTATTTTGGTGACGCCAGAATGCTAAACCCTTTTTTCAGAAAAACTTAGAGTTGATAGTAGAGACTTCCCCCATTGATTATTCACCCCTTTCACGCCTCTTTCCCCCGCTAGGCCTTCTTATTTGATATTATCATTTTCTATATATGTCGTCCCCCTGTTTGGCGCTTTCCAATACTATTTTCTCCCTTCCCTGATGATGATAAATTAAGAGATCGGTTAGCCCCCCCCCCTCCCCGGCCGACCCGAGCCTTTTCTTCATTAGCTTGTCCCTAGAGAAAGTTCAAAATTCGTTTAAAGAAGCGATCCTTTCCTTTCTTTCTCCATTTTCTTACCACGGAACGTCCCCCCCCCCCGTTGTTTATCCTCTATGCGGTATCTCCCCTTGCGATACATTCCTATATTATGAGGACTCTCTTTTTTTTAATTCTCCGATATCTTCATCTCCATAATGCCTGTTCCGAAGTCCGTTTTTTTGATCGGAGGAGAGTCCCGATCCTTCCCCTTACTTCCCTTTTTCCTCTTTCCTGCGATCTTCAAGGTGCTTTGAGCCCTATCCCTCGTGTTGCAGCAGATCCATCTTCTTTTCCCCTTATCCTAAGTTGCCCTTCTTTCCCATCAGAGTGTCCATCGCATTCTGTGGTCTTTCCCTTTTTTGCTCAGCACTTCGGCCCGTTTTTCCACTCCAGTTTTGCCCTTCCTTTTTGTTAGCGCGTCTGCCCACCGCTCCTTTGTTGTTCTCCAGCCTCACGAAACCTTTAATGCGTCATCGTAGCCCGGCGATACGCCTCCTCTTCTCTTGATGACATGTGCATTCCTGAATCGCAATCTCATAGCACACCGCTTTTCCCCTCTGAGCCTGTTCTCCGGTTTCCATCATGAGAGATGGCCTTTGTCCTCCCCCCCCGGATCGGGGAATGCCCCTAATTAGGTCTTCGTCCCCTAGTCAAGTCTTCTAGACTTTTTTCGACTGTTTCCACGTCATCCCCCGTAGTAGTCGGGTCTTTCCTTTTCAGGCGTCGTCGCTTCGGCGGAGACGATGGAGAACATCCCTCTGGCTTTTTGGGTTCGTGCCCTTACCCGGATTTCCACGCTTTTAGTCTCGAGCATGATAGGCCATGTTGTTGGATGCCCTTCCGACACAGTATACTTTTTCCCTCACTACCTCGTGGTGGCTCTCACAATGACAATTTTCTGGCCCCGCGTCGTATTGATTGCAATCTCTTTTGATGGAACTCGGATGCCTTTCACTTTTTCTCGGGCTTCCCGACCCCTCCGGTTGAGCAACCGCCGGAGTGTTAGTTTTTTGTCTTTCGGGGAACCCACTTTTAGCGCCTTCCCCTTCGAGATCGTGATGAGCTCGTTTTTCAGCTGCGGATGTCCTTCTCGCCTTCTATTCTGTCCCCGCCTTCTGTTTTTGTCCGTAATTGTCCCCTTTTGCAAACCACTTCTGTCGTGGTTTTTGAAATTGAGGCCGGGAGGCGGAATGATTCACCGATAGTTTTTTTGGCACGCATGTCGACTATGGGAAGTTTAGAAACTTGGTCTTCTCGTGACTCTTTCCGAGACTGTGTTCTGCCTCTAATCCCCATCATCTTTCCCTCCGGCGCGGCTGGTCCCCCCTTTTATGCCGTTGATCGTAGCTTTTCTTTGGCCCCATGGACTAGCTTGCTTTTCAAAACTTATTTCGGAGAGTCCCTTTTCTGGTGCCCCCCTAGTTCCTTTCGGGTGAAGCCAAACTTCCCCCAGGCCTTCCCCCCCCTCTTTTAAATTACCGCTACTTGTTTCGTCTTTTTTTCAACGTTGTAGTGTTGATTTTTTTTATTTTAGGTTTCCCAAGCCGACGCTTTTTTCCCTTTTTGGCGGCTTTCCCCCTCTAGCGCGCTTTGATCATCTCTTTCGGGTCTTTTACTTCTAAATTTTTTTTCTCCTTTTAACAATATCATGAAGACTCTATCTCTCCCTCTGTCAGACCTTTTTCTTCCCCTCTCTAGTTAGACGTCGTTTTCTCTCTAGCTGCGCCAGTATTCGCCGGGTTTTTCGGGCTTTCTCTTTTTCCTATAGTGGCACTCTTCTTTCCTTTCTACTACAGTTTTGTGTGCTCTTTTTTCGACATCGTCTCCGCGTTCCCAGATCTTCTCACTCCTCCTCTTTCTTTTGAATTAGATCGCCCATGGTTTCCCTCTCTTTCAGTTTATTGCCTCTGACAAGGCTTTGCCTTGTATTACCTCGTATTAGTAAATGTTTTGCCGTTTCAGCTACCCCGGCCCGCCGATACGGATTCCTCGATATATCCAGCGCTTTCTTGTACCCCCTTCGGCCGGATTCCCGTCCACTCCCCCGATGGGCCAGCTGCTGCGTTGGAGGCAGTCATCAACACTACCCAGTAGCCTAAAAGTGGCTGCGTCCCTTCCTGCAAGATTGCGGATTCGGATGTCTGAGTTTGGCCCCTTTTCCGAGCCTCTCGTCAGAGTCCCCCAGTTTCACCCCTCCGCCGTTCTTTTTAACTAAGATAAGTAGATAACCAGCCCTCTGGAGCGCGCCCGTTTTGTTTCCCTGCTGATTGTTTTTTTACCCCTCTACTTTTTTTCCGAAGCCATCTTTAGGTATTTCTCGTAGAAAGCTGTCTCCCCAACTCTCTTTCATGTTTTTTCCCTTTTCCAGAGGTTTGACCCAAAAACACTGTTGACACCTGTGCGCTACCCCTCAGCGGATCCGCCCCCTCGTCCGGAACCGGGGGCCGCCCGGTGGTTTGGACTCTTTGGCAGCGTCCAACACATTGATCGTCTCTGTAGTTCCCCTTTCCCCCCTTTACGCTAGTCCCTCTCCGGTTCATTTCTTCGTCGTCGCATCCGACGCAGTTGTTTACAATGGCATCGTCTTCTTTTCCTCCACACACTTGCGTTCCTCCTGCCGCCCCTTTGGACAATCATGCCAAATGTCATTTTTTTTAGGGTGAACGCGATCGGCGGTGGTTCAATTAGTCATTGCATCACTTTTCCTCTTCTACTCCCCTCTTGTACCAAGGCTCGTTTGCCGGCCCACCTCTTTCGGGCTGACGCCACACGCACCTTTCCCTCCTCCTGGCTTCGTTAGCTGCCTGCCAAGATTCCGGACGCCTTCTAGAGGCAACTCGCATCCACCCCTTTTTTGCGTTCGCGACACACCCCATTGTCTCGGTTGTTAACGCCAAGTTTTTATTCCTTTCATACTCCCGGATTGGTATTATTTCAGACCTATAGCCCTCAGCCACCCCATTCCTTGCCGTTCCGGCGCCAGTATGAAGATTCCTCTTTTGAGAACTCCTACTGATTAGCCATAAGTTTCTTTATCTCACCGTGATGATAGTTTTCGTCGTCGCCGCCTCGGAAGGGAGTAGCCGGCGTTTTTAGTCCTGCTGTTGTAGCGCGCATTAGTAATATCCGCTTCTCCATTTGAGGGTGCTGGATTATTCCCTTAGTGCATCTTTGACGCAGACGTGCCCGCAGTGGGACCAAGCTTTTCTTTCCTGTGTGTTCCCCTCAACCCCGCGGGCCTCTCGGCGAATAGGGTCGTTCGGTTTTGATTAGGTTCTACCAATCGTTGGCGAAAGGGCCCCCACTTTGGGCTTTTGATCTGCGCGCTTCTCTGATGTCCTGCAAAACTGCAGTCCCGTGGTTCGATGTCCCAGATCGGCTTTTCTTCGGCCCCCTTATCTTGTCAGAGTGGCCGGCGTCTGACTTATGAAACTTAGCTATATCCCACGTACCTTCCAGCGCAACCCCTAAGAAGACTTTCGCCCCTTACAGGCGTTCTAGACAATCGTTGAGTTCCAGGAAGTTGATCTTATAGTACGCATCGACCACACGGCTAATTAACTAGGGAAATTTTCCAATTCTCCGTACTTTAGCTTGTCATCTCGCCTTATGTTCTTCACCCCAGCGTTACTCTACGGCAGCCACCCTATGACATAGAGGTCCGTGGTTTTACATCGCCACGTTTTTTCTAGTACCGGCCCGTTTTATTATATAGTTTAATACCTAATACTTCTTGCTTGAGACTTTCCCTGCCCCTTTTCTACCAAGTCCCCCCACCACTAGAGGATAGAGGAGTGCTCCCCCCTTTTCATTCCCCTGAAGCCTGATTCGACGCCCTTTCTGGCCGGTTTTCTCCCTCTCTCGACCCATTCCCTTTCCGAGCGTTTTCCCCCTCGGGCCGCCGGTGTTCTTTCCAGATTCGCTGGTCATGTCCTCCTTCGCCCTTCCATAGGTGTCTTAGCGATATTTTGCAGCCTCCTCCCTGACGGCATCTCTCTCTCTTACCGATTTCGCCTCTCTTTTTTTAACCCCTTTAGTGATTCAAGTTTTGCTCGACGCACGTCGTTCTCCGATCACCTTCAAGTTTTATGGCATTGTTATGATCCCCCTTTACTTAACTTGTTACTCATGTCCCCCCCCTAGGGATTTGCAGAAGGCGGGCAGCATCACTGCTTCCTTCTGGTGCTTTGTCAAGGTCCCATTATAGTCATGGCACGATGGCGTCTCCCATAATTGCACGTTACCCTCGATTAACTGGACGGCCCCCTTCCCTCCAGCCATCCCTCCGTCAGACCCCTTCTTTGTTTGTATCGGCGAGACTTCGGCTTCCCCCCTGGCTTGCTCCTTTCTCGTTGCTTTGAGTAATGATTTTGTGCGGCCCAAAGACCTCATCCCACTCTTTTTCGTCCTCTCTCTCACCTTTTTGCAGTCCGTGTCTCGCGAACTTTCTTGTATTTTCTTCCGCGAAGCCGAACCCATCTCTGGTCCGTGCCCTGTGTTGCCGGTGCATACTTGAGTCTTCCTTCCCCCCACCAGAATTTGTATTTTCTCTTTGCGCATCAACATTTCCAGTGTTCTTCCTCTTTCAGCGCGTCCCGCCCCGGCAAATCCCTTCGCGCTTGACGCATAGGCTTTTGCGATCTAAACTTTTTTGTCCCTCTTGCCATAGTTTTTATGGCCCCAAGACCTGCATCGGTACTTTTCGTAGTTGCGTGTTTTGTCTGCTGCCTTTTACCCAGCTTGCGTTCCACCTGACTTCCGGCGCGATCATTATGCTGGCTTCCCCTTGAGATTCTTGTCTTTCCCTCCCCTTGGCCTATTTTCATCCTTTTTTCCGAGGCCCTCGTCTCTTGACGTCTGTTGGAGGGGTTTTTGTCAATCACTTGTTATCTTGAAAAGGGCGGATTTTCGACACAAGCCACATGGTAATTCTTCCCGCGTCGACGCTGAAGTCATTGACCGGTTCTTTCTTCGCCTCTTCGCCGTTTTGTTCCGTCCATCGCAGAACAAATGGTCCTTTTGAGACATTAGGCGCTTGGTCGGTCCCAGATTTTCTTTGTTTTAGGCGTCCTCCGTCTCGTACGATGACCTAGAGCCTTAGAGCAATCCGTCTTTAAGCCGAAAGTAATGGGGGGGTTTGGCACAGTTCCTCTCTCCCGGTCGTTTGTCCCCTCCCGCCTTTTAGAAAGTCGCCCGCTTGCTCTCGTGCTTCCCTCTTCTGTTTGTGCTGCCGTTAGTATCAACACCTGTTTTGCTCCCGGGGTTGTACATCCACATCTGTTTCTTTTTTTTTTGGCTACGACCTCCCTCATGGTGTAATTGGTTTTTTCAGACTGCTTGTCTCTATCGCGGCTCAAGCCGACCTAATCCCGGACGACGCTCTTCTAGCCCTCCCTATTTTCTCCGGGTTATCTGCACAGCTAGATTTGCTCCCCTCTTTCCTTCTCGGTACGCGCAACCCTTCTCGTGGTATCCATCTTTCCCTTTTTTAGTATCGGGGAACTGGGCTTGCACTTCCTTTCTTTCGGCATTAATGATGTTCTCTCTCTTTTCTCCTTGTTGTTTGGTTACTCTTGAATATGCGACTAGAGATGTTTTCCAAGCTTTTTCTGTCAGTTCCCCTGAGAATACCGTCGACCCAAAGATTGCGCCCTCTGATCTCTTCGAGCAGATCGATGTACATTTTTCCTTCCCCATTGGATACCGGTTCTTCGTGTCTTTCCAGACGATTGTGGATTTCAGTATTGCCCTGGCCGATCATCCGCTCCCTCGCCCCGTCCTCTCAACGGCCTGAGGACACACGCCCTCTACAAATGCACGATGCTGACTAAAAGGCTATCTGTCCTCGCCGGAAAAAAGTGGCTGTCCGCACTAGCAGAGTCGACTTTCGGCTGCCAAAGCGCGTTTCTTCCCATTCTCAGGGACACTTAATTTTGTTACGTACGGACACCCCTACAATTTACCTAGATTTTCAGCGGGCCCACGGTTTTTCACAGGCTGAACTGTATTTACCCTCCTTTACTTGTCCGTCGAACGGCCAGCTTGACTCTCGGAACAGCTCTGCGCCGCATCTTCCTCCTTTCCTATCTTTTTCGGCCGCGCCATTTCTTTCGGCTTAAGAAGCGCACCTGGTCCTTGTCATCGTCGACATGAGTTTCCAAAACCACTGGCTTAAAATCCTCCCGACTCCCATGATTCCACCTCCAGAAGTTTTTCTTCCTCTAATTGCCGCGGAAACCTTTCCCGGCTTTCTTTTTAAGGGATTCCCGCTAATGACCTTTTTCCCCCCTCCGCCTCGAGCATCATAGCGGCCGCTTCCTCTCGAAGCAAAAGTTTTTTTCCCACACGCATACGCCAATTTATTCTCTTCCGCCCTCTCCCCTTTTCCACAATCCCATCCAGTAGATCTCAAAGCCTAGCTCCATTCGCTCTTCTTCCTTTTTGGGACAGCACAGCCTCACACACAACCTGCCCTAGCCCCGGACTGGCCTTTTAATAGGGGCAAGCATGCACCGGCCATCATCTTGCTGCCCGCACTCACCTCGGTCTCCAACGAGCCCAATCGCAAAAATCCCTCCGGGGGTTTTCTTCGTGTGTAACCCCCTCCCGGTCCGATGCAAGTTCCTCGTGCTTTTCGCGACTTTTTGGTGAGATACGTCCAATTATCTTCTCTTTCCCGCTTTCTCATCTTTACTCCGCCCCTTTGCGAGAATCAACGCATGCTGACCTAAGGTTCCTGTTTTCTTCCTATAGTTCCAGGCCCTCTCCTCAGCGTGGTATATGACAAGTAGCCTGCTCGTCGCGATGGTGTTCTGGAGAACTTGCTTAGGCGTTCGCCCGCGAGTATACACTCAGTTAAGTATGGTGGTCGTGAGAAGTTCATTTTTATTGCCAGATCCGTTTGCCTCTCCCTCTCGGCTACTACGAGGTGCATCAACGATCCTCTGCTGCCAGGGGCCAACCACTCTTCTTACAGCGGCTGTCGTATTTAGCTGGCCGACGTGCTGACCTGCACAACTTCCCTGAGTGCAGGGCTGCCATCAGCATGTCAACACAGCTCGGATAAGTTGTGAAGCCCGCGTCAGTTTTCACTTCTCTTTTTATCTCCGGCGCTTTAGATGTGTCCCAGCCCGAATCATGGCAAGTTGGGGTCTCCCTCGTGCCCTCCTTCCCCCCCCGGTAGCACATGAGCGGGAAGGCCCATGCAGATCCAGGCCGTTGGTATTTACTAGTATACACCAGGTACTACCATAGTTTCGGGTCTTTGGAAATTAGCGAGTGTTCCTCGTCCACTGGTCGCCCTTATTTTGCCCGCCTGAGTACACACCATCACCTGTGCCAGCATGCCATACCTGTCCCCTGGCACTTCAGCCGACGACGGGGACTCTTTGACCTCTCCCCCCTTTACCGGT
>Ga0179593_1631487_pt1 | contig 17616 bp, 15 predicted proteins | sample CZODoug2_1_08_16_FD_185931 | JGI IMG/M metagenome (GOLD analysis project Ga0179593, IMG submission 185931) | Vadose zone soil fungal communities from Angelo Coast Range Reserve, California, USA - CZODoug2_1_08_16fungal (PacBio error correction) | ecosystem: Environmental > Terrestrial > Soil >... | reverse complement strand
GCCGCGCGCAACGTTGAAGCGGAGCGAGTTCACTCCCGCTCAGCCGTTCGCGTCCTCTCTTAAAGCAGGGGAGCTTTACCTGGATTACGAGGTCTTGTCGATAGCCGTTTAAAAGTCGGGCCTAGAGGCACCCCCTCCCCTCCCCTTTTTTGTTGCGCCATCCTTGGTAGCCCCCCACCCAGTGGCGAGCTTTCCAAGCGTGCGCCTCCGTGGCTCCTTTTTTCTTTTCGCCGCGATTAGATAGGTACAAAATACCGAGAGGACAACCTTTCCTGGACGCGATCCCCTCCGGTACGGCTTTTCTCATAAGGCAGACCCTTCCCCCTCTCTTGCCGAACACCCGGCATTTTGCCTTTTCTTTTCTCAGGCAACTTCGTGGAGCTTGCTGATTGTAATCACCTAAGTGCATACATGCAAGAGCCCCTTTTTCCTCTTCCTCGTCATGCATTTTCATCCATGGCATGCGATTATTCTACGGCTGAACTATGGCAACCCCCCAATCACACCCCCTGCCCCCACATTTTTTCCCCCTCTCGGTAATCACCTACGAGTTTTGACTCTCGCGATAATCCCGCTTCTCCGCTTCGAAGCCGCCTCGCATCCCCCCCTTCTCACTTCCTGATCTTTTTTTTTCTTAATACAGACGTCTTTCTTCTTTTCAATTAAGCCTGCGCCCCACCCCGCAGCTTCTCGGTCCTCCTCCATTAGCCTCCCCCTCTAATTAGAACTTTCTTTTTGCGTCGTCGCCCTTTTCCCTTCTTATGTCCCGATGGCCGTTGGCTGCGCAGGAACGCCCAGCTATCCTTAACAATTTAACCTTTCCTGGATAATTTTCCTCCCCCTTTTATATTTCGTTAAGTTGGTTTGCCAAAAGAGAACGAATAGTGCAGTCGCTTCTGCAGCTCGGATCCGCGCACCGTCGTGTGATTTCCCCCAGATGAGTACTTGCTTGTCGCGTTCCTTGGTTCCCCGACTTTCTTGTCTACGCCTCCCCTATCCCGCGCCCGCATCTACACCGGCAGTTTGTACTGACACGCGGTGTTTTGTTGAAGCGCACTTAATGTTCTGCACCTCGCGCAATCGACTCGCCCGTGTCGGAACAATCGTTTCTTCCCGAAGACATTTAGGTTAGCAGACCTCTTTTTCATCAGTTGTGGGTTTTTTTTTGTTGTTGCTTCGCCTTTCGGATGCTCTCTTTTTATGGCTCTTTCTGAACTCGCTATCATCTCACTCCCGGCGTTGTTGAACGGCACCCTCCCCCCCCGAACGGTATGACTTTTTTTTTTCCATGCGCGATTCAGAACAGTAACTTATTCTTTGGTCGAGAACCGAGGTATGGAACTGGCGCTTTTCCCCCCCCGATTACCGTCTTTTTGGCGCGCTTCATCCCATACTTCATAGGGCTGGTCCCATTTCTGTTTTTACGAGCCTAATAGACTTCACTTTCTGTTTCCTGCGCGAATCGCCGTCCTTATTCTTCTTGCAGACCTTGGCGACCGCCGCGATACTCCAGGATTTCTGCGGCGGCCATACGTCGACATTCTCGTCTTTCGTCTGTGCCCTCTACTTTCTTCAACAAGTTCTCCTCCCATCGGCTTCTACCAGCCGCGTATCAAGTCTCTGCGCTTTCTGCAGGTCGCCGCACCCTGCGCGGTAGTTTTTTTAGTATCGGCTGTATTCCGCCCCACCTTGAGACCGCTTTCCTGATACTCGCATCCCCTTCGTCCCTTTCCGGTAGTCGAGTCAGCGTGCTCCACCCGTTCGTTCCCTCTTAGTGTGAAGTCGTCCCCCCTCTTAAACACCGCGCTCCCTTCACGCCAGCTCCCCTTTTTACGGGAGACTCTTCATCGTTCATTGTGGTTTCCCCCTCTCATGAGTGTTCAGATACGCGTCCTCGCCGAAGCGTCCCCTATAGGAGCCCGCGCAAGTCTTGCTTATCCGCTTCGCTTCGTTCGACCAAACTCTTTCCCTTTACGCGATGTTGCGCTTTCTCCGGAGGAGAAAATGGCTGGCCTCCCCTGTTCGATCCCTTCCGCTTCGGGGTCCGGTTTCAGGAGGCAACGGCTCTGGCTCGGTCTCGCTTTTACTGCGGGAAAGCGGGCGCCTCCCTCGCGATTCTCCCCCCCCCGCAACGATGGAAAGGAATCGAGGCGATCGACAAATCACCCTTTTTGCCTCCGCTTACGAATCGCGACTAACTTCCTCCGAAGATGAAAGAACCCAGAACGCCCTATAGATATTATCTTCAACACCCCCCCGCGGCATCTCCTTTTTTTAACGCTGAAGCCCGACCGCTGCCACCATTTTTTTTTTTCTCGCTTGATCGAGTCCCGAATCTACGTGAATTCGAGACGGACTCCTCGTTCTTTTGATTTCTTCCCCTGCTTTTTTCTCCGCGCAGCCGATGTGAACGTCCAGACGGTCCCCCCTCTCATCACACAGCGAGTATGGCTCCTCTGATCGTTTCGGCTTGCCGTTGTACCTCTGCGGGCAAGTGGCTGTGCGCTAACAATCGCTTCGAAATGGCGACCTCCTCACCTTCAAAGACGATCTCGGGATGGCATATGGACCGACCCGGCCGGGGTGCCGGCACTCAGTTTTCTTTTCTTTCTTACCAAAGAGACTCCGCTGGGGACGTTTTGAGACCGGCGGAGATTCCTGCCCCGGTTTTTCTCGCAATCGGCGTCCCCGTCGGACTTCGCGTGAAGGATTCGTACCCACGCCGTGGCTTTTTTTAAATCCGCCTCGCGGTCTCACTTGCCTCTCCTCTTTAGGAATTTTGACGGAATAGCTTCAGGTCCCCCAATGCGAAACTCTGAGTACGCTCTTTTTTTTTTTTTTGTGGAGATTTGTACGCGCACATCCCCGTTCTGCATGCTCTGGGACAGCTCCCCCCCTTTCTGACTCTTGCTACCCCAATTTTCTCCTCTCCGCCTTCAGATTGGCTTTACGTCAATGCCCCGTCGACACGAGTTGTTAATCCCCGAGTTCGCCGGCTCGCTTCGGCGCCCCTCTATCGTTCAGCAATTTTTCTTGCCAGGTGGACCCTGCCTTTCCCCCTGCTCTTCGGAGTTTAAGTACGTAAGCTCAAGACTGGCTTACGACTGGCCCATCGCGCGGTCTCTTCTTTCCCTTTTTTTGTTTTTTTTCGGTCCCCGTGAACTTCCCAATCCATTTTTCCGCCTTTTTCTTCTTTCCCCCTAATTTTTTCTTTCCCTTCGAACATAGATCTTTGAGTGGATTCAAGCGTCGTCACTCTCCCCCCTCGATCGCTAGTCCCTTTTTCGCGTCACCTATTATCGCCCCTTTCCCAACAACGCCGAGAAACTATTCGCGCAACTCCGATGCTCCCTCACCATCCGGACAACTTTTCCCCCCATACCGGAAAGTGGGAACGGTACTCCTTCTCCTTTCTCCGGCGAGGTGATTTCTCCTTTTTCTTTTTCTTCGACGCTGTTTTTTCCCCTTGCATCTCGTCGAGGCGACTCTTCTTCTCGTCAGCTTTTTTCTTTTCCCTTTCCCCCGCCGGCTTTGTGATGGCCAATCTGTCTTTTGCGCTCGGCGCGGAGGTCAGCGTCACGGTCGTCGGCGACTCTCTCCGACTCTCTCTTTCTTTTTTGTTGAGTCTTCGATCGCCGCACTCGTATCCTTCTTTTCAACGCGAGAAATCCAGAGCGTGATCCTCCTATTGGGGCATCCCAGGTCGTTGCCGGTTTTCTCCCCTGCACTCGCGAGAAGTTTTCCTTCCTTCTCCCTTTTGCTAGATGCGTTTGACATCGTCCGCCTACAACGATATCCCTCGCCCGCGACCTCCCCCCGGTCCCACTCCTTGCAAGTTTTCCAGAGATGGTGCGGTCCCGGCGCTCGAGTTGCGCGCCTCCTTTTTTTCTCCCTGCGTTTGTTCCTTTGCTAATATTCTCGAAATCTCGCTTCCTTCGTCCCCCTTTTCCAATACGCTGAATCCCCCTCCGCAATCTCTGTTCACCCTCAGAATTCGGGTCAGCAAGCAAACGTTCCCGCGGTGAGTCTTTGGGAACCCCTCACGTTCCTAGACACCGTTTCCCCTTGAATGCCCTGCGCCGGCGCTTTTGACTTCGCCGCCCCCCTTCTTCCAGGATTAAACTCCCCCTTAGCAGGCGTGAGGCGGGGAGCAAGGCTTCTTAGATATCGGAGCCTTTTTTGAGGACGCCGAAGCCTCGACAGGCCGTCGACCTTTCTACTCGTTGACGACTTAGGCATTGATTAAGCCCCAATCTTCGCTTTTTCTTCTTATCATTCTTATCTTCTACGTCTTGGTGTCAGGAAGAAAGGGATGTCGCCGCTCCATCCTCACGCCGCGCCTCCCCCCGGGCGAATTGCCGCTCCTCTCCCTTCTGCCGCCATATCCTAAGCGTACTTCTTCCCTTCTCATTCGTGTGTTCTATAGGATGCCTGACATTCCGTTCGGCGTGGACGATTCCGGTAACGACCTTCCGACGCCCGCCGATCAGGTGTGGAACCCCCCCCCCCCCCCCCCCCAGTCACCCTGCGCCATCTCCTTTTTTGCTTCGACAAAAAGTCGAGTTAGAGTGATGATATCGTTCCTGAACGGAGTGAAATTCACCTTCTGCCCCCGGTCCCAGCTCCATCCCTTAACTGATTAGCGTTCCCCCACGTTATGCGGGTCCCGTTCGTTAGCAAGCTTTGTCTCTGCCCCCCCTTTTTGCCCTTTTTCGAGATAATACTACCGCCACGACGAAGCACGAAGCACTCGCTGGCAGAGTGGATTTCCCCCCCCTCCCCCTTTTGCGTTTCTTTTTCCTTTCGATCTGCTCATCAAACCGATGAGTTGTGCTCGATCTGTCCATGTTTTAAGCCCCCCGCTTTCCGCGTTCCAGCATTTTCAGAGCCCGACGTTGTTGATTTTAGAATATTATAGGGCCGTTTTTTCCGCGTTCGGCTTTTCAATCTTATGCTCTTCGTCAACGTCGTTTCAAGGGACGCGTGAATCCACTGCTTGTGATTTATCGCCGATCTTCTTTTCTCGTTGCGAGAGTTTCTCGATAGAGGAGCACAGCCCCAGTCCGAGCGCCCCCTTACCGAGCCCGTACCGCAGTGTGTCCAAACGGCTCTGCGGACGTTCCCTCTACATTTGTGGGCCAGTCTGTAGAAAAGAGAAACATAGCCTTTTCCCTCGTTTTAGTCGCCCGCGCGCGCCTAGACATCGCTTGAGGCGGGCTCCGGTCTTTTCTCGTGCTCGGCGCTGTCTCTCTCCGCTTGAACACTCATAGGCTGCCCCCTTTTCCCTGATGATCCTGAACTCATTATTTTGCTTTTTTTCGCGTTCTTTTTCCTTTGTTTTATAGCGGCGAACCCCCCGACGTCACGACTCATCCGTTTCTTTGGAATAGAGGTGGAGAACGTGCTCGACCCCCGGATTGAAGATGGAAGTACGCGTCTCCTGATGGCGGGCGCGCCTCATCCTTGCTACTACTATATACCCTTCGGAGGACTTCTGCGCAGCGACTTGCTTTCTGCGACTCGCAGAGGGTGCAACTCGTTTTTGCTAATCCCCTTCACTTTACGCGTATGACGATGAATGAGACCGGTGGCCCTTGGGTAACTTCTTGCGAGCGGATCGTTTGTTATATCGGCAGGAAGAGAAAATGGATTAGAGGTGACGTGCGAAGGTTCGGGAGATTTTTTTTTTTTTTTTTTGTTTTTTTTTTTTTTTTTTTTTTTTTTTTTTTTTTTCCCTGCGTAGGACATCGCAGAGTACCCCACTCCCGAAACCCCCTTATAGTCGAGGTCAGCGACTCCTCGGAATCGTGTTGCGCAAGGCCACATCGGTCTCGAAAAAGCCAATCGTGCTGCCCGACTGGAGATGGGGCTGTAAGACCCCCTTTTCCTTTCCGGTTGAGGTGAAGGTCACCCGGGAGTGAAGCTTTCCGCAAGGGCGAGCCATAAGAATGTCCTGCTCTCTATCAGCCCTCCCCCCCAATGATGTTTGAGACCTGAGTCCTCCGACGATGTTTCTTTTCTCAAGAGAGAGGGTTCCTCCGAGATCGCTTTTGATTAATTGCGCGCCTGACCTCGTGCGCTTCCCTCCTCCACTTGTGTCGTACCTTTTTGAGAGCTTGCTGGAGCGGATATTCCCTGGCGCATCTTCTTTTCATAATGCCTGAGTACGACCACCCCCCTTCGACGACAACGGACTTCTTTCCTGCAATATCACTTTTTTTTTGCGCGGAGCTTCCTCTCTCTGCCGCGAACTTCGGCGCGCCGGTTTCCAATACGCTGACCACCCCCCCCAGAAATATCCCCCTTGTCACATTATAATCAGTTTCAAATTGTTGTTATTCGGATATAGCTGCTTTTTTTTTTTTTTTTTTTTTTCCCACTTAATCGAAGACTTTCCTGCGAAGAGAAACATCCTTCTCCAAGTATACTGTCCCTTGCGAAGTTTGTCGACGCCGAGTCCTCTCTTTGCGACTTTCCCTTGGTTACGACGATTTAGTAGCGATTTTCCTTCTATCAGGACTTTCTCGCGCGGGCATGCTTTGAGGGGCGGCCCCTCTCGCGAACTCGTTTGCTAAGAGAGTCCCTTTCAAAACCGCGCGGCGTATTCGCGCACCTTTCCTGGATGTTATCCCCAGTTAGCGCGTAGAAGCTCCCTAAATCGGCGGGGATTTGAAGATTCATGACGAGGATCGCACACCCATCACCCCCCCCCCCCCCCCCCACCCCTACTGCTGAATTAGGCGACGTAGGTTAGCCCAATCACACCTTCTTTTTATCTTCGAATCGGCAGGCCTCCCTGCAGGGATGTTAGGCAGCATCGAGTTTCTTCTATGAGCACGTACCTTTCGAGGCCGCAAGGATTGTCGCGCGCGATCTCTTGATGAGACCATCGAGATCGCTTCTACCCTTTTTCTTGCGGTCATCTTTCTCTGGCAGATTGCTCCCTTTTTTGGCTACCCTTCATTGCTTTCACCTTAAATTGTCGAGCTCCTCGAGGCCTTTTCCTCGAAGAACAAACAATTTCCCCGTCCCCGCTACACGGAGTGATGCATCCCCATTACGCGACTTGCTGGTAGCTTGACGATCCCATCGATCTAGTTGCGCGAGCATCTCTTTTTCCTTTGAGCGAGATTGACGCTCCTGCCCGTTTCAGCGGATCGATGGGAGTGCCCCCCCGACCAGCCGTTCGGTTACATTTTAATCAACGTGGAGCTGGTCCCTGATTCCCTCTTCCTTGGTTTTGTCGACTTTCCCGTAATAAAAGAGGTTCCTCCTCAGCCTGACCCCCTTTTTTCCCGGTGTTTTTTCCGTGGTAGCCAAAAATTGGTGTTTCAAGCGTGAGCCTCGAGTGACACACGCCGCTAGCCTTGATTCGATTTTTCCACCTATCTTCTCTCTCTGACAACCCGGCCGATCAAGACTTCCGCGTTCACCATTTTTTAAATCAGATGCTTTCCCCCCCCCGGAATGGGACGGACTTGCTTTCGAAGGAAAAGAGTGAGCTTGTTTTCTGCGGGCCTCCCATCCCTTCCCCCGTACATGTGGTGACTGTTTCTTTATGCAAGGGCGAAACCAAGTGGACCCTGATTTTAGCAGGAGTCATTCCGCGATGAACGTTTATGGCCCCCTCAAACCTCCCCTTGAGAGGCGCTGAGATTTTTTACTTAACTCGAGTATTACCCATGCAGCTATCCGTAAGCCCGCCATAACTCATTCACCCTCGAGACCTTCTCACGTAATAAGACCGACGTAACTATTCGATCACAGATTCCAGGCGCCCCCCATTCCTTAGGAGTCGAACCCCCCTTAGCACCTGCCCCATACTGACTCTTCTTCTCTGATGGTCCTTCTCACTGATTCCCTTCCGGTGACGAGTCCCTCGCCGAGATGAAAACAATTTGACGCCTGATGATTCTTGTTTTTTCCTCCCCCAAGTGATATTTTTTTCTTCCTTTTTCCGCGTTATTTTTCTCCGTCTCGATAGTGTCGTCCCCCCTCGCATGCTCGATGATTTCGCGCCACCGTCGTTTTTTCCCTATGTGAGTCATTCTCACGTTGTTGCTCTGGGATTTTTTTGCCTTTTTTCTCGGATAACGCTTCAGAATCTCCACCCTCAAGTTGTGTTACAGATCGTGAAGCGGTGGACTCCGCCGTTCATCTGCAGGTAATCTTTTTCGCCCGCAGGACAAACCCCGTCTTTCTTCTGCCCTTCGAAGAACGTCCTCTCTTTTGTGCTTCGCGCTGTGGATGATCGAAAGTCATTCTTATGGCTTTCCGCGACGTTCGGGTCCCCCTTCGCGACCCCGGTTGATTGTTGAGGCCGCAACCCTTTTTCTATATTCCTTTCCGCCTTCATCGCGTCCTAGTCGGCCAGCACACCTTTTTTTTCCCGAGACCGCTATTGGACCTTGTTGCTCCCACGACTCTCTTTCTTTTTCGAAGATACTCCCTTCCTGGGATGGTCCTGCTTTTTAGGGAGAGCCGCTGATCGCCCTTCCTTCTTATGAGACGCTCGCTCGCCCTTTCGCCGGCAGTGCCTATTTGGCGATCCTTCTCGATACTCGGCCGCTGCGTCATCCGGTGCTTCTCTTCATTTGTCGGTTGCCCATCTTTTTTTTCTTTTGATACCCCACGCCAAGCCACACCTCGCGAGTCGTCCGTTTCCCTTCGCTGCGCTTTTTTTTGGTCGCCGATTGCGCTTGTATTTTTTCTCTTTCTTTATTCCGCTTTTGATTCCCGCTTGCTCGCGACCTTACATCTTCTTTCCCGTTCTTCGCGCGTGCGCCACCTCCTTCCGGATAACCGGATGAGGTGAGTCGTTCACTTTTTCGCCCGCGCTTATCCCCCCTCCTGACCGTTCCCTCGTTCCGGAGCCTCAGGGCCATCCTTTTGTTTTCCTCTCCTTTTTCCGACGCGTCGTACAGCTTCCTGAAACGCCAATATAGGAGCACCGCGCAAAGCGATTGTCCGCCTTCGCTCGAGTTGCGACTACCACTCCTTTTTCCTCCTATGTGCGCTTTTTAGTCCCCTTTCTGGCCCTCAAAATGTGTCGATTAATCCCCGTGCGTCGCCCGTTTCCTTGCCCCTTTTACCAGGTATCGGGCTCGTTCTCTCCCGCTCGGAACTGGCGGAAGTTCGCATCGTTCTCTTTTCCCTTCTCCTTAACGAGGAAAATCTCCTCTCTTCTCTCCCCCCCTCACACAGATTGTCGGCAACGCATCCCCGTTTGTCCCTTCGACTAATCGCGCACGAACTTCCCCTCCCTTTTTCCGATGGACTTTTTTTTCCTCCCGAAACGCGCCCTCCCCCCTCTCGATATCTCCCCCCTCGGTCATATCAGGTACCCCTTACGGTTGACGCTGGTCCGCTGACCCAATGTCGCGTGATGAGAGAAGATTTCTGCTCGGTATTTTTTTTTCCTTTTTTCTCCCTGACCTTTTCAAGAGGTTGCACGTCAAAATTTATCATCAACATCCAGCTGCGTAGAGCTAGTCTGCGATGGCGTTTCCGTCGTACGCTTTTCCCCTGGGCGCGTGTTGCTCACAAATCGATGGCGATCGACTACTCATAACGTGCAGGCCCAAAGAGATTCGTCCCTGTATGGATATGTCCTCCATTTCCCGGCCTTTGGGAAGGGCCTCCGTTGACGGTATCATCAGTTCCTAAAGCGGGAAGTTTTTGTCCGTCCGGCGGGACCTGGCACGGAGGTTTTTCTCGCATCGGGGAGGCTGCTTCTTTCCAGGGAGTTTAGTACACTCACGAAGTGCTTCGACCCCCCCGCTCTTCTCCCAAATTAACGTTCGCCAAGTTCCCTGCTACGCTTTAGGATCTCCTGACATGAGGAATTTCTTTTTCCCCCCCGACAGGAAATGAGCCCCCCCCCCCCTCTCTTCCTCCGGCTTTTTTTGTACTCTCACACCCCGCTGCCTGGCCTTGCCAACTGCCAACAGACGGTTCCATCCCTACTAAAAGGATCTTCTCAGCGCTCGAAGAGGGTCACATGCCTACGTCGAAAGCTTTTAGCTCCCCGAGTTCCCTTCGAGTCGCTTTTTTCTCTCCCGATCTCTTAAGAAGCCTCTGTGCCCCTCCTCTTTCTAGAGGAGTTGATCAGTAATCTCCTCTTGGGATAACGAGGGCCAATTCGCCTTCACAGGCCTTCCGTGTGTCCGCCTCTTTTTTTTTTAGGAACACTTGTAGTTCCCCCCTTCCCTCCCCTCCCTTTGTCCTTGATGACACGAATTCGCTCTGCAAGATCTTTCTTTTTCCAAACAAAAAAAGGGGTTGTTTCATATTAGAGCCCCCCCCCCCTGATTCGCTAGGCAGCAGAGAGATCGAGACCATTATCGAAAAAGTTCCTTTTCCCTCCCCCCCAAGCGGGCACACTATTCTTCCGAGCGCCGTCGAACCATAGCGTCCCCCTTGCCCTCCCGGAAGTGGGACGGCTCCCCCTTCTTCGTCGCGTTTTTCCTCCTCTCTTTCTGCCTTCGCCCTAGGCGCTGGTATTCCGTCCCTTCGGGTCATCCCCTTTCTCAAACCACGAAACCCTCCGCTTTTTTCCCAATAGGCGCGTCTCTCGGCCGCGGAGGGCACGTTCCCCCCCGGGTCGTCGGAGACGATTCTTTCCCCTTTCCTACTCCTCTTTGGGAGAGAGATCGCGATCGTGCTACGCCCCCGTCCCTCTCTGAAATAAGAGCCGTAGCTCCCCTTTGCAGATTGGCCATCCACCAACCTCTTTTGCCGGGTTTTTCCTCAGAAGCTTCGCGCAGGACGGGAATCGGAGCATTCTTCTTTTTAGACATGAACTCTGACCATCACAGCCAGCGCGATCGGAGGAAATGGCGGAAAAATCCGGTCCGATGGAAGTTTTCGAGAGTGGCGGAATGCTTTCGCCTCGTTTTGGCGGTCTTTGTAGGCTCCTTGGGCTGTAACTTTCGAAAATCTTCTCGATGATAGCATTCTAGTGGGCTTCTATTAATATTCCCCAATACTCTGCGATCTTTTATCGCTGAATTCGTCTCCAAGGAAACACATGCCGACGGAACGAGCTTGAGGTTGGACACTATCCCCGTACTCGAAACGACTGATGGAACCGAAGGTAGGGAGGTCGACTGGGACATAGCAAAATTTATTTAGCGTACGGATCCCATCCGCTTTCCGCTTTCTGCGCTTACAGCACGCTTCTAGATATCGTTCCTATGCGAGGAGACCCGACTCTGCCCGTCAAACTCGTGAGCCTCTTGCGACGTCTGCTGAAGTAAAGCCTTTCGAGCGATTGAGAGGAGATCATTGCGCGTATCTTATACCCTCTCCCCCCCGTCGGCCAGGCTTTTCCCCCCTTCTCCATCTCCAGACGATCGTATCACTTGGCTCCCCTGCGTTCCTCTCCCGGGAAGAAATATCCTAAAATCTGTCGGCCCTTTCTCAATAGGGTGACGAGCTTGCATTTCGAAGCGAAGTCCTTCCTCGACCCCTTCCTCGTTTTACGCATCCAGAGACGTTTTAGAACCCCAGAAGCCCCCCCCCCCCCCCCCACCCCCCCCCCCCCCCCCCCCCCCCCCCCCCCCCCCTCGGCCATCTATGATCGCCAAAATTGGAGTTCGCTTGATGACTCTTCATAGACCCCTTGGTGCACTTCACCCCGGAATGGAATTGAGTAAAAGAAAGAAAGGGAAGAATTTAGCGTGAAATCCTCTTTTCTGGTACCCCACTTTCTTAGAACAGCTCTTTGTTAGGAGGCAACCACCCTCCTTCCCGAAGAGTAAGAAGGCACCCATCGATACTGAAGTCTTCTCCGAGTTGATGACTATGCACTCCCTTTTTTCGTTGAACAATGCTTGCGAGGCGTTCTAGATTCCCACTAACTGCTGCTTCCTGTCTATACCGCGATACCTTTCAGTGATTAGCGTTCAGCAGTCCCTACCGACAGAGATTGGTGACGAGAATTATCTATACTTTCGAGTGCCGTTAGGCCTTCCATATTGTCTCGCGTGCGCTTTCGGGCACTCGAAAGGGAACGGGATGCCCTTGCCTACCCTTTTTGGTGTTCTCGATTCGCCCTTCGTCTTTTCCTCCCCGTGCGAGCGAATCGCGATCCTTCCCCTCTTCCTACGCTCCCTTACCGAGCCTATCCCTCCCTTTGCCTCCCCCGGGCGACCATAGGACGGTGCCCCGCACCATTTCTTGCCAGCATTTTCTCCTCATTCTAGCCAGTCGAACATATTGGTCCCACCTGCCCTTTCTTTGAGTCGCCGCGCAGAAGGGGTAGAACCTCAGATTGAGTCTTCTCATTCGTTTTTATAGATCCCCCCTGTCTCTGGAGAGCGATTGAAAACCCCATGCGATTTTCCCACCCCCCCCCCAAGATGGACGATTATCCGGAAAATATCCTCTTTCGCTCGTGACCTTTCCGGTTTTTTTTTTTTATAGAGGCTCCCCCAGTTCCCCGAATTCCCCGACTCATCCGGTTTCGTAATCGCGGTGGTCTCACGCGTCGCTCGAAAACCTCTTTTTCTATGCGAAGTATAGTCTTTTTCCTCCAGGATTTCGGCGCGGTCCTATGCCTCCCTTACTACTATTATCCGCCTGGAGGAGAACCTGCGCACTTCGCCGCGACTTGATTCTCGGCTGTTTCTTTTTGGCAACGCTTTGTCGTGTTGCTCAACATTCTTTTGAACTCTACGCGCGATGATTCGACGTATGGTCCTCCGCTTTGAACGACGTCGTATTTTCGGATGATTCCCCCTGTTTATATAGGGCAAATGCTCGGCCACGGATTTTTTCTCCTCTTTCTGAGTTTTTCCGTTAAGGGGATCGCGCCTGCTTAAGAAGCAGCAGGCCATAAAGATTTACTACTTGTAGTCTTCGATGAGCGCGACGAAGGATGGTGCGCGGCGCAACGGCCCCCCCCCCTTTCAGACCCTCGTGATGCCGCTTGCGCTCTTCCTTCGTCCCGGAATAAGCGGTTTTTTTCCCTTTGCCGGTCAACCCTGAGGGAGCTTATGCCCTCTCCCGGTCAGGCTCTCCATAAGATTTTTATTTCCCTATCAGCGCGCCTCAAAAATGATGGCGACGTTACGGTCTTCGACCCTGTTTCTTAGTGCTCCAGATCCCTGCGTGTTCAGGCCCGACGATTGGACGCTTGCTTGCTCTGACCTTCTCTCCCACCGTTAACCCCCTGTTTTTTCCATTACAAATCTGTCGCTGTTGATGGGGGGATACGGCGGCGCTTCGTCAACGTGTCTGCGAAGGAGAACCACGTTTGACCCGACTTTTCTTTTCCGAATCCCCCTACTTTTTGAGGGATACGCCTGCTACCTCTACTCCCCCTCTAAGGCCTTCCCCAATAGATGAACACCAACGTACGAGAAAACTTTGCGCACCAATCTCCTTTTCCCTTCTGTGCATGATACTTGAGGGGAGTTTATTCTTCCCCCCGCCCAAGGAGAGAAGACCTTCAAAGAGAAGGGCACGCTCAATACTTTTTTTTTCCCGTCGTTGGAGGAAGGGTTTCTGCCGATACGCTTGCGCAATGTAACTTTTGAGCGATCTGCCTCTTCTTCTTTCTTGCGGCTATTTTTTGCCTCGCGGTTTATTGATTTCTCTTTTTTAGAAGCGGTCTTTGCGTATCGCGAGTACTCTCCACCACCGTCGCGGCGTGCTCGCCAAAATGAAGGGTTTTCTTTTTTCCATAACTTCTTTGTTCCCCGAGCAGAAATAACCCCCTGCCACTTTCCTTTTCCAAAGTGAATGAGGCGGTCTCCTTTCACCCCCTTCCTTCGTGAATGTAGACCACGTCGGGGAGTACCCTCCCCCCCCCCCTCCCTTAACTTTTTTCTACTGTCCAGCCGCCCATTCCCTGGATGTTCTTCCCTATCGAGGTCTGCTGATGCGCTACCGTCGGATTTCGGCCGAAGTCTTTTTATATTCCCGATAGATCTATTTGCATAGCGGTCCCTTTCTCCATAGATTACGATTGAGTACTCCACGTTTTGGATACAATTCCGTCCCCCACCCATTCAGTGTCCTTCCCTCGACTCCCCCCCCCCCCAATTAATAGTAATAACATTCGCTCCACGATTGATGCCTACCCATGTACGAGAACGATTTTCGGAGTTCCCTCCTCTCTCCGCTTCTTTTTTTTTTTTTCAATCTCTCTCTTTCAAGTGTGTTGTTTGTCTCATGGAACTCCAGTTGAAGCGGATCGATTGATTTGCCACGCCTCTTCCCCTCCCCCTTTTCGGTACATGTTCCCCCCAGCCTTTGAGAGTGCCCCTTCTGGAATGGTTTGTCAGATCTCTCGTAATTAAAAGTCCTAGAGGAACGCGCGACCCCTTCCTTTTTTCGCATGAACTTTTTTCTTCCCAAAAATTGTGTGGAGGAGCCGCAAGGAGTGCGAATCTGGTGGACCGCCTCCCCTCTTCTCGATCGGTCCCAGATATAGAGCGCACAATCCTTCCCCGGCCGCCTCTTTTTCCACCCGGAAGATCCCCACTTGCCGACCGACTAGAGCTTTTTGAGACCCCCCTGAAGGTTTCATGGACCGTCGTCAACCCCTGTGCTTTCGGGCCTCCCCTTTTTTTTTCGCATCTCTTTGGGGATTCGTGCCTCTCATGAACGGTCGCAAGAATTGCCCCGCGCTCCCCCCTTCTTTCCTCCGCCTTTTCTTGCAAACCCAATAACACCCCCTCCTTTGAGCGCGCACTGCGACGGTTTTGAGTTACTCGCGAAAGCTCGCTTCTTCCGATTTCGCCTCAAGACCTCCTTGCCCCGAGCCATGAGATATCCGAACGTCCGAGGACAGACGCCCTCACAGATTAAGCAGCTAATTCGCTTCTCGTCGTCGGACCCCTTAGAACAGATATACTTGAGAACTTTCGCGGGTCGCTCCCCGGTCAGGTCTTACAAGGGCCATTGAGCTTTTTTTTTCGCCCTCGAGCTCCCCTGACCCAATTTGAACCGCAAGGATGAGAATTTTTCGCAAGTGATATTTCTCCTTTGTGGTCATCGGATTGGGAACTCGACGCTTCCTCGCTTGAACTTTCCTCATTGCTCGATCAACACTAAGTAGTGTTATATTCCCAGATGCGTAAGCTGTCTGGCGACGTGGTCCCTATAGTTCTTCCCCTTTGGTTCTTTCTAAAGCGAAAGCAGTGCATCTCCCCTGGAGTCACCGACACCGAGGTGAAGCTGGTGGGTCTAAGTGCTCAAGTCATCCCTCGCAAAGATGATAGACCTTCCCACTCGATTCTCTCACTAAAGAAATGACTCCCGTTTCAGCTTCCCCTTCCCCCCCTTTTTGTTAGCGTTCCCTTTTAATGATCCCCTTCCGTTGGCTCGCTCCGTGAGGAATAGAGATTACACTCCACGGCGTTCCGGCACAGAACCCCCCCGGCGTTATGTTTTCTTTTCCTCTTCATAGCTTTTTCAGCAGATTTCCCCCTTCTTCTTTCTGAGAAAGAGGTTTACCTTGGAGCCAGACCCCCCCCCCGATAAGTCGGAGCTGCTCCCCCCTGACGTAAGCACCCTTTTTCCTCGGGATGGTCCTTTTCAGAATTCGCGATCGCCCACGTCAGGGTTTATGCGCGACGCACCGCGAGATCCCCTCCACTGGACTTGCGATAGACGTGCGATTAACGCTCGATCAGGCTTGCCGAGGGATTCCCCCTTTTTTCCGAAGCTTTAGCGCAGTCTAGTTTTGTCGGTTTTCATGAGTAGGTGATAAAAACGACCAGCGTTTGCACCCTGTCCTCTCCTCTCAGCAGATCCTTTCCCTTTTCTCCTTTTTTTTTCCTGCCCGAGCTTTCTCCTTAGTTAGAGGGCTGTACCGAAGCCATACGTGATGTCCCTTCTCATCGCCTTCGCATTTCTTCGGACCCCTTCTCGCTTTACCGCGATTTCAGAAGGCAGTAGGAAACCTGTCTTTCTTAGCCGCAGATAAACCCGAGAGAACCTCGCAGGCGCAACTTTATTTTCCGTCTAATCTTTCCCCCCCTCGTTTTGCTCGTGTTCAGATCCCCCACTACCCGCTAGGACACTCTCCTGAGAGACGGACGCCCTAGGAGCCCTCCGCAAGCTTTAAGCTTCGCGAGAGTTTCCCCTCTTTACGTTGGTAAGCCTTCTTTTTTTCGGCCGCTTCCCCCCCTTAAAATGTTCGATTTTAACCTGCCCTCTAGTTGTGACCTGGCCCCTTCCCGGTATCGCCCTTTATTCGCGATCGTCTTCTTCCCCTTTGGCTTTCTCGATCTTCCTCTTCACCCCCCCTCTTGAAACTCACTTCCCGGAGATCACGCTCCCCACAAAAGTGGATTTCAAGTTCAGCCTCGGTCCTTTCTTCTTCCGCGAATCCCCCCCCCTCCAGAATGCAACCGAACCGTCGCGGCCCTATAGATATTTCTTCCCAAACGCGGGCATCTCTTTGCGTGGAACTCCTTTTTCCTCGAAGCGATTTAGTTGCTCGAGACGATCTCCTTCGGTATTTTCTCTCTAGCCCCCTGCACTAGCTGGTGAAACGCCCGGGGGAAATGTCCTAAAAATAGAAAGCGAGTATTGCTTCGGATTCCTTTTTCCTTTTGCCGTCTTACGCTGAGCCACTTCGTCTCAGAGAAAAAAATCGGATTTCCATCGAACTGTAATCCACCGTGCAGGTCAACCTCTCGTCACGTTCTTTTCTGGATGCTTGGGTGCTTGCACCTTTCCTTCTCTGATCCTTTCCAAAGACGAACCCCTGGAAGTTTTGGCGATTTCCCTTGGATATGGCAAGGAAATTTTTTTCTCGAATCTCCCTTTTCGTGAAGGCCCCCGACTAAATAAGGCCCTTATGAGAAATCCGGCGAGCAGGAAAACTTACCGTGAGGAACTTTCGACTGCTAACTGCTTTAGGATCGGCCCTTTGACGGAATATCTTTCTTCCTTTCTCCCCACGATGATTCTCTTTCTCTTTTATATGCACCTCCACGTTCCTTTTATAGGGGCCATCTTCCAGGTTATCTTCATAAGAGCAACTGATTTCATCTCAGCGCCAATCTTTCGCAAATTCCTTTTTCGTCACTCTCCCGAGGTTTCGCCGTACTTTCTCCCTTCCGAGAGAGAAGATAGCTCTGATGTGACCCAGCCCCCTCCAAATGCTGAGCGAGAGACTCTTCCCTCTCCTAACTTGACCTGGACTTTTTCCCCCCTTCCCCCTTGCCAGGAATTAAGTGTGTAAGCCTCGGGTTGTCTTACCCCTTGATAGTTACCCAATCTCACCTTTTTCCATAAGCGTTGGAATGATGACCCGACTTTCTCGATGCGAAACTCTCTTCTGGATTCCTCATCTTCTACGACCCCAATAGATTAGTTAGCGCGAGATTTAGATCCATTATAGCACCTTGCCGAAAAAAGCAGATCCACCCGATCTTCCCTCTCTCCGCACTTCCATGGACAATAACGGCCTGTGGGACTTTACAGAATGATCCGTCCTCTGGCGAGGTGATCCCTAGCCTCGCGGCGCTCCCCCAAGAATATAGACCGAGGAGACCCTCCTTGCTGCAGTACCGCGTTTCCTTCCCCCCCCCCCGGCAATTTTTTCTCTGAGCTCGCTCAGGCGAGTCCTCGCGTTCACCTTCGTCGGTCCCCGCG
>Ga0179593_1507801_pt1 | contig 17617 bp, 22 predicted proteins | sample CZODoug2_1_08_16_FD_185931 | JGI IMG/M metagenome (GOLD analysis project Ga0179593, IMG submission 185931) | Vadose zone soil fungal communities from Angelo Coast Range Reserve, California, USA - CZODoug2_1_08_16fungal (PacBio error correction) | ecosystem: Environmental > Terrestrial > Soil >... | reverse complement strand
GAGGCGGAATTCCTCCCCCGTGTTTGCCCTTCTTGAGTAGGCTTTTTTCCCCCCCTTCGCTTAGTGTTTTACTTGGTTTTGCGATATGGTACTTCGTCAGGCAATAGGCAACTTCCCCACACCGCCACGTTGTGCCTCGTCGGGGTGGGATCCAATTTTCGGCGGGTCACTCTTTTCCCACCTTTTGGCTTTTTTTTTTCAATGGGGTCGCTGTCTCGAAGGTTCCCTCTGGTTTAACACATTAATTGTCCCATTTTAAGCCCCAACAAGATCCCCTTTCCCCCAATTTGCAGGTCCCTACTTTTTTTCCCTGACAGGGCCTTTACAATTATAAACCCCTCTAGGGCTGGCTCCCGGACGGAAATGTGGTACAAGTCACATTGTTTTTTTCGCCTTTGTGACTCAGTACGTCGTTTCTCTCCCCAGTACCCTTTTCGTGTTTTTCACGTACGATCCTCCCTTTCGGTCAAATATATGGCGGAAATTTCGCCTCGCTTCTGGGTTTTCGGATGCTTTTACGTGTCTTTTTTTCCAAACGGTAAGAATGATGGAAGACCCCTCACCGGAAACATCCTGTTCCCTCGCCTTCCCGAGTCTTGGAGGAACCGGCTCCTCCACCGTTTTCCGTATCTTTGCACTGCTTTCCGCGGACTAACTTGAGCATGCAGGGTTAGTGCAGCCTTAGTCACATGCTCGGCGCCAAAGTCATGCGGATATATCCCCCCCCTTGGCCCGTGAACTTTGACCCCCTTTTTTTCTCGGTTGTTTTTTCGAGGATTTTTTCGTGCGGTGATGCGAAGCGCTTCTCCCGCTCTCCCGAACTCGTTTTGCGCGATTTATTTGTTCCCCTTTTTTGTCTCCTTTCTGCCCTCTGGAAACGCTCTCTTCACTTCTTTCCCCGGTGAGGAATTGATGGTTGTCGGAAGTAGAGCTTCTGCAGGCCTTCGAGAGTGTCCCTCGCGCCTCCCTTTTTTTTTGGGGGGTCCCACCAGCGAATTTTTTGGACACAGAGTCGAAAATGATTGAGCAATCCAGCCCACCTTAGTATTAGGTTCTTTGCCTCCTTTTCCGACTTCACTGCGTCCCAAGTGAGGAAATTTCCTCCTGTGACTTTTGTCCTCTCCTTTGTGTTACTCTTTGTTTTTGACACGGCCCGGATTGGCAACCGCGCATAAAACATTGATTTGCGGATTTCGATCCCCATGTTTGGGCAGGGATACAGATAGGACCTACGTTGTCCGCCTTTGTCTTTTAATTCGTCGCCGCAACCTGTTCGTCATTGTATTCCCTGCCTTCAGTCACACCGGATGACTTCATGCACGTTGGCCTTAAGTCGGATTGATGTAAGGTCGGTCCTCCTTTGTTGCTATCACTTTTGTCTTTCCCATCTTCCCTTCTTTGTGTTGCTTAGAGGAGTCCTTTGGAGAGTCACCTGGAAAAGGGAGTATCCCCCCCGAGGCGCTTTTACTGTCCCTTTTAAGTCCCCCCTTTCCCTTTAGAAATCCTCGATTTTTTTGCCTCCCCTTTGATTCTCCTCCCTTTTCAGCATTCTGTTCCCTTGCTGGGGTTTTCCCGCCCTTTGTGTTTTTTTTTGGACGCCTGATAACAGGTGAAGGCCCCATCGATCCGTGACTGGCAAGTACGAGTGTTTTTTCTTTCAGAGGATTGCGACCATTATTTTTTCTTTTCCCGGAAGGATGAATTTTCCTTCTTGGATTTCTCCTGTATTTTGCGACGACGATTCAACACCATTCCTTCGTACTTCCCCCCATTTTTAACCAAGATGTTTGCGGATTCTGTGATATCCTTCCTCCTCCCCTTTTTCCTTTTGTTGTTGCAGACTCTCCCTAACCTAGATAGCGTCCCTTTTCCCCCTTTCAAGGCGGCTTTTCTCTCCACTGCTATTTCTTTTGTTTTTTCCCGGAAGACCCACCCACATAGCTTTAGCCCTCCCGTCTCGAATACAATCACGATGCCATTAATCCGTACTTCACAGACACCTTCCCCCTCCCCTCGCATGCAGTGTCAGCGAATTCAGCTGGGACTTTGTCTGGTCGGCTGTCCAAACCTGCCACAGACATGGATAACCTCCGTTTGCCAACCTTGCCACTTTAGGCTCGAATGTTTGATTCGAGCTTCCACGTTGAAGCGACCCCGAGGAAAGGGCATAAATTTCCCTTTTCCCCCCCTTTAAAATTTTTCCACTTCCGGCTTTCAGCCTTTGACCCGGTTTCAAGCTCTTATGAACCTATAGACGCCGGCGCCCGAGCCGCGCACCATTCGGAAGAATACAACAGCGGAGAGCACCTTTTATGCTGTCTTATTAGATTGATTTTCCCCTCCCCAATGCCCCTTCATGCGCGAATAAGATGTGAAGTGTTGTTCAAGGATCCACATGTACTCTCAGGTGAGACGGGGACGACTCCCCTCCCCCCTTTCGGATATTCCTCCTTAGTTGATCAACCTTGCTCCCACCAGCCTCGAACAAACCCGCCGAATTTGTGCATGGCCGGGGCCCTTTTGACCATAGCCCCCCACCGTCCCCTATTTTTCTTACCAATGTCATAATTTAAAAGCTTAGGACGTGCAGTGAAGTTTTAGGTTTTCTTAAGGCGTCAATCTAGATCTGGCTCTTTTTCTGCTATCCCTTTTTTTTCCTTGTATTCTCATTGTCCACTTCGTCAAATTCGAGGAAGGTCCCCCTTTAGATCGTTCGGGTTCTGCCTGCCGGCTCTCCAGATACCCCCCTCTATTACCACCCGCAAGGCAGTTCAACCCCTCTCGTCCCCCCCCCCTCTTTCTGGAGCTACCGTTCCGTTGCAGTTTCACCCTTGAGCCACCCCCAATCCTCGAGGAGAAGAGCTGCTATCGGGTACTCGGCGCCCCCTCTCGCTCGAAAGCTGAACAATTTCCTTTGAATGTCCCATTTTTCCTTCCCCTTTTTAATAGCTCAAGTCTGGACTTTTCCTGGTCCTCTTGCCCCCAGGGGGACATCACCGCGTGTCTTCCCTTACAAAAGTGTTCCTTTTTGGTTAACCGCTTCCCCCCTTTTTTTTTCTCTCAGTAATTAGACTTCTCGGGTCGAGTCCCGTTTTTTTTTTTTTTTACCCAATCACCCCCTGGTCCCCTCCCAGTCCCTGTTGAAATCGAAGTTCCCCTTCCCAGAGCACTCTCCCCCCCCTTCCCCCTCTAACAAGCTCTTTGGATTTCCCATCCATATTGACCGTACGGTTAATTTGGTGGACTGCTCCTCTCCATGGCGCGTGAGGAAACCCCGCAGTATTCCAACAAATTGATTCCCCCCCCCTTTCTTCCCCAAACCGTCTGCGTTCCTTTTTAAGCGAGTTGTCCGGTCCCTTTGCGGGAAATTTTTCCTCGGGTTCCCTTGAAATGTACTTCTACAGTTCCCCCTGGTCAAAGTTCCCCCGTTTCTTTTTGGGTATTCCTCCCATTAATGTGGCACCTCTTATCAACTTCCGACCCCCTTGTAACAGCCCCCAAGGTGATTTGATCTTTATCCAGTCACTTGGACTCAAACCACAGCTAGCCCAAACCTTGGCGTTGTGTTGTCTTTCCCCCTCTTTCTACCCCACAATTTTCTCTCCCCCGTGCACACACAAGCCCAACCGAAATATCCCACTGCCCTCAGCTGGGCAGCTTCCCCCCCATGACTCATAATTTCAAACGTGCGCTGCCCCCCCCCCCCCCCTTTCCCCCTTTTTCCATCACACTCTCCTAGGTTTTTGGTTGTGCTTTCTCGTGTGGGCGTGCCAACATGAATGGTATCACGGTGTTGAAATTTAGTTCATTTTCCCCCCCGATCTTCCCGCTGAGGGCAAGCTTGGGGGAGCTCTCCTTTTTTTCTTTTCGGTTGGTTATGTTCCCGTCTGTTCTGGTGGAATCGTCCCCACGCAGGTTCTGTCTCGGTTTGACCAATGTGGATAACCTCTCACCACGCCCCCTTTTTTTTTGACCTGGTTAGTGACCGGTATATTCCACTTAATCGAGATCAGACCCACAGGACATCCCCCGCCCTCTCCCACCCTTTCTTTCAGGTTGTTTTTCGGACCTTTGCAGGGACGCGTATTTGCAACCTGAACACGCTCGGTGGCTGTTTCCTCCCCCCCCCTTGCTTCCTTTTTTTACCCTTGTTTTTTCTGCGAACGCGGCTCCCTCAAGCCACACATTGCGTTTAGTTTGCACTTCCCAGACCCCCTTACTCTTACGGTGAAGTAAAAGGTGGTTTTACTGAATCGAACTCCTCTTCCTTTTTTCGGTTTTTTCTTTTTTGATTTTTGGACGGCCTGAGTTCCCTGTACTCTTTGGGGGGTGGGATGACGCCACTCACCTTGAAGAAAACTCAGCTTATCCTATTCAATTTCTCTTTCTTTTCTTCTTCCCAGTCCAAGATTTACTTTTTGGCCCGATCCGAGGCAATGTCAGCCGACTACATTGAGGAACCATGGATGTGGCTCCATTTCCCAATCCTCTCCCTTCTAAAGAGAAGCTTTCCTTAATTTACTTAAATGGTCCGTTCGCGAAGAGTTTTACCGGGTCTCGACTATTGCTTCCCTTTCGCACTCGCGGCGCCGGAAGGAGCACGCTGTTTGGTAGCGCTATGTTCCCGTTTTTCCATGGAGATGTGACTGAAAGGTCTGCCCCTTCCCTCTTGTTTGAAACTTCTCGTTTTTCTTCCTCCCCTGTGGAGGTTTTTCCCCCTTTTTTCAATTCATGAGCGACACCGCTGAACTCCCAGACCGACTCTCGGGTGTGTTGGTTTCTTCCCAGTGGTCTTGCGACCACTATTTTTTGAGTTCACCCCCCAATTGCAGGAGCTAAAATGATTGAGCATCCCCTCGATCTGCGTGTAGGCGATTCCTCATTTTCCATCCAATGCGTCTAAAGGGAGGGCATTTTCCTGTTCGAATCCCCTCTTTCCTGGTGTCTGTATGGACGGTGTCTCATTCTACCCCGATCGTGTTGGCTCTGATGAGATCCTGGGTTGCGGTTTTCCTGGATAAAACAAAGATCCCCTACAGTGTCCCTCCCCTTTTTTCCCCTTTTCCCTCCCCCCTGCGCCCGCTTTTTTATTTTACTCGGATGGGAAAAACGTCACATTTCCCTGCCTCGCCGCACTGCACTGCCCCCATTTTTTCAATTTGCGCATCCCCGAGAGATACTGCATTGTGCCGGTATCATTTCTTTTCTCCCCTCTTCCTTTTTTACTTCCCTATGCCGGTGTCCGCTTGCCTTGAGAACGCTTAGTAAGTTGAAGGGGGGTTGGCAAGGATTGAAGATCCAGATCCCGTCCCCCCATTTTACCTCCACTGCCTTACTAGCTTTTTCCAAAACCTGTGACATAGAAGATTTAGAAGAACTGCCGTTGCCAAAACCCTGCTGGGAAGTCCTTGCTGTTTTTGCGGATATAGGTTTTCTCCCCTCCCTCCAAGGGGTCTAGCTAAATGGAACCGTACGGATACTTAGGGGCCTTCGGCTGGCTGGACTGAAGGGAAGATGTTCATCCTGGGCGGATATGGAAGGCTCTTTTCTTTTTTATTGGGCTCGGGACCGACTCCCCCCCCCACCCTCTCTAGGATCCCTGCCTGTTCAGACTGTCGAGTCCATTCCGATATATCGGGCAATCTCTTTTCTCCTCCGTTGGTGTTTTGTTCTGAGATATCACCGAGATCCGCCAAAGTCTTTTTTGGTTTCCCTTTTTACCTCGGATTTCCTCCTGGTTCCCCCCTCCTTCTCCCCCCGCTGTTTTGGGTCTTCCTTTTCCCTTTTTTTCGCACAACCCTCAAGTATTCGATATGAACTCACGATGAAATTCACAGGAAAGACAAATGTACCAGCTCATGCTGCTTTTAAGTTCTCCCGTCCCCTTCCCCCTTCCCATCAGCTTGGGACCTGACTCGTTTAGTTTCTGCTTGTCCAACCGATTCCTCCCCCCCTTCCCTTTTCCCCGGTCTCCAGTTTTGCAAAACGGGTTTTTGCAAGGTAGGCGCCTGCGTCCCGTGTTCGAGCCGAAGAAGAATCGTCTTTCCCGCAATTCAGTTTTCGGCAAATTTACATACAGTTCCCTTTTATTCAGCACTTCCCCCCCTTACGTCTCCTCTTTTCCTCCTCCCTAGACGTCCTTTGATTGAATTGTCTGGTTCATTCCATGATACACATCCGGATGCCCGTTCACAACTTCCACCTCCTCGCGGCTGACGACAATTGCCGTGCAGTGCGCCAGAATTCCTCCCCTTCCTTCCTTTTTGTTCCCCTCCCATTTGCCACTCTCAGGTTGGAGTTGCTTGGTTCCCCGGCAAGAACATTTCTTGACAAGTAGGTGATCCCGTGTTGATCCCTTCCTCAACCATGGAAGAATCAGCAACACGCTTTCTTCCTCTTTTTGACCTACTTTCTGGTCTTTTTATCCGTACCCCCCCAACCTGACCCAATTCTTAGAAGACTCAATTTCCCCCGCACTTATGCACTGCAGTGATCCAGTCTTTTAATGCTCCCCTTACCCTCTCTTTTTTTATGATCCCCTCCTTTCTTTTGAATCGAATGTCCCTAACGAAACCATTTTGTCGATTACGGTTCCCCCCCCTTTCAGCTTTTCCCCCTTCTTTTTCTTTAATGCCTTCTCGACCCTCCACCCCCGTTTCTCAACCGAGTGGACTACCCCGATCGTTTCAAAGACTGAGCGGAGACGTTCAGAGGTCCATCCGTGACATCGCGCGACCACCCCCTTCTGGTTCTCCGTGAGCAGAGAGCTTCGCGAATCTTGATCGGTTCCCTCCCCCCTCCCCCTCTCCCCATGCACCCCCCTTTCCGACTGTCACCTCCTTTTTGCATCCGCTTATCTTGGCTCTTCTGTGTACATAAGGATGAAAGTGCCCCTGCCAGTCCATCACATGGTTGTGTCTGTCGCGGACAGCAGTGCCGTTTTCGTTTTTTCATTCCGTCCCTTTTTCCCTTTTTCTCGTTTGACTTTCCTTTTCCCTTCTTTCTTGTCCTTCTATTGAATATTTCTGTGGTGGTATTTTAAAACACTCCCCACAGGTCGGCCACCAGCTTTTTTTGAAATACGCAGGCACGGCAAGCGCAGCCTCTCCCTTAACACTTTTTTCTTTTTTCCTCCCCCTCCTCGAATCCCCGTACTGATTCTTTATGGACGTTTTCTATCGCGGGGCTATTGGACCAAGCCGACTCGCCACCATTGGACGCACAAAAATGTGACTTTCCACCCATTTTCCCGTATTTCTTACCTTTTTTCTGCCTCTTTTTTCTGTAATTTTTTCAACTATTGTGTTCCCTCCTGGACTACCTAAAACCAAGGGAACGGGCTTGGATGTTTTTTCTTAATACCCTTTTTCTCAATTCATGTGGAATTTCTCAGTTGAGCCACCCTTCTCCGCTGACCCCCCCCTTCCCCCCTCCCCCCCCACCCGGGGCCTTTGACGCCGATGTCACCCCAGCGACTTCGCCACTGGTGTGGCTTCCGATGCGTTTCCCCCCCCATTTTCACTTCCCCTATCCAACGCCAAGACGCAAAACTCTTTCCCCCCCCCCCCGGCCTGCTGTGGCCTCCACCGAATCACCCCCTGTGATTCGCCCTCAGGTTATCACACGATCTCTCTTCCTTCCTTCCTTTGTTTTTTTATTCGATCGTGTGGGGAGTGAACCAGGTTCCTTTCCCCCCCTCCTTTTCCCCTTTTTTGAATGAGTCATTGCCTGATCTATGCACAGTGCCCTGGTCGGTTGGGAGATTTTGCGGTTTTCTGGAGGTTGGTCTTCTTGGGTACTCGTCACGGTGGCACGGAAGCACCCAGCCCTTTTTTTTCCTTCTCCGAGTGTTTCTCCTTGATGGGCTAACCTTACCGCCCCCCCGTGGGTGTAACTGTGGTACGCTGATCTGATTTGATTCTTCGATTCCCATTACTCCCTGAGTGATAGACCCAAATAATCAGCCGGTATCCACTTTTTGCAGGTTGGCCTACTTTTCTCTCCATGATGTCCCCTTTTTTTCCCTTTGCAACAATGTGACCCACTACGGTTTTGAGCCATTCCGGACATGTGGGTCCTCCTTTGTTCAATTTTGCGACGTTACGGACGCCCCCCTCCCCCCTACCCGTTCCTTTTTAGAAAAGCCCCTCCCCCCTTAACCGTCGTTTTGCGTCAAAGAGGGTTGCTAAAAACGCATACTCGACTTGTTCCCAGGTTGTTCTGGCTGCTCTTACCGGATCTCTCAACGCTGCTTGCGACCCTGATGGTGTCGTTGGGCTCCTCCCCCCCCTTCCCTTCCCAACTCACTTCTTCAAGCATTATGGGATTTGACTTTCCAACATTTACGGAAGAGTACCCCAAGCTCATGTTCTGTCCCCGCGCAACCTAATGTATGGATTCAGGGGCGACACTTTTCCCCTCTCGTGTTCACATACTGATGAATGAGGCGCTTCCATGTAACTTGGAAAAGGCTTCATCGCGAAGTTGCATCGGGTCGAGCGATGAGTGGACGCCAGTCCCTATTCGCGAATGTTCCTCCGAGACCCTGTTCCTCTGTTTTGGTCTCTTCTTCTGTCTTCTGTATGCCCCTGGCCTCTTTGACATTCCCCAAAGGAAAACGCTACTTCCTTTTCGGTTTTGCCAGGAATCTCTGATGTTTTTAGGTCAAGTAATGACTCGAGCGGCATGGCGTCTCCCTAAGATTTACTTCTCCCCCCCAGTGGCCCCCCCGACCCCTTTGAATCATTGCGGGCTGCGCAGGAGGACAGAACTTTTGTTTTTTTCCCCAGAATACCAGATATAGAGTGTAGGTCGCATTCCCCCCTTCCTTTCCACTGTTTCCCCCCTGCGGTTTCATCTCCTTTTTAGACCAACCAGTATATGTCGGTGTTTAATTTCCTTTTGCCCCGGCCTCTTTCACAACGAAATAAACCCCAGCGAGTGTTGCTTCGGTGATGCCTGGCGTTGCACGTAAAACCCCCGTAAGACCTAGTGTCCATTCCCCCCTCTTGTTTTTCGGCCTTCGTCACTGAACATGAGAGTCATGGAGCTCTCCTTTTTCTTGACTGACTTTTGACCCCCACAATCTGGCCTGATTGCGACGTCCACGTTGCAATGAATCTCCGCATTGAGGCTGTAAGTGACTGTCCTTTCCTTTCGTCTTGGACTTTTTGGTCCTGAAATCTGACTTACTTTGTTTTTCGACGGCGAGGCGAGAGTGTCATTAAGTTGTGGCCTTGCTGAAGATCACGAGGCGATGGCCCCCCCATGTAATTTTCCGACACCTGAATCCTTCAACGCCCCTTTCCTCCTATTTTTTGAACTCCCTATCTGAATACCCCCCTTTCCTCCTTTACGAACTTTTACCTACACGTGTGACCCCCCACTTTTGGTTCCCTGCGTTCGGAGATCGGTTTGTGCCCCTAAGAAACCCGCACGTGATGTCAGTTCCCTTGCTTGATTTTTTAGTCCTGGCAAGTAAGATCTTTCCTTCGCGTCTGCTGCCTTTTTTACTGTCTTCCTCCCTTATGACCCCGGCTTAGAAGTCTCCTTTCCTTTTGGTTCCCACCTCTGTGCCCGAAGCCCAAAAGCTCGGAGTTCTCAACATGTCTTATCCGTCCCCCCCCAAGATGAACTGGTTGGACCCAGGTGATATTTCCTTTCCTTTTTCCATCTACGTTTTTTGTGTTTCCTCTGAGATTACCCTAGACCCCCTTTCCTTTTTTTAAGTTTATTGGTTTTTCCAGGGAACTCGTCCCCCCCTCATGTGAACCCCGCCTTTTGGTTGTTACTTTCGGTAATCGCGTGAGCCAAACCCTTCGTCAATCACGATGTCCCTCACCGCCATTCAAGACCCTAGCGCTTGCCGCCTGCGAAGGCGATCCTTACTTTCTCCCTTCCCCAGCTTGTTCTTCTCCCCATTTTTCCTTCCAAACCTATTTTTCTCACTTGGACGGTACCATCCTTTTTTGCACATTGTGCCAGGTAGGCTTCTCCGGTATTCGAGATACACGTAAGCAGACAAAATCGATTCCAGTTTCCCAAGACCAAATTCCAGTTTCGAATAATCCGTACCAAGCTCCTCGGTCCCCCTCCTTTTTTTCAACCCCTCGAACCCCTTCTCGCCTTCAGGGACGTATCCTGCCACAATTCCTTGCTTAATGACAAATCATTTGAGCCCCCCGCGGCTCCCCGGTTCTTTCCTTACCATGCCTCGAGGATCCCCCTTCCCGTTTGCTTGGAGTGTCCTTTCCCCCCTTCCTTTCCCTGTTTTTCCCCCCAATTCAGACTACCCCTTTTTTTCCTCTAATTGTGGGCTCTTGTTTCGATTCCTGAAACAAGTAGGCGGCTTGTAGGCCGGATCGTTTGTTTTCCTTCCCCTCCCCCCCCCTTGAATAGAAATCAGTACCCACCGATCTGGGGTTTATCTCCCTTCCCATACCTGCGTGGTCTTTTCCTGGACACCGTACCCCCCCGGACATCTAGCTTTCTTCGCCAAATCCTACGGGCCTCACTGAGGACTCTGACGTCTGGATGCGGAATGCGACCTCTATATCTGGAGCTGGTCTGCTAAGGTTTTCCCTCCTGCCCCTTGTCCCCCCCGCCCATCAATCTTGTGACCTTTGCAGTCGTTTTTTGCTTCTTTGCGACTCTCTTCATTACTCCGACCTCGAGTCCGCAAGGCAGTCGAACTTCCCATTTTGCCTTTCGCGTTATCCCCCACGTTCCGCAGGTGCTATGTGTGCCCCCTCGCCGTTCCCCCCCCAACCAAACATTTTTTAAGGTGCGGCGCGCTCGTATTCCTATTCGGGACTCGGGCCTCTCGCTCGACCGCTGCACCCGCCTACTTACCTGTTCCCTTCCCCCCGGCCAAGTTACTAGCTACATTCTCTTTTCCGGATCTCACTCTTTCTCCATTGAGCTTCCCCTTCCTTGTCTCGAGTGACCTCCAGTGCCGTCCTTTGGTAACGTCGTAATGGATCGCTTTTCTCTTCCCCTATTCGGTCTGCCCCCTAGTGGACGGTCTTTTTCCGTTGTGGTCTTCCCCCCCCCCGCCCCCCAGTTGTCCTTTTTTAATAACGCAGGGCCCTCCTGAAGCAATTAGCCGTACAAGCGAGGATTTGGTTCACCCCTCTTTTTCTCACGTCTTTTTTAATTGGGGTCTGGACTGTGCTCCACCTTTTACGCTCTGAAACGTTATTTCTCCCCTAATCAACCTTTAACATTGTCCTCATGGCGTAAGACTAGGGTGTAGGTAAATTAGATGTCTTTTGGAAATGCTGGTCCCTTCTACCGTTTAACCTCAATATAACCCCCGTTCCCTTCTTATGGTTCTTTTTCCGTCTATACCGAGATCACCTTCGATGACGGTCCCCTTTCACCGCCCCAACTTTGCAATGTGAGAGGTTTAGCACAAGTCTTTTCTCACAACACCGTTCCCCCCCTCTCCCCCCTCCCTTGGGGGGGTCCTTTTTTTCCAACACCCCTTGCCCCGATTACCCGCAGTCCAACCTCCAGTCAACAGAACAATCCCCCCATCCTTCCGCTGGTCCGAGATACCCCCCTCATGCTATAATTACCCCCCCGTGGCGAATTCGCCAACCCTCTTCCTCCCCCCAGTAGTTCCCTAATCCCCCCGTTTTTGCATCGATCGTGGATTGAAATAATTTGTTGCGCATTCGCACTTGGCTTTTCTAGGAGTAATTGATCTGGACCCAGCTGTAGGCCCCTTTTTAGTCTGTTATTTTTTTCTTGGATTGTTTGTTATGAGGGTACTGTCGCTGAGGGCACCCTCGGCATACCACCCTCCCATTTTGGCTAGATTTTTTGGAGTCCCCTCTTTTTCTAACTAACTTTTCCCCCGGTGTGGGGTTGTGGGTGGTCAGCTGATTCGACTTGATCTCGGAGATTCACCTTCCTTCCAGAATGGGATGACCCCCCCCTCCTCCCCCCTAGTGATCCCCTCCCCTTTTTTTGTTCATTCAGGGGTTGCTGATTGGTTGAACCTCTTTAAACACGACCACGATAGGGTGCTTTCCCGCAATTCCTTCAATGTGTGCCCTAACTTGTTTTTTTAGTTCACGTTGTTTACAGCTTCTTTTTTTCATTGATTGCGTCCCCTGTTCTGTCGTTATACTCCATCCCCCCCCCCCCCCAGTAAGGTGAGTAAAGATTTTTTATTCTCCTGCCTATCGCTTTTTGTACTTTTTCCCTTTCTTTTTGCGACGTTCCTTCCACGCTTCTTTTTTTCGTACCTTCTTGTTTGAGTTGACTGACCCCTCACGTCCAACTCATATTTCTCCTTCAATCACGCTTGGGAGGCTCCCCCCTTCTTCTCCCGATTTTATTCCCCCGCGTTTTGAACGTGCCCTTTTCCGACCTCATGCCCAATGGAAGGGGCGTTAGCCCGAGTCACCCCTAATGCTCCCCTTTGAGAATGCGGCTTAACCTTTGACTTTTGCATGTCTCCCCTTTTGAAGTGGTTGCCCTTTTTTATCTCGTGAGTGGACGCCTCAGATTCGGAAGCGAGGGCGACTGATTGGCCGACCCCTTGTGTTTTGTTCAGCCCCGAGATGTTACAGGGAAAGGGAGGTTTCATTTTTCTCCTCGACCATTTTTCCCTTTCACTGTTAGAGGGAGTCCCCCTTCTGATTTGTTCTTACGAGCGAGCGGTCGAAAAGACAGAAATTTCGCGACCTTTTCCCCCGACTTCCTCAGTTCCCCCCGACCATGGCCTGTGGGCCCCTTCTCATTCTTCACCCCCCAGTTTTTTCCGCCGCCAAGTCCCCCTCTGATTAGTTCTGCATCATCCTTCTGCGGAAAGTGCGGGGAACTTTGGCCCTGTTCAATGACCAGCTATATGTCTTGGTTTTTTGGTCCGGTTGAACTTAAGTCTTTTCCCCCCTCAAGGAGAAGACCACCCAGCGCTTGTTTATGAGGTCTTGGGTTTCAGGGGTATCCAACACTTCCCTTCCCTACACTGTCCTTCCCCCAATTTTTCTTGGACGCACGCGCAAAAGCGCCCCCTGTGAGAGTCATGGCTTCCCTCTTTTAAAAATTGTCACCTTTGCTTCTGCAATTCCACGGGCAATTGTAGGTCTGTTTCATCAGCGAGGCGCACTTGAATCATCCGTGACTCTTGGGTAATTGATGCCCTAGGCTTTCCTTTGGCTAGACTTCTAGTGGAGCGTTTCCTCTCTCTTTAATGTTCAAAGGGAAGATCACAGCCGTTTTCAATTATGTACCATTTTCGACAACAGACCCTTCGGACTCCCTTCCTCGATTGCTCAACTTTTTTTCTCTCGACTCACGGTCCGCCTTTTCCCAGCCTGCCTACCTTTTTTTTCACGTTTCCAACCCCCTGCGGTGCCCGTCCCTTTTTTTCTCCCCTTTTTTTCCCGAAGAAGACGGTTTTTTTCTGGCCTTTGATTAGATTCATGGCAAGTACGGTTCGTTCGGTTTTCAGGCGGCGCGCAGAAATTTGTTGGTCTGGACGGCTGCTGGTGCATCCTTTTCTGATCTTAACGATTTGGATTTTGGGGCTCACGAGGACTGACCTCCTCCCCCCCACCCACCCCTCCTTTCTCCCCCTTTTTTCGGCCTATTTTCCTTCTGGCCTTCTTCTTTGTGTCATCTCTCTTTCCTCCTCCTTTTTTGTGGTGTATCCCCTCTCCTCCTCTTCTTGATGGGGGGAAGGGAACCTCGTTTTGCCCTTTTGCATTCTTTAGCTTTTTTTGTTTCTTCCGGTCAATCTTTTTCCCCGCCCGTTTTCTTCGACTTCATTTCTCCCCCCCCCTCTTTTCCCAGTTCTCCGTCCTACCAAGAAAGGACCAGCGAGCGTTGCTTGAATCGCTCCGGACTTCCATCATTTCCCCCCTTTTTTTCCTGCTTTCACCGTTTCGTTTTGTCCACACCGTCTGCCCCACCTCCCTTCCCCTTCTCCTTTTTTGCATTTGTTCCTTTCGTTCTCGATTCCCCCTTTCTCTCATCCTAAGACGGGGAGCAGAAACTCATCCTCTTCCCTGGAAATTTTTCCATCAGCACCCCAGTTGCCTCGGGATCTTCAGACTTGCACCCCCTTGTAAAGGCTTCTCTCTAACCCCCCTTCCTCTCTTTAGAAAGCACCCCCTTTCCCCAGTACCCATTTCTCCCCAATGGATGTCAAAGCGGATCCGACACCTCCCCCTTCCTCTCGCGGCTGATATACTTTTCCAGTGGTTCGATCTCTTCCTTTTCCTGTTGTTCCCCCTCATTCCCCTTCACGATCTTAGTTCGTTCCACCTCCCCCCCCTTAGGCGGTGACCGGTCTTTAATCGTGTCTTCAGCACCATGGCCTCGCCCTTCCGCAACCCGCGCTTTTTTTTGATATTCGGGCATGGCCTTGCCCAATTTGACAATCTTACCCCTTTCCAATATATTCACTGAAGAGCAATTTCACAGCATTTTAGTCCGCGTTGCGTAGGGATGAGAGCGCCCCTCTCTCTCTTATCTGGTTCCTCAGTTTGCCTCTCCCCCCCCCCCCCCCCCTCGTCCATTTCATTCCAAATATGAGGTCCCTTTTTTTTTTTCTCTCTGTCGGCTTTCCCCTCTCCTCAAGCCGGGCTTTTCATTGTACTCCGGACATCAGGATCATCCGCAGGCAGTTCCGCCCATTTTCTTCGTTTTCCAGATTGAATGTCTGGTCTCCCTTTCTGCAGCTCCCATTGCCCGGGAACAGTTCCCCCCCAGGAGTTCTCCTTTTTCTTCCCCGACTGAGTCTGACTTGACCTATCTAGAACTCCCCACTTCTGCCCAGGATGTCATTTCCGTGCAGTTCCACTTTAGCCGCCCATTCTTCCTTTCCCCCGAGAGTACTCCAGTGGACTCTCCCCCTTTTTTCCCTAACAAACTTCACGAGTGTCCCTGCGCGGAAGCTTGCATCGGCGTGGGTTATCCACCCTTCCCTTATTCTCTAGTTTCTTCCAGAGCGGCGAATTTCTTTCCTACAGATGAGTTTTTGTTTTTTTTCCCTTAACAACACCTTCTTGGTGGACCCCCCCCTCCATTGTTGAACAGACGGGCGTCCTTTTTTCACCCCCGCTCCCCTACCAAGAGAGGGTCCCTTCTCCCATTCCAAAGTACGGCCCTTTTTGTTCTGGACTTTCTTAAGCGCCCCCCTTTTAGTCTTGAGGAACCCCTTAGTCGCACCCCTTCCCTGAACCACCCAGTTACCAAAAGTCCGTCAATCTTCAGCAGCCCCGAGCTTTAGGTAAAATTGTTTTGACCCCTCTTTGTTCGCTGGCCCCCCCTCCTTCCCCTTTCCCTTCGGACCCCAAAACGTTTGCACCCTATCTTCTGATTTTTTTTTTCTTCCTTCACGTTTTTATTTTTTTTTTTAATCCGAGCCCCTTCGACCTCTTCCCCCCCCTTCAAAGTCAAAAAGGTGATGTTTCTCTTCCCCCAGACCGATTGGCCTTCCACCAACTGTTTTAAAAAACCTGGCGTGGAGTATGGTAGCATGAAGAGTACGCCCCCACCCCCCCCCTACCCCCCTGTTATAACCACTGCCTCAGTGGGAAGAGTTTTTTCCCTTCTTTTTCAACCCCGTTTTGCCCCTACCTTTCTTCCTTTTTGAAGAACCCGATACACTCTTTTTTTTTTTCTTTCGCTCTTTTGGGGATGCCCATGTCCCTCTTTTTGGAGAATTCGCACTTTGTGTTTGCAACCCTCTTCTTTCCCTTTTGAGATTTTCTCATGTCCCCCCCGCTTCTTTTGGAGATTCTGTTTTTTCTTCTTTTTCTTTCCCTTTGTGATGGTAACGAAGCACCACACGCAAGGTTTTGTTCTTCTGGGTTTTTCAGCCAATCGGTTGATACCTCTCAACTGGCACTGTGGTTTGTTTTCTTGACGGTGTCTTTGAGATTCCACAGGAAGATTTTCCACTCCACAGTCCTAAACTCCGGTTTGACGACTTGGGTCTTACGTCCCCTCATGCCCCCCAGTGACGCGTTGTTCACCCTTTTTCCTCCCCCCCCTGATACTCTTTTCTTGCTGTTACTCAACTTTCTTTATGTTGTTATAAGTTTTTAGAAGTTTGCGCCTTCACTGGTTCCCCTCCCCCTTCCCATTTCGGAGGAGAACTTACCTCCCCCCACTCACTCCTCCGTTCTCCCCGAGGCTTTTTTTTCCGCGATTGGTTTACTTTTTTCCCCGGTCCGATGTCCTGCTGTATGCCCCGTTATCAACGAGGCTGTTCCTGACGATGTGTTCGTGGTCTCAACCACTAACCTCCCCTCCTCTTCTTCCACTCTACATGCACCCTCCTTTTTCTTGAACGATTTCACGGGTTCCTTTCTTACCCCCCCTCCCTTCATGTTTATTTCCGCGATATGGACATTGCCAGGTTTTTCCTTGGCATCCCCTGAGCACCTGCTCCTCTACGAGAAGGCGGCTATTAACAGTCAGGACATTACCTCCGTTAGATATTTTTTCCAGAGATCATTTTAGTGTGACCTCCCTTCTTACCTTGATCTCCTTCGGCGACAGCCTGTGTTGTTGCTCTTATTTTTTTTCCCCTCCAATTGAGTTCTTAAGTCTCCGCGCCAGTACCTCCACGCTTTTTTTCACTGTCTTCGGTGTTCCCTTTCCTAGGATTTTGACCTCTCGGCTTTCAGTCTCGAGAAACGCATACCGACGAGCGTTAAGATAGCGACCCGATTGTGTCCTTCTGGACCCCCCTTTTCCCTCTTCCGGAACCCCCCCCTCATAGCGCCCCCCCTCTCCCGCTTTTCTTTCGAGTGTCTGCCTCCTCCCCCTCCCTTCCAAAGGCTAAATCCTTGTAACTTTCCTTATGGCGAAGAATTAGATACTTAAGTTGTGTAGTTTCCACCCATTGCCAGGCCAGGATGGCACTTATCTACACCCCTAGGTGTTGATGCTTTCCGTATCCATGTTTTCTTGCTTCCCCCCCCCCATCTCAGCCGGTAACTCTCCCTTTTCGGTACTCGTGCTCAACTGATGAGTCATGTCTTTTTCCTGCCCCTTGAACCACACTCCCCCCTGTTCTCTTAGAGAAATGGCACGGGCAATTGACTGTCGCTAAGCGAGTTTTCAAGGCCTTTTTTTTTCCCGGCGGTTCTCATCTTTTTTTTTTTAAAATTTCCCCCTGTTTCCTTGGATTTCGGGGTGCGCAGGCGAGTCGAGATTAACTCTCCTCCCTTTTTAACTTGTTTCCCAAGGTGAAGATCTATCTTTTTTACTTATTGAAATTTTTTTTTCCTCCCCCTCCCTTCGGAAACTTCTTCTCCCTGCTTTTTCCTTTTAACTTTAAACTCTCTACCTTGCCGGCAAAATGGGGGACAAGCCATTGTTTTCCTGATCCCTTTTGGACCCTAGACGAAACGGTGAGAAGACACCTTTTTTCGTTCTTTATTCCCATTTTCTTTTTTCTTTCTCCCTGAGAGGTTTTTCTTTCCCATTTTCTTTTTTCTGTGACTTTGCTGATGGCATCGGGTCCGAAGTCGAAGACTGGGTTGCTCCCCTCCTCCTTGCCTGAGCCCCCCCCCCCAACAGCGCTAGGCTTTCCCCTACCATCCCCTTGCTTAGAATTTTTCAGTCCCCCCCTCTTTTCCCCCCTGGC
>Ga0179593_1495827_pt1 | contig 17617 bp, 27 predicted proteins | sample CZODoug2_1_08_16_FD_185931 | JGI IMG/M metagenome (GOLD analysis project Ga0179593, IMG submission 185931) | Vadose zone soil fungal communities from Angelo Coast Range Reserve, California, USA - CZODoug2_1_08_16fungal (PacBio error correction) | ecosystem: Environmental > Terrestrial > Soil >... | reverse complement strand
CGGGTCAACTCCCTCTTTCATAGGACGAATGTCCATTGCACAACCAGCGGCAGTATTTTTTCTTTTACGTAAAGAAAATGAAATCAAAAGGCGAACGCTCCCTTTTCCCCAAGTGGTGACCTTTCAAGAAGATTGCGGGCCCCATGGCCGATTTTGCTTTCCGACCAAGTCCCTTCCCCATCTTCTTTACGAAAATGCCCCCGGGTTCCAATTTCTTCTTCAACACTTCCCCTGTGAACCCGCAGCGGGACCTGATGCCTCCTTCCCCCTCTGAGTATACCTGTTAACCTTCTGCTCCACTTCCTGGAAAATACTTGGAGGATAATTCCCTCTCCTTCAAGCTTTCCCAGAACTCTGCTTTCCTCCTTTTGACTTCGTTTTTCTGAGGAGCGTTCTTTGCCCCCCCCCCCCCGATCACGAATGCTGTAATGAAACCGTTCACTTTTCCCGCGTCCCAGCAGGAAACTCCCCTTTGGTTCTTTTGTTCCCCCCCAGGCAGTACCCTGCTTTTTCCCTGATTTTTTGTGCGAGGCTTTTCCGCCTCTTTCCGTCATACACAAGAACGGGTAAAATGGTCTCCCTTTTTCCCTCCTTTTTTTTTCACCCCCCTTCCCAGAAGACTTGGCTTCTCCCGGACTGGCCACCTCTCTCTCTCATCTTACCCCCCCCGTTTTCTCAACCCAAAATTTCCGCCGCTTCCTCGTTCCTTCCCTTGTTAAAACCCCCTTTTGCCCAAACTTCCCCCGGACTCCAAGACTTCCGGTACAATGGTGCTTTTGAAACTTATACTCCTTTTTTCCCCCTTTCCCCATCCTATGTCTTTTTTTCCCCCCTCCTCGGCAGGAACTTCAACCTTTTTTTGATTGACGCTCCGTTCTTGGTCTTTGCGAAAATCCTTCCGGATTGTTTTTGGGGTATTTCCATTTCCCCTTGTTTCCGGTAAAAACCCCCCAAACCAATAACAGCACTTTCCCTTTTCGCTCCAAGTCCCTTTCTCCCCGGTGGCCTTTTCCCCCCCTTGATTAATGGCCTCTCACCTTCTTTCGCGTAGGATCTCTGGTGTCTTGCTTTTTTGGTCCCTTCCTTGCCTCAAGATGTGAAAATTGTCCGGGTATTTCTCCCTCCTCCCCACCTCGGTTCACAGACGATTTTTTGGTTTTCCCACTTCGTCACGTAGAAGGGGCGGTAAGTACCCATACGGTCTAATCAACCTTCGACAATGCCTTCCGTTCTTGGTTAGTTTGTTTTGTATATACCTTGCCGCAGTTGACCGTGGGTGTGCCCCCTCTCGTTGAAATCATTTCCTTAAACCTTTCTCGTCGGGTTGGAAGATGTCAGCGTTCCTTTCTTGAAGGATGCGCTTGGCGAGCTTTCCCAACTTCTATGCGTTCCTTGGAGAGTTTCTTGCTTTTCTGAGTGGATGTTTCTTGATACCTCCCCTTTCGGACAGGAAGAGGGAGTGACTCTTCGTTTGTAACAATTCTCCCTCTTCTTTTTCTACCCTCGTTTTTATTTTGATTCGTCCTTTTTTCCCAAAATACCCCTCCTTTCCTGATCTGTATTTCTCTCCCCTCCGGGGAGATCCCCCCTTTTACCAAAACTTTAATAAAATCTTCTCATCCACTCCCTTCTCACGAAGATCCCGTTTTCACATCCCTCTACCAGATCATGAAGTCCATTCCATTACTTACCCTTTAGTGGCCCACATCCTTCACAACACTCCCAAGTTGTTGATTCCTTCCCCCCCGAAGGCGTTTTCTGACATCGAACCTTCCCTAAGGATCCCCCTTCCCTCTGAAGGCAGAAAAACCCCAATCCGCACCGTACCTCCCTCCCGTTTCCAGACATTTTCCCCACATGTTTAAAGGCTTATTATTTTCCTTAGAACTTTCTAATTTCATAGTCTAAGGGTAGTGCTTTTCGTATGTACCCCCGGTGGTTGGTTTTCTTAGGGATTTCCCCTCCCTCCGGACGTTTCCCACATTTCCTTTGGTGCCCTTCCTTCCCCTACAAGCCGCAGCTTCCCTGTCCTCACTCCCCTCCTTTGGTTATTTCTTCGCTTAGGCTCCCTTGTTGGCATTGATACGGGACTTGATGCTCCTTATGTCGGTTTGCAATATTTTTTTGTTGACGACGGGTACAAAGTGTTTCCCTCCCCCCCACCTTGTCCATCCAATCTTCCCTCCTTTCCCCCTGGGGCACCGTCGTGATGGTCAAATCATCGTTCCTTACGCTTCCGGACTTTTTCCCCCCCCTTCCCTCTTTGTCCGGCATTTTCCAAAGGCGCCTTCCGTTTTCGGCACACCAGTTTGTCTTTCCTCTGCATTGTAGCTGGGAATTAGGGCATCGCTTGACTGCATGACAGGCTTGGGACTAGTCGTCCTTTTGGTTTCCGTCTTTTGGGTGACGCTCCGCTCTATTTTGGCCTTGTCTTCTTACAGGCTACTTCTGTTCTACGCGCTGGCTTGCTTCCCGTCCCTTTCAAGGACTTAGTTTGGGTTATCCTTTCTTATCGATTGGGAAAATGTTTTTTCGAGGATTCCTATCTCCTTTCCCATTATAAGTTCTTTTCCAAAAATTCCCTCTCCCCAGAGGCGGTTAATTAGGATAGCCCTTCTTCCTATTCTCTCCTTGACGTTAGTGGTAGTTCCCTCCTTCTTGTACTTTTGAGGGATGGCCTCATTCCCCCTCTTTGATTTGGTCTTCATTAGAGCCATGGTACCCAGTCTTTACTTCTGTTTTTTTCTTCCGCGGACTACAAATGGTTGTGTGACCGGTGGACGGGGACTTTTTCCCCCCCGGTGAGCCCATTCCCACTCCTTGGCCAGGCACTGGGTTTTTTGCTCCCTATGAATCAGTCCCTAGTAAGCTTGGCCGACTTCTCCAAGGGGTCTCCCTCTAGTATAAGGTTAGGTCCAGTTCCGTTACATTCCCCCCAATCGGCTGTCCGCCTCTCCCCCTCTTCCCTCCTTCCTTTTCCCGTCGTTGACTTCTTCTTTCTTAGGGAAAGTTCGCCATTTTCCTTCTTCGACTGGGTATCAATCGGCCCGTGCCCAAGTCGAGCGTTTTCTCTTTCTATCTGAAGTTGGTGTTTTTCTATAGTCTGGATTTCCATTCAGTGACTGCCCTTCCTTCGTCCCTTGATACACCAAGCGTCTGATTTCCGTTTTTCCTTTAGACCTCCTGCAACCCTACTCATTGCGAACGTCCTCCTCTTTAAGCTTGGGACTGGCGATTGCTGGTCCGCTCATCCTTCCTTGTTAGATTTCTCCCTCCCCTTGATTCCTGACGTCTGGTGGGACTTAAGCCAAACCCTGCTCCCCTCTTTTCCTCTGGACTTACTTGGATTCTGTAAAGTTTTTTCCTATTATTTTTTCCCAACCTCAACCAGGTGAGGAATCTTTCCCTCTGACACTTAAATCCTATTCACCTTTGACTTTCTCCCCCTCCATCTAGGTCGACCTACCTTCGTCCCCCCCCTCTCCAGAGTGTTTCTCCCTGGACTTCAAGGCTTCCTCTAAAGGTTCATTCCCCCTCCCTTCGGTTGCTCGGGTAGTTTGCCAAGTGTACCCCTCTTTCCTTTCTTCTTCAGGATTTGGTTGCTTTGTCCGACTCACCTTTTTTACACACAAGGCCGAATCCCTTTACCAGCTGACTACTGAGGTTCCCCTCTCTCCTACCTGATATAAGGACAAGGCCACACTCCTTCTCTCTCCCTTTCCAAACCGTCACCAAACGTTCCCCGTCCCTTTCCAGGTGAATCCCCCCCCCTATGCATGCCCAACCGTTCTTCCTTTTCTATAACGCCCCTTCCTTTTACAACCTTTTTTTTTTCCGTGGGTACTTGAAAAGGTTGACACCCCGAATTATGGTTTCTTCCCATCGATCCCCCGCCCCTCAGCCCCTATGATTTGTTTCCGTCTTTTGTTTTGGCTTTTCCCCAATGAACAATCCTTACCTCTTCGAACACGGTTTGGGTATTTCTCCCCTTTTATGCGGCCCACCTCGTCAAAACTCACTTAACTTCCCCCTTTCAATGTCCATGGATTAGTTGTTTTCCTTCCCCCTACACTGGCCTTAAAGCCCTCTTTCCACTTCCTGAGGCTGCGTGAGTCTGCCTCCAACCTGTCTTTGAGCTCTTTCTTTTCTTTTCCCACCTAATCTATGCATCCTTCTTCTCAATGAATAATACGACGAAGTTTGCTTTAGTAAGACGTAATGTGAACAACTTTTTTGCACGAGTCCTTCTGGACCGTTTTTGAGGCTTGTATGTGGGCTGCCAGGAAAGGGTCGCGTTCTCACTTCTCCGGTTACCCACGCCGCCTCGAAATTTTCCCCTTTTTCTTTCCCCCTTGAGTCTCCTTGGGGCTTTGAACCTTCCCTTTCTCCTGGAGGATTCGTTTAACGAGTTGCTTCTCTGGGCTTGGTCCCCACTATAGTCCCGGTAGGCGACTGCGATTTTCTGAAGCTTCTTTTCCCGGGTACTACCCTGGCGTTCTTTCTAAGTAGATGCGATATGAAAGCTGGTCTTTTTTTTTTCTGTGAATCTTTTTTTTTCCCACCCCTTTTTTAGATTCTCCCTTTTTTTTTCGGGTTTCTCCCCTCACCCCCTTTTACCTCTTTTTTTTAATTGTGTTCACAACCTCCTCATCCATCAAGTACTCTCATTCTCTCTTCTCGGCCGCCAGTGCTTCCTCCTCTGCCCCCTGTAATTTTCTTCCTCCCATCAGTTTTTCCCTTTTGTCCCCTCCGACCTCGCAAGTCTTCCCTCGGGTCCGTCGGCTGGCTGTTCCGAAAATCCGCCCTACGAGACCAGGCGTCTTTTGACGCGGCAATTTCTCCCCAAAAACATCGCCGCCCCACGACCTGCATTCACCTCCCCCTCTTTTCCCAAAGGTTCCCTTTTCTTCTTCCGCCCTTCCGGGTCGAGGTTTAGAGCTTCGGCGTTAAGATTGGTTTTCTTCTCTACATGCCTCTCCCCCCCCTCCATCTTGGTGCAAGGAGCCCTACCCCAAGCACCAATTCTCCCTTCCAAAACCTTAATCATTGGTCTCGGCCTTCTCAGTGGGATTCAGTGTGCCCTGGCGATTTTTTTCACGGGCTCCCTGTTTTTTTTTTTTTTCAATAGGTTTGGTTTTTTTTTTTTTCTTCCCCGTCCTTCCAAAAATTTTGACAGCCCCAACCTTTTCCGTTCATTTTCAACTTTTCCCCGGAATTGTCTCCTTTCCATTGCCGGTGCTTTTTAGTGGCACACCCCAGATTTGGTTTGCTTCCCTTTTTCATTCTGTCCCGTTCCACGTAACCAATGTAAAGTCCTTTTTCCAGTGTTCCCTGTTGGGTTCTTCCTCTTCTGTTCCCGCCTTGAGGACCTGGTTCGACGTTTGGGAGTAGTCTCTCTCTTGGTTTTGTCCATTCGTCCAGTCTTTCCTCCTCTCACCCCCGGTTGCGCTCCTTTTATCCGTACAGATCACCCTTTAGCTTGGTTATCTGATGCTAACGGGCCAACCGTGACTTTTCATCCTCGTTCCCTCTTAAAACAGCCTTGACGGTTGTTTACTTTGTACTCCCTTCCCTTGCCACCCAGTGGCGGAATAAGCAGTCCTTCTTATCACCCCATTCACGGTACCTGGTACCATTCGTTTTCCCTTCTTCCAACGCTTCCCGCTCTGTTTCCGTTTGTAAGTTTTCTGAGAGTCCCCTCTCCTTTTTTCTCATGATGCCGCCAATGGTGGTGATTTTCTTTACTTTTTTTCAGGTATTCGACCAAACTTTCTCCAGCCTTCCCCCTAGAGCTGTCAAGGGCTCTTGGCCGCGGTTATCTGGAGTGTTACTTTCCTTTTCAGCAAGCTCGGCTTTCTTCTTTGAAGCAGTGTCCCTCCCCACCTTCCTTTCTAGTCCGCCTCTCTCTCGTTCGCCCTTGCTTCCCCTTAGGTCCCAGCCGCTGGTGTTTTTATGGACATTCATTCTTTTCTTTCAGTCGCGGAACCCGATCTAGATCTTTAATACACCCCTTGAGTGAGCCCTGCTAGACTTTGACATCCAATGTCTTTACAATTGAATGATTTCTCGGGGACTTCCCCATCCTAAACCCTGTCCCTCCCGCTTACCCATTCGAGAAATAGATGAACTTTCCCTCTTGGCGGTCCAGCTGCCTTGAAAGTTTCTAAGACGTAGGCCATTTACCGTCCCTTCCCCCCCTTCTCGGACCTGATGCATATACTGGCGATCAATTTTTCTTCCTTGAACTTCCAACCCAACCCCCTTTTCCCCCCCCCTTGCGGCCTCCTTCTGAGTAAAACTCCTTATCACCGCTGATTCCCCCTTTCTTACCCTTTTCCTTTCTTTCCCGTCAATGGCCCACCCCCTTACCAAGTGTGGATTACTGACCGGAACATTCTTCTTCCCTCCTGCCTGCATGCTCTTTAATAACCGAGCTTCTCTGGGCATTTGCCTTAACCTTCATTTTCTCTGGCTTTTTATGTTTCCCTAGGCTTTCCCTTTTCTCTCCTGAAATACACCCTCCGATCCCTGGCTCCTTCACCTCTCGTTTTTTTGGACACCCCTCCGCAGATCGTGCCATTTTCAACTAAATTCCCCACCTCTTCTCTAAGCTTCCGGCTCCCACAAACCCTTTTCCCCCCCCCCCCCCTTTTTTCGTCTTACCCCGCCCCGTAGCCGCCTTGCCTGTCCCCGGACTCAGTAGGAAAACTTGTGTTTTTGTGACCTTCTCGTGGTACCCTGTCCCGGTATCCTCCACGATTCTGGAGGACAATTTCCATCTCTTTCGAACGCCTATACGGGACGTGAGTTCCTTGACTGGCCCCCTTTGAGAGTACACCTTCTCTTTTTCATACCTTGTTAACTCCCAACCACCCCCCCCCCCTGTCACCAGACAATTTAATGTTCCGCAACCACGTAGTGATTAACTTTGAATAAAGCCTGCCAGCTTTTTTTTCATACCCAAATCTTGGTTGCTTCCTCCTGTACGCTGATGCGTTGTTTTTGGAAGATTTTACGTCACGGACTCGTTTAACATCGCCCTTTTCGTACTCTCCCCCCTTCTCCCCCACTCCGTTGTTACAGCAGACGCCTTACTCTTTGATCCTCGAATTCGATTGGGAAATTCCTAATACTATTGAATCACCCTTTTTCCCTTCCGAGGGTTATGCAGGGTTCGCGTGCTTTTTTTTCGCCCCTTCCTCTTAGAATCCTTTAGAGGAATTCTCCCAAGCCGCCTGAACGAAAGTCCCCACCTTTTTGGCGTTAGTCTGCTCTTTCCCTCCGGCCTAGGCGCTAGTATTCCCTTCTCAGCTGTACTCCCATGGTCCTCGTGTAGGATGCTAGGATTTGAGGGTCCTTTGTTTTACGGGGATTGCCCCCGTCCTGCGAATACGAGTCTATGCACGATGTCCATTTTTTTCGAACAATGTACTCTCTCTGAAACTCCCCTTTTTTTTTTTTTCTAGCCATTTTGGACAATCCGCCCTATGCAGGAGTAGCACCATGTGTCCCTATTCCCCCCACATACACGTCCCACCCCCTCAATTCTCTCCCCCTATCTCACACCTTGGGTCCTTCACAAGCTGAAAATCCTCGCAAGTCTTCAGACTAAAACCATTCTGCCACTTTGGAGAAAAGAGTTTCAACATGCCAGGATGCAATTTGAAGTTTCTGTTTCGGCCTGCGAAATACCTTCCCCCTCCCACGCAAGGATGCCGATCCCTCCCTTTACCCACCCCCTCACGAAGCCTCCCCCCCGCTTCGGCCATGGGATTTCCCCCCTCCTCGTTCTGCTCCGTTTGACCTTCTACCCTTCTTCTCCGACTTTGTTAACATATTTGGTTAGTTTTCCTGAGCCCTCCTCAGTCATTTTCCCCAAGCCCTTGCCTGCAAGTCTCCCCGGTTTTTTCCAACACGCCTCATTCCTCCCCTCCTTTAACGCGTCCACCGTCCTTGATTTTGCGTTAAGGGTTGTTTACTTGGAAACTTTTTTTCTCGTTTGGTGAAACGATTTTTTAATAGAGTTTGGTTTTGCGGAGACAGTCCCCCCTGGATTAACCTTTTCACCTCAATACGTCCTTTGCTTCGGCCCCTCCCCCCCGCCTGAGCTACTTTTTCTCCCTTAGATTCCTTCTTTGAATGGTGCCAAGTAGGAGACTTACCCCTTCCCGTTTCCCCTGGAACACCCTCCCTTTTCTTTGCTTCCTTCCGTAGAAAGTGGGTCCCCGGCATCGGCTTTCCCCTTCTAATCTCTTTTTTTTGAGACTTTTTTTTTGCCGATTCTACGGAAGCTTTTCTTTCTGATGCTTTCACGCGCGCGCTCCTACTTTCTCTAGGCCTGGCTTTATGTCTCGGGGAGAAAACTCCGAGGTCAAATCTCCCCTTCCCTTCCAGTAATACATGAAACGTAACCTCGTTCCGTGGGCCCCCCAGGCGTTTCTTCGGGTTCCCTTTCACTGGTATTCTCGAGTCCTTGCCCCCCTTTTCCCTTGGAACAACTTTAGGGCGGAGTTGTCCTTCGCCGATCTCCCGCAGTTTCTCCCCCTCCCCTGTTGAAATAGGCTGGCCTCGTTCTTTGATGACCTTTTTTTTTTTCCAGTTTTTTTATTTTCAGGCTTGTTGCTTCCCCCCTTTTTCTCCAGCATTGTTTCAAAGGGAAGGTCCCCTCTTCCTTCCCTTGAGTTCAGTCCGGGCCCCTTTTCCATCTGATTTTTTCTTTTCCACTCCTCTCCCCTTCCTCTTGAAGTCCCGCCGCCTTTTCACGCAGATCATTTCCCCTCTCTATCGGCTTTCTTCCCGTTAGGATTGTCTTTTGGTTTCTCCCCCTGGATGCCTGGTGGACACCGGACTTTTGATTGGCTTGACATCGATCCCCTCCCTCCTCCGTTTTTGTTTAGATGAGATAGGCTTTTAAAAGTTCCCTCCTTTCTCCCCCCTGACCTGTTTCCCTTTCCCTCTAAAGCGGCTTCTTCCCCGTAAATGCGCTACCGAAGTCAGCCGGCCCGTCCCTTCGTCCTTAGAAAGAGTTTTTTTTCCTTTCTTATTGGCGGTTTTAGAAGCCCTGTCCTTTTCCTCCCCCTTGGTAGACGGTATTTGGGCAGTGAACCCCTCCTCTTCCTCATTAATGCCTCTTCAACCCTCCCGAAGGCCACCTTCCCTTCCAATAACCCAGTTTCGTCCAATCATGCGCCCTACGAGTTTTCTTCCTCTCTTCCCCTTTTGGCATGCGACCCTCCGCACTATAGACGGCTTATGCCTTTCTCCCCTCTTTCCCCCAAAACGACAGGTGTGTTCGTCCCCTGGATTTTTTTGGTTTCCTCTCACTTTCCTTCCCGGGCTTTTGGACTTCCTTTAAAAAGACACTCTCCTTTCGTCATTGTGACCAAGGATGTTAGGCGTAGCGAGGATTTTCTCTTTTTTAAGCAATTAAGTACCCTGGAGAGATTCTTTAAGCCCCCAGCGCAGCTGTCTTTCCTACAGGAACACCCCCTCCAAAAAGTCTTTCTTACTCTTCCCCCTTCCCTCCCACAAACGTATAACCACGTCCTCTCTTTCCCCCACTCCCCCTTTTTTTCGTGGACCGCCTATTACCCCCTGCCATCTCCCGTATTCCTTGATACGCCCCTTGATGGACAGGTCTGAACTTTCTCACTCATTGGGAAAACTTTCAAGGCGCCCTGGCTTTTTTCCATTCCCGCTCTTCAGCGGAACTTCCTTTGCGAGGCGTTTGAAACCTTCTTTTTCCAAGTATGTGATTTTCTTGGTTTCCTTTTTTTTCATTCCTGATTCCCCGGGTTAACCACCACCCAATCATACTTTGCAACCTAATTCAACCCCCCGTTTCCCGGTCCCAGTGGCCAACTGGTGTAAGAAAAGTTCTCCCTTTTAACGCTACCACTTTTATATTATTTTCCTTTCCGTCATTTCTAGCTCTGAGTTCTGGACACTTCTCCTGGCCCGCTCCTTTTCCAATGGCCCCTGGGAGTTCCTCACATATTCCCTCCGGTGTCCTCTCCCACTGTTAGATACCCCTGAAAGTCGTTTCCTTCCCATAAGCAGTGAGTATTTAACCTTTTTTCCCCTCCATGAGTTTCTGGAGTTTTTGGCGCGGTATTTTTTTCCCCTTTCCTTAGACAAGCACCGTGGGAATGTTGTATTCTACACCCAAGTCTCCTCCTCATGCGTCCTAAAGATCCCGTCGTTGGACTTGTCTGAGCCTTGACTTTTTTCCGTCTTTCCCCCCATTGGTATTCCGCATCATACTTTTCTTTTCCCGCTTTGATGTACGTGTTTCTTTTTCCAGGACCAGACCCCGTTCGGATAGTGATCGCCCTGATCTGGTTCCACAATGTATATCGAGTGGTCCTCCCCCCTCTTTTTTTTTGTTTGATTCTTCCCCTGTGTCCCCCCCCTCGTCCTGACCGCTCCTCTTCCTACCCTTAGCCCTTTTTGAACGACAACCCTCCACCCCCATCGCCGCTAATTATCCTAGTGCCTTCCCGAAAGACATCCTAGAACGCGCCTCTATCTACTCCAATACCGGTTTTGTAAAGGCACTCGCCTTTCTCCCCGTTTTTTTAGGACGGCAAGGTTCGTTCGCGGTTTTTTTTGTCGCCCTCGGAACTGCCCCGTTTGTCCGTCTCGTCGGTATCCCCAAAAAAAGTGCCCCCCTTCCACGACTGGCCGGAATCCGGCGGGTGCCCAAATGGTTGCTTAGTTGGTGACCCCGTTACTTCCCCTTCCCTCCCCCTTCCGGTTATTCTTTTTTTTTTTTTTTTTTTTTTTAGCGCGAGCGCTGACCTCTTGGTCGTATTGAGCCCTGCTCCCTGCCCAGCTTCCCCCCCCCCAACCTCCCTCATAATTCATTCCTCCCTATACCAGTGTGATAGCGTTACGGTCCTGCTTGGCTGGGATGCCCCTAGGCCCCCTTTTTCCTTGGACCCCTTGAGGGACTCGGGATTTGTTCCAGTTCTTGAGTTTTTGCTGGGGCCTCCTTTCTGGGGGGTGTTTCCCCCCAGGGTCCTCCATCTTTCCCTTTGGGTCCTTCCCACGGATGAGCGTCCAATATTTTCTTTTCTTCCATATGGCCTCCTTTTCTCGGGCCGTGCTGCCGGCAACTTTTTCCCACGCGTACCTTGGTTTCCAACGAAACCCCATTGTCCCTCCTTTCTTCCTTGAATACTTAGCCCTTTTTTTGTGCCTTTCTATCGGCCTTACGGATTTTAATTGGACCTCTCTTTTTTAGTACCACTTCCCAGTAGTCGCTCTTCGTTTTTTCCCCTTTATGGAGACAGGCATTCTCTTGTCATCGCGGCCGTATCCCGTCGGATGCGGTACCGCGTTTTATTTACCTTGGTTGGCCTTTTTCCCCCATCCCAAACCTCCCCTCCCTTCCTTCCTGAGATTAATCGTCGTCACAGCTCTTCCTGTTGAGGCACCTTGTTTCCCATTAAGATATTCCAATCATTTTCCCCATTTTTCAACATACAAATGTTGAGTGATGCGTCTTTCCCTTGTCCTTCCTTTGCCTATTCCGTTGGGATCTTTGAAGTACGTTTGGTCCTAGCTATGAAAGTTGCAGATTTTTTTTTTTTGGTCTTCCCGTCAGAAGTTCCCCGCCTTCCTGTTCTAGCTTTGTCAATAATCTTGGAACCTTGGCTTTTTTTTTGCCATGGGATTCTCCCTTTTACCCCGGTCATGCTTCCAGCCCGGCCCGGTTCTTGCCTATATTTTTTCTCTCCAGACCTTTTCCATGTTCCCAGTGCAGGATTTGCTTGCGGTCTCGACCGTCGCCCATTCCCGGCTTCTTGCTTGCCTTCCATTCTGGCTACTCGTCTCTTGGTGTTCATCTCTTTTCTTACTTACTTGATGATGACTGTCTTTCCCCCCCTCTTCGCTTCCATCAATGTCCCATTGCTACACCGGCAGGAGGAAGGGACTCCTGGTGGTTCACCAAGTTCCATCCGCAGGCCTCGCTTTTATCGTGACATTGAGAAAGAGGGTTCTTTCCCCCGTAAAAGGAAATTTTTCCTGTCTCCTTCTGCCGAAAGGGTCCTACTTCTACTGTCACCCTGGCCGCCACCCTCCATTGCGGCCCAGACATCTTGCTTGCCCCTGAAGTGCCTCCTTTTTTTTCCCCTTTTCCAAGTAAATTAATCCCCCCACCTTTTCCTTCTGTCATTTAAACACAGATCTTCATCTTTCCCCACGGATCTTAGTCGCCTGAGTGGATACCTGCTCCTATCCAGGGGTAGTACAACTTCCCCCTTGCCAGGATGAATGCCTTCCTTCCCTTTATCAGTTAACCGCTGGCTGTTTCTCTGCACGGGTGACCTCCCCCTTATTTTGAGGATTTTACTTTTTTGAAGAGGGTTTCTTCCCAAATTTTAATATACACCTTTTTATAACCAAGGCCTCCCTTTGTACAAAGTCGAGCGTCTAGAGCTGCCCCCTTTCATCTGTCTTTGCACTCTTGTGACAAGTGACAAACTCTAGTCTTCGTTCTACAAACCTTTTCTCAAAAACGCAGAGCTCCACTCCTAGTTTATTCTTTGGTCCTCTGCTGCCTACTCTGCTTCACGTTTATATCCCCTCCTGGAAAATGGGTTTTTTCCCCCACTTTATAGGCCCTTGTCCCTTAAGTCCGCCCCCCCTCTCCTTGGCTGGTTTCCCCCATTAATATCGATGCGCCTCCCGTCTTTTTGACGGGGCGGTTGAACCCCTTACAAGCGATTTTTGGCCCAGGTTTTTATGCCCCCTTCCTTGTTCAATTCCCTTACCAAAAACAAACGCCCCTCACTCCCTTCCCAGCTTACCGCCCCCTCCCCAGCATTTTTTTGATTCGCCATTTATAAATCCTCTTTCCCAACTCTTATTAGCGTGCTTGACTGCCTCTTGCTTGAGTACGGGGTGATGTAACCGCTTCGCGCGGTAGGCTTTGCTCCAACTACCCCTCTTTAACCGTACTACACTCTCTACTTTCCAGGTTGGCTCAATGCAGCCTCCTTTCAAAACTTTTTGTTCTTCTACGATTACTTAGGGAGTCGTCCCGGTTTCTCCCCATTTTGTTCGGAAAGCCAGTTTTTCCCTGTTTTAGAAATCGGCTTCCTCATTGACCTCTCCCCAAATTTAGGGTTGGTCGCTTTTTCCCTCAAGGTACTCCTTTTTCTTTCGCTGGCCTTGTCTCGCTGATTAGAGGTTTCCCCCTTTTTACTCGATTAGAATATATCTTTGGGATGGAGGGAAGTTGGATGTCACGGTCGAAACCCCTTTTTCTCTACCGATGCGATCTGACATGCCTATGTTTTTTTTAACCTTGTCCTCTCTTCCTTTTAATCCAGTTCTTTTTTTTCTATCTTTTCCCCCCCACGCCCCTTTGTCATATTCTCTCCCCCTTCGCCCTCTAAGTTGTCGTTCATATTTTGCACACCCCCGGTACTCCGCCTCCCAAGGATCTCACCCTCTTGAATTCTAAGTCTTTTTTTCAACCCATCTCGCAAAGAGCATATTTTCCCCCCCCTCACCCTGGTGCCATTAGTTCCCGCCGCTCCTTAGGCCAGGCAATCTGTTCTCCTGTTTCCCCACCCCCGTCACCTTGCCCCGCTTGTCCGCTGCCATCACCCCCCCACACGCCCAACTCCTTACGGTGCCAAAAGGGTATTTCCCCTGATACTCGCCCGCTCCCTTCCCTTGCGTCTCCTCCGTTTCGTAGCTCTTTTCCTTTACGCGGGGTCGTAGGTTTCCTCTTATTTTGTTTCCCAGTCAGGTTTTTTAAACTGGTCCCCACCTCGCGATCTCCTATTTTAAACGCTCACCCTCCTCTTTCCGATACCGGTAACCCTTTGGTTGATTCCCCCCCCAGATCCAACTGGCATTGATGTTCTCCCCTTTTCCGGTCTTTGTTTTGAGTGGTTGTTTTTTGAGAGCCCGTTCTTTACCCGGGAATGGGCAAATCCCACCCCAACCTTTCCCCCTCCACGTCAGTGATGGTCACTCCAGTTCTTTCCCATGGCGGGTTTTCCCGTTATTGGATTGGAAACAAAGACTTTCCCTTTCGTTTTTTCCAAAGTTATTTTTTGCAACCCATTCCTTACTTGTTTTTGAACCGTACTTTTTTCATCGTTTATTAACTCCTCGGCTGGTCCGGGGAGTTTTGGTTCGAACTTTCGTAGAGATATGAGGTTTCAATTTTCCTTTCCTAAATCCATATTATTCGCTTTTTTTCCCGTCTTTCTCCCCCTTGGGCTTCCCTTCCCGGTTCTCCGGTGTTTTTTACGGTCCAACCTTTTTTGATCGTATAATTCTGAAAATGTCACCTTTTCCCTTTCCCTTGAATCCTTTTTAAGTGGCAAATCCCCTCCCCTGGCCCCAGCCTGGGGTCCGCCCCGGTCTCTATCTTTTTCCCCATGGTACCCCCCCTTTCTGAGCTCTGGTTTATGTCTTGGTACCATGTCCCTTCCTCAGTCGACTTTTTTTTTATAAGAGGGAATTTTATGCCGTGTACGCTCTCCTAAAAACTGTCTTTGCCTTGACGGTTAGCCTCGCGGACCTTTTCCCTGTCCCCTCTTGCATCATCCCGGCCGCCCCCCCATTTTGCAGTCTCCAAGTCTAATCGTAGTTTTCCTCCCACTTCCGGCTGACGCCGGTAGCCCCCTCTTCTCCCTCCTGAGTCCCCGACCTTGCGCGAAGTGAGTTTGCCTTGATTTTCGACCTTTTTCTGCTGGGTATCACTTCCTCCCCTCGGCGTCTTCTTTTTTCCCGCTATTTTCCCTCCGTTGGTGTTGGACTCTTTTCTCTTTATTTTGCAAAAGACTTTTAGACGACCCCTTCTTCTTACAACGCGTGTCTCCCGGACATGGTGACCTTTCCTCCCCTCCTCAACCGCGACCGATCGATGAGTCGATCCGCCTATTTCTCCCCCTGGCGGACGCTCCTTTGCCTGTCCTCATCTTTCTGTACGGTCCTTTTTTTTCGGTCGGCCGGACTGAAACTCCAGCCTATTCGCGGCTTTCCCTCTGCCAATGGGAAGTCTTTTTTCCCGACCCCGGCGCACGTTCCCCATTCCTGCAATCCACTTCGTCCCCCCTGCTTTCTATGATCTGCCTTGAGACCCTTTCTTCTTCACCTCCTACCTCGTGTCTGTACCATGACCGTTTCCCCCATGGAACTTTTCTTTCAAACGCCGGCTTGTGCTCGTCTATGTTTCCCCTCCCGCCTTCCGGAATGACAATTCTTTTCTTTCGAGTGATTTTGCCTTTTTTTCCTTCTGGTTCCCTTTCTTATCCCTGATCGCTTGCGTTCCCACCCCGCGCCTCAGAAGAAATGGGCCTCTCGGACACTTCCCTATCTCTTCTCCCCCCAAAAAATTTCACCCCAACCGCAGTTCCCTTTTATTCTCAGATGCATACCCCCCCCATCTTCTCAGAACGCCTTTTTTTACCCCTGTTGTGGCCTTTCTCTCCCCGTTTCCCTTTTTCTCTCCCTTTAAAAGGAGTTTTTCCGGGACGGCCCCAGCCTTGGCACCTATGCTTTGACCAGGGCAGTGGACTTTCCCCCCATTATTCCCTGAGTCTTTTTGACTTTGGGTATTGCATACTTTTTAATTCCCCCCTTTTCTCACCAACCCCAATAAATCTTTCCCCACCTCATCGTCAAGGTTTTTCCCGCATCAAGGGCCCACATCCCTGCCCCCCACTGTCCTATAAACCTTCTTAGTTTCGAAGTTTTCCCGGCTTCGTTTTTCTTACTGCGCCCCCCTAGGACCTCTTTTGTCAGACCTTTTTTCTTCCCCCTTTCACCTCCCCCTCTTCTCCCCCTTTGAGCTTCCGAAAGGTAGAAGGGTAATTAACATCATCCGTTTCAGTACCACCCCTTTTGTACCTAGTTCGCCTGTGCTGCGGCGGTATTTGTTTCCCTTGCGCGTTAAATCTTCTTTCTGTCTGACTTCGGATTTTCCTCCCCGGCGGGCACTGAAGATCCGTCCGAATGGAGAGGAGGTGACTCTTCCCGGAATAATGTGCTTAGTCTGCTTATATCTGATGTTCTCTCTTCCCATTGTTCTTCAGAGGGTTCTCCGTTTCGATTTATGCTTTTTAGGAAGTGGTATTTTGGGATCAACAACGTTGGCTCAATGCCTGCGAGCTTCCTCTGGCGCCCTTGTTTGTGAAACAATACTTTTTCTCCTCTTTCCTCTGTTGTGAGTCTGCACATTGTTCCAAGCTTTTTCTGTCGTTCCACTCTTCTCCCCTTTCGTCGCTAACGACGGATTTCCCCCCCCGGAAACCCAATTCTCCTCCCCCTCGCTTTCCTCCTTACAGTCTTAGCCCCCGACAAATCACCTCCCTACCATCTCAAGGCCTCCCTCCCATTCTCCACGGGGTGCCAACCTTTTCCCCAGCGCCTCCGTGAGGAAGCAGTTTTGGCACGGCTTGGTCTAAAAAGAACATTTTCCCCTCGAAAGTGTTTCTCAGAAAAAACTACAGTCCATCCCCCTTCACACCATACGCCTTGGCCCACCATGGTTGTTAGGTATGATTTCCCTTTCTGACCCTTTCTAACTGAGGCCCCCATTTCTTTTTATTTTTTGTTTTTACACATGGTAGTAGCGTCACGGATAAATTTAACAAGTCCTGAGTTTTCTAAGGTCCCCCCCCCCCCTCAGTCAGTAGAATAGTCATCCCTGATTTACTTGTTGTTAAGCCTTTGAGGGTTTTTGTTCACCCGGTGACCTTGTCTTGCCCTCTGAGTTTTCTGTTGGTGGAAAGAGTTTTGGTTTTGGGAGAACTTTGCACCAAGTGCGGTTAGCACAATTTTTCCCCTCGGTTTTTGAATTCGGTAACCATCCACCTGCAATTCCCCCTTTTTCCGTCGCTGCCAGGCTTGACTGAAACCTCTTGGGTTTAATTTTTCCGTCCGTTGTGAAAGGCGATCGTTCCCCACATTCCCTTAAGTGTCTAAGTCATCCGTCTTTATCGCTTTGGCATCGCGGCCTTCGGATCCACCCTTGCCCCGGGACGTTCCTTTTGGTTTTGGTCTCGTACTGCAGAAGGTGGACTGTTTGTCTACATTGTGTTTGCGCTCCACGCGCTGCTGATTAAGTGATCATCTTTCCTGTAGGTGCGTTTCCCTGTAGAGGTAAATGGTGCCTCATCGACCATAACTTCCCGCCGCAGGGAACGGTTCCTTTTAAATGCCAGACCTTTTGGTTTCCGTAACAGGAGTCGGATTCTTCGGTTCGTGGTCACCACCCACACTTTCGTTGACCTCGAAGGGTCCGTTCCTTTTCTGGGGCTATCCGCGTCCGCCAGGGGTGTCAATAGTCTTTCAGTTGTTTTCTTTCCTTCGCCGACCCCTTTGATGTTTACGTTTACCGGCCCGGTTTGGCCCACTTTCACGCCCCTGGAGCATCTTAATCGGAAGATTTTTGTTCGTTCCATGACCGCCCCCGTTTACTGTATCCGTTCCGTACTCACCCCTCTCCCTTCATTTTTATTTTTTAATCAGGTAAGCCCCTCGTGTCCGCCTTTCGTTTCCCGTCGTTGTCGCCCGGCTCTTCTTTTATTTATTCGTTCCTTTCCCTTTGTTGTTTTCTCCTTTCTTCCGTCACGAGATTGTTTCC
>Ga0179593_1671966_pt1 | contig 17619 bp, 22 predicted proteins | sample CZODoug2_1_08_16_FD_185931 | JGI IMG/M metagenome (GOLD analysis project Ga0179593, IMG submission 185931) | Vadose zone soil fungal communities from Angelo Coast Range Reserve, California, USA - CZODoug2_1_08_16fungal (PacBio error correction) | ecosystem: Environmental > Terrestrial > Soil >... | reverse complement strand
TCCGTACCTCCCCCCCCCCCAACCTGCGTCATCCCCCCCTCGATATGCTGTAAAACCTTTTTCTTTGAATCCCTTTTACTTCGCTTTTCTCTCTCCGCAGTCCCCCCCCCTTCTTTTAGGATAGGATTTTCATCCGTAATTTTGCCTCTTCAGCTCTGCTCAAGAGGATCCTGTTTTAGGTTCTCCCTATGATCTTTCTCTTCCTCCGATTCTTTTCCCATGCGGCTTTCAAACCCCCTTTATCAGCACCTAAAAAAGGGTTTGTTTGAACTCTTCCCCCACTTTGCTGGAACTCCCCTCGTGAAGCCGGTCCTTTTGGTTCATAAATAATCCCCCCTTTTTCCATCCAGAAGATTATTTCTTTCGTTTTCCAATATATCCCCATTTCGCCTGATAAACCCATCTTCCCTTTGGGATGAGACAAAGGTCTCCAGTTTCTGGTGATCTCGTTTTTTTGGCCGCCGCCAATACCCTATCATCTTCTCCCGATACCCGCTTTCTTAACCCTTAAGATTTCTTCCCCCCCCCCCATGTGGAGAAGGTGGCTGCCTATGCCCCCTCTCCTCGTTGTCGCCCATAGGCCCCATACCGGCCATCTGTTCCTCGGCATTATCCTTTCCCCCTTCAGCAATCACCCCTCTCCTTTCTGACGTACCCCTGTTCCCCGAAGGCTAGGTCACTCCCCTCTTGTTATCCTCCGATGTACCGATCCTTGTATATTTCCTTCCCCTCTTCCCGAAGAAGATATTTTTTAGCAGAGCCGATCCCACACCCGCTTGAGACTTTAATTTTCCCCTGTGACCGGCCCCTTTCCCTCAACTTTTCCGTCCTTCTTTTCCCTCCCCGTAAATAATTGATATCGACATTTTTCTTTTTTGTTTTGTGTTAACGGGACAGGCGCTATTTTTTTTTCCCAATTCCCCAATAGTTAGATCATTCTTGATTTTCTCTATTTCCACCTTCTCTTTTTCGCAACCCCCTCTATTGCTTTTGACCGGATGACATGTTGGCCCACTTTCGTCCTTTGGCCCCCAATGACTTTTTCTTTCACAACGTTTGTTTTATTTCTTCTTCCCCCTCTTATCCTGTCCTCTTCCTTTAACCTCCCTCCCCGATCTACAAATCATTCATTTACCGCCCTCCTCTGATCAGTATTCCCATTTCGTTTCTTCCTGTTATGCCGTCCCTGTCCCCCCTGAAACTTATGATTCTTTTACTGTAGTCGCCCATCCCGCTCAATCGTTTTTTGGATCCCCCACCGTAGTACTCCCAATGCAAGTTGTCTCTTTTTTTTCCCCAGTCGACTCTGAGATAGGGTTTTTCTTGTTACCGTTCCTTACTCTCTAGATTTTCCCTTTTTTTTTATAGTTCCTTTTTTCCCTTCCATGATGTCCTCTCTCTCCCCCAATGAAAATTCACAAACGGCCCCCCCAAATCCTTATGTTGGATCTTTTTTTTTTTCCGTCCCAAAAGTGCTGTTCCCTTTTTTTCTCTAGGACTGTCTAACAAGAGAAATCAGCCCCTTGCGGCGGTTCTCTAAGCAACAGGACCAAATGACACGTTCCCAGGTTTCCGCCCGGTGGCCCCGCGTTTTTTTTTCCTTCAAACGCCCCGGTGCTCTGTCTATTGAGGGGAAAGCATTTTAAGGCGGTCCATTTTTTTTTCCATTCAAACCCCCCTTGTGCCATTCCCTCTTTTCTTTGGGGCCAAAGGCTCTTTCCAGCAGGGGTGTTCCCCCCCACCACCAATGAAGATTTTCTCCATATGATCGTTTTTCCCTCCCTTCCTCACCCGAGATCATGGATGTCAATCTCTTTTTTTTTCATTTTGGAGGAAATGTTTTGAATACCAGAGCCCCCTGAAGCCTTCAAACGATTTCCGATACTCCCCCGCCGTGATTTTATTAGTAAAGGACGGCAAGTTTGTTGGTGATTTGATGCTTATTCTTTTTTCCGCCCTCACCATTTCAAGCGGGTGGTGATAACTCTTGAAACCCATATTATTTCCCTTTTTTTGGTCCTGTCTTGTTGGTCCCCCCTTCAACCTTTTTGAAGGGCTGTTTTCTGCGACCCCTTTGAAAGGATAGGATGTATCTTTTTTTTTGGTCCGAGAATTTACCTTCAGTAACCTGTCCCCGGAGGTCCTTGCCTTTTAAACTTCGATAACGACCATAATGCAGAGGCGCTAGATTTCACCTTTCTTGGGCAACGTGGTCTTTTCTCTTTTTAGATTTGTCCCTGCAAAATATCCCACATTTTTCCTCTGAAGGTAGGCCCCCCTGGATCCTGGCCGGACTACATTCTTGCGGGGATTCCACAAAGTCCTGCTACCATAAACAATACCCCTCCCGGGTTTATAATACAGGATAAATTACTTTTGTTTCTCCGGCTTGAATAAATTACCCCCTCTCTTGTTGGAGCTCCAGCCTTGGGCTGATCAGGTCTTTTCCTATGACATTTCAAGGGCCTTTCCGCATTGTGCCTGTGTTTCCCCCTCCCCCCCGGCCGTGGTTTTTCTTTTGACCCCCCCCCCTTTTTGCCCTCCCTTTCTGGTAGATAAGATGATAGCCTTTTTTTTTTTTCATCTTATTTGCGACCCTTACCGGGCGGCTTATAGTTTTTTATCTGTTAGATTTTCCGGTCTTCATCATGTGGGATTTCCGTTGGCCCCCCTTCTCCTTGCAGACCTGAGTCCATTCCCGCATTATTAGAATATCGACTCCGTCCGTCCGGGGGTATTGACTTGACCTTTTTTTCCTTCCAATCAAATTCACTTTCTAGGAATCCTATATTTTCTCTTTTTTTTGCGAGATTCCGAATCATATATTTGAGCCCCCCCATTCTTCTATCATCTACTGCTGGTTAAACCCCCTCTGAATCGATATTCTGACTCTTTTGCAGATCAGGGTCTTTATCATCGGGACCCCCCCCCCCTTTTCAGTCTCATCGAAATTATTCTGACTCAAGGGACACCCCCTTCCCGTGAGGGTCGGGGGCCCCCATTCTCTGAGCTACAATTCTTTTCACCCCCCCGATTCTTTTCCCCCAGTTTTGCCTTTCTCGCACAGAATTCACGAAAAGTCCCCTTTTGTCGGCAAGATACGGGTTAGGGTCCTGGGCTTTCTTTCCTCCCTTACAGCACCAGACCATAAAGCCTTTTTTTCCCTTTTTTCCTGTTCGGGATACTTCCCCTATCATCCCCCTGGAATTCCCCTTACCTTTTCTGCGCGAACCTTTTCCCTTCCCTTTTGTAGTTTTATTTTTCTTGGGTCATGGCGTCCCCTCCCCCGCTTATCGCTCATATCCTTTTATTCCGATGTTCCGTACCCTTACCCCCCCTCCCACTGTGTCCTTTTTTGAACTTCCCAAGGGCGACCATCATTTTACATAAACTTATCATTTTCGCAGGAGTCTTCCATTTCCCTCAATTTTTCCCGCCCCCCTCTTCTTCGCCGCTACCTTCTGCCCTTCCAGCAGAAGCTTTTTGCTCCCCCAGTTGGGACCCCAAAAGCCATTCAGCTTTTCCTTTTTCCGTACCCCCTCTCCCGAAGACTCTTAATCTTTTCTCCCCAGACGGCCGTCCGATTCGGACCCCCTTTGCACCCCGCTTTCGGTACCTTTTCTTGGCCCAGCCCTCCCTCCCCCTCACACTTTTATACTCTACTCATTTCTCTCCTTGTTTTCTTGGACCCCCCCCTTCCTTTCCCGGAAAGGCCTTCTTTTCCCCTCCCCCAATAGTTCGATAGGAGATTGCCTTTCTCTTGGTTGATGTCACCTTCTCCGGTCTTTTTTCCTCCGCGCTGAGATAGGTTCTTTTTTGTCCTTTCACTCCGCCCCTTTTTCCCCCCAATGACTTCAAATGGATCCCCTTTTTTTATGGAATAAAAAACTCTCAATTAGCCCTGTCTCTCTTTAAAAATTCCCCTCAGCTTTCCCTTTTTTTTGCATGTCCCCTCGCTCCTTAGTTACGGTCCTCCTGTAATTTCGTCATCCCCGACCCTTTGCTGACCTTCTGACTTGCGATTGTTAAGGTACTTTTCCCCAGCTGTATTGTTCCCTTCCCTTCCTCCCATACTTATCCTTCCAGTTGTCAGTGGGTGCTCTCTTCCTTTTGATTAGAGTCATCAATGTCCCTTTTCATATATCTCTTTTCCTTTTTTTTTTGCTTTTCCTCTTTCAGGACCTTTTCTCGCTAATCCAGAGCTCCCTGACAAATCTCCCCACCCTTTAATTTACCAAGACTCCTCCTTTTCTTCCCCCCCCCCTCACCTGACACTTTTTTCGGATCTTCGTCCGTAAAAATCCTTTTCAGCAAAGGGGACGTGTCTGGCCCGCAACAGGAAGTCCGAATCCTGCCTGGGCGGGACCCTCTCTGATATTCTGTATTTATTCCGTATATCCCAGGGCTAATCTTTTTCTTCCCTGTTTTTTCAAACCACCCTTTTGCTTCCCCTTGTCATTGGGGCCAAAGGCTGAACCCTCCCCGCAGGGGCCACCCCCAGCTTTCCAGTTCCTCGTTTTTTTGTCAATCATTCTCCGATTGGAAGACCCCCCCCCCGATATACTGGATTCGATCGAATTGGGGATGCTGAAATTTGTGAGTATGGATGTGTCCCGGGACACCCTGCCTCATTCCCCCCCCCCTCATGTACGATTCCCGCTTTTTTTAGTAGCCGATCCTTCCCTTTTTCGGGGGTAGGTGATGGTGGCTGGGTCCCATGTTCCCCGAAAAGCGTTTTTTTCTCTGGTGTGATTTCCTTTTTTCAACATCTCCCTCTCTGAATCTTTTTGGTAAAAATTTCCTAGGTCTTTTTCAGGGAGTGCGCCCCGGATGAAAGGTTCCTTCCGCTTTTCACTACGGTTTCTTTCCTGACCTTTCTTACGGGGATACCCTTCCGGCGAACCTCTATACAACCTCCCCTTTTTCTGGGCTACCTTTCCTAGGAAGCAACCTTTCTCCCCCTTTTTTTGGATCATTGTCCGATGGCCGAGATCTGATCTCTCTCCTTTATTGGGCCTTTTTCCCCCAAATCTTCCCAACCCATCACCCCCTACCCCTCGGAGAACCTGGGTTCCTCCCTCTTCCAAATTCCGGAAGCTTTTGGAATTCCAGTGTTTCTTTCCTTTACGAACTTCCCCCATCACTCCTTGATTTATCGGTTTTCTTTAGACCATACATGGTTTTTTTCCCCCCCACGTACTCAGGCATTGTTCCTTTTTTCCACACAGGCCCGGGTTTTCTTCCTCAAACTTTTGTGTCAAGCCGCTCTACTCTATTTTTTTTCCTCTAGATCCCCCACCCTCCCCCTCAACGGGAGCGGTTTATCGGGCTTTGTTTTTCCGGTTCTCAGAAGCTGATTTCTCCCTTTACCTTTCCTTTCGTTGACCTTCTTATTCTCCTATGAGCGCAAGAGGTATACCTTCTCGAGCAGATCGACCGGGTTACAGAAGATCGACTTTTTTTTGGTTCTTTCCCCCCTCCAATTTTTCGTCCTTGAGATCTTCTTTCCTTGTTGTTGTGAGAGAGCTCGCTATGTTTTCTGCGCCCCCCAACCTCTTATAAAATGAGATGCGTAACTTTGATATTCTGCCCCCTTTTCCCTTCTTCCCCCGCTCAAGGGCGTGCCCTCTTTCTCAGGCTGATCATGTTCACTACTATTTTTTCCTCCTTTTTGCCATACCGAATACTTAGGGTCGCATACCTGATTGCGCTCCCATGTATCCCCCATGGCTAACCCCTTTTTTTTCTATCTACCACCTCCTGGTGGCCACCCCTGCTGAGAAGGATCCGGTTTCCTCCCTGGCAAGGGTTCCCGTTCCTTACCCCCCCATCCAGTCCTTCTTTCTCATTAGACCCTTTCAATATCACCCCCTGGTGGACCAGAAGCGATGTCCTCTTATTGTGAGACTGTTCTCCAGCTTTTCTTTCTCGCGATTGGTTTGCCAGCCCAATAAGTCATCCTTTCCTCGATCAATCCGGCTTTTTTTTCGTACCTTTTCTCACATTTTTCATGTTTGAGAAGGTTGCTTTTCTTTTTGGCACCTAGATACCTTTTTTTTTTCCCAGCATTTTACACTATTGTTCTAAGGTTCTCAGGCGGAAGTACCTTTTTATCCTCCCCTTTTCGCCATCTCTTCTCCGTATTTTTTTTCAGGATAGGTAAAGAAAGAATCTCTGGGCGCCTCAAGATGACCCCCGGTTCCCCTCATCGGGGGATTTCCCCCCGCCTTCCCCCCCCTCCTATATCTTTGTCCAAGCCGGCCCTCCTTTTTCTCAAAACACGGTTAAACGCTGTTCTGTCGGGGGGCCCCTTTTCCCAGAAGCCCCTTTTCTTTCTCCCCCTCTTTCCCCTCCCCCTCTTTCCCCTTTCCGACATCGTTGCTTTGGAAACTTCCTCTTTGCGCGGTCTTCACTCCCTTCTAGTTCCCTATCGGGAGAATTGACATCTCTATAGGGTATATTTTTTTCTTTTCCCCCCGGATTTAATACAGCGATGATGATCTGTAAGGCCCTTCGGGACTATCTCGCTTTCAGCTCTTTCCCAAGCTTCAAATGAATGACTTTTTTTATATAACCCAAGCTATATCTGCTTTTAGCCCTGTAATAGAGCATTTTCCCCCCTGAAGATCAGAATCTTTTCTACATTTACCGAACGACCTTTTTCTATTCCTCCTTTTCCTTTTTCGGTTGTCATTCCTGGAAGGCTAAAACTTCTGATTTGCTTCTTGTAAGGTCGCCCTTCCCCGACTACCCTTTCCCCTTTTTTTTTGTGGACCCTTCACCCTTGAACGGAGTATTGTCCTTCAATTTTTGAGCTTTTTAGCATGGTCTTCTTTTCCTTTTTCCGTTTCCTTCCTCCTCTCTCCCTCCCCTCCGTTTTCGAGATTAAGGCGGTACATTGTTTCTCAACCTTCCCTTCACCCCGGTTTCCCCTTTCCTTCCCCCCCCCCCCCCAATACTCCTTATTGTCTCTCCTTCCCAACGGAAAGGGAATGTCTCTGGATGCGTTTTTATGGCGCCTACCGAACTTTTTTCCCCGCCCCCCCTGCAGTGTTTCCCCCAATGCCCGCCATGACCTACTTTATTCTCCGCGGCCCTTCCCCCCCCCCCCTTTTTTTCCCCCCAAAAGAAAAGATTTTTTTTTTATTTATTTTAGAAGCCATTCTCCAGGGCATTCTGAGATCCTTTTTTCCCCACTCACACACACGTTTTCTTCATTTGAGTCTTTTTTCAAGGCTTGAATAGCAGCTTTTTGCCAAAATTATTTTTCTGCTGTATTCCCTTCCCTTCTGTCCGGTGACGTATCACCAATATACTCTCCCTGGATGTCAATCTATGATCCTTCCTGGGAGTGAAGGACCCTTTCTTTTTTCCGGGACAAATGCCTTCTTATCCCCCCTCTATTCCTCCTTTTTAGTATCTCCCTTCCCTTCTGGTCGGTGATTCTTCCCCTGCTTGCACGTGATCTTTTTCAGATCGGAGTTTTTTCCCTGGACCCATTATCGCTCTTTTGCCTCGGGCCTTTCCCACCCGTGAGGAATTTCTTGCGGCCGCCCCCGTTTTTTTTTCAAGGATGTTATCGTCTTCTACGAGCTTTTTTGCCCCCGGTCCGGAGACTTTTTCTCCCCCCCCCGTGCTTTGAGGGAGCCTTCTTAATTCGCCTGCGACCTTATATTCCACCTCCCCCACTGCTGAACATGGGCGCCCCCTTATCGCGGGCATAGGCTTACCCCCTAATCTTGGTTTTTTTTCTGAAGGGACGGACCCTTTATATGATCGATCTTTCCTTGATGTGTTTCCCCCATCCCCCCATCTCTCTTTCCCCCATACCCACACCCTGGGATCACCGGGTTCTCCTTCAGGCAGTGTGTCCCTGCACCGGGGGATTTGTCCCCGGAACTGAACATATCTAGCTACAAGGGCCCCCCCCTGGATTATCGGTTCTCCTGGTCTCCACCCTTTTTCAGACCTTTCGGCAACCCTTGTTCTGTGCTTGCCAATCAACCCCCCCTCACTCCTCCCGGTTTTTTATCACGCTGATTTCGCGCAGATCATTGTCTACAATCCCTCTTTTTGGGCGGTAGTACAGGCAGAAGAAGTGGTGAGATTCCATAAGATTGCTCCGGACGTGAGGGAGTGGCGACTGAGTTCCCCTCCCTCTCATGTTCAAGCCTTATCGAGCAGATCTTCCCCGGGCGTCCTCCTCTTCTTAGAGGCCTTTTTTGGGGATCCTTCTTTTTTGCTCTGAGTACGGTCCCTCCTCCCCGTTGTTTTTGTTGTTGATCGCTTTACCGTCCTCCTCTTTTTGACCCTGCGCAGTCTTCCTCTTTTTGGTAAAAACCTTCCCACCCTTATCCTTTATGTGTTTTTTTTCCCTTCCTCCCTAATTATGCGCTCGCAGAAGCGGAAACCTGCACTCTTCCCCTCTTTTCTCAGCTTCCCCCTTGTTCCATCAAGATCACGGTTCGGTTGTAGCTAATGTGACTGCGCCTTCCTATTCCCTCCCCCCACATGCGCAGGGCCCTTAACAATTTATCAGCACGAACCTTTCCCTGGGGTGGGTCCCGACTGCTTGCGAATTCCTTATTTCTTTCCCTCGGCAAGCACTGAAGTTTCCTTTCTCTACCATTCTGAGGGGATCCCCTACCTACCCCTGGGGGGCCCCGGATAAAACTTTTATTGAGGTGCTTCCCCAGCACGTTTTTTTTGCTTTCGTGGTGTTTCTTTTTCCTCATCCCCCCTACCGTCTTTCTCGATCATATTCCCTTGCAGTTCCGTAAAATTCATCCACCCCTTCCCCCTGGTAGACTCCAGATTTAGTTTTGCCCCATACGGGTCCGGGTTTCCAAGTAAACTTCTGTTAGAAGGCGTCCCTTCTCAATGGTAGTTCTTTTCTGCCCCCTGTTTCTATAGATCCCCCGGGGACAGAAGGCTTTTTCACATCCTTTTTCCCCGCTTTGCCTCCCCGATAAAAAGACCCTCTACTTCGTTCCCCCCAGCCTTTCCCCTCCTCCGAGAATCTGGGGTGTCCGCCCTTCCGGATGCTTATCAACACTTTTTCGCTTTTCGGTAAAAGTTCACGCATGGTTTTCCCCCCCCCCCCCCGCCGAACCTACTCCCATTTCCTCTCTTCCTCTAAGCCTTGAATCGAAATCGTTTGTCTCTTCCACGAACCTTCTGCTTTTTCCTTCACTACCCATTTCCCCCATAAGGAGATTGACACATCTATAGGGGATATGTTCGTCCCCCCTTCTCGGAGTTTTTCCCCAGCTTAGGATCTGTAATGCTTTCAGGGGGGGTTTTTGACGTGAGCTCTCCTTCCTCTTGCCCCCCCCAGGCCGGAAATGCTTTCTTTTTTTTTTTCTTTTCTAACCAGCCAAGGGTCTGAAGTAGCAATGTAAGATAAGCTCCCCCTACACCCACTTCCTATCAAGAATTTTTACACCCCCAGTAATTCCTTAGTCCGGTCATTTCCTGTCGGTCATCTCGTCTCGAATTTTTCATCTTTTGACTTTGTTCCGAGTAGCCCCCTCCTAGTCCTTTTCTCTTTCCCTAAGGAGTATTGTTCCCCTCCCCTTTTTTGTTGTGAGCATTTTTGATAGCGTCATCATGTCTTACCTCTCTTCTTTTCCTCTTGCCCTGACTTAGAACGGTTAAATGATGACAGATCCACTGTCCCACTCTAACACACTTCCCCTACCCCACCTACCCTATTTTCTTTTCTTTTTACACAACCCCAAACATGGAAAGGGACTTTTCTGAGGCACTACTCGTAAAATCGTCTAAGAAGGGAACAGAATTTCCCGCGGCCTTCGGCGGAATCCCCGGAAACCGGAAATGACAGGAATACTCCTGAGAGACGGTCTTTCACCATCCCCTCTTTTCTTTCTCATTGATTTATTTTGAACGCCCCCTTCACAGGGCTAAATTCGGTTTTTTTTTATTCCATTAAACCCCCCCCCTTGTTTGCTCTTGTTTTCCCCTTGCCCCTTGTCCCGCGTCCAAAAAATGACCCAGATCATCAGCGTCTTCTTCTCCCTACGTTTGTTCTCACCACTCCCCCTTCTCCCTGGATTTTCCCATCTTTTTCCCAAACTATTGGTTCTTCCCTGGGTCCCTTTCAGACAGCCCTGCTCCCCAACCCCCTCCTCTATCAATTATTTCCCTCTCCTTTTCTTTTTCTTAAGAGCGGCCATGGTCGGTGATGTTTTTTGTCCCATGCTTTTTCTTTCTTTTCCAGCGGTTTGTGATGAAGGACTTGATGGACCCTATTATCGATTAGTTTTTTACAACTTCACCCTTAGTTGAGGTCTTTTTCCTTGCGCCACGGATCTGCTGCGACGAGCTTCCCTTCTTTTTCCTTGGCGACTTCTTTTCACAGGTGATCCAACCCCCTCGGCCTGCTGGCCCCTATATTCCCCCCGTTCTGTTCAAAATGCTGACCCTTTCTGGGCATAGGCAGTCCCCCCCCCTTTTCCTTGTTTCTTGACTTTTCGTCCCATCGTTATGATTGCTTGCCTTTCTACTGCTCGTATCATTTATTGGTCTTTTCCCCCAAAGCGGCCCCTTCCCCAAATACCCTTTTGTTCCCTGATCACTCTTGGTAATAAGGGCTGACTCCCCCGGGTTCTTGATATTTACGTACAGGATGTATTGTCCAGACTTTTGCTCTATTTCTTTGCCAGGTCCCCCCTTTTTCTTCTCAGCCTTGTCATGAGTCCCCAAAAGGCCGGTGTTCTGCTGATGATCCTTTCACCCCTCTTTTTTTCTAGATTTCTGACATGGTGCCCTTCGCAGAGAATCACCCCCACAAGGGGATTCCCTTTATCGTTTTTTCTTTTTTATCCTACTCCCGCTTAGAGGAATTCCGTCATGATATAAGGTTTTCTTGTGACCTTTCCTTACCTGCGCTCCTCCGGTACAAATTATAAGAAGATTTCGGTGGTCTTCTGTATGAGAGGATCCTCGGTTTTCATCACCCAGGAATAGAGTAGGATCCCCTCCTCAGTTGTGTTTTTCGAGATCCGTCCGTCTTGCAACCTTGCGGGCCCCCTCTCATCGATATGCTGTTCATCTGATCTCTTTAATCCTCCCATTCCCCCCCTTTGTCGGCGATCATTTAGGTCACCAAGAACAGCTGGAATGATCCCTTTCCTCCTCATCTTATGATTCTTGCTCCCCCCCTTTGCGCCGTGCGCATATCTCTTTTATCCCCATGCTATATCATCTCAAAAACATTTTCCCATTTTTTGATGTATCTCCCCCTGTTTTGCTCCATTACAATGATGAGAGATACTGGGATGGTAATTACTTTCCTTCCCCCCCCACCCCCCTATCCCCCAGGAGCTTCTAATCTCCTGTTTCTTTGGCCCTAAAGATAAGAACCAGGGTCCCTCCGGAGAAAAGAGTCTCCTTTTCTACGGGATTCGTCTCTCACTTTTTGGGTATTTGTTTCTTCTAGAGTGGGTCATGGTTTCCTCCCCAAAATAAAGGATGATAAGAGAAGGACACTCCGCGGGTTACTTTGCAACCTCATTCAGGTGCTGCCTATTTCCTCCCCCCGGTCGTCCATAGGCTCAATAACTGTTGAATCTTTCTGCAGTTCATACCTTGTCGGATCCCTCTCCTCAAGGGCCGCCCCTATTCGCCGTACCTTTTACAGAATTTGTCTTCTGACGCCCTTTCAGGGCTTTTTTCCCTCCAATGAAAAATTTTTATATGGAATTGTACCCCTTTCTCCTCCGCTAATAGGGTTTTTTTCTCCCCCAGGTGTACCACACGCTTTTCGTCCTGTTGTGCCAGAAACCCCCCATAAACTTGAAGCTCTTCCCCCTCCTCACTTGCGTCAAGAATGGATCTCGTTTTCCTCTTTTCCGTGGTTCTTCCCCTGGAGTTCACTCCATTTTTTCAAATGTAGTGAGCATCATTTGGGACCCTACATTTTGGGTAGTCTTTCGAACCTTCTCAGTTCAAGAAGAGAGGATCAGGCTTTTTTTTTTTTGCCCCTGCCGGTTTTGGCCCTGAGAAGGCCTCCTTTGGTGTGTAGTGGGAAAACCCACTCCCCTATCCGAAAGAAGGAGAAGGGGAATCTTTCCAAGGAAGAGATATGTTTCTTTTGAAGGGAAGAAGACGCCCCCCCCCCCTCCCGACCCAACACCAAGCCAACCCACCCCCCCCCCACAAAACCTCCACCCCCCCCCACCCTTCAGGTCATTGAGGATTCCTTTTTCCCTCCCTCCCCCTTTTTGCTGACAACCTTTTTCTTTTGTTTTCGCACCCCTGGCCCTCTTCTTCGGTTTCTTAACTTTTTCAGGAGTATGGTAAATTCAGTTCTTGTAAGTTACCTAGGGATTTTCTCCTTTCCTTTTTCCCCTTTTCTTAATCTCTTCTTCCTCGTTTTAGAGTCACTTTTCAAAAAACGTTCCGCCCGCTAATCCAGCTCCTCACAAACGGACAACTGAATTACCCCCCTCCTTTCGAGTCACGTCCCCCCCCCCTGATGGGAGGGATATGGCGCCCGACACGTACCTGCGCACACTCATTTCAGTTGTCCCCCGGCAGAAACCGAAATGACCTTTTGCCTTCCTCATGATAGCGGCTTTTTTTTTTCACCCGATCCTTATGATTGGAAAGCTGATCTTATTTCGAGAGAGAGGGCCGGTTGTTTTCCCCTCCAAACCCCCTTTTGACTGGGGCCACCTTCTTTTTCGATGCCCTGCTGGTTTTTTCCCCCTTTTTCAAGCCGTACAGATCAGCTTGTATTGAGCACGCCGTCTCCTGATCAACAATAGACCCTCTCCTGATGGCAAGTTTTTTCCTCTCCTTTTTTTTGAAGTCCCCTGACCCCGAGCTCCCCTGGAAAAAATGAAGTCTCTATGCTTCCCGAAGGAATTATTTTCCTTTGCGTCCTAGTTTAGGGGCACCGTTGAGTTCTTTCTGGCTTTTCTTTTTTCCGTTAAATTTTTTATTCCAAGCCTTGGTGGTGATTAGATCATGGACACCCCCCCCCCTTCAGCCTTCCGGTTACCCCATTATCAACAAGGATCTCCTAGATGAGGAGACCCCTTGAACTTTCCCTCTTCTTCATTACCCCCGCCAGTTCTAATATGGACTTTTCTTGACCTCTTTCAAGACCCTTTAGACGCATGCTTCTTCAAACAGTTTCATCCCCCCTTTGAACCGTTGTCTCGTCCCGGCAGGTCCAAACTTTCCATTTCAGGGGGTGGCTTTCCGTACCTTTCTGCTTTTTCCGCCCTTTTGGCTGCTTGCCATGACCAAGGTCGAGTTGATAACCATCCCACTCCTTTTTTTTCCCCTTTTTTTGGTTACATTCCGTGCTCTGGGTATTGGAAGTTCCGTTTTCGGATATTACGCCCCTTTTTTGATTCCAGCTTCCTGGATGGATCTGTTTGAGGACTCTTGAAGGCTTCCCCTTCTTCTGTCGAATTGGTTTTAAAGGTCCGGTTCTGTGCTTTTTCCTCCCCAAAAATCCAGAAGCAGTTTTAGAATCCCCTTTGCCTTTGGTCGATCATCTTGCGTACGGACTCTTTCTTTTTCCGGACTTCGTTGAGCAGCCTCTGATCGTGGCATTCCCGGATATAAGGTCTGTGGCCCCTTTTCCTTTCGAGCTAGCATTCCCCCCGCAATTATTCAGCCTCCCCCCCCTTTTGATTTCGACGGGCCATATCTTTCTGTTTGCCGCAGTTTTTTCAAAACGCGTGAGTAAGTCCTCTCTTTCCCTTTTTCCTTCCTCCTTGAGAGAGATTAAGTAATACTCTTTTTTCTTGTAGCCACAAACCCCTTTTCTTTGCACCGCTCCGATATTATGACTCCCCTTTTTACATTATGAGCTCAGTCTTCCCTCAGGAGAAAGAAAGACCCTCCGACTGCCTTTCTTCTAGATGAATTTTCCCGCTCCCTCCTGTGAGGGCGGAGAGAAACACTCCTCCTCTTATCTACGCCCCCCCCTGACTTCCCCCACCCCCCCCCTGTTGATGACTCCCCCACGAAACTGATTTCCATTTTCCCCCAATGCTGCGGATCTTTTGCGAAGGGAAAGGTGATAGTACGCACCGCCATCAATTCTTTTTTTGAATGTGAAGATAAATATGAAATCAAGAAGGACGTCGGACCTTCCCCTTCTTTAGGTACCCTTCTCTGCGGGTTTTTTTTTTTTTTTTTTCGTTTAGATTGTTTGAAGAAAGCCCCCCAGGATCCTGCTTTAAGGGCATTCTTTTCCTCCCCTATGATAAACCTGAGATCCTTTTGTCCTAACTTGCCGCCCATCCGGTTTTCTTAAAACCCTCCGAGACAGTCTTTGGCGGGGATAACTTTTTCCTTACGCACCCGGCCGTCACCTTCCTTCTTCGAGTAACGTTTCGACTGTCTCGAAGCAACCCTGCTGGGATCCTTTTTTCCCGTTTCTTTGCGTGATTTTCATTTTCCCCCCAAAGATTCGATAATCTTGTTCCCCCCGCCGGTTTTTTTTTCCCAACATTGGAAATCCCCTTCTCCAGGAAGGCGGACCTTCCTTCCCCGACTTTCCCCGTTTTTCCCTTTCTTAAAATAATTTCACATCGTTTGCTTGGGACCTGGAAAGGCGACGGTTTTTCCTTTCCCCCCCCATTTCCCCCCCTCTGCATCCCTCCTGGTATATTGGGGGAGAGGGCCCCTGTTTTTCTGATTCACTCTTTAGAAATAAACCTGCGCGACCGTAAGAGAGTGAAGGTTTTTTTTTCCCACCCTCTGGTTCCCCTCAGGTAATGTGCCAGCTCAAACCATTTACCCCCCCCTGTTAAAAAGTTTTTTCTGAATTTTCCCCCCCCCAAAAAGAAATCTATTCCTTTTTGGTCTATAGCTTTCCCAAGAATGACTTTTCTTTTTCTTTTTGCTCCCGCCGTTTTCGCGATGTTTTTGTGGTCAGGTCATTCCTTCCCCCCCGGGAATTCCCTTTTAACTTATCCTTTTCTGATGCTTCAGGTAGTAAGACCAACACGTCCCCCTTTTTCTAGTTTTCTTTTTCCCCCATCTTCACATCCAGTATTTTCTTTAGTTGGTGAGATTTTTTTTTATAGCTTCATTAAGGGTTCCCCTTCCTCCTCCTTGTTTTCTATAAGATTAAGGAACCTGTACTGAGACGTCCTGAAAATCTAACCACCTTCCCCCTTTTTTCCATTTTACCATAATCTCTTTTCCTTTCCCCCCCAGTTTTTTTCACGGGCGCGTGGTATGATATGGTTCAAGAGAATAAGCCTCTCCCTTGGCCTTCCCCTTTTCCCCCAGCACCCCCTCCTGACCGAAATTTCCCCTGCGGTTTTCCACCCAGATCTGATATTCCTAATCTATAAATCTAATTTGTACTCCCTCTTTATTTTTCATTGTGCCCCTTCATTGGGGGCCAACTTGCCTCTCCCTTCGGAGATTTTTTCCCGAAAACCTTTTTCCATAATCTCTTCTTTCCTTACCGGTGTAATCTCCCCCGATATCTGGATTTTTTTCTTTTCTCTAAACTATTGGTTTTGTGAATTTTTTTCAGACCGCCTTCCCTTTTTTCCTTCCAACCGCTGCCGAGTGAGGTCTTATCGTAGTCAGAGCGGGGGTCCCCCCCCCCCCCTTTTCTGTGCGGCCCCATTTTCTTTTATTTACAAGCCGGGTTTTTCCCTTCCCCTGGCGCGGATGGACCCCGCTTCGGGAAGCTGGGTCCCCCCCCCTTATCACCCTTCTCCTTCATTGCGACACCCTTTGTTCCCGGTAGTTATCGTCTGCTTTCTCATGCTGTAACCTCGTAATTGGAGGAAGTGATTTCTTTTTTATCCCCATCTCCGGTGACCCCCCCTTGATGTAAAATGCTCCCCCTATGGCGCACACGTATCCCTCTAGGACATCCCCCCTCAATTTTTCCCTTTGAACTGAGGGTGAACCTTCCACGCGGAGGGTTCTTATCCTCTTCTTTCCCTTCTCTGAGTTGTTTTTGACCGGACCCCCAGCGGATGAAACCACCCCACCCCTCAGTGAGAAACCTGGGTCCCTAAGGAACTTGTTCTCCTTCCTTTCCTTCGGGTCCCGAACATTTTCTCGATCCAGAACGTCTCTTTGACTACCTTTCATGTCCTCAAAAGGCTTTCTTCCCCGTTCGTTGAAACCCCTTCCGGTGTCAACACATTTGACCTTTTCGTAGATAAGTGATAGATTTGCTCTCAGATCATCCTCTCTCCTGGCAGTTAATTCTTTTTCCAGGGCTCTTCCGGGAATATCTTCCTTCTTCCTGATAATTTTTTTTCTTACCTCAGTATAACAAAGGCATTCTTTTTTTCCCCCTCTGATATCCCTTTACCAAGTGTAGAGCTTTTTTTTTTCAAAAGAAATGGATTTTTCCTCTCTCTTTGACTCCCTCCTTTGTTGTTCCTACTCAATATTCTGTTGATTTTTGCCCCAACCATGCGGCCTCCCCTTTCCCTCTTGGGCTTCTATTTCTGAATAATTCTTTCGGCTATAAGGTCCCCCTTCGAAAGAAATTATCAGTTTCCCTCCTATGTATTCCCTCCCGATAAAGGCTCGCGGTGATCTTCTTCGGATTCCCCCTCCACCCCCCCCCCGCGGCTTTCCCCCTTCTGTAGGGCTTCCCCTTCCCTCATGGGTTCCCCGACAAAGTCCCCAATTTATGGCGGCCTTATGGTAATCCGCACCGATAAATCCTTTTCCTTTCCTTCATAGACCCTCTTGTTTTTTTCCGCCAATTTTAAGAAGGATACCAGCTGCCCGAATTTATATTGATGAGAACAAGTCCCCCGGATTGTATTTTTAGTGTCCCAGGAACCAACAAGATCCGTATAGTCCTCCCCAGAAGCAGATGTCCGTCCCCTTCTATCCACCCTTCCCCTGTTTTTCTCCTATTCTCTTGCGCCCATCCGGGTTTTTCCTTCCTTTTTGAAGATCCGGTTTGAAGTATAAAGGGGTTTTTCTCGCCCCATCCCCTTCCCTTCTACGTACGGTACAGGACCGTCTTCCTCCTAGCTAAACCCTCGACATTCCCAGATGGGACCCTCCCTTATCCTTTATGCCCCGCCGATATCTTTTTCCAGCTTGCTCCGGAAGTCTCCAGGATTGGAAATAACTTCTACCGGGCACTCCCTTTCCACTTCCTTCACTTTGCAGCTCTTACTTACTCTCCTCCACTTCTTCAAAGAATTTCTTGCTTGGAAACTGCATTTGCTTTTCCCTTGTCGGTCGTCACTCCCCATTTCTCAGGCGACCTAGGGTATATGGGCTCCTCCTCCGGAATTTTTTCTTCCTCGATGAGGAGATGTACTCCATTTGGGGACCCTTTCCCCGTTTCTCTTGCTCTACTGAATTTGGAAAATGAATGCACCCCTTTGTGTGGATGTTCAAAAAGAAACTCGACGATTCCTGCCGACTAAAGGAATATCCTTCCTCCTGTGTGAATGACCGACTCCCCCTCCCATGATTAAGGTAATTCATGTTCTTTTGCAGCTCCCCTTTTCTCCGTCCTCCCCGCTCCGTTCGTGTTTTTTTTATTTTTTTTTTTTTTTTTGACGGAAACTCTTCCCCTTTCCCATTTTCAATTCCCTTTCCCTTTTTTTGTTCCTTTCGAGTCGCCGG
>Ga0179593_1695768_pt1 | contig 17620 bp, 21 predicted proteins | sample CZODoug2_1_08_16_FD_185931 | JGI IMG/M metagenome (GOLD analysis project Ga0179593, IMG submission 185931) | Vadose zone soil fungal communities from Angelo Coast Range Reserve, California, USA - CZODoug2_1_08_16fungal (PacBio error correction) | ecosystem: Environmental > Terrestrial > Soil >... | reverse complement strand
TGTTTGAGAACAACGTCCGATGACCGTAAGCTTTCCCCCTCTATTTGTTACCCTCTCCTTCCCCGGTTGTATGACATCTCCCCTTCACTTAGTAGGAAGTCTTATTTGTGGGCTCAAGATAGACGTTGTCTAGACATCTCCTTCGACTGGTTCAGTCTTGAAAACACTCCCCCTTACATTCTCACTCTGATTCTGGGGGCCCCCCCCCAAAACTCTCATTAGGGAACTCCCGATCCCGGCTCCGATTGGATGTCTTCATCCATATTCATCCCCTGGCTAACTAGTACTTTGTACTTCCAACGATGATTTCAGCTGCGGTTCTCGTTTTGCTAAAGGTAAGTCCTCCTCTCCGAAGTTAATTTTCATTTAAAGCCTTCCCAAAGTCGTCGATTCTTCACACGAAGGGCGGGTAGAGATTGTCCTATTACATTTCTTCGGACATAGGGCCATCTCCAGAGGATCTGGAGCTCAGAGCGTCTTGGTTTTCTCAACTTCAACCCCTGGGAATGGTATGACTTTCAGGTAGGTTTTGAAAGGAGCTCTACCCACTTCCATCTACTTCTGGCTCGCCGTCTAGGTGCGTCCATGCAGACTTCCGACTTCTCGCCTACCATTTTTTGGTCACCTTTTTTTCCCCAAGGGGGAACAACTTTTTCCTCGGAATGTCTACGTAACGTTCTCGTACATTTCGATGTCCTTCCCATGCCCCTCTTTCCCTGGAGTGATTCCGATCTTCATCTCGTCCTTTTCTTCGTGCAGTAGTTTTGCTTTCCCGATTCCCTTATATGGTGTTCTACGTCGAGGTTGTATTGATGTCCAAGGGTACTGTTCCCTTTTTTCTCTTTATAGTTTTTCCCGTCTTTTTCTGTAATGATCTGTTTTTTCTCCATCTTTTTTCCTGGCCCCTGACCTTTCTAGCAAGCACGAAACAGCTGTACACGTTTCCCCCCTTTTCCTTTTCGACCTTCTTGTGCCCCTGGATCCATCCTCACCTTCTTTTTGCAAGCACTGAGGGTAGTTGAAAGATACGGCCCCCCTCCCTTGGCGCCGTGAGCACTACTCGGTAAGAGTCTTCTCTCTTTCGGGCTCCCATCTCCATATTAAACAACCCTGATGTGTGTTGCCTTAAGCACTCACTTCGCCACTTCTAAGACCCTCTCCTTTCTCATTTCCAGAATGTCGGGCCTTTTCTTAAGGAGGCTGATCCATTCCAGAGGTGCCCACGCCCCCTTTGGCTTGAGTCCTTGGTAACTGTTGGCCACATGGTGCGCAGAGCTTCTCCTTTTCCCTAGGTCCTTAGCAGCATTCTTTCCTTCCCGAGGTGGGCAAATCGAAAGACTTGAGAGATGTACTTTTTCTAATCATTAACGAGATACGTGGTAACTTCTAGAACCCCTTTTTCTAATTCCGTTCCAGCCGAAATGAAATGAGTAGATGTGGGAGATCATCCTCCCCCTTTAGGATTCAGTTGGCGGTTTTCTTTCCGGAGCTCCGGGACCCCGGGGATTCAGTCGTCTCCTTCGGGCCTACTTTTACGTCCACCTCATGTGGACGCATCCTTTCCGGTGGTTCGCCTAACCTTGGTACCAGGTTCCGGCCAAAGATATACAGATCCTTTTTCCATTCGAATCAATCGACTAATTAGGTTAGTACTCAGCATGTAGTAAACCATCTTTTTCCCTTACCCTTGACCTTGGACCCTTTATACAGTACTCTTCAAAGTGAAATGACCCCGCTACGCCAATCTTATTTTACAGAACCATCGGAGTCGAGAGCATTCGTCCTTATAGACCCGAGGGCTGTTGGGTTCTACGAACCAGATTTCGAGCCCTGAAAGGAAAAGGGAGCCCAAGGTCGCTTTCCCCTTATCCTTGTAACCCCAACCTGCATTCTGAGTCCCCACTAAGTATTACCCCAAGTCAAACTGATACCCCATTCCTTCCCCTGAGCCTTAGATCTTTCTGGGAAACCCTCGATTTCCAACGAATGGTTCACCGTTGACGGAATTTTTTGTTTTGACCAGCCTCCACTTTCGTTACGGATTCTTCAAATTTCCCTGGGTCTTTCTCAAGGAGCATGCGTCTCTTTTGTTCAACTTCTACTACGGCAACCCGTGTTCACCCCGTAATTCCCGATTCGTAGAGATTCTTTATGTCGGGCGTATCCCCCCCGTTGTTTGATCCTCTTTCTCATGAGGTCTCCCCCTCGACATTATACGTTCTGCAGTTATCTTGGTTACAGGGAATTCTTCTTTCCCCCAGTTTCCTCCCTTTTTTCAAACTTGCAGGGTTTAGGAAACACGGTTAAGACGACCTATTTCTTTTTATCCCCCTGCTCTCCCCCTATTGTCTTTCTTTCTGCTGGAACGGTAGGAAATTGATTTAACTAAGACTACACTTCAGTTTTTCTTGAGGCCTTCCACACAAATCTGTACTTGGTCAAAGGAGTTTTCCAGCACCTAATTAAAGGGGACATCGGGATTTTGACCTTTGAGGATCCCTCCTCATTTTTTTTTTCTAGCGGATGAGGAAGGCTCGTCCCAGGTTGCCCCCTTTTCAGTTTTTTCACCTCCTCCTTCCAGATGTTTTTTGTCCGCCGCCTGCACCCTGCAGGCCGGCCTTCTTACTCGCCTTGGTCCTTCCGTCCCCCTCTAAGTTGGCCACCACTATTCGGAACACTATGGTTCCTTTAGTAAACGTGTCCGAGAATTAAACCGTAAGGTCCCCCTTTTGTTCCCACCCCCAGTCCCCCTTCGATTAATAAAGTCTTCCGGAACCCCGGCTTCACCTCTAATGAGAATTTCCACCTCTTCCATGGGAGTTTCTCCCCGGAAAGGGAGATATAGCGGTAGCTAAACTCTCCCAATCACCGTCCCTTCGTTTAGGCCAGACACAGATTACCCTCTTGGATTCCCGGAGTTATGGAGCAAAAAACGATTCTCTTCGCGGTCGCGTTTAATCCATTCTTGGTTGAAGTGCTCCTAATCTGTATACCTTCGAACTGTTTGTGGTGATTATAGATAGGCTGGTAAATAAAGAGAGCTTCCCTCGGTCGTTTTTTTCGGCTTCCCTTCCCTTGGATCACTCGTTACGTTGTACGCATCCCGTGTGGGGCCCGACCGCAGTTTTCTCACAATAGTTTTTTCTTCCCCCTTTTTCCCCGTTCCTTTTTCATCTTCGGTCTTCCCCCCCAACCAAGACTGCTTGGTCAGAGTGAAAACGACCTTTCTCCAGATTCTTTTCTTATTTAGTACCTTGAAGAAAAGATGTTCCTTCACTTTCTCTTGTTCGGAACTTCCCAGGTGTCTATGTTCAGGGGAAATCGTCCCGCATTGTTTTTTCTGAAAGGACCCCAGCTTGACTTCATCTTTGCGTATCACCCGAAGACTCATTTCTTTGTATCTGTAGTGGCTAGGGAAAATGACGTACCGCCCCACCTATTATTTTCCCCCCCCCCCCGGAGACCTCCCGTTGATTCCCCAGAACATGTCAGAATCTCTCGGCCGACGCCCCCAGCAGAGGGGCGGAAAGCGAATGAAATATAACCCCGGGTCAGTTGATTCTTCCCCCCTCGTGAGATCCACCCAGCTAGAGCCCCCTTTCGATAACCGGACCAGGAGACCCCCCCAAGGTACAGCACTTCCAACCTTTTTCCTTTCGGCACAATTTTAACTACCCTGATTATCACTCTTTCAGGTATCCCCTGGCACTCCGTAGTCCACAGTTCTACCTCCATTTTCCCCAAAGTTTTCTTCCTTCCCCCATCCCCCTTTCCTCCGCACCTTGGATTTCAATTTGATTACCTAACTGATCTACCACATTCCCCTTTTTCCGTCTGGAGATGTGCGTCCCTCTGCCCCTATCTTTTTTTTTGATTTTTTCAGGGGGCCCCACAGGGTTTTCCCTATGACGATTCTCACCGAAATTAGATCGGAAACCTCTCCCTCCAAAGTTTTTTCCCCTTTTTTCCTCAGCTGAGCCCCTTCATCGTACCCCCCCGCTTCACAAAGCTTTTTCCAAGTGAGTGCCCCCCCTAAGCTGATGGTACAATGCCCCGGTTCCTGCATTTTGGTCTTCCCCTAAAGTCCTCTTCCCCCCTTCCAGATTTTTGATTATAGAGCATTTATTTTACCCGACATTTTTTCCCCCTCCACCCTGCCCCTGGCCCCGCTTGGATTCGCTAGTCCGACAGCCGACCTCCATGGACATCATAAACCCCGTTCCAACCACGGCTGCTTTCGACTCCTTTTCCGTCGGTCTTCTTTTCTCGAAAGTCTTTTGGGCCGGGAAAGTTCCCTTAGCAGAGGGTTACGGGCCGTACTATACAAGTGGAGGCCCTTTGGCCACACGAGCGTCCTCTTTCTTTGACGCCAGCCCTTGATTGGTTTTCTTGGAAGTCTTGTTGAAAAAATCCTAAGCCGTTTCAGATTCCTTATAAAGATCTTTCCCAATGTTTTCCAGACCGATACCAGGCTTCTGAATAAAGCATAGATAAGTTGTGTTTAGCCCTTCATGTCCCCAGCCAAACCCTGGTTTTTCCCTTCGGAACAGTTGTTCCTTCCCCTCTCCTTTCTGTACCCGATAGTACTCGAATACCTTCCTTAATAGGAGGGTGCCTTTATCGCCTCCCCCTTTTCCCTTGCCCTTTTCCCCTCAAAACTGGAAGGAGAGCCTCGCGAAAGAGGTGGGAGGGGTAATTTCTTTCGTTTTTTCGTTTTTTTTCGACCCCCACCCTCCTTCCATCCTTCTCCCCTTCCTAGTTGGACCACCTTTACTCTTTTAGACTTTTTTCATCTTTCGATAGCTTGGCTTCTCCCCTCTCGCTGGGCAACGACTTTGAATTTGGCCCCCCCCCTTCCGAGTCTTTGGATTTTTTTTTGCTTCAAGCGTTTTCTTCTTGCCCGAGAAAGTCCGGTGCTTTCCCACGCTGAGCGTGGACCCGTCCACCCATTTCTTAAGGAGAAGACGTAGGGATTTTTCCTTGCGCTTTTTCCGGCGTTTCGGTGTCCCGAACAATTCCGGCGGTCTTACCTCAGACCCCTATAGCTCCTTTTTCCCAGCCAGGTATTTTTTTCTGAAATTTCCGGTGTTGATGGCTTTTTTTTTAGACTGAAGAATGCTAACAGTTCCCTCTTCCCCCCTTTAGAGTCCCTTAACTCCCTGGTATGGCCTAGACCTTTTACATCCCGTTCCTCGAACCTTCGACCTTTGAAGTCGGCGATGCATGAGCCGCCTTGCCCTTGCCCGGTTTCTCCCCATGTCCTCCTTTCTTGGAGATTCCCCCTTTGTTGGTTTGTCCTACTGATTTCTGGTCCCTTTCATGTACCCGTAGTCGTTTGCTTTTGACATGAAAGCCCAGAAACACGTCATTTTTTTTTCCGAATACCCCCTTGATTGCCACGTCCTCTTTCTACTCAGGTTTATCATCATGCGCGGTAAACATCTCAGCTCTCGGACAAGATCGGGCCGAGCTCCCATCCCCCCCCTTCGTCGGAGTTTCCCTTTTACCCTTCGTTGTTTGATTATAGCTCCTCCCGCAGTTTCCTTCTTTTCCCGGCCGAGGGGTCAGGTTAACGAATCAGGGCCCGATCGGGTAAGAGAATTTTCGATCCCCGGTTTTTTTCTTTGCCGATTTTTTCTTTTGAAGACAAGTTGCTGCATATTTTTTCTTTTCACACACCTTTCCCTAGGCAGTGAGGCAAGTTCGGGGCTGCATGGCCCTCCTGTCCTACTAATCCCAAAGATCTTCCCATCCCCCTGGAGTCAGCTTCCCCCCTTATTGGATTCAACCTCCTTTCAAGGCCGGGATCTTGCAAGGGGCCCCGGGCGGTATACATCCTCGAAGACCCAATTTTCGCTTTACTCCGGTAAGTCCCCCCTAACTTTCCAGTCGCCGCGCTGAGCGCGAATATTCTAGGGTAAGTTTTAATGAGTCAGAACCCCGGTCGAATTTTCCCCCACTCCCCTTTTCGGCCCCCCCCCCCCTCATCTCCCTGAACTTCCTGTGCGACAAGTTCCCTGACATCTCCTTTCTTCCGTGTTAGGTCCCCTTCTCGCGAAACTTTCCTAGTATGCAATCCCCGGGAACTCGTAGACAGGCAAGGATGTGTCAATCTAGCTTTTTTCCCTCCCCCACACTCCCCTTTCGGCCTCGTTGATTTCCCTTCCCTGATGTCTTCCCAGCTATACGACTAACGGGATCCTCGGAGTTTTGGGGCCACCCACAGTCTCCCCTTGAGTCCCGAGCTCCCACGCGGTGCTGAGTGAGAAACGAGCCTCTTACGATCTCTTGACTTTCCTATAATTCTCGTCTCCGGTACTGTTTTTTAGGTCGTCCACCAAATTGGGTAAGAGAAGCTTCCCCCGCCCAGATAATTTCCGCTACCTACCCGGTTCCCCTCGTCGTATAGCCTTGACCTGGGTCGGAGGTTCCCTTTTTTTGCTATACCCCTCCGTGTCCCATCCTGAGTAGGATGGATTCCCCCTATGCAGTAGGGTCTTTGGAGCTCCTTAAAAAAGGGCATTTTTCATTTTCTCGTTTCCGGTTTAACACCTCAGATGATTGGCTTAACTTCTTACGGTATCTTTCATATCTCCCATCTTCCTGAGCCCTTTCACTACCATCCTGAGAAGTTTCCCCCACCCAGGCAGGACAGCCCCCCCTCATGTTAGGATTCCCCCTGGTCTTCCTGGTTCCGCTAGTGTCACCGATGTCATAAAGTACGGGTCGTGACATTCCTTTTGACGCTCCCCTTTTTATTAAAGTGAACCCCCTTCTTTTCCCCCCCTAAACTTCTTAAGATGATTTCTGACGTTCCGGTCTATTGTGTTATAGACTTGGGTTGATGCTGTCTCAGGTCTTTTGTTTCGTGAAGACCAGATCTTTTTCGCCAATTCTTTTTCCTCCTTTCACGTGTCTTTCCCTCCTTTTTACCCGAACCCCTTCTCTTATAAGAAGACTCCAGAGGGAAGGGGAGGGCGTTTGCTAATCCCTCGAAACTATCCTCCATGTTCGGTGGAACGTCTTTCCCGTCCTGGTTTTTCTTACGGCCCAAAGAAAGTCGCGGAGAGAGCTACGCAGAGTTTTTCCGTCTGGCTTCTATTCTTTCAATATTACATCTACCAAAACCATTTTGTTTTTAACTTCCCCCCCTAACATCGAGGCCGAGCTGTACCAGCATATTCCGTATTTCTCAGGCTTTCTCCTTTATGAATACCTCCCCTTCTGAGTGTGAGCCAACCTCCCTGTTGGATTTCTCGGAGAGCCGGAAGTTGGCACCGCGTTTATTTGATTTCTTAATGGCCTTCACCCTAGGATTTCCGTTTGTTTTCCCATCCGAAAGCGGCCTGCTTTGGTAATTTTCGCATTTGCAGTTCCCGGTGCCCTTTCCTGCGGGTGACTGTCTGTGGAGGACGTTCTGGCGTTATACTACTCCCCCATGAGTTTTTTTTTTAGTCCTCTGATTCCCATTCTTTCTTTTGCGTTTGTAAGGAATACGGCCCTTTTCTTCTCGTCTCTTCGCAACTTCTGTAAAATGTTTTCTGTTACAGCCCTTTTAGGTGGTGTGCAATCAGACTTCTTTGCACTTTTTCGCCCCCCCTATTAACCTGGGGCTCGTTGGAATCATCGCCCCACCTCGACTTTTATTATTTACTCCTTCGCTCCTCTGTCCACCTTCCAGAGTGACGGGACCGTTCGACCTAAGCCCTGAGATTTGTACCTCCTACTGCCTGGCTCCAACTTATAGAGAGCGCACAGTCTCCCTTTCGACTTCTTCTTTGTTTTTTCTTCCTGAACCACGCGCTAACGGCACAACGTTTTTTCCAATTCACTCTTGAGAGTCACAGATGTTTGAACACCTGAACGAGTAGTGAAAGAAGGTCTCTAGGAAATTATTCCTTCCCCCAAATGTTATAGTTGTGGACCCCCTCTTCTTTATGACAAGATTTCACGATTTCTTACCCCTTACGTGCCTTTTCTCCGACCCTTAGTAAATTTTCCTGTTGAAAACCTTTCCTGAAGTGCTTGTAGAATTTTTTTCAGCTTTTTTAGTTAGTCCCCCCTCCACTCCTGGAATCTTTCTTTCCCCGAAACGTACTTGAAAGATTCGCACTTTCTGTTGTCCTGGTTCCTTTCGGGCCCAAGCTCATTTTTCCCCCCCCTAGATCTGCTTGTGCGTAAAGGTAATGTGACGATTTGTGAAGGAAGGGTACGGACGGGGGCTAATTCCTGTTTTGTAAAAGTCCCTGTGTGGCCACTCTGCTCTTTTTTGTATTCACACTGTGACCAATCTGTACAGAGTGTCCCCCTCTGCAGACGGATTCCTGAGTGTGTTAGAGTGCGGGACCGGGTTTTTTTAAGTCCCTGAAGGCCTCTTTTTTACGTTTTTTTGTGTGTAGTGGACACCCCAAACATTCGTAAGTTTAATTTCCTTCTCCTAATCCCTACGGGAGCAAAGGGAGGGACTTACTTAAGCCCCTATACCCTTTTTTGTTGCTTTTATGGGCTCTACAACGATATCTGAGAAATAAACTACCCCCTCAGTCCTTATTACTTTAACCGCCGGTCCCCGCAACCGGGGTTCAGACTCCACACCTCCGCCGTTTTGACATCACTCTCCAATCCTGACCTCCTCGTATCTCAGTTGTGTTTGTAAATCGTTACGGAAACACTCTGGGGAACCTGCTTACTCCCTAGCCTTTTAACAAACTCGGTCCAGGACAAACTTACACCCCCTCCCGTAGACCCCAGGAATGAAAAAACTTTCCCTGAGCATTAGCCGTTTCACCCCTCTCTTGAGTTCTTACAATTGAGTTTCTCATGTTTGGAGACTGCCAATACCATCAATATTTCTCCATCCGGTAATAGGTCTTTTGGTGAAAGAACCCCTTTTCGAGTTTATTTTATGTCCATTTTCACCCTTGCTCTCTTCCTGACATGAGCTGAAGAACTAGAAGTTCACCTTCGCCCGTCTCCAGCCCCCCCTAATCCCCCAGACTTCTACTGGGCCTTTCTTCCTCGACGGGAAGGGTTATCGAGCGCTCGTCTCTATATTTTTTTCTGTTTCTTTAATCTTGGAAGCCCTTTGACTCCGAGTTTTGGGGGGCCCTCGACCGACTCTGTGGTTCCTTCCCTTTTTTTTTCTTGTTTAGTTTCTGAGATCCCTCTAGTCTTCACCAACCCCCCCCAGTCCCTCCCCTTGGACGATTTTCTCTCCACAACTTCGTCCCGCTACAGTTGTTATTTCCCTTGCGTAGTAGAGGGGTAAACGCCCCCACATCACGACCGCTTCGAGTATTCTTTTTACCTTTTTAAAGGGACATAGAGCCAAGCTTTGTACCCCCCCATAATTCCGGCTTAGGCGTGCTCAGATTCTTCCCCTACCCCCCTCACGTTCTTTTTCTTGCCCCTTAAATGCCGTAACCCGCCATACCGTTGATGAATCCCCCCCAATAGACATCCCTCCTTTTGCCGACCCCTTTTTCCGCTTTCTTTTTCGGCCATCCGTTCGGGCCCCTCTCCTTCCCCCAACAGACCGGCCCTAAGTTGAGTGAAATCGTAACGACTTTCCACGATTCTCTGTCCTATAGGCCTTCAACTTTCTTTCTAAACCGCTCCCTCTCTCCAAGGCCCCAAATTACATGCTCGACGATTTAGAGGCTATCTGGTTTTTTCCCACAACACACCTTTCCATTCCCGAGCCTTCCCTCCACTTTTAGAGCCCCCAGGTACAGGGGATTAATTCTTCATGACCCCTCCAACCTTTCAACTTTCATTTCCCATTCTATTCTCCCCTTTGGTTTAGGTACAGATAGGAATAGATTTGCGCTTCCCCCGGGTTTCGACGCTTTTTTGAAACCTTTTTTTTCCTATTAGAACCATCAATCGGAAACCTTGTAGGCGATCCCCTTTGCGTTAGCCCCAATGTTTTTCTGTAGGCCAGCCTCCCCTCTCTTTTGTTTCGTCCTTTTGTCTAGGGAACCTTCTGAGTTTGGGCGATAAAATTCCGACCCCCCCCACCTCCCTTTCCCCCCCTCGGATGCTTCTCTCCTTGGGTTTTTTTCTTTCTGTCCTCTTCCGAACTTTCCGTCTTTCACAATACTTGACGACTGTTGAAACCTCAGAGGATCTGACCTGCTTCTCCCATCTCCCCCGCTTTTTATTTAAAAACCCCTTTTTCAGGGTTTCCCCTCCCCCCTAATAAGACCGCCCTTGTTCACGTAGAGGGAGGTCAGAAGATATTGATCCTTTCTTTATGATGCATCCTTCCCCCCTTTTTCCCTTTTTTCGAAAAGTCTCTCATTTGACGATGCTTGTCTGATCAAGGTTTCCCTGTATTTGTTTATTGGCCCCTTTTGGTTGAAACCCATTGGACGTTTTCTCCCCCTTCTCTCCCCGATCTTCCCGGCATTCCCTGTCCCTTTCCTTTGAAGACCACCTCCTCTGTTCAGAGGGGTGAAAGAACCGGTCCTCCCCAAGATCTCCCAGTCCCTTCAGGTGTTTTTAATTGTTCTGGGGGTTTTTTTTATCGCCCTACTCAGAAAAGTCGTAAGCTCACTAGGCGATGGCATATGTACGCATACCATCTAGAATTTGGTCACCTCTTCAGGGCTATCCTCTTTTCTAAATTTTTTTAGGGATCCTTAAATTTTCGCATCATTTTCGCGAAGTTAACCGTCTTTAGTAATCTTTTCGGACTTCGGCATCATCCCCCCGTACTCGTAGAGGGATGAAGAGGGTCCGGGACTCGTCAATCCTCTCCCAGATTTTCTTGATTCGGACCCTCCTGAAGGAAGTGGCCCCCCTCTCGAGTCGTTAGTTCCGCGTCTTTCCCCTCTGAACCCTCCCTTTCCTCCGCGGCTTTCTTCAATACCGTGACAGGCACCATTTGTCCCTCCTTCTTCTTGATGTTTCTTCCGGTCTGTCTTTTACGAAACCCCCTTTTCCTCCTTATTTTCCGTCCTAGTTTCTCGCACAGGAGATTTCCTGATACCCCATTTTCCCTTTTGATTCGACTTTTTTTCGGACTTTTTCCGTTAGCTACCTACGAGGGAACCAAAACTAAGAGACGAGAATTTTCTCTAGAAGGCAAAATAACTTCCTTTATTATGGCCTTTCTTCTTGACCTAGAACCATATTCCCTACACCTTGCATAGGAGGTGATGGGACGCTCCAATCCCTTTACCGTCTTCCCCTCTTTACGGCTTTTTCCAAATTTTGTTGGCACTTGAGATTTCGTCAATAGCAGCTCCTTCTTCTCTGAAAATCCCCTCCCCCCTCCAGTGGGATCCTTTTTTTGTGAGCGCCTACCCTGGTCCTTTTCCTCTCCCTTCGGTTTAAGTCAAAGCGCTCCTCTCTCCCGTATTCTGATTTACCATTCCGATCTCCCTGCTTCTTCCCTGTAACCCCCTTCCCTCAGCTACCTTTCTCCCCGCGGTATATCTTTCCTCCTAAACCGTTGTTGTTTTCTCGAGATCCTCGTTCTTCTTTTGTGGGATTTTTTTCCCTCAGCTCTGTTTTCGAGATTCTTTCTGTAACGCTTTTCTCCACAGCCCTTCTTCGAAGTGAGAGAGGTGGAAACGGATTCTTTAGATTACTGACCCTTCCCCCCCGGACATTCTCCGTGTGTTAGGTTTCTTCCTCCAAACCTCCTACCCATGACAATTCCCCCCAAGATGGCCACACAATAAAAATTGAGTCCCCTCTTCTCTAGGAAAAGGCCCCCTTCCCTTCGGCTCATCACCCCGTCCGAAAGTTACGGAAGATGGAGATCCTTATATCGCCTTCCCCGGTAGTTTCGTCTCTCAGCTGGAGTTTGATAAATATTGGAGAGGACTTTCATTTTTTGGTCTGATCTCTACCCCATCCTTTAATTTTAACCCTCCCCCCTTTACGAAAAACTTCAAGGTCCCCCTCCTTCTGTTTCTTTGCCCCGTCCCCCCCCTCTAGACCCTTCTTGTTCCAACCGCCATCTTCTCCCCCTGACGGTGCCGCGTATGCATCACAAGAGGAACTAGTCTTCTTGATTGGTGGCCCTCTTGCGCGATTTTTTTGCCGTCCTTCTCTGATTTCTCGTGACAGAATATGACGCCGGAGCCTCTTTTCCCCCTTCTTACTCTCCTCTTTTTCTTTCCTCAAAGCGTTTTCTGAGCTCCCCCCGCTCGCACCCCCTCAGATAGAGGCTAGTCTTTCTCCCCGTCGGTGGCTTTTTCTTTTCGACCAAAAGGTACCCGCACATCCGGTCCCTTAGCCAGCATGTATTTCCCAGATTCCCAGAACCGCTCTCCGGATTGACGCCCCCGGACTTGGTGGAGGGTCCCGCATTATACCGCCCTTCCTTTTTTCCTTTCGAATCCCGTAGGTTTCTTTCTTTCCTTTGATCTTCACCCCTCACAACTGCCTCTGTGCAAACTTTTCGAGATTCCCCCGTTCCCTTTCTTCTCACTTTTCTTAGCCCGTCAGGTATTTCTTCATGACCTTCCTGAGTCGATCTTTTTCGATCTTTGAGATAGCCCTTCGTATACCCTTTCTTTGTCATTCTTTCCCAAGCCCCATGTTTTTCTCTTTCCCGTACCCCCCTTTTTTTCCCCGTTCGATGTAATCCGTCACGTTCGCAGGGAGGTCCCCACTCCGAAAGGAAGTACCTCTTTTCTCGACGTCAGTCCCTCCTAAAATACTTCCCCTTTGTCAAGGGACCCCTTTCTTGAGGCCTTCTCAGTTCGTTTTTCCCCACAGAGGGTTGATGAGGTCACACGGTGGCGGGCCTTCCCACTCCTGCTGAGTTTTCAATGACTGTCCCTTTTTTTTTCCTCCCATACTCAGTTTTACGAATCTAATCTAGAAGAACCGATTTGCTTCAAGGGGGGGTCTGTGTTTCCTTTCCTCTCGCCCACATGGATTTTTCGCAAATCCTTTTCAACAATGTAGGTTGTTTGCCGATCTCACAACTGGGGTCAGATGCGAGATACGAAGACGGGTGGCCTCTCAATCTGCTTTTCCTCGTACATGAAGGACCCCCCCCCCCCATCCTTGGTTTACAATTAAGCCCTCGATCCTGCCGACTTCGTACACGCCCTCTTTCTCCTGACCGGTGTTTCGCATCATTTAGGGATAATGAGATTCCATTTCTTCCCCGCTGGTCCTCCTTTCGAGACCCCTTTTAAAATGGCTTGCTCGATCGGCGACTGGGGGTCCTCTGAGTGATTGTTTTTTTTCTCTTCCGGCCCCCTATCCTTTTGGCCTCCCGGTAAATTAGGTGACTCTTCTGGGTTTTTTTTTCAGACGGAGCACCTTCTTGGTCTCCTCCCGTACGAAATCCCTCTCCAGCTGGTGTTTCAGTCTATCCTCCCAATTTTGTGTCTCCGGTACTTCCCTTCTGTCCTCCCACGGCTTGGGATGTCACATCCCTTGCCCGCGGTTTTTTGCCTTTTTTTGTGTTTTTAAACGATGTGCTGACAGCTAGGTACTTTTGGTCTCTCAAAGGTTTCACAGGAACTTTCTACGGACCACGACATACAAGCGACTTGTTTTTTTTTCTGTTTGTTTGTTGTGGTTCTGGGCGGGGAAGCTGACCTGCATTTTTTCGTCGTGTTTTTCAAAACCGCCCTTCGTGGCCGACTGTCCCGTTTCCTTTTTTTGACCTTTTACCCTTTCATCCCTTGAAAGTCCCTTTTTCCTTTTGCCTTTTTCAAGTCTCGGGCCCGGCCAAATAATCCGAGCTCCCCCCTCCTCCGTTGTACCTCCCAAGGCGTTTTTTTTAGACTTTTGATTCGCCCTACTTCAAGGCCAGGGCGACATGCTTGACCTCCTATTTCTTTTTCTCACCACCCTCCCCATCTTCTTACCCCCCCTTCCCCACTAACCCCCCCTCCTCCTCTAGATGGCCTAGAAGATCGGGATTGTGTTCCACGACCCCCCCACAGTTTGTTTTTCTGCCTCTTCCCTTTCTGTGCACGGGACTGCAACTGACAAAAACACCCAACGCCGATTCCTTTCTTCTTCATTTTTTCTAATTTTTCTTTTTGCTCCCCTTTCTTGTCACCCGTCAAAAGTCCGACCGATTTAGCCGAGATTTATTTCCTTCACCCCTCCTTCCTTTTGTAATTCCACAAGACCTTATGAGATAGCAGTGGCCCGGCTCATGTATCCAGTTGTCTTGGTTAGGCCTTTCTGTACCCTTTCTCTTTTGCCTGGGTGTTCCCCTTGACACGTCGGTGTTTAAACGATTTTTGTATGGACACCCTTTCTTTCCCTTTACAGCCCCCCTGTACTATAGTTGTAGCGATTGCTGGACCCAGAGTTTGAATTTCACTTTGACGAGTCGTTGACAACCTGTGGGGGTGGCCGGTGGGATGAGTTTTCACGCTCCCAAGATTTTTAATCCCTTTCCTAAAACTTCCTGAGGGATTTACCTGGAGGGATCGATTTTCTCTTAGCCTTAGATCCCCCTTTGTGTCCCTTCTTCCAGTTCCCCCCTCATCCCCTCCCCCGGAATAAATAGCCGGAAGTAGGTACCTTTTTTTTTTCTTTGGTATCTCCCCCATTTTTCTCACCTTGAAAAGACCTTCTGTGTGGTTCATTTATCCCAACCAATCTTTCGTATTTCCTACATGTGCTTCCCTCAAATTCCAGCAATAGACCCTTCCCCTAGTATCTTTACGTCCTCAATTTTGGTACCCTATTGGGAACAGATTAACACAAAGTTGGTTTCCCGTAACCTTAGAGCTTTTGCCACAAAAACGGGTCTAAAAGTTGAAAAAACCGTGTCCCTCGAGTAATTAAATTCCCTTTCCCCCACACCAATCGTCCTTTTTAAAAACCCACCCCCCGGATCCGGAAAAGAGAAGTTTCGCACATCTATGACTTCTTGTGCTCCCTGAAAGGCGATCTCTTTTGTCCGCCCCCCCATTTTTTTTTCCGATTCGGAGAACCCCCCTTTGCCCCCCGGAAAGTTTTTTCTTCCACGCACCTGGTCCCTTTCCCGGTCTTTCCGACCCAGAAAATTCTTTCAGCATTTCCCCTTCCAGAACTCTGACGACCTAGCCTCAAGGTGATGCCTTCCCTTTTCCGCCCCCCCGTGTATCCTTGATCCCCATTCCCCTTGAAACGTTTGCAACCCGTGATTAGAGGCTCCTAGTAAGTCCTAGGCCGGATGGTCCTTCTTTTCTGCTTCTTCTTCAGGCCGATTTTTCATACGGCGTCGTTGACGAAGATTGAAGTTCTAATCTAACTCCTGTACCCCTTGACTCCCCAGTATTGTTAGAGATATCACTTCCTTTTTTTTTCCCCAACAATCTTCCGTCATTCTCCAACCCTTGAAGTGAGATCTTCTCGACTCCTTTAGAAACTGCCTTCTTGGGTCATGACCTCCCGTCTGCATTTTTCCCTCTTTTAGAGTGTTAAAAGGGGATCTGGTTTTTTTTCCCCAAGGCATTTCCTTTTTGTATCCCTATAGACCTTAAGAATGAGTAGAGGCTGCTTGACCCCGATCGAGAAGGGTGTGATCTTTTTTGAACTGGGAAAGAAGTTAAAGCTTAAGTCTATGGTAAGCTCTTTCTTTCCCTCACATCCTACCCCACCTCTTTCTAACACGGATACACTCCTTCCCATTTTCAGCCCAAGAGAGGTTAGGAATCTCTCCACACCCAGCATCACAGGTTTCCCTTTTCTTTGCGTACTGAGATTCCAAGAGACGGGTTCTTATCTTTTTAGCGTCCCAAACCGTCTTCCGCAAAGGCCTTTCCAACTGTAGCTGGTAATTTCAAAGGAAATTAAAATCCTCCCCTATTTTCTCCCCTTAAGTCCCCCCGACTATATCCACCAGTAGCAGCAAGCTTTTCCCCTTTTCTTTCTCCCATAACCCCCCACTGCGTTCGGCTCACCTCGGTCAATTTTCATCTACTGATCCTCCTTTATGCGACCCCTCGATCTTTCCCCCGCTCGTCTTTTTTTGGTCCCCAGCCTGCCTCGAGGTTTGATATTGGAAGTTCTTCAACCACATCGTGTTTTTTTCTGGAGTTTCTTTGACGCTCTGAAACTCTGGACCTGGCGGATCCGGCTGCCTCCTGTCTTATCTTCCCCCAAATCCCTTTTTCGTTTCCCACCTCACGAGATTTGGAGGTCCATGTCGAGGTGTCCTTTTCTTGTCTTTTTTTGACACGACGTAGGCTTTTTTTCTAGACGTCGGTCTGGTCGTTAAACTTGCTTTTAAAAACGTGTTTAGTTCCTTCCGTCCCCCCCCCGATCTTTCCTAGAGGAAGGAAACGGACTTGGACCATAACCAGATGTAACACACACACCCCTACAGTTTTTTCGGACGCTTTTCCAGTCCCTTTTCTTCTTTGGATTATGGGCAGACGCATTCTTGGGTGCAAGTTACTAGAAGCGTGATTTTCTCTTTCCTCCTGAGATTTTCCGCGGACCTCTTCTCCATGTGGCCCCCCTTTTTCGGAATCCTGGCTCCTAAACATGTATATGGTTATTGGAACTTTGAATTCCCAAATTTTTTTTTCCTAGTTGATCCCAGGTCTTTTCGATCTCCAAGATACGCTAGTCCCTTTGATGGCCGCCTGATTTCCCCTTCCCTTTGAGACACTCTCTCAGAGGGGGGCTGAGACAAAAGGTACGACCTAAATTATTATGAAATTTTTTCCACTTAATTTTTTTACTTTCAAGCCTCTTTTTCTAGACTCTTATCACTACTGATGGAGCATGTAGAATTCACGTAGATTCTCCACCTTTCCATCATCCCCTTTTCCTTTGTCGACCGGAGAACGCGGTGGTATAGGGTCCCCCCCCCCCTACTTGCTGTAGGAGCTCTTCAGTCTCCTTTTCCTGAACCCGAAGTCCACTCATTCCTTTCCCTTCCATCGTAGATCTCGATTCGAAGATTTTTAGATTTTCCTCTTATTGTGATCTCCGTTCCTGAGGTAGGGCCTCCGGATTTACTTTCCCCCTTGTTTTTCTTCAGCTGTCTTGGAATCATAAGGTCGGCCAGTACGCTTCTCCCCCCTGAAGTGTTTTTTCCGTTTTACAAACTTCCTATTGATTCTCCTATTTCGTGACCGGTGATTGCTCCTTTTCTGATGTTTGGTATTTTCAAGAAACATGCTCTTGGTCCTAGTTCCGTCTTCCCTTTGGAAGGTTTCTTTTCTCCAGGTTTCCTTTTTCATGCACCGCCGGTGTTTTTTTTCCCGGCGTTTTTCTCCTCCTCTCCCTGAACTTCTGAGACTCTTTTTCCCCCCTCTAAGCTCCCCCGGAAACGTCCAACCGTTCGGATGTCCCTACGTTTTTACTTTTTCTTTGGAAGTACTTTGAATGTTTTCCTCCCCCTTTTCCTGGAAGTCCTTGGGCCTTGCACATGAGTTCCTCCCCTTGGAGTTTTTGAGCTCCGCTTCATTTTCACTTTTCATCTATTCCCTTCTGAAATCCCAGCCCCGCCAAATTTTTTCACTAATGGTCGATGTTTTTTTTTTATCCAGCCACGCTCCCTTTCTGCCATCCTCATTTTACTCTTTATTTTTCCTATGGCGCCTTTCCTTCTAACCCTTCTTCGACCCGATCGTTCCGGATTGATTCATCCTCACACGCCCCCACTCTCCCTTCCTCCCCCTCTCACTTT
>Ga0179593_1437006_pt1 | contig 17620 bp, 14 predicted proteins | sample CZODoug2_1_08_16_FD_185931 | JGI IMG/M metagenome (GOLD analysis project Ga0179593, IMG submission 185931) | Vadose zone soil fungal communities from Angelo Coast Range Reserve, California, USA - CZODoug2_1_08_16fungal (PacBio error correction) | ecosystem: Environmental > Terrestrial > Soil >... | reverse complement strand
TACGTGTGGAAATTTCCAAGACTTCCTTGAAGGGGGGTTAGCTAGATTCGCCCCTCGCACAAGGTACTTGGTTTCCGGTTGGACTTTTTGAGACTCCCTTATTCCTTCCTCTTTTCTCTTGTTGTGTTTTTTCCGTGGTTTAGCAACAACAGGTATTTCCTCGTCCCTCGCAATAGTCCTCCGTTCCCCTCTTTTCGGGACTCCTTCAATGATCGATGGCCAGCCCTGCGGTCCCTTTTTTACCCGCTTATGCCCCAAAGGGTGATCTGTCTTAATCATACTCAATTTTCTCCCCCGTACTTTTTTTTTTGAGGGATAATGGGCTTTCCTTCCCACGTTTCCGATCGGAACTGTAGGTTCACCAAAAGTGAGTTTCGTTTTTCCGGCTATCTCGGTTCTGTTCTGTCTCTTTTTTAGAGGACCCAGCCGAATGTCCCCTCCTATAAGACGGTGCCCCCCTCGCAGTGTGAGGATCGGGTCCTTTTCTCATGACGCTACGCTCCTTTTTGTCAGAAGCTCCAGCCCCCTATTTGACAAGACACGTTTTCATCCCGATCTCTTTAGCCAATCTTCCGGATATTTATTCGGTCCGTGTGGGCACTCTAGTTTTTCCTGCATTATGTCCCCCGGTTTTTTGCCTCTCAGATTGCCTCACTTGGTAACAGATTTCGCGAGGTTTTATATTTTCTTGTTTTGTCCATCCTTGTGGGTGTGTTTCCCAGATTTTGCTTTTACCTGATGGGGTCCTCGGCTTCTTGTAGATGGGCCTCGATTGCCCATGAGCGGTTAGTCTCTTTTCCTCCCCTTTGCTTGGACTATTTTACTCTTTTCGCTCTGATGGATTTTCGCGCTTTGAAGACCTAATTCCCCTTTTTTTCGATTCGATCTCTTTCTCCTTTTGTTGACAGCGTTTTTACCAACTGGCGCTCCCCCTCTTCCCGTGTTGTCTCTCTTTTGTTTCTTCAGCCTCAACGCGTACCGCATCTTTCGGACGTTGAGTTCTTTTCGCCGTCGTGCAAGCGTTGGGCGCAGTTGAGGTTTTGGTTTCCCTGTTCTTCTCCCCTTGCCCTGCGAGCTTTTTACGACACTAGCCTTTCTTTCTCTCAATAATTGGTCTGAGATTCACGGCACGTTCAATCCTTTTCCTCGTTTTTCTCCCTTCTCTACTCTGTTGGTTATTTCCTCATCTACTGTGTATTTGTGATTCTCGCCTTTCGCCCGCCTATATCGTTTCCAGCGGGTTCTGCGCTTTTCCTTACGGTTTTCCTCCTTTTTTCTTCTTGGTTTCCAGAGTTTGGATTATTCGAGGAGGAGACTGAGAACTTGCCGTCGATGGCGCCTCCTTTCTGGTCCGGTAGTCATTCGGTTGGACGCCCGATCTTCCAAGTTCTTTGTCGTCGCATATTCCTCGTAGCCGCTCCTACAGAAAGGGCCAAGATTTCACGAGGTCGAAACTGCACAGCCCGGTGCTTTTTCGAAACCTCCGACCTCTGTTATTATTTCTCTCTTTTCTTCTCTTTGTTGTTTTTTTCGACATTGGGATATGCCCCCCTTGCAGGAGCCGGGATTGTGTCCTGACCTTTCCCGAGGTAAATCTTGAAATCCCCTGCTGAGGCTGCCTCACCTCTTCTCCCCGAACATGGTTAAGGTCTTGCCCCCTTTCCAGTTTGTCGGATCCCCTGACGGTTTTTTTAATGAAGCCATCACGTTCCGGTCAACTCCCCCCTTCGCAGCCCCGCTTCAGTGACCCCCTTCAAACCCGCAGATTGCGTGTGAAATGCTCGTCGAACGGCTCGCGAAGAGGAGTTCCCGACGATAGCATTTCTTCGCCCCCCGATTAATACACGAGCTTCCGCAGTTCAACCAGATGCCGATTCGAGATTACCCTTACTCCTTTTTTGCCTTGATCTTGATTTTCTCAGAAAGTGCCCCCCTAATTTGCTGAAAGCTCCAGTCCTGTCTGCTTTCGTAAATGCCCCCGACCCACCTCCACCCCTTAGCAGCAGGCATCTCTTGTCAGACAACGTAATCGCAATTCTTCTTCTTGTCCTCTCGAGACTTTGCGTAGTCTGCTACAAACCCCCTCAAGCCTCTCCCTCTAGCCATTCTTCTTCCCCAAATTGTACCCCTCATTGTGGTGTTCTTTCGCGGATAGTTTTTCCGCTTCGCTGACTAAGTGAAATACCATCATCTCTCTTCCCGTAATACCTCGGTAAGACGCCGCACCCCTTTCCTTGGTTCGCTTTCAATTTGCGCTTTGCACGCAGACGTCCCCTCCCATGCTGTTCTTTAAAACGCCTTGAAACAACAGGGACTTCCCGTCCCCCTTTAACCAGAATCCATCTCATCACGTGGATAGCTCCGGTGATTGAGAATTTTGTCTGAGACTTGCGGAGACGAACGTTCACATTCCTCTCCTCCTAGCTGCCTATCCCTTTCCTATGAACAGTTTGATGCACCGCTCGGAGGAAAGTTTCGTCATCTAGAGGTTTTTTTTTCCGGGTCACGTTTTGAGCTGTGTTCCGTTGACTGTACGATTTGTCTGCCTTTCATCTATGGAGTACCCCCGTTAGGGATCTTAGGGAGCGCTCGCCCCGCTCCCTCCCGGCCTGTTCCAGGACCTTTTTTCCTATCGCGGGTACGCTTCTTTTGTCTCTACTTTGCTTCCAATTTCCGCATGTATGCCTCCCCCCCCATTCTTTTCGTTTCCATCGACCCACCGACCGACCCGTACAGCAGCCCCACGCAGCCCGGCCACTCCCGCGTTCCTCCCCACCAGATTTTCCGCAGCCGCGTTTTTTCCCTCCTTCCTGAACCCATCATTCACCGACCCCCATTTCGGCGTTTAGTCCGTTGCTTTCTTTTCCGCTGCGCGGCCTGCCATGTGATTCCCCTGCAACAACTCTCCCTTCAACCAATGCTGACCCAAGTACTCTAACGCATTGATTCTCATGCACCGATTGTCCGTACCTGACCCCCATTCATTTCAGCGTGTAGCTTCTTTGTAGATCATCCCCCTAATTCAGGCCCTTCCCCCTCAAATCTCTCCTCGTTTACTTTGTTGTTATCAGATCTAATTTTGGACCCCCCCCATGTACTTCCCTTGGATTTTTTAGCCTTCAGATCCTTTAAGATTCCCTTGCATTGGGTGGTTCCCTGCCCAACTTGATGGCACCCCTTCCCCTTATGTCGTTTATTTTCCGATCTTAGGTTCTTAAATTTTGTGGTCGCACAACTTTTATGGTCCCTCTTCCCTTCCAGCCACTTCCCCCCCCTGATTGGAAACGATCATGATAAATGCTCTAGTTCTATGGCGGTCACCTTTACTGACCGATTGGCTTCGGTACAACCTGTCCCTTCTTTCCCTCTTACATGTCTGATTTTGGACTCTTTTTTCTGGCACCTCCCCCAATCGCATTGGCAAAATCGCTAAGCTTCCCAAAACGCATGTTTTTAATACGTAGATCCTTTTTAATTCCGGTTGTCTTGCGATTTCGGCCGATCGCAGTGCCCCTCCCTCTCGACCCTGGTTCTCCAGATAAAAATAGCAGCCCTTAGGGATTGAATTCCGTTACCTCTCTCCGTTGGACGACGCACTCTTCTATCTGAAGACTTTTTCCGATTGATTTGTCCTTTTAGTACCCGACTACTCTTTAGGCACCTCTTTCCCTTTCTATGCGAAACCAGTAGTAGGAGATCAGTTTCCTCCGATAATCGCTTTCTATCTTCTCCCTTTCATTGCTATGTAGCGGAAGTGGTCCTTTCTCTCCTTTGCATTGGGGTTATAGTTAGCCTGTCGTGAGAGCGGCCCCTTCCTTCTTTTCTATGTCTTGCAACACCGCTCCTGTTTCGGTAACTCCCCTCTCCTATTTTTTTCGTATCAGGACCTTTTAATACTTCGTTTTTCTCCCTTTTATCCGGCTCCATCTCCTCTCACTTCCTTGTCTTCTTTTGCCTTCGACCTTCGTCCGCTTGACCTTACTCTTTCGCCCCTTTACCCCCCCCCTCCCTCCCCCACATCACCTTTATCGCCTTCCTCCTCTGTCCTCCCCCCGTTACGCCACTCTTCTCCTCTTCTTCCTCCTTTACCTCTGTTTTCTGTCTCCTCTTTTTTCGGACATGGACATGACTGTTCTTCGCTTCTCTCCAGTGGGATGGACTTTATTCTCTCTCGCGTACGACTACCTTTCCGTCCGATCATTTTTCGTTTTCCGGCCACTGTTCCCAAGACGTGCATTCCCGCTTTTGGCGCCTCTTGTTTTTAGAAGCATAGACCTTGTCGCACAGCTGCCCTCCCTCATCTTTAGCTTTCCTTTGGATATTCCTCTGAAAGCTGTTCTCTGGTTTCGTTTGCAGGGGTCGCCGTTCAGTGCATAGTTTGAGCGTTCTCCACTGTTGGTGTTCTGGCATCGTGAGACCTTCAAAAAGCTCGGCTGGCTCTTTTCTCTCGAGAGGCCGGGTTGGGTTTTCTTATGCTTCTCGCTGAATACGGCGTTTCGCGCCTTTCTATCGTAGCGGTCTTTCCGGTCCCTTTGTCTGCTTTTTTGACATTCGTCCGTCCTTTTTCTCCCCGAGGTCGACGGCGTCCTGCCGTAGGTTCGCGATGCGATCTTTTGTCGGTTCTGTCCCACAGACTCGCGGTTAAATTTGAGTCGCCCCTCTCCTTTTTTTTCTTACTCCCCAGCTCGCTCTTAACCTAACGTTACAAGCCTGAACTCTTAAGCCTTTGGCTTTCCCCCAGCATACGAATGTCTTCTCCTCCTCCTTTTTTGTTAGATAAAAATTTGACTGAGGCGGGCGGTGGTCTCCCACCCTCGCGGGGAAGGCTAGACAGCTTCCCTAGGGCAGTTTTTCCCTAGCGCATTAACCCTGGCCGCAAAGTCTTTCTTCTTCGCTATCGCGGCCATTTGAATTGACGGCGAATCCCGGTGTTGAGCCGCCATTTTTTCATACTTCCACCTTCGAAGCCTTTGCCCTGCGCCACTCGTCTCAACCACAGCAGATTAGTCACACTTCCCTTCCTCTTCCAGTAAGTCCATTCCTTATATTCTTGCCCCGCGATTTTATCCGCTTCGGCGCATAAAGAACAAACCGCATTTTCACTTCGACTTGTTTTGGTGGCTTTGTGACGCTACCTGAGCGCAAGCATTTCTCCCTTTTCCTTAAAAGACCCACTCTCCCTTTCTTCTGCCGAGAACAACCCGCCCCACCTCCTCCTGATTTGAATAGTTGTCCCCCGCCCCCACTAGTTTTTTTTAGGGGGGCTATTTTTATGGAGTGCCCCCACGTAGCTCCCCCCCTATCCCCTTGTTCTTCCCTGACGCTGCTTGGGCCCCGCTCAAACCGAAGCTCTCGCGGGTATTTCGCGGATTGTCGTTTGGATATACGCCGAAAACCATCATTCTCGCTCTATACCAATTCCCCCTCCAGGTGATTTTTTTCAAAGTGAGCGCACGTACTTCCGTTTTGTTTTTTCTTTCCCGAGAGGAACGTTTTTCGCGCCTCGCGTGAATAACACCAGCAAGAAACCGTCCATCTCTTCCACAGGTCCACCCTGGCATGATTTTCCCCCCCCTCCATTTGATCTCTTGGATCGCTTGTGACTCCATTGCGGAAGCATGAGACGCTTTTTCCATTGAGTTCCCGATAGTGTCCATCATCGTGATATAGTCGGTAAGATAGCTAGCCTGCCCTCTCCCCCTTCTCGTCCCCTTTTAGTTAGTTCCTCTTCTTCCCTTTTCGAAAGCGTTTTGAAATTCCCGATCGGCGATGTCTCCCCCCCTTTTCGAGATTACGACTGCTGGGGGGACGCTCACCGAGCCAGACGCAGCCCGGAACTTTAATTTCGTCTTCAACGTCGCTGTGGGTCCGCTTCTCGTTGCGTTGCAGTCCATTGTGAATTATGCAGACGACCCTGTATGCCCTACGCCTCAATTTTTTTTGGACTTTTTCCTCTCCGCTTATGAACAGTGTACTCGCACCCTCTTTTCGTCAATTTTGCTAGCGCCTTCTTGAATCATCTTTTTCTCCGAATGTTTTGCCATATGTTTGTATAGACAGACTTGAGTACGCCCCCCCCCCCCCCAAACTTCTCCCCGCACAATGTTTTTTTTCACCCAGGCCAGAATTACGTCTAGTGTCATGCTTGTACTGCCCCTTCCCCAGGCAAGATTTTTCCCTGCTTTTGTTGAGCTCACAAAAAGTAATTGGAAAAGTTCTCCTTTTATCTCTCTCTTTCCAGAATCAAGCAGTTGTTGTTTGTTGAGCGTCTGCGTAGTTTCCAATCTTTAAGTTCCATCAGGAAGGGGGGTCCCCTAGAAATCCCCCCTCTCTGGAGCCCTCTGACCAGCCTGGCCTTTTTTTGTTACCTTCCAAAACGGTTTCCCTTGCTTGTTTCTTTTTCTGCCTCTCCTTTTTTTTTTCTTCCCTTTGTGCTTCTGACCCATGTCCTCTAGACGCGCGCAATTTAGAGAAAACCGCCTTCGATGGCCACACGTCTCGTTTTCATTTTCTCGTTTCTTGCGGCGAAAATTTTTGACGGAATTGAGTGGTGGCAGGAACCCTTCCTCATATTTGGCTTCAACATTTTTTTCTCTGTAATCATTCAGCGTTCTTTTGCTTAATACACAGTTTTTTTCAAACGATTGAACTCTCCCCACCCAATCCTTCGGCCGCATTTTTTTGCAAATGATCGTATAGACGTTCTATTATTGCCCTCCATCTCGGACCGAGAAAGAAGGTTCCTCATTGCCATGAGCGTTTCACGAAGGTTTCCAGTCTATCTCGCCGTGTCGACCCCTCCGCGATGCTTTTCCTTGAGTTTATCAGCTCTGGATAGAGAGTCGCCTTCTTTTCAGATTTATAGGACCGATGTTCTCCTTTCCTATTTGAACCTCGTCGTCCCCTTCCCCCGCTCAAGAACGGCCAACCGCTTCTCTCCATTCAGAGATGACCACATTCTCTTCTCCCTCGGGTGGGACCTTGCTCCCTTCTGGGCAGGGTTCCCTATCTGGAGTGCGGCTCTTGCTCTTTTTCCCGATGCCCTGAGCGGTTCGGGCTGCTGCGGCTTTGTAGTTGAGTCATATTTTTTGACTTTTCTTTCCTCTTGATTGGATTTTTCTTTTGATTCACTACAGCTCGCCACTCACGACTAGTTTTTTTTTTTTTTTTTGCTCCTTCATTGACATCGTGCCACAGCGGGTTAACATTGCCTTCGTCGTCGTCTTTTCGCGTTCCCGGTTTTTTTTTTCTCATTCTTTCTCGCTTGTCTTACAGGATGCGCGGAAGGGAAGGTTTAGATGTCCCGGTCTTTTCTCCTTAGTTTGCTGTATTTTTGGCAGGGGTCCCCTCCGCAGCTCTCGAGTTTTCCCGTTTTTACTGATCGCCCAGTGTTGCGGGCTCCTTTCTTGGTCTTTTAGTTTCACGTCAACGCGACAGCGTATCGCCTCGGCATCTGTGTTGGTGTGCTAAGCGTCGCTTCTTAAATCTAGAATCCCTTTTCTCTGCCCCTCTCTAGGTTTTTTGCTCGTTTTCCCGGTCGACTGCGTCCTTGGTTTACTTCTTTTCTTTTGCATTTTTTTTTTTATTTTTAGTCCTTCGGCTCGGGATGGATTTCTCCTTCTTTCCGTTGGAGAAACCTTTAGTTTTCCTCCCCCCCGCCCCCTAGGTCCCATTTGTTCGGCGTCGATCGCTTTGCGTTCCTCGTCGCTCTGCTCGTACAGAACGGACCAGTATGCCGCTTCCTCCTGGATTTCCCCCTCACCCATCAGCAATGCCTCCTCTCTGAGTGTTGTTGAGAGAGAACCTTCTTTCTTCCTTATTGCTTTTGGTTTCTCAACGGAAGCGTTTTTTAGCTGACTCCGCTTGAGGAAGCGATTAGGTGTTGCCAAGTTTTTCGGCCCTTTCCGCGATCGCGGCCAATTTTGCGAAATCCCGGACGATGTTCTCTTTCGATTAGATTACCGCAGGAGCCTTGACAGCGGCCGACCTCCTCCCGAAAACGTTGCCTACGCCCGTCCCTTGCCCGTTATTCGCGCATGTTTAGGCGGGCGCGTCTCGCCTTGCCGACCGTTCTATAAAGTCCCCCCCCGAGCCTCTTTCCGAGACCCGGTTTTGTGGCGTTGATACAATTGTTCCTTTCTCTCCAGTCCAATGCGACTGATTAAAACTCTTCTCCACAATCCCTGCCACCCCCACGCACAATCCTTTCGACAGAAGCTTTTTTCCTGTCAAGCCTTCAGCGTTCTTTTTCGCGTGAGCAGTAGAGCTGTCTTCCCCAACAGATCCAAGATTCCCTTATCTCCCTCCTTCTTCAAAGTTCCCCTCTGTTTTGCACCAGATGCCTAGCAGCCCTCGTGACGTGAGTCAGTTTTTGACCTTTTGCAAATTTTTCGACGATGAAAATCTTGAAACTTCCTCAGAGGCACCGATTTCATCTATGGGCAAATCGAGACCTCTCGCCCCTGTCCTGATCATCTCTTTTAAACCCCCATTGAAATCTTCCCGGTATTCTGCCTTCCACCTTCCTCCTTTCATCAATCCTAATTTTTCTGTGTTGAACGTATTGCAGATGGCGCTGGCCTTCTAACGGGCTTTCCCTTCCGGCATCTAAGCCTTGCCTCTCAAGTTTGCCTTTTCAAGCTTCCGGATTTCTCTCTTGGAGCGGAGTGGTTCCCCACGTGTTTTTAAGGTCGCTGCCGTCTTTTAGAAAATTCGGTTATCGTGCTTCCGAATAAAACTCTTCCGTCTTCCTTCTTTTTCGTCCTTCAAATGCTGGTTGACTGATTTCTCTCTCTCCCGCGCCCGTTCCGACCTCCCTTCCTCCGCTACCCGCCCTTGGGAGCTCTCGATTTTTGCAGATTGGAATTTTGACGCAAACTCACCTACGTCTTCCCTCAGAAGGCCAGTTTTAATTCTGCAGAATCCCTTTGCCCTTTCAATGTCTCCTTCCAGCTTGCCCCCTAGATAATACTCCTGGCTTCTTGTGGCCCCTGTTCGCCCCTTCCGCGTGGACAGACCTTCGCGCCACCCCCCGGAAGAAACCGACCACTTGGAGTCCCCATTAAGCCAAGCAAAACGATATGGCCCCCCCTTCTGTCGTAACCTAACGTTTTCTGCGGTCTTCTCTTAAATGATCCCCCCATTCATTATGCGGGACATTTTACTGTACCCTTCATTACTCAATATGTCTCCTCTTGTTTTTTTGTTTAGATTCCTTAAATTGCTTAAAATAAGGACTTTGGGCTTTTTTCACGACCTCCTTTCGCGAAGTACCGCCTTTTGTTCCCGGGAAAAGCGGTTCCATGAGTCAACCTCTGTCTTTTTTTCTTGCTTTTCCTTTTCTCCTTTTTTTTTGTTTCTGTTTTCTTGAAAAACGTGCTAGACTCGGTCCCCTATGCAGCAGACCCCAAGCACGCGGGTGATTTACGATCTTCTTTCCCCCATGCTCGATGGATCTTTGGTTTTTTTTTTTGAACATGAGAACTGCCGTGCTGCTTTTGCCGTCAACGGTTCATCTTTCCGGCCCTCATTTGAGGCCATACTTCTTTCTGGGTTGCTGCATCCTTCACAATTTGCATGGATCTGCCCCCCTATCCCAGCTGAGGAGTTAAGAGTCGGGCGCAATAGGTTGGTTTCGGGCCCCGCTTTTTTAGAGGTCTCCCTCATCTCTGCTACGAGTTTGTCTTTTTTGAGTCCGTTCTTTGAACGAACACCTACCGTCTGTTGCGAAAGGTCCTGTCACGAACGATATGAACGCCCTTTTTCTTTCGAAGAATCTTTCGGCTCGAAGCTTTAGTTTTTCTTTGTTCGTTTTTTTCCTGGAAAGCGTTTACGGCCCCGGGAAGGCAATGACCTTTCCCCCTCTTTTTAGCCAAGATCTGATTCCCTTTTTAGTGAGCTTTAAGGGTGGACGTGTTTATTGAGTTTTTGATTATTTCTGCTTTTTACCTTCTCTTCTTTTGATTGCATTGAACTTGTCCTGAGATCCATGAACGGTGTTTCGCTGCGATTCAGTTTCCCCTTCTGTACTTATTCGATGATGGCTGGCGCCGATGCTACTCTTGATCCCTCCTGCTCTTGTTCTTGGCTTGTCAGCCCTCATACGACCGGTCTTTGACTCCCGCGGGGTTTTCTACGCCTCGCCCTTGTGCTCGCCCTCGGAAGATTTTTTGCATGCAGATGCAACTTGATGGGAGTTGCAGATTTTTTTTTTCGCAGGTTGACTTTTCTTTTAATTATCGTGTCAGTCCGCCCTCTCCGAAGTGCTGGGATCAAGATAGTCGACTTCACGTGCAAAAACGGATTTTCCTTTCCCAGCTCGTTTTTTCCTCGCTTACTGAATTCTTTGACCCTCCGCTTTTATGAATCGTTTTTTTATCTTTTGCTTTCCTATCGCGAGTTTCTGCTGAATCCGGTTTGCGTATGATGGGGTTTGAAATTTTGTCTCTTCAGTGACCGCTTCAGGCCTTAATCCCCTAGCGATTTATTTCTTGTCCGTCGCCGTAACGTTCCTTCTTCGGCGGTCCGCTTCTCAGGTCTCCTTTTTCCCGCGCTCGCAGAACGTGCCCATAGACAAGGGAGTAGACATACAAGTCCCTTCTGCCGTTGGGCGCACCCCCTCACTACCGTTTCCTCTCCCTCCGTTGTTGTGATCAGACCCCTTTCTGTCTTTGCTGTGTTCTACCCTTAGCAGTTTTGTTTTTTTTTTCCATCCTCGTCCCCCTTGCGTTTGTGCGCGGGTGCCGACCCCCTTCTTGCTCAGACATACTACAAAGTACATCTCTGTACAACTCATTGACTTTCAGGACCCTGACTTATCTCCATTTCTCTCCCTATGCCGACTTACGAACGATGTCCCATTCACGACCTCCCCCAGCTACGCATTTTCTCCCTGACGACTTGACATGACCCTCCCCCTTTGCATCTGTCTTTTTTTCGCATAAGAAAGCGAATAAAGCCACACAACCCCCCAAAGATTGCCTTCTTTCTCCCCCACTCGCCCTCCCTTGAATAGTCGCTGGCATTTTCTTTTTCCATGCATTTAGCCTTACGTGGAAACCTTCCGAGCACCCTGTCGGCCCATCATTCCCTGCCACTCCACGCAATCTGAGAGAGCTTGATCCCTCTTCCACGCCTTCCCTTCCTCTCATTTTGTGGTTGGTTCCTTTCCGATTTCAAACTTTCTTCCAAGCGCGGTCTTAGCTGTGTCCGCGGTTGCCCGCTTTCTACGCGAAGCGGGATCGTGAGGTCACTTCTCTTATTCTTCCGCGCAACCGCCCTCCTAGACTCTCCGAGAATACCTTCCCCATCCAGGACGATGGTTTTCAAAGAGCGCGTTTTTTTTGGTATCTTTGTCTTTCACGCGCTGCCTCCATCGCGTGATCCAACTCATCCCCGGACCACGGGACGACTGCCTTTCCCCCTTTCTTCTCCAGCCCGGCAGGGATTCTCGACTGGCGCTCGATTTCCCTCCTGACGGAGGTTGAGCTGACTTTTTTCCATGGGCGACCTTGTGCCTACATTTTTTCCAGTGGCCGCTTCTTGAAGGCTTGCGAGCACATGTGTTAAGTCTCCGTTCCTCCTTTCGTGCACGTAGTGCTGGAAATTTCAACCGAGTCTTTGAATGCTTGTCTGTCCCCCTCGTGTTCCTTTTTTATTCTCCGTTCTTTTTTTTTTCTCCTTGCTTAAGCAGAAACGACGAATAATTTCGCCTTCCTTTCACTGCCCGCATCGGTGTCAGCTTTCTCGTCTTTTGGCTATCCTTAGTCCTGTATTCGAGCACACAGAACCGATGTTTCTCCTAGTTGGCATTTTTTTTTAGAGATTGACCAGTTGCTCCGCCCTTTGCAATGGCGTTCCCCTTCCTCTCAAGCTTCCCACTATCATTTCAATCAGCTAGTCTCGGTCGGCTGCTTCGCGCCTGATGTCTTTCCTGTGCGGTTCCAGGGGCCTCCCCCATTTTTTTCGTAAAAAGCTAACGCACGTGCTGGCTCCCTGGCCCCGCTTTATGTACCAAGTCCCAATTCCTTCGGTTGCGCTCTGAATTTTGATTTTCTATTTCGGGTCACCGACATTTTCCTATTCGTTGGTTGTTGAGATTTTAATTCGGGAGTAGGTTGGATTAGCGCCCCCCCAGTCGTAGCGCACCCGCATTACCTGACAGGTACAGGTTGAACCCCCAATCTTTGTCCATTAGATTTCTTACTTTTTTGGGCTGAGCCGCACAACCCAACTTCTGTGAGCCAATATGAGACCTCCCCTCCCCTTCCCTATGTTCCAAATCATCTCTTCTTTCTCTGATCGTGTCTCTCCCCTTTACCCGTTCGGGCCTCGGCCTTTATATTTCCCTTCCTCTATTCTTTAGGAAGACACGGTTTCTCCCCTAACTTTTCAATAGCCTTTTCTTCCCCCAATCGAGAATCAAACATTGGCCGGAAATGAATCGTGTCTTGTCGTTTTTCCTTTTTACGCTCAACTCCTCTAGAAAGACGGGGGTTACGCCATCTGAATCTTCTGTTACATTTGCAGGCATAAGCGGTCCCGTGCGAAAAGCGGCTTCTTTTTGAACAGCGCCTTCTAGATCGTCTTTAATTATTCATCCACCTCGGCCTTCCTTTTTAGCCCCTGCCGAATCCCCGTTCGTCTTCCTTGCTTTCCACTTTCGAAGTAATTCGAGATTCTGTTTTGCTTTTCTGGACACTTCTTCATGCCCTTGTTTTGATTTCGGCTTTCCGGAGAGGTATCGTCTTTCTCTTGCCTTTCCGAGATTACTTAGCGTTGCCCGTATGATCGCCTTGGATGTTACTCTTCCGGATCAATTCTGGTTTTTTTGATGACCTCACCGGTCCTTTGAACATCGGTCTTGTGCCTCGGTCCGAGCACAACTTTAAGCATTCGAGATCGCTCCTTGTCTCTATTCTGTTTTCTCGTGGCCTGCTCCGGCCTCTACCAGAAGATTAGCTTTCTTTTTTTTTTTTGGGTTTCGCGTTCCCTTTGTGGTTAGGAGGGGTGGTTCGTGTTTTTTGATCACGATTGTAGGGAGATCTTTTCCTCCCCTTTACTCATTTTGTCCACTTTCGAGACGTCACTTATTTTTTGTTTCTCGCGCTCGTTTTTTGTGTCTTCTGACGTTTATATCGGCTTTCGGCGATCAGACATCTGCTCTTCGGTTTTTTCATGACGCCTTCCCCATTTCCCGGTCTCTCTTTTCGTTGTTTTACCGATTTTTCCTCATTCTGGCGCTCTGCTTTTTTCTTTTTTTCTTCTTTTTTTCTTGTTCCATTTTTCGTCGCGTCACATTCGTTGGCCGCGCTCTCTTAATAGGCAGACTTTCCCGTGCCTCCCTTTAGAGCTTGTAAGACCGGCAAGATTGACCCCCCCCCCTGGTAGAAAGCCCACGCTGCTTTTGTTTCCCCCCCCCCACGCACCTAAGCACTTCTCCTCCTCTTTGTTTTGAGATAGACGACCCCATGGCTGAGGTTGCGTTTTTCTCCACGGCAGCCGCGCTTTATTTCTCACTTCCGCCCCTTCCAATTGGGAACTTCTGTACGAGCCTCGTGCTGCGTCTTTGCCATCGGCCACTTTTCTCGATCGCGCCACGAAGGGCGGCGAACGCCCCTCCCTTCTTTTTTTCTTCGCGACGAGTTTTCTTGACTTTTCGAAGCGCCTTCGCACCTCTTTCCCATTCGACGCAGGATACGCTTCTCCCTGCCCTTCGCTATGATTCGCATCTCCGTTCTGTCTCCTATTCCTACATAAGCCCCCAAAACCAGATGCCGCGCCGAGCTTTTTTAACGCGTTTTTTTTTACGTCTCGCCAAAGCCCAGCCCTGTTTCTTCCTTTAACTCCGCACTGTGCCTAGAGCCTAACCCCGACCCAGGCACCCTCCTGCGCCCCCCCCGCAGCTTTTGCATCGTGAGCCAAGAACTGCAGTCCCCGTCCCATTTTTTTGTGCGCAGTTTCGTTTTTTTTCTTTTGAAAAACCCCATTCGCCCAGTTTTTCGACAGTTCGAATGGATTTCCTTCGGTGTTAACCGCGGTGGCACCTCAGGTCGTTCGTGATAGCTGAGGCGGACTGAGTCAAATCTGCGATCTAAGTCATCCGGATTTTTTTTCAGCCGCGCATTTCGGCCCCTCTCTTCACGCTCAGACGAACCCCTGCGGTATACCCCAGGTCCCCTCGCTCACCGTACCCCCTGAATTAAGTTCCTCACCCCTTTTTTCCCTGCGAGATTTCTCATGAGTGGCACTTCCCGCTTCTTTTCTTCTCGGGATCGGGCAGGCTAAGCCTCTGTGCAATCTGTCCGCTTACTAGCCACCATTAGTGCCGGCTACTTGCTAGAAAGTGGTTCTCTTTTCGTCGTTTTTACTTTTAGTTTGATGTTTTTTTTAAATTTCCCCCTTTCCGGCGGCTCATCTCTGGGCCGTTCCTTTTCTAGCTGAGCCTTCCCGTCTCTCTGACCCGCGTCCCCTCCTTAATAGCCGCTGCCCCCGTTCTCCTCTTTGGACGCTTTTTTCTTGATTTTCACCCTGTCGACTTCCATTCTGCGACACCCGTACCCGGCCTTTCTGACTTCCGCGAATTGTTCCCGCCATTTTTCGCGTTCCCGAGCTTTTTTCAATCGTTTCAATGTCCGCGCCAGGCTCCATCGACCCCTCCTACTGATCTTGTGGCCTCGACTACGCGCGCATCCTGCGGCGTCTCTGCCAGACCTTTTCTTTTCCCCAACAGTGTGTTCCCTGCACACCTTTGCAAAGTCAGTTCCCTGAAAATCCTTCGGCTTGAGCATGGACCTATTTTCCTTTCACCGGACCAATGCAAGTCCTGACGGTGCCGTATTCCTAGTGTCAAACCCCATTGGTCCCCTGAATTCTTTTGACTCAGTGTGTTGTCTCTCTATACTGAAGCCCGGAGTGGCTTGGCTCTCTCGCGAACTTCAGGACCTTTTCTTTTTGGGTTCGCTTCACCCTAGGTGCCTTGTGTTAGGCGTTTTTCTTTCTTGTTTATAGGGTTGGCGGTAGTTTTTCTTCCGTCCCGTCACCAGGTTCTTCTTCTGACTAGCGCAATTGGCGACATGCTCCTTCCACGCATGCCGATCTGATTTTGCAGACGTTCTTGGTCCAAAAAAAAAAAAAAAATTGCCTTTTCTTCGTACACGGGCTTTCCTACTTCCGACCTCTCTTGCGAGGGCACTCTTTTTTGTTGATTCCATTTTCTCGGCCTTCCGAGATAGACTCCCAACGTCTTTCCTTTTAGGCCGCGCGTCCAATAATAGTCTTTATCTTTCTGCGGCTCGAGTTTGCGGCGCCTCTTGGAAGTCCGATGTTTCGATCCGGGGTCTCCCCTTCGCAGGCCTATAGCCGTGATCCAAACGCCCTCTCCGCGATGAACGACGCTCTTTTCCTTCTAGTGCTATCTTAGGTTCTTTCTCTTTATTCATGGATTTCCAATTCACGCTCACTTTCCAACCCCCTGAGTAACTAAGGCTTCCCGATATGATAATTCTGAGTTATCCTCAGTTGGAAGTTTTTCTGGGGCGATTTATTCCCTGACTTTTGGTCTGTTTTTTCTTCGTGTAGGGAATAGAACCAAGCGGTTGGTCCTCTTCTCACGCGTGGGTTACTTTATCTCTGCTACTATGCTCTTATAAAGACAGGTTGACTTCGATCCCGGCTGCCCCTTGACACCGCTTCCTGTGAATGTTTTTTTTCCCCTCGCTTGGCGGGATTTTTAAGTCTAACTTTTCCTTTTCTCAGCCTATTCGTTTCGGATTGGAGCTTTTCTCTAATTGCTGTGGAGCATTCTTGCGTGGGTCTTTTGGCTCCGACATTTCTTTTAGAGTGTAGAAGAGCTTTTTCATGGTTCCGTTCCATTGCGTCCTTTCCTTTTTGGCGTTTCGAGCTCGGCATTTTTTTTTCTTCGACGAGGCTTTGTGAATCCGCTCTGACGATCTTCCCTACGCCCAGCCTCTTTCTAGGAGGCTGTTCTCGATTTTCTTCTACGGTCCTGACTGACTTCTGGGTTTTTGATTTCAATTTTGCTGGATGTCTTCTTCGTGTTTCTATTTAGCGATGGCCCCGATCGTTCTTCGCCCTATTCTTTTTCCCTATCGCTTACCATTTGTTCTGGTGCGTCAACCTCCTTCTCGAGTCTCGGACAGAAAGTTTGATTTTGTCGTTTTCCGGCTTACGTTGATCCCGCACCGCAGTTTACCTCTCTATTTTAATAACATATTTTTAGAGAGATACCCTCAAATGTGTCGGTGCGGTTTTTTTCTCCAGTAGTCTCCTTCCGCGTTTCTTTTTTCGGAGATTAGTTTTAGTTGCCTTGCCCTTTCCTTCTTTTCACGAGTGTAAGGCGAATCCGGAATGTTGCCCTTCCTTGGATCGATTCCGAAGGCGCCGTCGCTCAGCCTCTGCAGTATGCAGCAACCCCCCCCCTCATCCCGGCGCGGAAGGAACACGAGCTTTCCTGACTTTTTTGAGGCGGTCCTTGGCTTTTGCTACTATTCATCCTCGTTCCGAGGCGCCTCAAGCACAACCCCCGTTTCGAGCTTCTAAACTCCGAAGAGACTCGGCGTGGTTCGTCCTGACCCCATCCCCTGCGCAAGAATCCTCTGCGTTCCCCTTCCCAGCACTTTGTCCCCCTGCCCTTTTTCCCACCACTTCCTTCGAAACAGCAGGCATCGGATCAAGCCCCCCCTTCACGTTCTGTCGTCACCGAACGTGCGCAGTTCCTGCCTTCTGAAAAAATCTTGACCCCCAGTTCCGGAAGGTTTTCCCCCCGCCGTGTGTTTTTCACTTATGCCTCTCCTTTTATCTGTGATATGAGAGGCACCTGCCACATCCTTCTGAGCCTCCCTCGCTGGCCGCCTTTCACTGTCCTTTAGGCCGAGCGATTCTCGCGACCTCATGTGATTCAACCTCTCTATCCCCGGCCATGATCCACGTCCCCCCCGGAAGCCCAGCGCACTCCCGATTCTCCCTTCTCTCTTGTCGTTCGGGAGCGGAGTGGCCGAGCCCCTCGGATTTCCATCCGCATTGCACCTGCCCTTTTTTGGTCTCTTAACAACCGAGAAGCTGCCTCGGCCGTCCAGCCCGGCGGAGAAATTTAGTCATCCTTAGTGAGTCGTCCACGGCGCTGGTACGTGCCTGCGAATTTCCAGTTTTCGCTCATGTTTCTTAAATCGTGCTCCGAGTCTCGTTGCTCGCGACATTGTCGCCCCCAGGCACGCAGAACAGGACCCTTGCCCGCTTTTCCCCGGTGGGAATTTTTGCCTTTATCCGCATCTTTTTATTCTGCAGCCGAACGGACTTTGTGGCCCTCAACTCCATAGTCGTTGATTGGTCCTTTGAGACTTTTCCAGATGCACTTAATCTGGTTCTGTCCGCATGTCCCCTATCATTGTACATTGATCGTGTGTCGCACGGCTTTGCGGGTCGCATTATTGCGCGCCGTTCCAGTACCCTTGTGCAGGCCGTCCCCAAGGATTACCCACCCTTCCCCACAAAGAGAAATTTTCCTGAAACCAAAGATGACTCTTTTTTCTATTTCTGTCCCTGAAAACCATTCCGTCCTAGCGAATGTAGCGCTTCACCTCTTATTTCGGGACCCATTTCG
>Ga0179593_1676285_pt1 | contig 17621 bp, 20 predicted proteins | sample CZODoug2_1_08_16_FD_185931 | JGI IMG/M metagenome (GOLD analysis project Ga0179593, IMG submission 185931) | Vadose zone soil fungal communities from Angelo Coast Range Reserve, California, USA - CZODoug2_1_08_16fungal (PacBio error correction) | ecosystem: Environmental > Terrestrial > Soil >... | reverse complement strand
CCTTAAAGTGATCATCATCCATCGTTTTTCTCTAGCACCTCCCCCCACAGTGACTCAAAACCCCCTCCCTGTTTGTCCCTGGTCCATTCGTTCCCCCTTCCAATGAGACGGCCCACCGGCCATCCCCCACCCACCCCCTTTTTTATTCTTTTAGGATTAACTTGTCCCCTTTATTTCTTGTTTTCTTTCCCCCTTTTGGACGCTGCTTGCGTTCCTGCCAAACCTTTGTCCCTTGGGCGCGGGTCTTTTTCCCATAGCCGGAACCTTTTCTCTTCTTAAACGGTGGTGCCCCTTCTTCTTTTCTCTTTTTTTTTTTTTTTTTCAGCTCCTTCCCTTCCAATTGTAGGGCCAGTTTTTCTTGGTCTGAGGTATTTTCCTTCCCCTCACCCGCGAATTTTCCCCTCCCCCCCCACTCTCCCTGTTCCCACCCTAGAATCTGCTTTCCTTCCCCTTATTAATGATCAGGTCCTACCTCCATGGTAACATGTTATGTAGGAGTCCTTTTTTTTTTTGTTTAGTAAAATGCTTCCCCTTGTGCGCGCTAACCTGGTTTTTTATTTATCTTTTTTTTTTCATTTCCTTTGCAGGAGGATTCACCGAATAAGTGATGCACCGGTTCAACTAACCCCTTATTCTCCTGTGGTCCAGTCGGTGATGCACCTTCGTGCTGTCTTTTCTTTGAGATAATCCTTTCTCAAAGCCCCTTTTCCGTGCCCACCGGGGTCCAATTCCCCCCCCTTTTTTTTCTCCACCGGACCTTCCTGCCCCCCCCTCCTTCTTTCTCGGCTTTCATTTGCGTTCGAGAAACCACCTCCCCCTTCCCCCGGATCTTGTTTTTGATGCAAACGCATTTTGCTGCTTTTTCTTTACTTTAGCACAGTACTGATTCCCATACCTTTTTTTGTTTCTTATAAGATTCTACAACATTTCCCCCCTTAGCGTATGGATAACTCGGTCATTGGTGCAAACCTAAAGTCCTCCCCCTATTCCCCTCTTTTTTCTTCTTTATCTTACTAATGTTCTCTTTGTCCCCCCCCCCTTCCTATTAGAAACCCTTTTTTTTCTTTTTCCACTTTTTGGGAACACACAGCTCCAGCTTCGAGAGCCTTTTCTGTTTGACCACATTTATAGCCCACTCTGGAGATCTTATTTCCCCTTTTCGGGTTCCCCAATAGTGAGTTCCAAGGAGTTCCCCCCCCTCCGATTCTTCAGTGGAGCCTTTTCCCCACCCACCCTTGTGTACCAGGTTTCTGTTTTTTTCCTTCCCCCCTCCTTCCTCGGGCGAGTATACCGCTTGACCAGGACTTTCTAATCATTCTCACCACCTTTTCTTTCCCCTTGCACAAAAATGTAAATTTTCGCTCCCCGGCATGCCCGCGCCGCCCACCGTGAGTCCAACCCTCCCAAGAAATCTTTTTTTGTTTCGCCCCAAGATGTACGCCTCCCGTGATCTTTCTGCTCCCTCACGGAAGTCAGACCAGTCCCCCGAAGAGCTCCCCAAGCGAGAGTACCCCTTCTTGCCTTAGGAAACAATGTGGGGTTCGGATTTCCCGACCCTGGTCACACCAAAGGATGGGAGACTATTTTCTTTTCTTATACCCTGGTTCATTTTCCCATCCCCACCTTTTTTAAAGTCGGGGTCGTTCCCCCATAAATTTCCTCTGGTAATATTGGTGCCCTTTCCTTCACCCCCCCACCGTGTTAGGACGCCCTTTTTTACCTCTGCTTTTTTCTATTCTCGCCTGCCCGGATCGACCCCTTTGGAGGTTGAAAACCCCCCCCCCCTTTTTTCCGCGCATCGCACCCCCGCCCCGAAATCTTTCCTTTCTCCTCTTGAAACATCGTTTATGTTCCGGTGTCCCCGTCTCTTTCACCAGCCACGCATTTTCAGAACTCTGATCAGTTCCCCACCGTATTCTTTTTTGGTTTGTCCCCCAGTCGAGAGATCTAAAACTTTTTAAGATTTGTTATTCATCCGTTCCCCCCACTCACTCCGTTTAAGAGACACGAAAACGCACCCCTCGTAGCTCAGTTCCGTTTTTATCTCATTCCCCTTTTCATCAATAAGATTGTCCCGATTTTTGGTACAGTTGACGTTTTCTTTCGTCTGCTCGGTCTGGGCCCGTTTCCCGCTGTTTTCGGCTTTTCTGGGGTTCTTGCCTTTTTTCCTCGTGGGTGGCCCCTGTAGCCGCGACGGCTATTTCCCACCACAAATTTTTTTTCCTCCTAGTTTCTTTTCCTTTACAACTGCGACCGTTACTACCAACCACTTTCTGAAGAGGACTAGTTGCCTTGCGGTACTCACATCCTCTTTGCTCCGTTATCAGCACGGGCATCCGTAGCTTTCAGATTCCGTACGGGGGGAACCGGAACGTGGCTAGGACGGTTTTTTCCCACGAAATGGCCCCCCTAACTTCCACTGCCGCCGCTTTCTTCCCCCCCTCCAATGGACCCGCCTTGTCGCCCCCGGACCACCCCCTTAATGAGAGCCTTCTTTCCTCTAAACATTTCCCTTACGATCTCGGAATTTTTGTTTCCACATTTTTTCCCCATCCCCCTTCGTGGAGCCTTCTGTGCACGGCGTTGTTTTTTTTCTTCTCCTTTTTCAAGACATGTCCCCCTTCCCCTACTGGCCACGGGGACCCCCCACCCTTTACCCTTTCCTCTAATTCCCGGACTCCTTACGGCGTCTATCATAATCCTTCTCCCTTTCCATGACTTCTGTTCCCGGACTAAATTTTCCAGGGCGCCCCCCCCTCCGCCCCCGTATCCCCTTTCTGATGTTTTTACCTGGGAACCCTTCCCCATTGTTATTTACCCCTTGCCTTGGATCCCCGTCCCTCGCAATGTCTTTCATTTGGCGCCATCCCTGTGACCGCCCGCTCTTCCCCTCCCTCCGCGCCACTTTAGGCGGGGTATACCGATCTTCTTAGATTCCATGTTGCGGCCGCACGGTTTTGTGTTCTCTAAGTCCGCCTGATTTTTTTTCGCAAACGAGGTTTTCCCTCTCTTGTATTTGCCCTGTTATTCTCATTCACGTTCAAAGGAACACATTCTTTCTCCTTTTTTTAAAAACGCAAGCAGACCCCCCCGCCCGTTGCCTTCGTCGCCCACACCGCACAAATGTGTGATTTTTCCTTTTCTGCGCATGGTTCAGTGTCTCCCAAACTTCGCACCGGGGCCCGGAAGCTCCCCAAATATTTACCTAGTGAACCCTTTTTTTTTTTAAGATCTCACGAAGATGTAGAACCACCCCCTCTTCCCACGGAGATCACAGCTAACCTGGCTCCGAACTATGAAAAGGATGCGTCCCCCTCCCCCACCCAAGATGCCCCTACCCCCTCTTTTTATGTGCGGAGCAAATGGCCCCCACCGGCTTTGTCTGTGTCCCCGTTTCCCCATTTCTTTATTCGTGTCCCGTTGATGTTTCGGTGGAGACCCCCCCTCCCCCCACGGTGTTCTTTCAGAAACGCCAGCCTTCCTTGGGCGCTTTCGATCTTCTGGGACTCACACGGTTGGACAGACCCTCGCCCCCCCTGGAGGGACCTTGTTTCCTTTACTCGGCGGAGCAGGCTTTTTGTCCGAAAAGACCTTATCAAAAACCCCAGACCACCCCGTTCCATTTTACTTTCCCTCCTTTTCACCCTCGACGCTCGGGGGGGTTGTTGTCCCCTTTCTTTGATGGTGGTACATTTTTTTAACGGAGCTGGCCTTTCCGCCTTTCCCCTTATCCTACAACGAATAATAATATCCAATTTCAGCTACCACTTTTTTACGCGTCCCCGTTCCGTGCTCATAGTTCCGCTGTTGCCCCTCACCGTCCGCCACTTTCCCTCGCATGTACCATTTTGGTCTTTCGTGTCCTTTGATCATCCCCATCTTTTAGTATTTTTAAGGGTCCCTCAGTCGTTTTCTTTTGCGTTGACAACCTCCTGTCGCTTCTTGCTCAGACTTTGATTCTCGCTTTTTTTTGGGATTTTTGACTCCCCCCCGCACGCAGTCCCCTCCATTTCACAATTGCCGAACCCTTGTCTCTGTTCCCTCCTGATTTCCCCCCTTCCCGGTTGTCTTTGTCCAAATTCCGTTTTGTTTTTTCTGTGTCGTCGGGGCCTAGAGGAGTTATTTTTTTTTAGCTGTCTTAAAGTCCCCTCCCTCCTCTGGCTAGTGACTTGGTACTTGCGATCGGGCTTTTCCCCTTTTTGCCCACCCTGATTTGGCCTCCCAGACCAAAGCGCCATTTCCCGGTGTGTTCCGGGCGACCCCCACCCCCCTTAAGCCCCCCTCCGTTTATCAAAACTGCTTCCAGCCCTTCTAACCCGGCGTCGTGGGGCACCTATTTTTTTCCCCCCGCTTTGTCCTACCCGGTACAACTCACTTGGCAAAAGGACCCTAAAGTCCACAAAGTCCCCCCTTTTTTCAGTTTTAGGCCATTCAACGGCCTGCTTAGAAAATGGCTCTTTTGCCCCCCTACCTGTCTGGTTGATAGTGTTCCTGCTTTTTTTAGAGGATATACGCATCCTTGATCTCAGAGGAAGGTCTTTTTTATCCATCCCCCTACTTTCTCCTTTTTATTAGGTCTCAGGTCTTCTTTTTCCCCCCAGGGGGGGACTTTTTTGAACCAAGGGGGGCAACCTCCCAACCTTCCACTTTATGGAGTCGACTTTCCCCTTTTCTTAAGGGGTGTGGGGCCCCCCCCTCATTCCCCTGATCCGAGAAGACATCCCTCTTTATTCCACGCATGTAGTGTTTCTCTTTAAAAACTAAGGGCCGAAGTTGTCATTTTTTTTCCCCCACCATTCCCGTAGAGGTTTCCTGTTTTCTTTATTGACGCTGTCTTTTCTCCATACTTTTTTATATTTCCTTTTATTTCCACCTCTGAGATTTTCCCCAGACCCTCTATGTGTGAGCCGTCCACGTACCCCCCAGGCACGATATTTTTGTTCCACACGCTCACCGGACAGCAGGTGGTCGATCTGGCTTTTTTTTTTCGACTTTTGCCTCTGGTGGAAAAACGCTGGATATTTCTTTTTGGACTTTGTGTTTTTGCCCTTACCCTGCCCTTGTAGATGCGTTATAGATTTTTTCTTTTTTCCCCTCAAAGACGAGATCGTTCTCCCCCCCCCCCCGTGATATTTCCTCGGTTATACAACGCACCCCTTTCCTCTCTCATCGGTTTCCTTGGCTTGCTTGCTTCGTTTTTTCTGATGAGATTTTTTCTCATGGTTTGGGTCCCTTGTTTGCGTTCCAATTTTCCGTGCCCCGATTACATTTCAGGACCGGCCTAGGTGATCTCAAGTTACCAGTCCCCCTTCCTCCTTCTCTTATAAGGGGTTAGGGCACAGCTCCCCCCCCGAAGGCTCCGATGATTGACTCCCCCTTCTCCGCCTTGCACCTTTTTTCCCCAGGAATTTGGCCCTTGGTTTTTTGTTGCAACCACTGGAAAACCCTTTTGCTGGTCCTCTACCCCCGCCCACAATGATTGATATTACCCTGTTGCGGGTTTCGCAATGGTTCGTGCTGGTTTTCATTCAGCCACAGTTCCGGGTTCCTGGTGTCCTCGCACTCCAATGTGTCCCCCCCCCCCCACGTCAGCGTCGTTGAATCCAGACGGTCCTCCCCTTTTTTGTGCGCACCGCACAAGGCTCCGGGATACTTCCCTTTGAGTTTGCTTTGCCCCGAGTCTTTTATCATGCGCCGTTCCAGGGCTTTCCTTTTCTTAACGCCTGGCATAGTCTCCTTGGCTTCCCCTGCGCTGTTCCCTTGAGACCTTTCACCTTTTTTCACCGTTTAGACAGTCTCGCCATTGAGAGACATTTTTCCTTGTCCGCAATCGTGCACCCACCTGATCCCCCACACCCTGCGTCGTCCAGGCCCACGGCCCTGTTTTTTTTTTTTGGGCGCTGCCTTTCCTCTACCCATCTTTGCCGTTTCGAACTACCATTTACAGCAAGAAACGATGTTTTTCCCCGGCTCCTTTGCTCCGTCTTGACCGGTTTCCTTGTTTACTCCCTATGACGTACACATCGCCCATTTTGATATCGGTTCATTTATTCAGGTTACCCCTCTGTTTCGTTTCCCCCTTTTGCCGGCCCCCTAGCTCCACTTGAGTTCGGGGTTAATTTTCTCCGGAAGCCCATGCTCATCCCCCGTCTTGGATGAATCCTTGTTTTCGCCCCAGCCCTTTCGCGCTGAGAGCCCCCCGAGACACTCGTATTGGTCTTTTTCGCGCCCTTGGTTGTCTTTTCTGTGTGCACACGTTTTCCGTCGCCAATAAAACCTTTCGCCGCCTCCCAGATACGTGTACCGTATCCAGTTGATTTTCCCGTCCCGCTATTATACACGGTTCGTGATGTTTTTATGAAACTTTCCGTGTTGTTTTTACCTTTTCCGTGTGTCGCATCCTGGGGCAACGTTTCCCCCCCTCCCCGTGGCCTTAGACAACAGCTTCACGAGGCTTACCCTGCTCCCCAGCAAATTGTCGCCTCCCCCGATTCAGTCCTGTTTGCTTTTTTCGCCTGTTTTTCCTGATTGCTTGTATAGTTGGACGCTCTTTTTTCCCCTTCCCCCTCCTATCTATAGGAGCACCACCAGCCGAAAAATTGCCCCCTCCTTTTTGTTTACCTGAGGCGAGACAACATTTCCGTGCTCACTTTTTTCCTTTCATCCAAAACAGCGTTTCATGGTGAGGCAGGGAGGTCCCAGCTCCTCCCTTTTCCCCTTCCCTCCACCTCCGTTTTTTTTTTTTTTTTATGTCGTCTCTTGAATCGCTGACCGTACCTCCCTCCCGCATCCCTTTGCTACTGTGAAGGGGCCTGCACCGCCTACTGTAACTCGGATCCTCTTTCTCGCCCGCCCACCACTTCCGAGAAAGGCAATTTTTGTCCCCACTCATCCCCTATATCGTGTGTTTTGACACTGCTGTTCTTCCTCCAACCTTACGCTCGGACACATTTCTCCTTCTCCCCCTTCCTTTCCAATAGGTGGCGGTTCATTCATCTTCCCTACTTTTTGTCGTACAGCCACACCACGACTGAGTGGAAACCGGGCTGTTTCTCTTGCCATTTCCATCCCCCAAGTTAATCCCTCCCCCTGTGTCGTCCCTTGTCCGGAATGGACCGTTCATTCCCTCTTTTTTCCGGCGTTTTTTTTGGCCCTGTGTGAAGGTTTGCCCTGTACGCCCGATAAGGTCCCCTCCCTTTCCCCATTTTTCTTTTCACGGTCTTTTTAATCCCTTTGGATCCTCTGAGAATCTGACAGTCTTCTTTTTTATTTTCTTTCCGCAGCATTTTTCCCACACCCCGCATGATCAATGATCCTTCCGGCGGCTTAGTCTTTTCTTTCTCTTTATTTTTTTCCCGCTCGGTTATGCCGCACCACCCCCCCTCTTTCTCACCGCCCTTCGACGCACATATAGTTTTTTTCTTCTTCTTCCCCTCTTTTACGCTGGAAGTTCATCCCCCCCAGATCCTTGTTGCCTCTACCAAAAGCGTGTTGGACTAACCCGTTTCTCACTCCAGAGTGCGTATCCCCGCGACGGCGAGATGGAGCTCCTCAGTGACGTTTTTAAGTTCTTTTTTTTCTTCTTTTGTTTTTATCAATCCCTTCACTATTTCCCTTCTATCCCTTGCTTCTGGAGCTGGCAAAATGCCGAACTCCTGTTCCCGTGATTAGACATAGCCCCCCCCCCCCCCCTGCGATGGTTTAATTCGCCCCATTTCTGTTAAGTGGAACCGGTTACCGATCAAATTCCCCTTCTCCTTTTTGCCATGGGGTGGTGGCTTTGCCCCCCCGTTTGTCCACTTTGAGGCAAGAGTTCCAGACGACAAGGGCCCCCAGGGACCTTTTCCCTATTCACCAAGCTTTTTCGGTACTTATGCTCTTTCCTTAGTCCCCCGCCCCTCTTTCCTTGTCTCAAAATAGCGGCACCTTGCGTTTCTTGATCAGTTGCGGCTTTAGATGGCGCACCTTTTTTTTTTTTTTTTTCTTTCTTTTTTGCCTGCCCCCCCTTTCTTGCCCCCGGGGCAATGGGTCCCTTTATTTGAGGGATCCCCCCCCTTTATTTTTTCCCCTTATTGTGCTGCGATTTGACCCGGGGAAAGCTCGAAATTCTTCTTTTTTTTTTTTTTTATCCTTTTTGCAATCCAGAGTGCGTATCTCTACTTTAGTTTTTTTGCCCGTTTTACCGATATTTCCTCGCCTGTGTTCTCCTTTTAGTTTTCGATAACCAAAATCCGTCATAGTTCACGCTGCTTCGTAAACGATTCATCCCGTTTCGGCCATCCCTTACTCCCCTCCCTTTATCTTTGAGGCCGTTTTTGTGTTTCCCCCTCCCGGCTCTCGCCTTACCCTCGCGACAATCTCAACCATACAAGGGAGGAGGGTTTTTTTCCCCCCCTAACAGGCCCCCCTTTTCCCCCAGTATTGACGTAGAGCTGTGATTCCTTCCTTTCCCAACACTGGACAGCGGATATTCTTTTTTTTTTATGTCCCCCACCTCTTATCTGGAAGGCGGATCTCCCCACCCCTCCCGCTTCATTTGTTCCTCTCGAAGAGACCTCTCCACCGGCTGGCCAAAAAACAAGAATTCCCCCACGTTAACCTCTCCTGTTGCAAAACCACCACCACTTTTCCTTTTGTTTTTTTTTTCCTTTTTTTCCCAAGTGAGCATTCTTGACGGCCCGTTATGGCCCTCCTCTGAGTCCGGCCGCGGCCACATGAAGCTTGGTTTTTTTTTACCTTTCCCCCCGAGCCCAAATTTCTCATACGCACTCCAACTGGGCTGCGCGGAGGTTCTCATTCCTTCCCCCGGGGCCCTCCTGTTTTTCTACATGCGTGCCGTTTCTCAGTCCCGCGTCACTTCATCGGACAACTTTTTCCTTTTTTTTAGGATATAGCGCCCCTTTTTCCCCTGAGATACCTTGATACATGCTTGTAACCCCCTTCCCCAACATTGAAAGACCAGAGGGAGTTCTCCGAAGACTTGGGAATTTTTCCACTGTTTGCCTTGCTCTTTCTTTTAGATTGTTCCCCAGTCCCACCGGATGCCCTTCTGATCTCAATAACCGACAATGTCTCTCCCAAGATTGTCTTTAGTTGCGTGTCCCGAGGCCCGTGCCCCCCTTTGCCCCTTGAAAATCTTTTTTTTCTTTCCCCTTGGTAGCTGTATTTGATTTCTCTTTCTCTTCGCAGCACCTTCCTTTGCCGGACGCCAATCCATTCCCTCACATGACCAGCCTTCCCCCCTCCCCTTGGTTTTTGAGAACCCCCCACTGACCATTTTTTTTTTCCAACCCACCTCTTTGCCCACGCGCTATGTACAGGTAACCATTCCTTCTTCCCCAGCCTTACAGGTCCTTCCACTCACTAATTCTTTTTTTTCCCCCCTTTTCCCGCGGCGCCCCCCTCCTTTTTTAGGGGGTACCTTCTTTCCTCTGCACTTAAATCGCATTTCCTTTTGTTCCCCACATCCTTCTTCCTCTTTGACTGATACGTGCGGCTCGGTTCTGTCACCCCTTTGTTTTTCCGCCCCTTGTTAAAATCTTTTGACCCCGTATTCTCCCCCCCCCCTTTGTTTTTGTGGTCCAAACTACAAGAGAAAGTCGAAGCCTTCCTTTTTTGTGTGTGATTTTTACGGCCCGTTGTTGACGCTTCGTTTCTGGACTTGATTTGCCCCCCCTGGTTTATTTGTGACACCATTCGACCCAGAGCCTACCTCCCTCTTATAGAACAGTGACATTTTTCTTTTTTTTCACTGTTTTCTAGTCGCAGTCGGCGCACACCGTGCTTACGCCCCCGGACTTCCCATAAGTTCGCCCCTCTAGGGGCAGACGGCTTCCCCACCCGGGTCTCCTTCAAATTTGGAACTTGTCTTCTTTTCCTTTGCGGCCGGTCCTCACCGTACTGCGGGAGTGTTCCAGGCAAATGAATTCTGCTTCTTTTCTCATCTGCGGCAGCTGCGTTTCCAAAAGGCTTCCACTCATTTCTTCCCCCCTCCCCGAGATCGCCGAACCCGTCTTCCTTTTCTCCGACCTTTTTTTTACCCTCGGTGTTACATCACCGAAGATTTTTTCCCCCCCCCCCTGCGACCCCCTCTGTCTCACTTACGTGCATTCATCAGATTTTATTCTTTTGTCCCCGTTGCCCTTCCCAGGTTCGGGCCCCCACCTATTCATTGGTCCGAACTTTCTTCCCTTTTCCAACTTTTTTCCCCCTCGTTGCGCATCGTTCCCCCTGTCCCGTCCCCCCTTTTTATCCTGCCGGTGAAAACAGTCCCATTTTTCCCTGATCTTTCCTTTGTCGGCGCTGACAACATCGTTACTTTCTGCTCCCCCAGTGCACCATATGTCCCCGTCGGCTCTCTTTTACTACTCCTCCTGTCCTGTTGAAGTTTCACTTCGTTTGGTTGTTGTTAAGATATCCCCTCTTTATGGGCCGCGCTTTTCTTTCTGTTAAACAATACATGTTTCAGGGCGAAGTCTCCCCCGGGGTGTTCCACAAATCCTCCTTCCCCCTTCGACTTTTTTATTGTACACCTGCTTGTGCAACATACCATGTTCCCCCCTCCTTCTTTATCTTCGCCCGATACCTTTCTTTCTTGTTTTTTGTTGTGAAGCCCGCTTCCCCCGTTCCTCTTGAAGGGCGTTTTTATGATTTTCCGGAATTTCTCCTTCTGTCTGTGCCTGTGAAAAAATTTCCCCCCTCCTTTTTTTTTTACCCTCGTCGTCGGTTCCCCTTTTTGTAGAAAACTTTTTTCTCTTCCCGCGGATGGGCGGGGCCCTTTTTTCCTGACCCTCGTTTCCCCTGGAAATTTGTGGACCCCCCGAAGACTATCGTCTGGAGGGCCTTTGGTTTTTTTGGTGTAAACCAAAACACTCCCCTTTCCCTCACGAATTAAGTTGACGGACTTCTTCCCTTTTCATTCAGTACAGCCAAGGGACCCTTTCTCCCACCGTAAATTGGTGGTCACTTTTTTTCGGCCGTTTTCCCTTTTTCCCCCCCCTTTAAGATCTCCCAACTGGGGACGCCTGGGAAGCCTGGTTTGGGAGACTTCGGGGGGCGCTTTTTTGTTTTTTTTTCTTTTTTTCCGTGATTCTTCCCCCCCGTTGAGAGGTACCCACCATCCAGTTTGTCCACAAGTACGCCCCTTCCTCCTCCCCTTCCGCCGAAGATTCATATTTTTTTTTTTTAGGGCCGTTTTTTTGCGTAACGGGCACGGTGAGCCCCCTCTGTCCCCCTTCCTTGACCGTGGATGTATTTCCCACCTTCCCCTCTCCATGGTTATCTCGTGCATCCCCTTTTATCGCGGTTTTTACGGTGGGCGCATCTGATTCAGTTCCGTTGCACTCTCGAGTCGAATTTAAACGTCCCCCCCTCGTTCGGTTCTTCTCCGACTAATAGGTTTCGTTTATTTGACACCGCGCGGACACTTTTTCGGATGAGAAGCCATTATTCGTCCGGTCCTTCGGCTTCATGGAGGGGCTCCCCCCCCCCCCCCCCTCCGCTGATGCCCGTTTTGCCAGTGATTGGGGTTTCCCTCTTGTATTTGCTCCTTTCAAAAACCCCCCACACGGGTTTCCTTTTCCCATCGAATGCTCGCTGTCATTCCCCCTTTTCAGGCGGCGCCTCATCTTTCTCTTTCCTTACTAATTCCCACATACCCCCCCCCCCCCGTCGGTTACCCGTTCCGGTATTGTCCGCCCGTTTCCCCCCTGTCGTTCAATCATTGCCCGTTTTTACCGGGTCGTCCGGATTCCCCTCTTTCCTTGGAATTTTTGTTTCAATTCTCGGGCCACCGGGTTTTTTTGAGCAGACTCACCTTCAAAGATTGACGTGTCCGATTCGTCATAAGAAAGGTCGGGATCTTACGCGATCCTCCCCCCCCTCCAATGGGAAGATGTTTGACTTTACGCTGCTTTTCCAACACCCGGCGTGGCGTAGGTCGTTTTTCCCCTAAAACGTACCTTCCTTTTTTCTACTTGTATGTATTGTTTCCCCCTGCAGACCACCAGAGACCGGTTTCTAATTTTTAGGCCCACCCCCCTTTTTTTTTTCCCCGGCCAGTCACCCCCCAACGCTCCAGAAAGTCCCCCCACTATTTCCCGGAAAGGTTGTTTACACCTCCTCCATTGTTAACGAGAGTGTTGTTGGGCCCGTTGGCCAATTTCCTTTTGTCGCACCCCCTGGATTACGGTTCCCTTGACCGCACGCCGGTTGATCCGATATAGTGCCCACTCTTTTTTCCCCCCAAACTTGCAACATGATTCCCCTCACGCGACACCTTTTTTCAAACTCCACACCACCCCAGATAGCCCATCTGCTAGAGCACAGCCAGCGTGGATATCGGGACCGGGCTGCCCCTAAAGACTTTTTGACATTGCTGTTATCTCTGTTAGTGTTTCCTTATTTCTCTTGCCGTCTGGTAGGGTCACTTCGATTTTCCCTCGGATGCCTCACACCCCCCCACCCCTTATGTACGCCGTACTGGGCTTCGTGAGTTTTTTTACCAACCAGTTATTCGTTTTCCTTTCCATCATCCGGTAGATTCTTCGCCTTTTTTCAAAAAACCTCGCTTTTGAAGGGATAGCTCAAGCTCTGGTTGTCCTGCCGGTATCCGAAATTCTATTTCCGAGAGAATCACTCCCCCGTTGTTCCCGTATTACGTCCCACATGTCACGGACCTTTTTTTCCTCCCGTTTGAATTGTCTACTTTGATTTTTTTTTCCCTCCCCTAAACTGGTACGTATTTTACGGGACAGTAGGGCCGGGTTTAGGGCCGTATACATTCATGTCATCGGATTTGGCAGATGTTATTCAGTAACGCCTATCCGCCCTTTTACCCAGGAAGGTTCCGCCGTTTCCCTCCGCGAGGGCGCCTCCCCCCCCTTATCTTTTTCAAGGGGACGGTTTCCGCCCTTTTAACTGAACGGTTGGAGTCTCCTTTGCCTCTTTTATCTTTCTGTCCCATGTTGTCTACAGTTACTGCACATCCGCTTGGCACCGAGCGGTATCGTGATGCTGCCGTCCCGAAAGGCACCCATTCGCCTAAATCTTCTTTTATTTCATTTTCTTTGTGTCCCCCTTTTTTGGATTCCAAATCTGTAATATGAACTCGTCCCCCTGGTTTGTTCCTGTTCGGTGCAATCCTCGGATCCCGCCTTTTTGCCAACCAGGTGTTTCTTTGCCGCTTGCAAGAGCCCCCCCCTTTTTTTCTTCTCAAAGTCTTTTTTGGTACCCCCATCCCCGAGTCCCCTTTCCCGTCCCTGATTTTTTTTCTTATACTTCCCCAGCTGAGCCGTCTCCTTTCGCCTGGCTTCCCCCCCACCTTCCCCCAAACAGCGGCGGCTGTTGCCGGGCCTTCTCCATTCCCTTCGGTTGTGTGTTTTCATCAACGACAAGAGAAAGATAGCCCTCCTCCACTTACACACGGGATTCGTTCGGACCGGCGGTTTCCTGGCAGGCCATAGTCGAACTTTTCTGCCATTGCTTTTTTTAAGGATTTGTCTGATCCTTTTCGTTGCTCAGTGTTTGCTTATGACAGCAACATCAGGCAATGCCCGCATTGCATTGGGACTCTTTTCCCGAGTTAAACACAGGGCTTCCCCTGATCGCATCACCTACCCCCCCCCTCCACTGCACGCGCAAACCTGTGTGAAGTCCTTCGCCGGTTTGTACTTCTCGGGTCACTGAATTCATTTTCCCGCGAAATTCTTTTGACCCCCCCGCTCGTGACAAAGGCCTTTTTTTTCGTCCCCCTTACCTATGTCTGGACAGCCATTTTATATTGTTCCTGCCATTCCCCCCCTGTCTAGGATAAGGTGTCCCGTCTCCCTTTTCCTTCTTTCGTTTGAAAATCGTTCGATCTCTGAACAAACTTTTTTCCCCTTATCTTCCCATCTTCTCCCCCCCCCGTGCAAATTTGACGATTTTCTTCCCCCCCCGTCAATAGTTCTCCAAGGTCACCTTTTTCCCGCCGCTCGTTTTTCTTGAACCCCCCCCTGTCTGCACCTTTCTTCGTGGAAGGTCGGTCAGGCCTGTCCAACTCCCTTCACCATTCCCCGCTCATCCGTTTTTTCCTGTGGGTTGCTACTCGCTTTGATCCGTGCCCTTACTCCGACGCGCATTGTTCCCCTTTCCTTCTTCTTCCTCCTCTGACATTGGCTCGGACTATTCTCTCCTTTTCCATTTTAAGTTTTTGTTGTGTAGCATCTATATTCGATAATTCCCCTGATCTCCACCCAGATTTCTACGCACTCGTCCCCAACCCTCGATAGTTCTACTGGCTTTTTTTTTTCTTTTTTCAAGTCGTGGAGGTTCAGCCTCTCTTTTGGTTTAATGTCCGTTGTTGACCCTTCACACCCCACGCACCTTTCGTGGACGGCTGGTGCTGGTCTCCCCTTCCTTTTTTCCGGACCGAGATCGAAACCTCAATCTCCCCGATTTCTCGCGTTGTTTCCTTTGCTCAGTGTTCCCTGCCCACCTACGAGTTGTCTCTTTTTCTTTTCTCAGGTGAAGACGGATTTTTTTTTTTGTCCACTCGGATTTGTTCGAGGGTTACACCCCTTTTACGACACGATGAAACACGCCCCCCCTCTCTCCGTTCATGGAAGTTTGCCCGGAGACGTATTGCTCTACCCCCCCCCAACACACCCAACCAAGCCGAGGACGGTCGCCGCCCCCATTCCTTAGTTTCTTAGAACCTTTTTAAGGCGCAGTATCCCCTTCCCTACTTTTTGTCCCACTATATTTTGAGCCAATTTCCTGAAACGGACGGCGTTTTTTTTTTTCTTTATAAACAGCAGTCCCAATCATTTTCCGTCTCCCCCAAGATGAGATCCATTTGGTGCTGGAACCATTCCGACCCATATGAGTTGCCCCCCTGGTACCTGTTCTTTCAATCATGGCCTTTGAGGGATCCCCACCCCACTGTGCCCACCCCCCATCAGCATTGTCAGCCCCGGTTCTGTGGCCTTTGGCTGAACGACTTTTCCCCCCAATATTAGTGTCCCGCTTTCACCCTGCGGGGCTCATTTTTTTATATCATCCCTTTCCAGTTTCCCCCCGACATTGTTCACAACCGGTTTTCCCCCCTTCCCCTCTTTTTAAAAACAGGAAGGACTTGAAGGATCTCACTATTCGTCCGGGGACTCCCCTTCCCATTTCCTTCACCGATCGGCCTGCCTTTTTCGCTGTTATTCCCCGTCCCCCTTTCCCCTAGAATTTCTGAATTCAGACTTCTTTTTCCTCTATCCTAGTTGGTGGGATTTCCCTTTTTCGTTTCCCTTACATCGTCTGGAGCTATCTTCCATCCGGTTTTCCTTTTTTTCCCTGCCAGGAATAAAGATCGACCGGTCTCTCCCTCAGTCGATATCGCGGAGCCCCCTAATTTTGTTCCTTGTTGTTGACTTCTTATCGCCCGGCGGAACGCGTCTCTGCGCGTTCCCCTTCTGTAAGGGGCCCCGCAAATTTTTTGTCTCTCCTGCACCCCGCATGCAGGGCTCTTTTTCTTTCCCAAAAAGCCGGCTCTTTTTCTGCAAGTTGTTCCCCCTCCCCCCTCTCCCCCCGCCGTCGGACAACCTAGGCCATTTCAAGGACTCCTTCCCCCCCACAAACGTTTCCATCGTCCCTTTTCACTATATTCTGGTCCTATGGGTACGTTTATGTCCCCATCACGGGCTTGCTATTGGCACAACATTCGGTCGCAGTTCGTGGTGCGGGTTTTGCCTGCACCGTGACAAATAGCCGACCCTATTACGTTGCGGAACGTCCCCTTCCTCCTTCTGGCACCGTCGTCGTTGATTACCACATCTGTTCGCTCATCTGTTGAGGATCTCTCCTTAAGATCCCGAGATATCTCGCCCCCCTTTTTTTTTTCAGTGTGTTCCCCCTCTTCGCATTGGATGATTTTCCGTTTTTTTCCGCTTTTTCATGATGTCGGGGCGTTGGCTTATTTCATGGCGGTAACCTTTTTACGTTGGCTTTCCTTGCCCTAGTCAGTTTCGGTGGCGCCGCCTCCGTTTGTCTTTGTCCCCTCAGTCGATGACCTTTTTCTTCCCCCCCCATCTTCGGCCAAGCCTTCTTTCCACCTCCCCCCCCCCTTTTTTTGACTACCCCACCTGACCTACGGCACGAATTCACTTTTCCCCAATTTTGTGCCCTCCTCGCGCGCCACCGCCTTTTTTCGTTTAAGCCACTTTGATGAAAAAACGCCTCCCTCTCCCGTCATGCCGTTTTTTTTCCCTGTTGACCTTCTTTCCCGTCCCCCATTTTTTTTGTGCCCCCTTGTGACAAGAGTAACCTCCTTTTTGCAACTCCCGTCCTTTTTCCCCCTGCTTCCCTTTCGCGGGCAGTGCCCTTCCCCGTGGTCCTTTTCCATTTTTCTCCTTGAACTATCGTGTCAAATTTTTTGTTAGACCCCCTGCCATTTATCTCCCTGTCCCGATTAGCTCCCCCTGTCAGTAAATTGATTTTCACCAAGTTGTACTTCTCTGTGGTTTAGAGCTTCTTGCCATTTTTTCTGCCTTTAAATGGAAGGTTTTCAGACACCCCCCTTTGAGGCATGCTAGCTCCTCCATCAGTTTTTTCCCACAATGAATTCTTTCTCTTCCTTTGAAACCGCGTTTTTTCCCCCCCCCCCGGAAGGGCGTAGTTCACCTACGCGGAACGGCTCCCCCCCGCCCCCCTCCCCGACCACCCACCCAAAACACAATTAAAAAAAAAAATCTTTTTTTTTCTCTAGAAATTTTGTCTCTGCTCCCCTAGGGAAGCGGCAAACTTTTCTCCCTTTTTGCGACTTCCGCACTCTTGCAAATGTCGGTCTGTACCCCCTTTAAAAACCTGGGTTCCTGGTGAATCGGTCTTTCCCAAGTGAGCCCATTGAGCACCCACAGGATAGCCCCTTGGAACAACCTTTCCCCCCATAAAGGCACTTTTTTTCAATGGTTAGGAGCTGCTTTTCTGGTTAAACGATGATTACCAGTTCATACACCTTTTTTCGATCTTCTCCCCCCTCTCTTTAGTGTTTTTTTGCGGCGATCGAAAAATTTTGACCCCTGGTTTTAACCCTCCCCCCCTCTTTTTTCACAGCGACGAACCCCCCCGCCCTCATTCAGGATGTCCTTGTACTGGACTGTTGAGTTGTTTTCCCGCTATTTTTCCCCCTCCCTGTCTTTCCTGGTATGCGCAATCGCTCGCTTTCCCAGATTGCACACTTTTCGATTTCCGGGCCGTTTTTTCATCTTCCCGTGTTCAATTGGAGCATTAACCTTTGCGAAAAATTCCGGTTCACGGTGGCCCTCCCCGGACGTGGTAGTATAGCCGCCTTTTTCCTACGGTTCTACCGCGTTCGGTGTTTCGACCTGGCAAGGTAGGTCCCTTTTACCCACCCTGTTAGACCCCCCGTTCCTTGGAGAATTTGTTTCCGCCTTGAATCTTTTGTCCCAATCTATCAATTTTCAGATTCACACCCCGCCCGGTTGCCTTCGGGTTCCACAACCTGCTAGGTGTCAATTCCCCCCCAAAGTACTGAGGCCCCGATTTTCCCAGGGAGCCCCCTTTGCAAGGGAGACCGTAACGGTTTTTTGCCTTGACTTCAATCTGGATTTGGCCGCCGTTTGATAGACGCC
>Ga0179593_1603470_pt1 | contig 17621 bp, 17 predicted proteins | sample CZODoug2_1_08_16_FD_185931 | JGI IMG/M metagenome (GOLD analysis project Ga0179593, IMG submission 185931) | Vadose zone soil fungal communities from Angelo Coast Range Reserve, California, USA - CZODoug2_1_08_16fungal (PacBio error correction) | ecosystem: Environmental > Terrestrial > Soil >... | reverse complement strand
TTACTTTTTCCCCCTTCACCACTCTGAATTTCTTCCTCCTCTTCCCGGCGATCGATGGCCCCCCCCCTTTCCGCCTGCAAGCAAATTTTTTGCAGATGGTTCGTCTTTTTTCGCCGCGACAGGCCACGCATGGCTCTCTTCCAAAGGGCCCTGCAACTTCTATCGAGTAACAGCTTTTTCTCGCTTCCTCTCCCTCCCCCCCGCGATGTTACCCTCTCCTGGGCTCGCGGCACCTCTGTTCTTTTGCATAGATTCCTCGAAAAGGTTGATGGACCATCCCTTTCCCCGGCAGATCATCCCCCTTTCTATTTCCTGCTAGTTCTTCCTCCGGGGTTCCGCCTATCTCGCCTCCGCTTCCTCCTGAAGCGTTTTGTGATCGCATTTCCGTTCTCAAAGAAGCTCATTTTTCCCTATGATCGATCTTCCCTCTCCATTCGTATCATGGTCGGTGAATTTTTTTCAACTCTTCCTTCCCGACTTTCCGGCTCTGGTTACATCAGATTTCATGCAGGTTCTTTGTTTTCTCGATTTTTCCCGGTCGAGTTTCACAGTTCTGGAGTTTTTCTTCCGGAAACACGGACTTTTTTTTCCCTTGCTTGGCGCTGCACCCCCACGACTAAGGCCCGTTTCTCAAGGTTTTGTCCTTTTTTTTTTCTCTTCTTTCCTGCAGGTTTTTTTTTTTTCGTTAAGTCATCTCGCAACCTTTCGCAGATTGTTGTTGGTCGAGAAGCGAGGCCCCTCAGGTACGTCGGGCGAAGATACCCGACTTTTTTCCGATTGCTCCCCCACCCTTTTTTTTTGCGAATTTCTTGCCCGTGCCTTCGGAGGACCCGAAGACCACGTGCGCATCTGCGTCTCCCCCCCTAGGCAGTCCTTCGCCAGGTTTCCTTCATTTTTTTTTTTGCGGACTGCTTTCTCCCACTCCTTTTTGCCGCGTTCCTGGGCTCGGCACCGTCGGCGGCTTTTTGAAGGTATTGGAATCTCCCCCTTTCTAGACTATTCATCCTGGTCTCTCATTTCGACTTTCTCTAGATCTGCCCGCCATCGGTCGGGCAAGAAAGCCAGGTTTGATAGCCGAGGCCTTCTATTGTCGAATTATCTCCTCCTTCGTCTTCCACACCCCCCTCTCCCCCCTCAGAGAGGCGATCCTTTCCCCCTTTTTCACGTTTTCACTGAACAAGGCGCTCTCGCCAACCATATCTTCGCCCGAGAACCCCCCCTCGTGATTTTTCCCTTTGGCGTGAGGCGTTTACCCCCGCTGCGCGATTGTCCTTGAACCGCATTATACTCTAGCGGGCATTCCCCCCATTCTCCCGTCATCCTCCGATAACTTCGTTCGACGCCGCGGCATGTCCTGAAGTCGCGGGCCCGCTTTTCGATCCGACATTAGACGCAAGGCATCGGATGACTAGAACACCCATCCTTTTTTTCTTCTTTTTTTCTCCAGATTTCCGCGCGCCCCTTTCTCCGCCAAGTACTTGACATTCTGCTATCCGCCACCGTATAAAGCTGTTCAATCACCCGGAGAGTCGAACAAGGCTCCGATCTCTCTTCCCCCCACCTGGTCTCTTTCCGGCTTATTTTTTTGAAAAGAGAGTTTGATGGAACGCGATACTTGGGGAACGGCGCCCCCCCTCTCGGCCCGTCCTCTCCTCTTCTTTTCACTTTTTCCTTTTCCACCTGCTAGTGGTTTCCTGGTTGACGTGTCTCCTTTTTTTATCACCGCCGATCCCGTTTGTGCAGCATGCTGGCATTTTCCCCCACTATCCGGCCTTCTTGATGTCGACCTTTTTTTTTTATGTGTCCCCTCTTGTCGCCTGCCTGTGCTGCCCGACCCATCACTTCGGACAGACGTGCAGCACTCAGCCATGGTGCAGAGGAGCGCTGCCTGTTCGCACCGTTGACGACATTCCCCCGCGCCTCTTTTTACGTTCCCCTCTCTGTAGCTGAATGACGGTCTCCCCCGTCCCCTGATGCGCCTGGAGCGCTGCTGTGATTGCCTCGCTCGTGCCATGGCGTCCCTTCCTTCGGCCATGGACAAGGAGACTTCTGCAGCCGGCACTTCCCGTTGTCCCCCCCTTCGACGCCGAGAAGATCCTTTTTTGGTCACCATCCCAGAGCCAGTTTCCCTTTTTTGTGCCTCCCCTCGGCGGTTTTGGCCTTGCAGAGGCTCTACCCGGCACCTTTCGGACTCGAGGACGACGGCGGTTTCTTTCCTGGTTGGATCCCCCTTCTTTCCCTTTGTAAAGCATCGTTCCTCCTTCTTCCTTTCCTTCCGACGTTTTTTTTTTTCTTAGTACCGGAGCTGTCACCCCGGCACGAATTTTACGGAGACTGACTGATAAAGCAGATTCAAGTCAGCTCCTAGGCCCCCTCGGCTATCCTGCCAATCCCTTACCATAGCTTAGAACGGTCTCCTCATTAACCTTCTCTTCTCACCTTTTTTGGACCGGGCGTGAGGTAAGCTCAGCAGGGAATCCATGTGTTCCTCCCTCCTCCCCAAGCGAGACGCGTTCCAGCGCGCGCTTCAGGTTCCGTCATCTATTCTCCTTTTTTGTTGTGGTTCTTCACATTCCCTTCCTTACAGATTTTTTTTGGTGGGTTGAAACAAATTCCTGCTTGCCTCAATGGAGTACTCCTTGTCAAGTTAGTATAAGGAGGTGAGACGAGGTGGCGCTGTTCGAGTTCCCTCTTTCCTTTGCACGACGATTCCTTTTTCGAAGGTCCGTCTTTCTTTTTCATGGATTTTTTTTTCTTTTAAATGCGGCCGGTGTAGGTTCGCTCGTTCGCTAGTCGGGCAAGTCGTTTTTTCCCCCTTTTTTTGAATTCAGATCGGACCTCGTTCCTTTTGGTTACGACATTTACTTCTCAGTCTCTTCCTCTTTCCTGCTAAGAGGTCCATCCCCTTTTCCGAGCTCGCATGCCGGAGAAGCGCTCGCGCAGCGTGTGCTGAATTAGAGAAATGTACTGGAGAATTTTTCCCAAGCTAGTTAATTGAGGATATGTACTTTTCTCTCTTTACTCCCTACCGATTCTTTCTTTTGCCTTCTTTTCCCAGAATGTTTTCTTTTTTCAAGAGCGCTCTCCTTCCCGAATTCCTATTCGCAGAGCACCCTTTTTTATATAGATATTAGAAATTAGCCTTCCTTAGAGAGAGTAGTGTTCCTTTTTCGCATGCCGATAGTTTTCTTCCCGACTACCCCCTGTGGCTCTTTTCACAAATGTGGTGATCGTCTCTTCCTTAGGCCCCCTGTATTATGTTTCTTCCCCGGAGAGCAGACGGCTTGCTCCGAGAATTGATTTTTAGTAAGACGTCTCGAATAACTTCTTTTCCGAGAGTTTCTTATTCTTCAGATTCTTACTTTGACTCCGGATCGGCGGTGAACCTTTTCCGTCAACCAGGTCGGCGTCCACCGGATAGAGGTGTGGCAGTCCCTTCGCCGTAGCTCTTTCAGGAGTACGTCCTTTTATCACGTCCCCTCCTACCCTTCAGTCTCCTTCGGCACCAGGGTGGGTCCTTACGCGAGATCGATGCCTCTCTTTTATCCGGGTGATGCCCAAATCCACGTGTCCCCCATTAATCTTTTTAGTTGCCTGTCCCTTCTTCCTTTCTTGAACTTTTTCCTCGGGATGACCGATCGCACGCGAGGTCTTGTAGGTATTCCCCCTCTGTAGATTCCTTCCCCGTCGCCCTCTCTCCCCTTCCCTTTTGCGTCTTCTCCCAGGCCTTTCTCTCCCTCTTCCGACAGGATTCAGTTAGATTTCTTTTTCCCTGTCCATTCGATTGCTTTTTGTGAGCCCATGCGCATTTCTATCTTCATGTTTCCTCTCCCTTTATATGCTCCCTTTTATTTTTTCTCCCTATATCGTTCCCCTTTTTGGGCGAGACTCCTTTCGAGGTGACCAAGGCTTGTTTTTTCTCTCTACCCTCGATGCACGGAATTCTCCCGCCTCTCTTTTTGCTCACGATGTTCTCCTTTAGAGCGACCACATCCTCCCCAGAGGGATCACACTGTCTTTTTCCTGTTTACATTTCTTCCTCCTAGTGCTACGACCCCTCCCCTGAGTGCTTTCTTCTCAGGCGTTTTTTTTTTCATCTCCTTCTCTTCAATACCTCCCTGTTCCTTGCCGACGGTGAATATTCTGAGCAAGAAATGCTTATGTTCCCCCCCTCTTTGCTGTCTCCTCCCTTTTCCAGTCCCTTATCGCGCGCTCCTCCTTCCAGACGCTTGCTCGTTATCAGCGCTATTGCTCCCTTGGTCGTAGCCGTAGTTTCAAGAAGATGAGGGCGCCACCCTCTTCTTTTTCGGCTCGTCCTTTTTTCACTCGATTTCTCCAGAAGTCTCCCCTCATCTATTCCTCGGTTTTCCTCCAGACCAAGTATTTCGAGAATGGAACATCACTTTCTAAGTCTTTATTGATTTCCCTTCCCCCTCTTAATCCTTTTTTGAGCCATTTTTGGACCTCTCCCTTAGTCGTGGTAGCTATTGTCTGCTCCCAGCGAGTGCACCATGTCCCTTTTTTGACGTCCATAGATTCCGACAGACTTTAAGCTTTCCACTCCTCATTCCTTTTCCCATCGCGCGCACTGAAACTGACTGATCGACGGCGCTCCTTTTCTCCCCCCTATGTAGGACATTTTTCCAGGTCTTTCTCCCCCTTCTGTCTCGATCGAATCCCTCGAGCCTCCTTCACGCACTGCGCCTTTTCTGCACTTGAAATTCCCCCCACCCTCGGCTTTTTTCTTCTCCTCTTCCTCTTTGCTCGAGCTTCTTCCAAGAAATCCACCCCCGGTTTCAACGAGAGCACAATCGGCGTTCCTTCTTTTCTCTAGATTGGTCTTTTTGGGCTTTCACCTTTTAACGCGAGCATAAGGTTGAGCAGCTCTTCGCGCCTTCTCGCTTTTCCTCTTCTGGAGCTCGAGCTTCGCCTTTTACAAGTCGAAGATTCAGTTCAGGTACTTGAAACCCCCTTTTTTTGTTAATGGCTCCCCCTCCTTCGACCAGGCGAGATTCCAGGAGTAGCCCCCGGGGTTGCCCCATCGACGTTTTTTCCTTCGCAGCCCCTTTGTTATGTTGCCTACTCCACCCTTTTTTTCCCTCATCCTCCTTCTTTTGAGAGATGTGACGTCTCACCCCAACGAGCTGAATATTCCGGGCGAGCTTTCCCCCGAAGCCCTTTCGCTTTTCCCCCTGGGCCCTCCTTACGAAGTCCTGTAAGAAGATGGTCCTGTCATTTTCCTTCCTGACCCTTCATCTTTTGAAAGGCTTCCGGCTTCTCAAGGAGAGCTGAGACTTCTTACCATCTCGGGCTCTGCTTCCCTCCCTCAAGCTATCTCCTCGGATGAAATGAGGCGAAACTGATGCTCCTCCCAATCAGATTATTCCTCAGGTGTTGAGTTCCCTTCCCCTTCCCGATCATAGACGGCGCCTCTTTAGGTGCTGACTGACTCCCTTTGATTTATTCGAGCGCCGAGCGTTCTTCCGACCAACTCTTTTGATCTTCTCCCCCAAATCCGTTTTAAGTTGCGTCGAGCTCGTCCTTTGAGAGTCCTAGCCATCGAAAGGGTACCCATACTTGGTTCTCAAGATTCCATAGTTTTCTCCCCTTTTTGCCCTTCTTTTACCCTTTCTTTGCGCGCGATGGTCGAGTTCTTCATGCCTCCCTTCCACCTACATACTGGTTCCTTTCTTCTTCAACAAGGACTTTTTTTCGGCTCGTTCCCCATCCTCCACGACTAACGGACCCCTTCGATCCAGGTTGCCTCATTTCTGGAGGGACGCAGGAGTTTTTTCCAGCCCATGCCCTCCCTCCTTCGCAAAGTTCTTTTGTGGACTGGTTTTTTCTCTCCTTCCCCCTCGTTGGCGAATCCCTTCTATGCCAACGATCGATCGAGTCCCCCCCTCGTGACTTCTGCGCGGCGAAGATTTGCGGCATCTTTCTCTTCCGTTTGCGCATCTCCTCTTCCCGAGAATCGCCTGCGCCCTTCTTTTGCGGCATCCGCGATTTTTCCGTCCTTAAGGACTGCTGAGCGGCCTGCCTGTCCCCTTCGTCTTTGTTGCCTCGGCTTTTTCCCTGAGTCCTCGTCCCCTTGACGGATCCTCGGGAGGCCATCCATCTCAACGCAGGTCGCCGACAATCGGTAGAGCTAGCCCTCCCCCCCCCCCTTTCCTTTTTCCGGAGCCAAAGCTTTTTCTTCCCTTCTGATTGTTTTTGAGGAGACGACCTATCGAGATGATCGGGCTTTTCCACCGTCCCCCCGCTTTGCCCCTAATTTCCGTGCACAAGGCCTCTTGATCTCTTGGCAACGAGCTCCTCCGCATCCACCGTGATGGCTTTTCCTCTTCGTCATCAAGGCGCTTTCCGGCGTAACCGGTCTTCGATGTCTTCTTGGTGGCCCCCCCTTTCCCCATCGAACTTAGACCCTTGAGAAGTCTTCTTCTTCGAGCTTGAAGGACTCTCTTAAGCGCGGGGGGGTTTTTTGAATAAGCCGATTTGTTTCTGCGTTTTTCCTTTTTCTTCTCCTCTTCTGGCCGCGAACCCCCTCGGCCTCTTCACTTTTTCCTTTAGTCCCATTTGTATACCGAGTTCTATCTCAAGCAAACTTGGACTTGAACGCACGAGAAACTTTTCTCAACTTGTCTGGTTTTTTAGTCTTCTCTTAATCTATCTCTCTTCCCTTTTTCTTTCCCCCCTAGGCTGATCGCCCGTAGAGGGCGTGCTTTGATGTCTCTTTGTGAACAGGCCCCTTTCTAATACTCTCCCTGTTTCAGATCCCACTATTGGTGGTCGCGACATTAGTTGTACGCGAATTATCCCTTCGAAGGAGCAGCGTCTTTCATCATAGAATTTCCCCCCCCCTCCGAAATCGTTTCTTTTTCCCCCTCCTCTCCCTGACTCCTTCCTCGTTTGTTTTCTCGTGCTTCGCCGACATCACGCTCACACTGCCGCATATACCCCGATCTCCCATGGGCAGAGGAGCCGGTTCCGAGCTTCGGGCGCCATCTTCCACAGCGGACTTTTTGCCCAGGCTCTTGCCATTCTGCAGAGGTGCTAGGCCTTTTCTTTTTCGCCTGGAGGCGTGCTTTTTCTCTCGCTCTTGCCAGGCGCTTGCTTCCCTCCCCGACGGATTATGCCCCTTTCCTTGCGCCGACATGCTTTTCCCGACGCCCGCTGATGGAAGAAAAAGCGCACATTCCTTTCAGCCACACGGGCCCCTGTGGCAAACTCCTCTTTCTCCGCATTCCCTGGACTGGAGACCTGGCTTCGGCTGAGCTTTCCTTCTTTTTTTTTCTCCTTGCAGCATCGGCTCTCTCTCCTCTCCTTTAATGGACGACTTTCTTTCGAAGATCGTAGATCCGCACCCAGGAAGCAGTTTGCCTCCTCACGCCTATCCCGACGGTCTTTCCTCGCGCTCTACCCTACCGCTCTTCCCCCTGCATCTTCCCTTTGGTGGCCATTTCAGAGCCTTGAACATCCTTTTCAACTCAGGAGATACTGAGGTTCTTGGAGTACGACTTTGAAGGGCCAGTTTTCATTGATTTTGCCTGCGTTTTTTGGAAGGATGTACCTTTTTTCCTCTCCCCTCCTTTTTTTTTCCTCGGTCGCCTCTTGTCCCTCTCTTCCCGGCGTTCATACGCTTGTTCGTCCTTTATGAAAAAAATGGAGGAAAGGCTTGCCCTGGAGTATCGCCGAGGTACCAGTATCTGTGTTGTAGTTCCTTTGCTTCTCGACCTTTCTTCCTTCATCGCGATCCCTTTCATTCTTGGAGAGAGCTAGCCTTTCTTTTTAGAGCGTATTGAGCGGCGTTCCCCATAGAAGAAACTTCGGTTTCGGTGCGATAGAAGCGCTTAGCTAGCCGTCCTCCCAACCAACCCCACCCACCAACCCCCTTTTTTTGACCCGTCTTCTCTTCTTTCCTTCGCCGGTTTGCAAAGATCATTCTTTCAAGCGCTCCGGGACAACCTTATTTGCTCGAGGAATTAGAGAAGTATCCTTTTCTCGATTCTGTCTGCCGCGTGTTGCTGACCATCTTGTTCCTTTTTCCCCATCCCCGTTATCTGCTCCTTTCCTGTCGTCTTGTTCGGCCTTCGGCCGCGGATTTTCTCTTTTTTTTCTACGGGCCCAGGGCCGTGAAGGGAAAGCGCCAGGGCCCTCTTTAGGCGGTTTCTACCACCAGTCTCTTTTTTTCCTTCTTTGCCTTCTCTTTCTCTTTCTTGTCGATTTTTCGGTGGGTGAGCATCCCGATTGGAGCTCGACCTCGTCCTTCCTTATGAAACCATGGCGTCGATCGAGCAGTTCCGAGGGTCCCTGCGATCTTTTAGTCGCCTGTCCCCTTTTTCTCGAAATCACCGAGTGATTCCGGCGTGTCCTTTTGATCGGGTTTAACTTGCCCCTGCGGCAAGAGATGATCCGGGACCCTTTCTAGGCCAGGTTTTTTCAACAATCCCCGTTTTTCCTTTTCCGTCCCGTACCTCGTCTTTTTCCGGGACTTCGCCGTTCTTTCGAGTTAATAATCCCTAAGTGCGATAAGACGCCGGCTTCCCCCTTTTTTTTCCTCGTCCTCCTACCTCTCTATCCTTTTGATTCCGCAGCATTGATAAGTAGCCCCTTAATAGGAGGTTTTCTGCTTTTGCTGGCCCGATGCTTCTTCTTTGAACTCCCTCTTTAGAGCCCCTTCCTTATCTGCTTGTGCTGCCCCCTTCATCGATGATTCCCCTCCCGGGAGAAGGTCGGAGGCCGGCTGAGCTTCAGAGCTTTCGCCCTTTCTCTCCCTTCCGTCCCTGTTTCTTAGTGCGAGGTGTCCCATTTCTGATGCACCGATTCATCGATGAGGTTCTCGGTTAGCCTCTCGCTTGCTTTCTCCCGCAGGCGTCTGCCCCCCCTTTTTCTGCGCGGTTTGATCTCGTTTGCCATGGTTTGAAGAGAAGTTGTTCCGGGGAAAAGTGCTTGTTTCCTCTTTCGAACTGATTCCTTCGTTTCCTACTTTTATTTGATACAGTTTACTTCGATCCCACCTCGAAGGCCCTCGCTCACAATGGAGTTCTTCCTCTTTTTTGTTCCTTCAGCCCTTGTTTTTTATTCGCTTCTGGCCAGGCGGTTCCTGATCCCCCCCTCCCAGGTGCCGCCTCAAGTGTGCCTCTCTTCCTGAGCACGACGCGGCTTCTTCATTTTCGTCTTTTTTTCAGCTTTCTGACCCTTTTCTCCAGAGTCCGTCCGCCTGCGCAGGCGCTCTCAGATCAGCGCGATGAGCACGTGTTTCTCCCTAGAGAACCTTTTTTTACGAGATTTCGCTCATATGGCTCTTCTTCCACCTTCCCGAGAGCTTTGTATAGGAATCGTTATAGTCGCCAAAGAGTAAATCTTTTTCGGTTCTTTACACTCTCCCTTCCCCCCTTGCCTCTCAAAGTCTTGCTTTCCTTTAAAAGATATTGCGGGGAATCAAGCTTTTCAGGCCCCCCCCCCACCCCGGGATTTTTTTTTTTTCGTCGTTTTTTTTTTCAGTTCTTGTGCCGACCTCCCCCCTCCTGCGCAGCCAGCCATGTGCGACATGATGAAGAACTCCCTCCTCGAAATCTCTTTAAACCACGTTTCTCGACGGGAACCCGAGTCTTCGCTGTTTCCCCCTTCTCCTTGATCCCTGGCGATGGCCTTTTAAGGATAGAGAACTAGCGAGACAGCATTTCCCGGGGGAGGATCTCCCGATCATCTTCGGGGTCGACGCGGATCCAGAGCTCCTGCTCTGGAGAAGACCAAAACAGGAGTCCTCTAGCATCCTTTCCTCGAAAAACACGTCACAGCTTCTCCTTTTTGTAGATCTCTGTCGTCTTCCCAGTGCACTTCCTCAGAGCTCGAGGCCCCTTGAGAATTTTCTGTGAGCCCCCTCTCCCACTACGAGTATTTCCTTCTTATCTTACCTTGCGATTTCAGTCGCAGCTGCGAAGCGCGGAATATTTCCTAGTAGCCATCGTGTCCTCTATTGTTTTTCTCGGCTCTTTTTTCTCTTCTCACTCTGTGTTGTTCCTACAGGTCGATCCAGCCGGAGCGGTCTCTCGACATATTCAGATCTTTTTTCTTTTGCCGCCCTCTATTTCTGGACTCTCTCTCACCCCCCCCCCCCTGAATTTGCGGCGCGCACTCCGGCGAAGAAGTGATCCTTTTCTTTTATGTCAACTTCTTTTGCGACGCCGCCCCGCCAGTTTTTGGCCCCCTTCATTCTACACGCATTTCTCCCGTTGTAGACAAGGCATTTTCGCATGCGCAAGGCTTTTAGACTTTTTTTCCGCTCTTTTAAGCGTCTCCTCCACTGGAAGACAGATGGGTCTAGCCAACCCTCTCTTCTTTTCGTGCTTTATTTTCCGGAGACAGGGTTTTTTCCCAAACCTTTTCCGACTCCCTTCTCCCCTCCCGATGTTTTTCTCCTGCGCATGACGCCGTTGTTTGGATTATTAGCCCAGAGAATAGTTTCCGCCGCTCCAACTCCTCCACTCTTCTCGGTCTTTCTTTTACCCCGAAGGGCCCGTAGAGCTATCTTTTTCGGAGCGTCATCGCCCCCCTTCTCCGGGCGCTTGGTGTCCTTGCCGACATCGTGTTTTGCTGGAAAGTCCTGCCGATCATGAAGGTGGCAGTTTTTTCTCGCTGTCGCCCCCTCTTTCTTCCTCGAAAAAGCCCACCAGGGCGGGATTCTTCCATCGGCTTCATTGGTCCCTGACCTTGTGCCTTCGCATCACACTTCACTCCCCTTTTTTAGTGGCGCTGTAGCAGGGAGTGCGTTGTCTCCGCAAGAATATGAGCCCTCCCCGGCAACCTTTCTTCCACGCTTTCTTTCCTCGATCCTCCTCCCTCGATTTCTTTTCTCCCCGACTTCTCTTGTCCCCCCGCTCGGCTCGATCCCCCCTTTTTTCATCAAAGCGATGCTGGCGGTTTTTCCGATTTGTTTCTGCTTCGTTTTTGCGCTCCCTCGAGACTATCGCCTGCGCCAGGTTCTTGCGGCATCAGCGATATTTTCCGCTGGACGGACTGCTTCCCGCGCGGATTTTTTCGTCTTCTTTCCCTTCTTCCGGGATTCTTCCCTTCCTTCGCTCCGCGCCGCGCCTTTTGCAATCCAGGATAACGCTCCCCGAAAAGGCGGTGAGAGCTCGTCCAGAATGCCCCGTCCTTTTCAGCCAGGTCTTTTCTCGGTTTTTTTTTTCTCCGAGTCCCCTCCTTCCTAAGATGATACTGGGGCGTTACAAAGTATAAGGACTGCACCTCGTTCTCTCGAATGAGACGTTTTTTTGTCCCACATCTCTCACCCATTGCAACCTATCCGCCGCCTAACCCCACCTTATGTGGAGAGGATTTAAGAGGCGTGGCCGATCATTTTTGATTGTACACTTCCCCCCTTTTTCCTTTTGCGGGACCCCCCCTTCCATAAGTATCCCTTTTTCGTTCCTACGTCCCGTTTCCCGCGCAGAAGCGCTTCTATCTGAGTGCAGATATCCCCTTAGAAATCGAAGGCATCGATAGTTTCCTACTCGGAGATACCAGATGCAGTTTTTTTTTTCCTCCCACGTTCACGCCAGCTACGCCGAGGACTTTCCTACAGTATCAAGGCTGCTTTTTCTACGGAGAGAGCACACAAAGTTTTTCCCTCCCCGCGCGCGTGAATCCCTTCTCCCCGCGGCTTCCCCTTTTGGTTCCTTGTCCCGCGATCCTGGTGAACTTGTCGGCCCGAAGATATACTCGACGGTGCACGGACTCGCTTCTCCAGTTTTTTTTTTTTCTCCTGGTTGGATCCCGCGCTCTTCCCCCCGCCTTTTTTTTGAGCATCGCCTTGCCTCCTCCTTCAACCCGATCAGACAAAGAGGTTTTTTTTTACCCCTGTTTTTTTCTGTGACTGCGCATTGCGCGTTTCTCTTCTGGCCCTTTGATGCCCTCATTCCCCTTCCCTGGTGCAGAAGGTCGCTCCTTTGAGAAGGAGAAAGGTCGACCTTCTTTCTCCACAACGAGCCCTCGAGCGCGCTTGATTTTAGAACTTAGTGCTGAAGATCTTCTTTTTTTTCGCTTGGCTGTTTTTTAGCTTTCTCCTTGCTCGCTCTTGCCTGGTCTTTGCCCCTTCCGGACATGGGACAGGAGAATTCTCTCCTGAAAAAGAAGCCGGCGTCTTTTCTTTTCCAGAAGGCCCTCCGCCCTTGCAGATCCGTTTCTCCAGCAACAAGCGCCGCGGAAATTGCGCTACCAAAGAGGATTTTTTTTTTTTCAAAACACTTTCTTCTCGCTTTCTCTTCCTTTATGCCCGGTTTGCCTAGGCGGACTTGCGCTTTTTTGCAGCCTGTCGTACCCGCAGTCCCTCGGCTCTCTAGGAATAATGTTACTCTTGGACCGAGGCTAGCGGAAGCTCGTCGATTCTTTTCCCCCCCCTGCAGCTTTCGGCGATGACTTCTCAGTGACGCCTCTTCCACCGCTTCGCCCTCTCTTTTCCCGCTGCGCCCCCCGCGAATGCAGTCCCCATCTCTTCGAAGGCAGCGCCTTTTTCCGGCGCCACATCCGAGATAGGGGGATTTTTTTTTCTCGCTTGAGGTTGCCAAGTTTTCTTTCTGCTCTCGCTTCTTCCTCTCTCCTATTCCGCTGACTTTTTTTCCTTTACAATCCTTCCTCCTCAGTTGTTTAGACGGTCGCAGCGTGTAAAGATGACGTCCTCTGGAGTATACGCTTGGTGCGGAGAGAGTCTCATGGATGACCGTTTCCTTAAGGATTCCCCGTATCTAATTCTTTCTTTTCTCTGCCTTCCTCATACTTTTGCAGACGAGCGTTCTTCACTCTCTTTTTTAGGAGCGCGAGAAGGTGCCATTTCGAGAGTTATTGAGGAGGAGTTGATCTTCATCGCCGAAAATTGCGTTCTTTCTTTTTGCTCGACCTCAGTAGCTCGCCGCGATGGACTTTTCTCCCCGACAGTCTTCTCCCCTGCTCCCGCATTCTGCAAGTCTTCCTTTTTCACATTACAGGCGAGTCGGCCCGGAATTAGAGAAGGATGCTGAGATGGCGTTGACAACGTCTTTTTCGTTACTCTGGCCCTGCTTTTTCATTTTTCCCCTCCCTGTCTTGGGCTTCCCCTTTCTTGCCTTCGGCTCTGTCTTTTTTCTTTTCTTCTCTGGCCCATGTCCTGCAAGCGCCAGGGTCCAGAGGCAGAGCGCTCTCACAGCAGCGCCTTCTCCCCCAGCACGGGCCATCGCCTCTTACCTTTTTTAGTCTTTTGCTGTCCGTTTTCCTTTTTTTCTGCATCACTCTTGTCGTCCCTGTCCCGTCCTCGGCCGTTCTGACACATGGCGTCTTCCTGCGGAAGTAGGCGAGGATCTTCTTTTTTTTGTTTGGCGATTTCCCCACGCTTTGTAGTTACGTTTTTCCATCCCCCGATGGGCATGAACGTTTCTCTTTGATCGGGTTGAACTTGCCGCAGCAAGCGCTGCCATCAGATCGGCTGGTGATTCAGGTCAGGTCGGCGACCCCTTTTCTTCATTCTCTCTCGCCTTCGTCTCTTCTGGACGGCGTCGCCGTCGATGCGTTCATCACGCACTCGTCTTTTTTATCAGCCGCCGCGTCGGCACAGGGTTTTTTTTCCTGCTCGTCGTTACTCCCCCTTGATACTGATTTTTTTATTCCATTTTTTTCTCTTCCTCGGGATAGGCGCGCTTGTAACTGTTTCTTCTGAAAAGGAGATCGCCGTCGAGGCTGGTGAGCTGTGCTTCCTTTTCCTTCTCTTCGAAGGTCGTTTTCCGCTTTCTTTGGCTAATCGTCCGCATATAAGAAAGGATGAAGTTCGGTGCACCCGAGATAATACCGTCTTGTTAGCGGTGAGCCCCTTCTTTTTTCCCTTTCAGAATTGATTCTCCATTTTGGAAAACGTTCCCATCACGCTTTTTTTCCTCTATAGTGCCATTTGTTTTCCTAAGCGCATTGTTCGCGGTGACCCCCCCTTGAAGTGGCGGATAGCTCCCTGAAGGTCATTGGCGCTTTTTTTCCTTGCCTTTTTTTTCATCTCCCCTCCTCTCCCCCACCTCCCCCCCCCCCCTTTCTTCCTCTGCGGCGAGCTCGACCTTTCAGGCGACCTGAGTGATCTGGATTCCCGGAGCGGCGCTGGATCTCGTCAGCGTCCGATCCCCCCCCCAGGTCGACTCCTTTCAGGCAGCCCGACGTCTTTTTCTCCCGCTATTGTGCGGAACATATCGCGTGTCCGCCGATTGCGCTATGATAGTTCTTAGGCTCTAGAGAAAAGTGGTCCTCCCGTAGTTCACCTCCCGGTTTCCCCCGATCTTCCTTCGCCAGCCTTTTGAAATCCATCGAGAAGCTCTTGGCATAGACGTCCTTTTTTCTATTCGAAAGACTTCGGCCTCCACCTCACGTCGTGCCTTTGTACAAATGGAACGGTTGCGGCTTCTAAGGACTTCTTTCGGCCGCACCTTTCCTCAAGCTTTTTTCCTTTTGAGGGCCATGAGAGGCCGCAAGAAGGCGTCGTTTTTAGATAGGTTACGAGCACTCTTTTAGCAAAACTCTTTTTCCAGCCCGTGTTGTCTCCTAATGCTGCCTCTCGAAAGAGACATTCCCTCAACCGAACCTGAATGCCCTTTTCTTTTTACACTTTTCGTGAATAAGTCTTTTTTTTTTTCCAAAGTTTTTTCTTTCTCACTTCGCTGTTCGATGACTCCTTAGAAGACTGTTTTTTTTCTTTTTTGAACTCTCCCCATGAATCTTCGGTGAGGATAGCGTGCCTGCGCGCTCGAGCTAGGCGAAGACAATGAGTATGCTCTTTGCTCGGCGCTTCCCTCCTTATGGATCTTTATTTCCTGGACACCAGCACCTGTTTGTTTCCCGTGCTCGAGGTCCCTTCATCAGGTGAGAGACCATATTTAGAGCGAGCAACGATCCCCTCTTGCTCCCGCCTTTTTTTCATATTTGCATTTCTTTTCGGACACCCGTTGAGCTCCCTGCTGCTGCGATGCCCGACCATCCTTCCAAGATGTGATTCGGAAGTCTTTTGGGTTGCCCATTTTCCTTTTTTTCTTCAACGTTAGCAGGCGTTCCCAGCATTTTTTTTGCTCCTTACATCTTTTTCCTCATACTCCTTCTCTGAGATGTACGTCTTCAACCCATCCGCTGAAGATGGTCGAAGCGAAGGCACGCCCGTTACTTTTTCCACTTTCCTTCCGCGTCCTCCCCCCTCGCTGGTCTAGTGCATCGCCTTCTTGACAAGCATGGCTATCGTGTTGTCGACCCGCGCCTGACAAGGCGATCTGCGAATTTTCCCCCAGTTTTTTTTTCTCGATCGTTCCCTCCCGTTGACAGAGGGGCTTCTCTGCTCGCGTGCCATCTGTCCCTCGATCAGCACGACAGCCCGTATCCCCCCCCCCTTTCCATCCCTTTTCGTGCTGGTGCCCATACCCCTTGAGAGATAATCTTTTTGACCCTCTCTTCCCTTTTCTCCCTCGTGTTTCCTTCCTTTTTTATTTCGCCTGCTCTCCGCGCGAGCGAGAGATAACTCCAAGCCGAAGATGCTGGTTGTTCTTCTTCCGTTCCCCTGCCCAGTGTCCGATTCTTCGATGTCCATATAGCCAGGGATCTGCACGACATTTTGTGTCGTCCTCCCCTTGTGTCCGTTGAAAGCCTCCATCATGAAGGTTGCGTGTTCCCCCCCGATTTCGCTTTTTTTTTTTTCCGCTGCCCCGACAAAATGTCTTTGCATCGCTTTCGGACAACAAGGAGTTTTGCACGGCTTGAAGCCGCTACCCTCCCTCGTCGCGCTTCTTTTGCTGGCGCGGATTGTGTCGCAGAGTGACTTTGCTTTCCGAAAGACTTATGAGGAATTTCCACGACCTTTTCAACCTTTCTTATGCGAGAACCTACATAGATTCTTTGGCCCTTCCCCCCGGACTCTATGCAAAGTCTAGATAGAGTTACAAATCCATGATGGCGGAGGAGACAATTGGCGCCCCCCCCTTTCCCTTCGGCGTTCGCCTCAATTTCGCCCTTTCCTCCCCTTCGAGAACGAGAAGCGACGAGACATCAGGAAGCAGCGCCACATGTCGCCTGCCCTTTCCATTCAATACGCTTGATCCTGGGGCATTTTCCCCGCCGCGTCCTTTATTGTCCGGACCTTTTCTAGCCCTCTCCCCTTACGCGCCATCCGATGGTAGCAGGAAAGGCTTAGCTCGACCACGCCTCTGGCCAGAATTTTTCGATTTCTTTGCCGCTCGAAGGATCGACATCGTTTCTCGAGGATAGGCTTCTAAAAAGTAGAACCCAGGGACATGCAGACGCCTAAAAAGGAACCCCCCCTTCCGATTCCCCTTCTCGCCAAAATGGTTTTCGCCCCGGCCCCTTCCCCAAAAGGAGTGATGGTGCTCGCGGATTTCTCCGGAGCGTTTTTGCCCTGCGAGGTTTTTCTGCCCCTTCTCTCTAATCAATGTCCCTTCATCCTGTCGTAGGCGAGAGAAACCAAGGAACCTGGGATTCACTTGTTCCGCGGCAAGTACGTTTTTTTCTACGCAGCGGGCCGATTTCCCTTCGAAGGCTCGTCCAGCTTTTCCCCCCTCTCTTTCTCCTTTGAATCCCCTATGTTTTTCCAGCGCGCCTATACCGGAGTCCAAGACTCAAGAAAAGGACATATTTTCATGTTCCATCACTTTTTTTTCTTCGACCCCCCCCCCCCTCCTCGCGTTTCCCCCTTTCTTGCCGTACGCTGCTCTAACAACGTAGAGGGCGTGTCTTCCCCCCGATACTGGTCTGACTCACGCCGTCGTAAAGACTTTTCTACTAGGCCATGTTTTTTCTGCCCCCCTTTAGGTTTTGGTTCTCCATGGTTGAAGTCACTCTATGATCACCGCCCCGGAGCAGCGCGTGCCGCATTCCCCTCCTCACCTTCGTTCTTGGTGCTCTTTATTTCGGTGTTTTCTCCCACGGCGTGCTCGCCCATCACAGAGCATCCTTCTACTTGCGCATCTCAATCGACCTTGTTAGGAGGGCCTCTTTGGACACTATTCTCCCCCCCTCGCCCTGCGACGTCGACAGTCTACTTCCCTCCAGATCGAGAAGTAACTTCCGGCAAGATCGTGGGCTGCTCCTTGTTTGCTGTGGAGAGCGCCTCTGCCTCGCTCTCTTTCCTTTCTGTCCTGAAATCAAGCGTTTCCGGGGCGCCCCAGCATCGTTCCCAGCCTCTTCCTCCTTTCCCCTTGAAAAGAAAAGCGGCCAAGCTCGGCAGAACACGCTTCCCGGTTGCAACCGCACAGGTTTCTCGAAATTCCAGGCCTCTTTCCCCTTTTCCTTTTCCTTCCCCTGCTGTCGGCGCCTTCGTATTTTCGCGACGGCGGTCCCTTCCCCCTGACGTGCCGAGCTAGCGCCTCGAGAGCACCTTTACACCCTGACGCATTTTCGGCGATGAACTACTCCCCCTCTCTCCCTTCCGATCTTTTTCACCTGCTCCCCTTTCCCACGACTCTCAAGGGACTCAGCGATGCTTGCTCCTGGGAAATCTCTTCGTTCCCTCCTCTGAAACCCGGCCCACGTGAGTAAGTTCCTCTTTTTTTTCTCCATGTGTTCATCTTTTTATGAAGCGTTCCAGCTCGTCTCATCTCCCTCCTGCAGGACCG
>Ga0179593_1460014_pt1 | contig 17621 bp, 29 predicted proteins | sample CZODoug2_1_08_16_FD_185931 | JGI IMG/M metagenome (GOLD analysis project Ga0179593, IMG submission 185931) | Vadose zone soil fungal communities from Angelo Coast Range Reserve, California, USA - CZODoug2_1_08_16fungal (PacBio error correction) | ecosystem: Environmental > Terrestrial > Soil >... | reverse complement strand
TCAATAGAGTGAGCCTTTTGTCTGCAAACACTCTTTCTTCCTTTTTTTCCTTCTTTTTTCAGGATTAACCCAGGGGAAAACGGCCTCCTTTTTTTTTTTGTATCGGCCCGCATACTTTGTTTTTTTTTTGGCCGGACGTCCCAGTCTTTTTTCCTTTTTTTTCTTTTCTTCGAAGTCCACCTTCTTGTCGTTTGTTTCCTGGCCTGAATGGTTTTCCCCTCTTGTGAGAATTCTGTTTATCTTTCTTTTTCTCCTACTTTCCCCTATACTGTGTGCAGCGGAGCCCTCGTACGCGGACACAATTTAAGTCTTCTAGCGCTTTTCTGCGTTCCCTCCCTTTTTCTTCTTTGTCCCAGCCAACTTCCCCCTGACCCCCTATTCCCAGAGGGATTGCTTCCCTCTTTTCTTTACCCGCATCATTCGTGCTTCACGGATTTCTTTGTTTTTCGAGCGCGCTCTTCCTTCCTGATTTCTGAATCTTTCCCTTTGAACCCCCGTGTGGCCCCCTGCGTGCCGTGTTTTTCCTTTGCTTTTTTCCTTCCTTGTCCACCTCACCCCTTTCTGCGGTTGATTTTCAGTTCCCCCCCCCCTTCCTCTTAATCCTGAGTCTCCCTTTTTTTTTTTTTTTTGGAGAAGGGGGGGCATTGCTTCTTTTGCTTTTTTCTCTGTTACCCCGTTTTAGTCTCCTAGTCGAGTTTTGTTTCTCCCTTTTCCCCCCCTTCTTCGTTTTTCTTTTTCTTTGGGGTTCCCTGGTTTTGGTTGTTGTTAGACCCAGGGCTTGGAAGGGGACATGTGACATTTTATTTTGTTTCCCTCCCCACCACCCTCCCCCTGTAGGGTGGGTGGTTTTTTTCTTTTGGATTTTGTTTCCTTCTTTTACCCCGCTTTTGGGTTTTGACCCAGATTCCATTTCCCCATTCGGTTTGATAGCTTTCGGAAAAGACGTGTCTTCCTTTTCCCCCCCCCTTTTCGGTGAGGCTTTTTTTTGTCTTTTTAGCAGACGTGTAGTTCAATATTTTTGTTGTGGCGAGTTGATCTTCCCCCCATCGTGGTTTCCTCCCCCTTCACTGATTGTGCCCTTTTTCCCTCCGATTTTTTTTTTGAAGGTGGCCTTTTCGATTTTGTCCCTCACCTCTTTTTTTTAGAATTGAATTTCGTGGTGGTGGTTCTGCGTTTTTGTGGCGCTTTTTCCCTTTGTATTTTTTCTGACTTATTGGTATACGGAGTTCTCCCTTTTCTTTTTTATCGTTTCCCTTGCGCCCCCCTCGTGTGAGGTTTTTTTTTTAATCTTCCCCGATGTGGAGTGTTTTTCCCCTCTGTTATTTTTTTTTTTTTTTTTTGGTTTTTTTTTCCACAGGCTTCAATGCTCTCCTTGACGTGGTCCTTTTCAGGACTTTTATCACAGTCCTTTCCTCGACCGGGCACCCCCCCAACTGCCATCTTTTTTCTGCCCACGGCCTCTTTACTTTCTGGGGATCTTTTTGGGTTTTTTTTTTGTGTGTTTTTGGTGGTTTTGGTGTTTTTTGCCCCTGGATTCTTTCTGCTTTTCCTTTTTTTCATCGGGTGACTTTCCCTAATTTTGGGCTTACAAAGTCACCGCTTCCTCTTTCTCTTTTTTTTCAGATGGGGCTTTTTTTGAAAGTTTGTCCTCTAGTTACCTTTTCTCCCATTGTGCTTTTTCAGGACCTTTTTGACCTTTTTTTTGAATGGGAAACGATTTGGTTAGCTCTTTTTTTTTTTTTTTCTGTTTAGTTTTCACAGCTTTTTTCTTTCTTTAGGGCTTCCCCCTACCCTATACCCCCTTTTTTTCCCTTATTTGTTTCCTGATCCTTTTTTTCTTTCGGGCGTCTCCTCTTTTTTGGTTTTTTTATCCCCCTTCGCCGTCCATGGCGGTAAGCGTGACATTTCCCGTTCCCCCTTCCCTTCCATCCTCGTTTCTCGGTTCTCGTTTTTTTGGTATGATTTTTTTTTCCTTCATGGTTTGTCTTTTCCGACCCTTTTTCGGGGTTGGCTTTTTTGCTTGCTCTTTCTCGTCAGGTTTTTGCCCAATATTGCGGTCCCGCCCCCCCGTTTCGGCTTTTTTGTTTGTTTTTTACGAGAGCATTTCCCCCCCTCCCCCCCCCTTCTCCCCTTTTCTCCTCCCCCTCCGCCTGCCTCCAGTGACCACCCTCTTTTTTTTGTTTTTGTTGGGCATTTTTTTTTGCTAACCTTTCGTGAGCTTCCACCTTTCCTTTTTTTCTTTCCTTTTTTTCCTGTGCTGGCAACAGGTCCTACCCCTTCTTTACCACCCCCCCGTGCAACTGAGCCGAACTGTGAAGAGGACCCCCCCCCTTGTGACCCTCTTTTCCGTTTTAGGTATTTTTTCTTTTTTTTTCCCCCCTTCTTTTTTTTTCTTTCCCTATTGATCACCCCTTGGATTAGGGGACCATTCTGACCCTTCTTTGAGGAACGTTTCCAGGTATGTTAGTAACACGTTCACCCACTTCCCCCACCAACTCTTTGGGATAAGTTTATTTCACCTCTCCCCATTGTTTCCGTTGGCCCCCCCGCCCCCGGGGGCAATGGCCCCCAGATTTTGATTTTCATATATCTACCAGGCTAGTTAAGTCCTTTTTTTGTTCTTCACTTTTCCCGGACCCCGTCCCCTCCCAAGTTTCATTCACGGCCCCTTTTTATCCCCCCCCCCCCCAACCAACCTTTCAGGGGTTTTGTTCCCAAATTATTGTATATGAATCGTGGCTTCCCCCCCTCCCCTTTTTTCCCTTTCCTCATCTTTTTGTGGCGCGGTTTGGAGGCGTTCCTTTTTTTCTCCCACCTCCCCCCGTTTCTCATATCGGGACATTCGAAAACTATTAGACTTTGGACCAGTATACGCGTTTCTTTCCCACTTTCCCGACTCCCCTTCTTTATCCGACGCATCGTCGACCCCCCAATTGAAAACTGCCTTTAAAAGTTTTGTGAGAACTGTTGTTGTCTTTTCTCCAATCCTATGTAGTCCGGTTCTTGTACCCACTTATGGAGTTTTTTTTTAGGTGGGAGTATTTCCCTCACTGCCCCCATTTTTTCTCCTAGCCGTTTTTTGGAAAATGACGCGGTTTTCCTTCCTTCTTCCCCCCCATTTCTGGGGCTCCAACCCACCGTTTCATTCTCTCTCGATCTTGGCAGCCCCCCCTTCGGCGGGACCCTCCTTGTTGGTCGGAGTTTTCTCTTCTACCGTAGGTTTCCCCCCTTTTTTCTTCCACAACTCTTCACAACTTATCGTTCATCGAGGGAGCCCCCCCCCCTTCCCCCCCTTTTTTCTTTTTCCCGTCCCTTTAATGTGAAGACCCGGAGGGTTTTCCTTTTTTTCCTTTTCTCAACTTCCGTTTGGCACAAGGATTGGCGTTCCTCCGCCAAAATAATCACTTTTTTCCCTACAGCCCTTTGCGGGAGTCTTTTTTTTTCTGTCGTGCTTTGCTAACGACATCTGCACACGTTTTTTTTCCTACCCCCCCCACGTCATCGACCGTTTTAGGGTTCCCTCCCCCGTTAGAGTTCGTAACACCCTTTTACTTCTTTTCTTTCCTTTTTCCCCATTGGTCCCTTTTGTGGGTGGCTTCGGTGGGGCTTTTTTTGACCGACCCCCCATTTCCCCCCGCCACGGATCGATTTTTTTTATTTGCGGAGGCTCGGCTCCCTTTCCCCCCCCCTCCCCCCCACCTTTTTCCACAAAGGAGTACCCTTCTTTGATGACCCCTTGGCTCTTTCCCCTTGCCCACCTTAAAGTGCGCCCCTCCCCTCACCCTTCCACCGGTCCCGTTTTTCTTTTTTCCCCTCTTCCCCCTCGCCCCTCCTGCTCTTTTTTGATTGCCTGCACTTCACTTTGATTTTTTGGATACCTTTGGGTTTTTGTTTTCTTTTTTTCCTTTTTTTTTCGGTCCCTTCTTCGTGTTTTTTGAAAAGCCCAACCTCCCCTAAACTTGTCCAATTTTTTTTTCCCCATCCCTATATTAATGGTGTAAACTCTTCTTTCTTTTCACCCCCCCCTTCCCCTTTTGGCTTTTTCCTTTTCCTTTTCACAAGCCCCCCAGCCCCCTCCCTTTTTCCTAAATCCCACCCAATTTTTTTCCCCTCTTGTGGCGAGAACTATTTTTTCACTTCCTTCTTTTTCCCCTCTCAGTTCTTGTGGTCGGTGGTCGCCGCCCTCTAATCGTTCCCCAGATTCTTTATGGTTAGTTTTTTTCTTTGTTTCTATCTTAGGCTTTTCCTTTTCAGTCCCCTTGTTTCTTTTCTTTTCCTCTTACGTTCTAACTTTCTCCTTTTGGTTCAGTTCTTTTTTTTTGAACCCTTTCTGTCCCTCGAATGCTGACAACTGAGATAGTAGTAGGAATTGGTCGTTTCCCTCCCCTCCCTTACCATTCCCCCCCCCCCTGCTTTTAGGACCCCCATTTTTTAGCGTATTTGTACGGGCCACCTATGCTCTTCGATGAGGTAGCCGCCCCCCCCCCCCTTTTTCCCCACTCTCTTCCCCCGGTTAATCTGGCTTGAGCTGTTCAAAGGTGACCCCTATGCCTTTTCGTTGACATTAGTTTTTTTTGATTAGTGACTATTCTTCCCCACCCCCCTTTTCCCCAACACCTTCTCCTTTCTTTTTTTTTCTCCTCCTCTTTTTGTCTTCAACCTCCTGTCCCCAATTTATTTTTTTGTGTCTTTATCTTATTTAGGGTTGACCCGTTGGGATGCGTGTTCCCCCCCCTTTTCCCCCCGTCCCCTTTTTCTCATTCCTAACACCCTATTCCGCTCGCTTTTTTAGTCTTTCCGATGCTACCCAGATTCTGTGGTTCAGACATTTTTTTTGGGTGCCAGGTTTTTGCCCGACTTCCTTCTTTTTCCCCCCTTAACTATTCCCAGAATTGTTGGGTACCTCGTACCCCACCCTTCCCCAAGTTTTTTGAAATGTAGGGAACCTCTTCCCCTTTTCTATTTCTGATCGCCCTCAACTTCTCCATGTTCTCCAATTTTTTTTGTTCTTTGCCCCTTTTTTTTTGTTTACTTCTTCGTCAGATGGCCTTTCTGCCAGATTTTTTTACTGAAGAATACAGCGTGTTTTGGCCCTCCGTTCTTACCTCGTCTTTTTCGTCCGCGTGCCCCACCTCTTCCCTCAATGTGAGCCCCCCTTTGGCTCTGCTGGAATTGCACCTTACTTGTTCTCCCTTGTCCTCTCACCTCCCGTTTCCTTTTCAGTCGCCACAAAACTGAATGCTTCTTTTTTTACTATTGCATGTCCCCCTGCGGTGCGTGGTTTTTTTTTTATTGATCTAAGGCCGTTCTTCCCCCTCTTTTGTTTTTTTTTTCTTTATTTTTAGCTGTTTCGATAGGTCCCTCATGTTTCCCCCTTGCAATTTTTCTTGCAGGATCGACATTCCCAGTGCGGGTACAAAAAGCTTTTTCCCCTCTTTCTTCTCCCTTTTTTTTTTTTTTTTCTTTTTCCCCCCCTCCGGAGGGTTGTAAGTTGTTTCTCCCCCTTTAGACCAATTTTTTTGGTATCGAGCGCCCGAGAAGGCGATCAGTTTCTTTTTCTTCCCCCCCCCCCCTCTTTTTTTGTCCTTTTTTTCAGGCGCGTATTGTTGAACTAAACAGTTTTTTTTTTTATCGGTCTTTGGAGTCCCCACCAACAGGTGGCCGTTACTTCCCCCTCCTTCCTTTTCGGTCCCTTTCCTAGAGCGTGGCATAGTCGCCGGTCTGGCCCCCCCCTTCAGTAGAGTCTTTCCCCAGCACACGAACTATGCACCCTCTCACCCTTTGTGCGGGGCGCCCCCCTGTTGATCTTACTTGTTTGCCCCCTTGTAGGGCAGGATTCCCCCCCTTTGTCCGGTAACTTCCCACTCGTGTCTTCCCCCCTCTTTAGCGTGACCCCACATCTTCTTCTACCTTTTATCGAAAAGACGTTCGCGTTTGGCGTGTGGAGGATTTGTTTTTTCTTCCTTTTTTCCTCCGTCCCTTTCCCCCCTCCCCACTTACCTCAGTATTCCTCCTTTTTTTGAAATTGCGTCTGGGCGTTTTTTTTGGGGTTTGAACCCCCCTTCTTGGCCTACTGTTTCCCCCGGCCTTGCTCACCCATTCTGACCCTCCCCTCCTTTTGGTCCTGATTTCTTTGAGCGCCGTCCCCCGATGAAAAGCTTAACAGCCCCCCCTTCCTTCGTTTCTCCCTGCTTTTGTTAAATTTTTCTCTTACCGTGGCCCCCCGAAAATGTTTTTGACGTGGTCAGCGCTGGTGTGTGTTTTTTTTTTTTTTTTTTTTTCTTTTTTTTTTCTTGCGGCACCACACCTTTTTCTTATCTTTTTTTCCTCTGTCGCCTCTTAGGGGTTTAAAAAGCTGCTTCTTTCCCTTTTTCTTCCCGAGCTCACATTCTCTGCACTTGCCCTAACCCCCTTTTTTTCTTTCTCCCCCTGGACTCCATAAAGCTTTTCTTTTTTCCATGTCAAGCACTGGGGGTCCGAACCTCAGAACACCGGGGAGTTTTCTTTCCTCTTTTTTCGTTTTCCCTTTTTTTTGTGCGCCTGTACGGGGCCATTTTTTTGAAGGAGGGCAAACACACCGCCCGGTCTTCGCTTTTTTCCCGCTTCCTTCTTTTTCCCTTTGGTGAACTCCGTATCACCGAGCAATGTTTTGTCCTTTTTGAAGATTCCCTCGGTACCGTCCCTTAATGGGAAATCCTTTCTTTTTTCTTCTTTGACCTTTACCTTCCCCACGCAAGCGGCGAAATTTTTTGTTTTTTAGTCTTCCTTTGTACGCGGACTGAGTTTACGCTCTCCCTTCCCCCCCCCCCCTCCTGCCGAACCTCTTTTTTTTTTTTTGAAGTCCTCGAATAACTCTAGAAAACGGTTTTTCATTTTTACGAAAAAAGACAAGCCTCCTCCCCCCCCCCCCCCCCACACCCTACCCCCCCTTCCCCCTTGAGTCGCTGAACAGAGAATTTCCCTCTTTTTGCCCTCCTTTTTCTTGTTCTGGATGCAAGGGGACCTCCCTTTGGGTACAATGTTGTTGGTTCGATTACCCTTCTTGAGGAGGCGAATGCCTTCCCCCCCCCCGGTAACCCCTTCTTCGCGCCGTGGTATTTCCTGTAGCCCGGCCTGCCTATGGTTTGGAAAGGATAGCCTTCTCCCCCCCTCCTTTCTTTTTCATTTTTCGTTCCGACCTTTTCCTTTTTACCTGTCTTTCCTTTTTTTTTCTCCTGAGTTTTAAGGACGATGCGCTTTGGCTCTTTCCCTGTCCCTTCCCCTTCCCCCATGGCAATTACGTTGATCGTCCTCTATTTGATCTCCGCTTTTTTTTCCCCCCATCCTCATTTGTAGTCGTGAATGTTGCCTCCCCGTCCCCCCCTTCGTCGGGTACCGCCGATCTTCTTCGAGTCGATTAACATTTTTTTTTAATTGAACCTTGTCGCACCCCCTTTTCACTTTTATCCCCCCTTTTTACCGGAGCCAGATCAGGCTTCTCTCCCCTTTCTCCTCCCCCCTCCCCTTTTCTTCCTCGCTTGGTTTTAAATTTACGCCTTCTTTCCCCACCCTCCTCGACCTTTTTTTCCGAGCAAAGCCCACAGAAATAAATAAGAGCGGTCCCTCTCCCCCCGGTCCCTCCCTCTTCCCTTCTTCGCGACGCTACAAAAGTTCGAGCTTGGGATTTTAGGGGGGTCCCCATAAAAGACTTCCGCCTCGCAGTACCCATTTTTTTTTCTTTACACCTCCTGTATCTTACAGTCCGTCCGAGTAGAGATGCTCCCTCTAATTTTAGTCCGAGGTTGGCGGGTTTTTTTATGGGAGGTTCCGTCCCCTACCTTCTTTTCGTGTCTTTTCCGTTTTTTTTTACCGACATTTTTTTTTTTTCTTTGCCAGGTTGAGTTTGTGGTGTTCCCCCGTCTTTCCCCCCCTCTTCCGGCGAACATGCCCCCTTGACCATGATGCCGTAAGGCCTTTTTGTTCAACAGTGCCCCCTTCCAGTCTACGCCTCGTCCTTTTTTTCCCCCTCCCATTTTTCCCTCCAATTAGACATAGCCTTTTGCATTGTCTGCTTTACAAGACCAAAGTCTATAAATACCCCCTACTATTCGATTAAATACGCTTGTTCCTAATTCCTGCACCCCCTTTTCCCCCCTTTTTTGAGGGCGTGTTCCCCGCCAAGATTTCAGCAACATTTTCTCCAACTCAGAGAACTGGCGGCCCCCATGATGGGCCTTCTCTCGTTTTGCTGCCTCCAATGATAGCCCTCTCCCCCGAATACTTTTTTTAATCTTGCAAACGCGGCTGTTTTGTTCGGCATATCTGTGTTTTACAGGAAAACGTTGGGTCTGATGCCACTTTCCCCCCCCCTAGTGTGTTAAGGGTTTTTTCCTTGCAACTTGGTGACCTCTTTCTGGGGTTTCAAACTGTGTGATGTTTTACTCTTCCCTTTTTTTTTTTGAGACGATGTTTCCGGCTCCAACTCTCACTATTTTTTGTTGTACCCAACCTGGAACACCCCTCACCCCTTTTCCTTCTTTGGTTGGAAGTCGCCCCCTCCCCTCAAACCCCACCTTTTCTTAATCTTTCCTGTCCAATGCTCTTATTTTTTTTTTCCTTTCTCCATCTCCTCTGTTGGGGCCGACCTTTCCCTTTTTTTTTTTATGAGTACTGTTGGTGAGCGTTTTGGATTCACCTTTCTTTTCCGTCTTTTTCTGCGTATTCCCTCCCTTTCGTGTCTCCCTTTTTGCCTTACCTTTTTTTGACAAGGCAGTTGACCTTCAACCCTTCCGTATGTTTCTCATTTTTTTTAAGGAGTTGCTTTCCAGAAGTTTTGCGGACTTTTTTTTTTATTTTTTTCCTGACCCCACCCGATATAGGATTCGTATTCTATTTGTCCTCCTTTTTGATGCCATGTTTCTCCTTTTCTGCGTATATGTATTTTTTCATCGTGAAGGACCAGTCGCGCGCTTCGCCCCATGGTTTTCCCAAATGTAGGTGGTCCAAGGGCCCTTATCTTGTCTCCTTTTCTTCCATGATTGCCTTTGATCTTCCAGTAGTTTGCTCAGAACCAGCAGGTTACATATTGAAAATTATCTTGTGCGTTCCAAGTTTTCCCTCAGACTTTTGGCGTGAAGGGACTGACAGCCTTGATTTCCCACCTTCTTTCTTGGTCAAGATCTCGTATCCCGCTTGAAGGGGGTCCCTATCCCCGCACTTAAGGAGTTTTTCTTGTTTGTTTTTGAGTCTTTTTTTTATGGCCTGGTTCGGGGGTTCGGAAGTTCAACCTGACCCCCCTGGTTCCCCCCCCCCCTTTCAGAAGAAGAGTAAGCTTTTTTCAAGTCGTTCAGTCCTGTTTTTTCGGATGTCGCTCGGTTACCCCTTCTTTTCTTTCCCCCCCGGTCCTTTCCGCATGATGGCGGTTCATGGTTTCTTTATGTTTTTTTAAATAATGCTGATTTTTCTTCCGTCCCCTACCCTAGAGGGAGGAAGATACTCTCCATTTACTTTTCGCGGTTTCCTTCTTTTTAGGGGTGTTCGTCTTTTTGCAGCCTGTTTTGAGATTAACAAGCTCTTCTTTTCCCCTGCCCGCGGCTTGCGGTTTAGATCCCCATCTGTGAGTTTCTCATAGTTTTCACCTTCCGCACGTCCGTCACGGGACTTTCAGAATTCTTTGGTGTCATTTTTTTTTTTGAGAGTCCTCTTTTTCCGTTCTTTCCCTTCCTTCCCTGCACATTTCCCTTCCCCAAGGAGAGGTTTTGGAATGTGGTTTTTTTCTCACGCGTTTTTTATTGGTTTCTTTTTTTTTTGTTCCTCTCAAGACCCGTGTCTCCCAGTTATCCTGCCTTCCGAGGGGCGGTGCGGCGATCGAACGGGCCAATTTTTCACGTGAAACTTGATTCGCCTATTTTTGACCCCCTCCTTTTCGTTCTTTTCCGTTCTGTTGTTTCTTCTTCGTTTCCCTCCTCAACCCTTTTCTTTCCCCTCTTTCCCCCACCTACGAAACGGCACCTGGTTTTTTGGTAGCACCCCCCCCCCAACGGTTGATTGGCTTCTTTTTTTCTCCCCCCTTCCTTTCTCGATTTGCGGTTTGCGTTGCGGGGCTGTTCTGCCGTTTTGTTTCTCCCCCTTCCTTTAGCATTCGCCTTTTCGCGCGATTTGGCGGCTTTGTTTCCTTTTTTTTCTCCCCCCCTCTGAAACACTACAAGCCCCTTTCTTGGAATGAACTTCACCACTATTTCCTTGCCCCTTTTTCCTTTTTGGCTTTGACCCGTCTTGGGCATCAGTTTTTTTTGATTCCTCTTTCATACTTTCCCCCCCCCCACTCCGGCTTTGACCTGTTTGCCCTTCCCCTGTTTCCTTTCATAACCTTTGGCTGGTTCCCGCCCCCCGAACAGTAACTTTTAATGCCAATTTTTTGTCGCAGGGTTTCGTGTTTTGGCTTCCCTTTTTGAAGGACCGTCGCTTTTTTCCGTTCCCCCCTGAAGATGACCTAGGCTTTTTTCGTGCCTTTCGTAGTTGATGTTTCTTTTGTTATTTCCCCCTTTTTCTTTTAAGCTTGCCTTCCTTATCTAGTCAGCCTGTGTCACCTTTTTTTCTTTGCCACATTAGGTCCCTCCGGGGGAGGGTTGATGTCTCTCTTTACCCCTATTGCGGCTTCTTTTTTTTTCCGGTTGCGCACAAAGGCTTAAACCGCCACAGCTTTTTCACTGGTTTCCTTCACAGTTCCTGATCTTTTTTTTCTTTTCCCCCTTTGTTGCATTAACCAATTTTTCGAAGGCGCCTGCGAATGACCCGCTGTCATTGTTCGGGGATTTGTGTTTTTTTTTCCTTCAGTGAAGGTCTGGATCGCTCTCTAAGTGCAGGGCTCCTTTCTAATCCCTTTTTGGCCTCTTTTCATCTTCATTCGTACCCCTCTTTACCCGTAGCGATCCTAGTGTGGTGGTCCCAACCTTGGGCAATCATCTGCTGATTTTTTTCCTACCCCAGCTCAAAGTGAACTATGTTATTTTTCTTGGTCCAAGTGTTAGCTTTTTTACCATCTATTAATCTAAATACCCACGGTTTCTGTTTTATCCTAGGAGCCCTTGCTTGTTCAGCATCACAATTTGTATAACGTGCTGTCTATATCCACTTCCATCTTTTTGACTGTTTCTTCCGCCGTGGCATTCCTCTTCCCGCCTTGTTTCTAACTTTTCCTGTAATTGTTATCCTGATCAGCAAGTAAGGAACGATTCGTGTTTCCGCGCTTCCCTCACCTTTTTTTTTTTTTTCCCTGGTCATACGGCAAGACTTTGTGGCCGTCTATTTGGTTTAAGCTACATAATTTTACGAGTTTTTCCCCTTCCCCGCCACCCCCCCGTTTTTTCCACAACCCCCCTTCCCGGGACGACTGTCTTTATCCCTGTTTCATTCTTTGAGACCCTTCTCTTCCTTCCTTTTGTAAGTGCACAGTTGGACCTTCCCTGCTTTTCAAAACTTGGCCGGCACCCACCCACCAGACCTGACGGCCCTACCCCCTTTTAAATGCCTTTTTGAGGTTTAGGGTGCTGTTTTCCTCCCTCTTCCTGTCACATATGGGCAATATTCCTGGCTTTCCCCCCCTCCCGGTTTGACGTTCTGACCATCCGTTGTATTTTTCTCCCCCCCTAGCTTCACAAGTTTTTCCAGCTTGGTAAAACCCCATCGGTATATGTCTGACGTCTTCTTCTTGCCACAATTGGCCAACTTCACCGGCTGTTCCCGCCCCGAGGTGCCCCTGTTTTTCCATTTTTTTACTAATCCTTTTCCCACGACTCTTTCCCGTCTTATGATCCCAAACCCCTTGCGCTTCAACCCATCTCCTCTTCATTGACCCCCCTGTATCCCTTCCTTTGGTTGCTTTGCTCCTCTTTGGGTCGCTGTGGTTTCCTTTTTGGTTTTGTCTCACGGTTTCCCCTGTCGTCTTTCACCCCCTTTGTCTTTTTTTAACCTTTAGGAGGCTCAGCACTGGCCCCCCTAGTATTCAGCCACCGTCTGCCTTCCCCCCCTAACTTTAAGTTTAAACCCTTGCGTGGTTTTACCAAATTCTTCTTTTTTCTGCGATCCACAATCTTGCCTTTTTTTGCTCTCCACTCCTGCGTCCTTTTTTACTCTGTTGATATTGTGGCCTTGCCATTAGGGGCCCTTCGGACGTTAAGCTTTTGACTGTCTACCTTTGTCCTTCTTCTTTTCTTTTTTTCCCAACGTGGCTTCCTTCCGCAGTATGTCTTCTCTGAGTCTTTTTCCCCCAACACTTCTTGTCCCCCTCTCGTCGATCCCGGTGGAGGTCCTAGTTGGTTTGCTTTTTCCAATCCCCCAAGCTCCCTTTGGTGCAAATTGTTTGACCTACGACCGCAGCCCTTTCCACCAATTTCCCGTTTTTTGCGGCTCAATGTTTTTTCTCACGTCAGGATGCCGTGTCTCTCAACGACCTTGGAGTCATTGGCCCACCGGTTCATTCCGGGGTTTTTGGGTTTTTCTGCCCACTCCGACGTTGCCTTTCCGGGCTGTCGCGCTTTGCAGCTTTCCGTGAAATTCCCAATTTTCTTTTGACCCGTTTCGGAGGCAACTCCCCCTGAGGCCCGTTGTGTTTTGTTTCTGCCTTCCACCCCCCTTTTTTTATGTTTGAGCTCCTTCCATGGTTTTTGTTGGGTGGTCTCTTCTCTGTCCTTCCCCCCCTTTTCCCCTTTGCTTCTGTCACGCGCTGCCGCTTTGCGGAAATTCGAGGCAGGCAGGCCCCCTTTTCCAACCCCCTCCCAAGAACAGTTATCTCCCACTTCCCCCCCCCCCGTCATGATGACCAACTACGATCTACCCCACCCAACGCGGGAACACGTCTTCCCCTCCAGCGCTTCCCTCGATTTCGACCCTCCTCTGAATACCTACCTTTTCCCACTCTTTTTTTCTCTCCTCTTTCCTTTTTTGCCTCTTTTGTGGACTTTTCGAGGGTGCTGCGGCTGTTTCTTTTTCACAAGATCCTTTCCGAATTGTTCCCTCTTCTTTTTGTTGATCTGTGCCAAGTCTTCCCTTCCCTTTCCTTTTTGTTTTTCCCCCCCACCCCCCCCCTCCACCCCCAATTCCTTGCCTCACCAGTCCACACCGACACCAAGTTGCAGATTAGAGTAGGAAATCAGGTAAGGAGGCTTTTTTTTCCTTTCCTCGGTTCGTTTAGTTTTTTTTTTTTTTTTTTCTTCGACCGCTTTTGTTCTTTCTGACCCCTTCCTTTATTGTTTTTTCCTCCGTTTTTTTCCAAGTTCAGCAGGTGTTGTTCACATCTTCCGCTACCCCTCAATTGAGTTGATGGCCTCTTCCCCCCCTTTTGCCACTTTTTTGGCGATTGCCCCGATTGAATTCCTGTTTCCCGTGTCCTCCCCACGACGCCAGGGACACCCACCTCACAGTCGGGCATTACGCCCCTGAGTGACATTGTGTGTAAGACTCATACCCTATGTTGGCTATTTTTCCGTTTTTTGTGTCTGCAAAACACTTTCCTACTTTTGTCACTCCATTGTGAAACATACTATTCCAATAGAGGGGTTTCCAGCGGTCATTCATTTTCTATTCAAACTCCCCAGTGTCGTTTTTCTTTTTTCCCTGATTTTTCCCCCCCTCCCCCTTTTTTCACTGCCGGCCCTGTCATGATTGGGGCTGTTTGGCCCCTGATGCTTTATTGTGTAGTGCCCTCTCTTCATTTAGTGATTGCTTCCCCTCGGTCTTGACCTCCTCCGAACCCCTCCTTTTTTTTTTCCTCTCGCACCTTCTTTCCCCCCCTCCTTTTTAGATCTATACTCGGTTTGTTTTCCCAATTGATTAAAAGATTGCTCCCCCCTCGCGGGAGGAACTCCCGTCCTCCCCCCCCCACCTTCTCTTTCCCTTTATTGTTTTTGGACTTCCCTCACTGATTCAAAACGAACCCAATTCTGACCCCTGGTGATCCTGTTTCTTTCCCACGTCTATCCCCTTTTGTTCCCAAGCCTTTTTCCACCGTTTTTCAAGCTGAAGTTCCCTTTTGGTTTGAGTCTCACTTTTCCTTGTTTCCCGGCCCGGTCTCTTTTGCCCACTCCTCCGTTCGATTCTCGCGTTTGTTTTTGTCCCGCCTAACTCCTCCCCCGACTTTCTTTAGCGGTCGTTTTCTCCCCCTTTTTTTATTTCCCTTTGGATTTCTTCCTTTGGTGTCTCAAAGAGGGTCGATTCAATCATGTTGTTCCCCCCTTCTCCACAACCCTTCCGCTACTGGCCGCGTATTTCTTCACCTTTGCGGTCCTGCCCGGCGTGTGTGGTGGGCATGTGCTTGCACAGGACCTTTCATCAACCCTGTCCGTCTGGCTCCCTTCTTGGCTGTCGTTTCTCTTCCCTGTTTTTACCAGAATGTTTTCGGCGGATTTTCTAACTAGTCACTGAAATGTTCTATGCCTTTCCCCCCCGTGGGGGGTCCTCCTTTTTCCCACCAAAATGGGTTTTGGAAGGGGGGGGAGGAGCCCCCCCCTTCTTGGTGTGCCCTGTTTTTTCCCCCTCCCTTGAGTTCTTTAAAAGTCGCCGGCCACAGGCAGAACTTATTTTTGATTTCACTCACTGGTTATGTTTACCTCGCCCCCATCAGTTTCCTTGGTTAATGCTGATTCGCGTATGAAGCATACCCCTGTGGATAGGTGGTTTTTGACTTCCCTCCAAACCCCTCCTTCTCCCCATCCGGTCATTGACTTCACCTTCTTCATTTTGAGTGGTCTCTGAGCGGCCCACCTCTCCTTCCTGCTTCTTATCAAAGACCCTTCTCTCATGGCCCCCCGAGAGGTTGAGGCCACTTCTCTTGTGGTTTGCCGCCGGGAGTGCTGGCCCCCTTAGGTTAACTTCTATGGGGGTCCCCCCCCCGCCGGTTGCCTTTTCTTCACGATCCCTTCGGTACCTCTGTCATAACTACCATTCACGGAACACCCTGGTTTTTTCTTTTTTGTGCGGAGATGGATTTCCTTCCCTTCTCCAGGATTTTTTCACGCTTGTAACTAAACCATACCCGACAAGAAGAATGCGTTCCACCCATTTTTTTGTTGGTTGTTGCGAACTCCTAAGTGCCAGGACGAAGCAGTTTCACTCTTTCTTCTTTGACAGTCGATCTTGTGGTTTCGATTGATTAATGACGCGATTCCCGGTGTTATGACCCCATTTCTTTTTTTTTTGCATAAAACCCCCATACACATCCCGAGAGTTTTCTTCCGAAAACAGCAACGCGAACACCTTTTTTGGAGAAGTCCGGATTGCTGCTTTTTTTTTTTCCCCCGTCGTCCTTTACTGCTATTCCTTGGTCCCCTGCCTTCTTGAATGGCTTGCGCCTTTTCCACCCTTTTTTGTTATTTTTGAGTATTGCCAACTCCGATCTTACCCCCTGCTCCCGTCCCCTGGGTTTACCCCTGGGGGCAAACACCAAAGATTGACGATCAACTTTCTTTTTGACTTTTTTCTTTGACCTCGCTTTTCTTCTTCCACCCTGTGCTGACTCCCCTTGCTGCGGCCGAGTGTCGTGCTTGAATTATGCGTTTCCACGGCCGTGTTGCAGTGACAAGTTTTCCGCTGAGGGATTCACACGCTCCGTTTCTCCTTTGGCCCAACCCCGCTTGCGTCGTGTATACAGGCCCTCCGTATTCAAAGAGACCCAGTTTTTGTTCCATTTTGCTGTTAGTTCCCGATCCCTTACCTTCCCATCCCCTTGCCCCCCCTCTGGATTCATACTTGCGGGAACCGCGTCTCCATTGGCCAAATTTGCCGCTCCCCCACCCCCCCACCTCTCCTTTTTTTGATTTTTCCTTTATGGAAGGCAATTCCCGGAGTTCGGCGTTCCTCCCTTAACACCCTTTTTCAGTTTTGACAATTTTTCCTCTCCTACCTTTCCCTCCCCCCCCCCCCCGGAGGACTTTTTTTTCACGAAACTGGAGTTTACTCAAATGGCCCCGCCCGCCGTGACCGCCACCCAGATTTCAAATCGCCCCCCCCTGTGGTTCATGACCATTTCTCTAACCCCTTGGTTGGTGTGATCCAAAACCGAAGCCACAGGCCGTGCCCCCAAGTGGTTACCCTTCAGCTTCAACGGAGGCGCGGTCTGTTTCCCGATTGGCCGACCCCACCCGAATGCGCACTCTGGAGTTCCCGGGCTCATTCGCCCTTTTTCAGCGTTGGCCAACCGCCAATGGAGCCCCGGAGATTTCTCGCGCACTACGTGATCTTTTCTGCCGGGACACGTTCGCCCTGCCCTTTCAGTCCCAAATGAGGTAGGGAATTGTAGCGTACAGTAGGGTTAACCCCCCCTTCTCGCCCCCCACCCGGCCTCTGAAATCCCCCTTATTCTGAACTTCCCGTATCCTTTTTCTAGTGCAATGGTCGCCCAAAGGTTACTTTTCCCCTCAGTTTTGCCTTTCTTTTTTTTCTTTTTTCCCGTTGCACATGAGTCCCTCATTATTCTGACACCGCTCCGTTAAACTCATTTCCTTGCGCCACCCTCAATTCCTTTTCTTTGGACATGGTCCCCACCAATGTTTTGTTTTCCACGAGTCTTGCTGCGGTTCCGTTTTTTTTTTTTTTTGGCCGTCCGCCCTTCCTTCTTTTTTTCTTCCCCCCGTGTAGCCCGCCCGCATCTAACTTTCCCCCGTAAGGGCAGACCGATACTATTGGTTTAAACTTCATCGGCTCAAAACCTATCCTCGTCTCCTCTTTTGTTTAACCAGCCTCTCCTCTCGGCCCAGTTTCTGGTTGTCCCACGGGTTTTTCGTCCGCCCCCCCCCCCCAGGCTCGCCTTTAGAATACCAAGTGGCAAAAGATTTTTCTCTTACCCCCAGTCCCCCTTTACTTCCCTCTGCCGGGGCGTATGAGATGGAATTTTCGCGTTGACGCGCGGTTTGGGAGGAAGTTTCCCTAAACTGATCTTTTTTTTTTCTTTTTTTACCCTTTCCTCCCGATATTTGGGCTTCTTTCTGGCACTCGCTCCCGGAGGGTTGTCTCCCACTGACTTCCCCCCTGCTGCCAAAATGAACTCGAACATCGCCAGGCCCTGCGCCTCCCGACGAGGACCATCTTCTTTCCCTACCCACAAGCCTATTTTTTTCTTGTCGCCCCATTTTTTTTTCCACCGATTTTCCCGTCATACCACAGTAGCATTTTTTGGGCGACGACCCACGATGCTGGGCCTTTCCCCCCTTCCCACCAACTGTCCTCGGGGTTTATTGCACACTCATCCAAACATGGCCTGATATATGACCAGTACCACCGTTCTTTTCGTACAGGGCGCGTTTGCCCGCGGCACCTTTTGGTCAGCGACCGGCGTTTAGTCCCAGGTGTCTAAGTTCTCACCAATCTTTCTCTTCTCCTTTCACTACTCTTTCTCGTTCCCCCCCCCCCCCCCCCCCCCCCCCGGTACGTGTTCGTGGCAACCTTGGGGGCTTCCAATCCCAAATCCCGTCCTTTGGACAGGAAATTCTGGAAAGCTGACGCCATTTTGTTTTTCTCGGACACTTTTCCCCCCATTCTTTTCAGTTTTTTGAGGGCTGGTGGTCAGTTACTCCCACCCGTTAAACCTATGGCACCCCCCCCCCCCCCCCCCCCCCTTTTGTGATGTTTTTTTCGGAAATTTGCCGTAT
>Ga0179593_1590736_pt1 | contig 17622 bp, 19 predicted proteins | sample CZODoug2_1_08_16_FD_185931 | JGI IMG/M metagenome (GOLD analysis project Ga0179593, IMG submission 185931) | Vadose zone soil fungal communities from Angelo Coast Range Reserve, California, USA - CZODoug2_1_08_16fungal (PacBio error correction) | ecosystem: Environmental > Terrestrial > Soil >... | reverse complement strand
TGGCCTACCCCCTCCCCTTTAAAGGGCAGATCCTGCGTCACTGTTGATTAAACTCAAGATTCTTCTACCCGACGTTCTTGTGTCGACGTTCACCCTCGGTCCTCCCTCTTTTCTCTTGCTGACGTACGCTTGGGTTTTTTATATCACCCTCTACTTAAGGCTAATAGTATCGTACTAGCCCTTCTTACGTTCCCAAACCAGGACGAGTGTTTTCGATTGCCTGATTATGTCCCTCCCCTCTCTACGACATTTTCTTCGGCGCTGTGAAGAGGTTCGACCTCTTTACTAGCCATCTGAAAGCAACCTGTCGTCCCTAAAACACGGGTACTGATTTTGGTCCGTTTCATATCTAGGGACCACGGTGAACACTCCCTTTTTCCATTGCACGTTTCCCGTGGACATCCCCTCTTTTTAGGTAGATTTTCTCGTTTTCCTTTGTCAAGACCAATGGCCGAGCAGTGAAGAACATATCCCTTGCAGCCACCTTTTTTTTTTCGGTGTCTACCGTAGGTCAGCTTTGACTTACCCATTCCCCCTCCCTTTTTTCAGACCATTTCCCAGCCCGTTCTGCGGACGCCTTTTTTTTTTCCAGTAGAGCTCTGTAGTCTCTTCCCTCCGGTCCAAGAGCTTCTGGTGGTCAGCTTGTAACGGACTGTGCTCCCGATCCTTACCTCAGTTTCCCATCATCCCCGAGCATTCATCACTTTTTTCCGGTGGCTTTACCACTTTTTCTTCCCTTCAGGCCCATTTCTTTCGACATCATACGGCGGCGGGGTGTTGCCTTTGCTCCTAGTGCACTTACCCTTTCCCCCCCTTTTTTCATTGCGGCGAAGCGAATCATTGTCGACCCCTCCCGATTTTTTTTTTTTTTTTTTTTTTTTTTTTTTTTTTTTTTTTTATGACAAACCGCTCATGACCTCTCATCATCAGCCGTCTCGGTATTCCTCCTTTCTTCCTTGTGGCTTTCTTTTTCGTGATTTCCCCCTTCCCCAGTTGACATGACCTGGTTGAGTCCCTCGGACTGGCTTTCCCAAGTGCAACCTCTTCCTCCTCCAAGATTCCCCCCTCTTCCTCCTCCCTGACCGCGTGTATGTCCCTTCTTTGGGGATTTCTAGTTCCTCCTTTTTCTCTCAAAGTAGATGGTTCTTTTGACAGTATTTTTCTTAGATCGCCCCCCGATTACCCCCCCCCCCTTCCTCGATGTTTCCTGAGACGATAATCGCAGGTTCGTTTAATCTCCTCTAATATATCCCACTGATCTCGGCGTTGAAGCCCCTCCAACCTTTCACTATCTGGGTGTCGTTACCTTCGATCGAAGGCTAGTCAACCTTTTTCTTTTCTGGGCATCGTGTCGATCCCTCCAGTCGTGAAGCAGGCCCCTTTCTGCCCCCTGTCTTTCCCTGTATCTACTCTTATTGGTTAATTCCCCCCTAGATCGCAATTTGACCTGGATCTTTATGCTGCTTTTTTTACATCTTCAGACTCTCTCGGTATCGATTTTTTCTCAAATCGCCTTCTTGTTCCTCAAGGGCTGTCAGACTGAGCCCCCATCCCCCCCTTCCCAATTTTTTTCTGCCCTGCTCCTCCAAACACTCCCTCTTCAGCTTACTTTCAAGCTTCCTCCCGTTAGTTACAGCCCCCCTAATCGCTGTTTTTTTCGTTCGGCCTCGTCTTGACTCTAATGTGTTCAACGGAACCTGTCCTCCCGGCTGCATTGGGTGCTTCGGTGACCAGGATAACCCGTTCCACCAGGACCTGGTGTTTTCCTTATTCAACTCTTTCGGTCTGAGCAAATTTGGGGACCTTATCCGCTTCTTCTGACCCTCATTATTAACCTTCCTTCTCGTTTCCTCTCAGCGCCCTTCCTTTTGGTACCGCCCCTGCCCCTTTTTCTAAGACTCGTCACTTTCACCCCGTTTTAATCTGGATTTAGACGCCACAGATCCTCTTTTATCCTCCTCCTGTTTTTTTTTTTCTCCTTCGTTCTGGAGGCGAAAAACCTTGTACTTCCTCCCCCCCTCCAATATTTGTTTTCGGCCCATTGCTAGTCGTTTTCTTTCTCCCCTTTTGAGGGGTGGCTTTTCTTTCCCGTTTTCATTCCTAGTATCAGGACCCGCTCTTAAGATTCTCCCCAAGCTCTCCTGGGGGTGAGCATTCGTCTCGAATTTCCCCTACCCCCTTTTGTCCCTACTCCATCTTGAAGTTAAGCCGTGACAAAGTTTCGGGTCCTTCCTTCTTCATCTTTTGTTATGCCCAATCCCCCCCTCCGGTGAACTATGTTTCAGTTGAAACCTTTTCCTTTCTGAGGCAGCCTCTCCTCACCGCTCATCGATGCGATCAAGTTAAGTTTTGGCCTCCATCTCCTTTCTCCCTCTCATTTTGCTTCTCCTTAGTAGTACCGCCCCCTTGAGCGGGTTTTGACTAGTTTATCTCCTTAGAGATCTCCGAGGGGTATCGAAGCACAGCCTTTCTCTCGTTCCGCGAGATTCATTCGTCGGACCAGCTCACCGATCGGACCCCCCCCTTCGTTCCGTGTCCTCCATAGGGCACATCCTTATGTGCTGGTCATCACGGTCTTCCCCTACACACTCCTTTTTCCCCGGCGTGAGTACCTGCTAGAAAAACTTTTCCTGAGACTCCTTCCCTTGTTCTCGATTCGGTTATAGACGGTTTTCCAACCCTCATCTATTCCCTTTTTTATCTTCACATCGCCTTGATGTTGGATCCCTTCCCCTCCAGTCGAGATATTCCCTTCCCCCCTCGACCCCCCCTCTCCTGTATATCTTGGAAGCGTTTTGAATTGATCTCCCCCTTCCCTTTTTTTCGGACCCCCTGACTTGCCCCGAAATAGATATTTTTCCCCATGGTCGTTCATGCATCTTCCTTATCCCCGGCTCGTTAGATGCCTTCTCCCCTTCTTTCGTCTCTCGCGTTTTTTTCCGTTGAAGAAACTCCGCCGATGCGCAAAAGGCAGTCGGTTACAAGGTAGCCATCCGCCGAAAACACCAAGCCCCTGTCCTCCCCCCCAAGCTCTTTTTTTCAGTTACCAGAGGACCGTTTCTTGATTCTCGTTCCTGTCTCCCCTTTTCAGACCCTAATCGACTCGTTCCTCGAACTCTCTTTCCTCCTGCTCGCAATTGGACCTTTTTCTGCGCAGGGAGCGGCTCTCAGAATAATCCCTTCCTATTAGGTTCCGTCCTTTTTTCTCAACATTGTCTACCTGCCCCCCCGGGAGCCCGGTCCCCCTGGTTTGTCTTTCACCTTTTCTTTTTGTCTTTTTCCCGCACTGTAGGATTTCGTTGCACAGTACCGGTTTTCCAACCCCCCTTCCCCCCAGATCTCGTTTTCTTCCTTTTTGGATCTTACGACATGTTTCCCCTCTAAGCGCGTCTGACTTTTCCCCTCCTCTTTCTATGTCTTTTTTCAGGTTCCAATTGTCTTTCTGTCCAAAGCTTCAGTTCCTTTTTCCCACACCCCTCTTTCAACTTTTCTTTCACGGAGGGATCTGTGGAAATTTTCGTGCAATTTGTTTTTCATGAGTTACCTCCTAGTTAGCAGCATCCCTTCGTTTACCAGTTCCCGTTCGTTTTTAACCCTATGGGGCCCTTGAGCTCTCTACTTTCTCCCTTCTTTCCGAAAGGCCGATCATTCGTTTTTTTTCGAAGTTTCCGTTCATGCATCTCAGTCTTTTTTGCCCTAGGAAAGTCCCCTCACTGCTGCTTTAATAAGAACCCCCACGCGATTTTCCCTTCCTTCTTTCCAGACATCCGGTTCTCTGTTTCCAATTGTTTTTTCCGCTCTAGGAGGAAGACGATTTACGAAGTTGTGCCCCAGGTTTTTCCCTCTGATCTCTCTACGTCGCCTACGCGATTCGCAATCCCTTTTCTTCGGCGGTCACCTTCTTTTGAACTGTCCTTTTTTTCCTGGTTATCAGCTGAAGCAGTTCCCATTTAATGTGTGTCCCTTTCTCTTTTCGCCCTCGCGGCTCAACGTTCTGCCGTTTTCCCCTACGTCCTGCTTCCCCCCTGCTGTGATGAATTTTAGATGTTTTATCTGGCGTCTTTTTGTTCTTTCGCGGCCCAGAAATTTCCAGTTCTCTTTCCCCCCCCTTCGTTTTCGTACTGTCTTTTTATCGACGGACGTTTTCCCTCCGTCTTCCCCTCCTTTTTGAAGGGGCTGTCTGTCCTATTCTTTTCTTCTCCCTTCCCTACCTCCTGTTTTTTTTTTCTCATACATTGTAATGCAACATAAAATTCGTCAGCTACTACCTTTTTATAAGAGTGTGTCGCACCCCCCTTCTCTCCCCCTCCGTTGTTGTTCCTATCTCGACGGCTCCCGTTCTTTCTTTATGAAGACCCTAACTCTTTCGTCTCGGTGACGTTTTTACAAGAGCGCCCCTCTCCCTCTTATGCCCTCTTCTGAAGAATTTACCCGCTTGGTACCCTTCTCACTTTTCCCTGCGCTGTGCTGCGGAAGATGGTGACGCCGCCAACCCTTCCCCCTTCGCCCAGTTTTACTCCCCTGTTCGCTCCATGACCCTTTTCCTTTCCTGAGTGTGCTCTTTTCCTTTCTATAGAACGTATCTCCTTTCCCCGTCGGCGGCATCTGCTGAGAGCATATTTAGGTCACCCCAGCCTACTCCTCCCCAGCTACTCGTTTTTTTTCTCTTAGAAAATCGCGTTTCTTTCGTACCAGGATATTCCTCTCTGCGCTAAGATTTCTAGCTCTTACAAAGCAAAGTCTTCAGACCCTAAACCTTTTCCCATGGGTTATCCTGGTCTCCCCCTGCGCGTTTCTCCCGGTGACCCAGACGGGTTGCCGCCAGGGTTTTTTTCCCCCCGAATCATATGCCCCCTTTCCCCCTTCGAATTGCGCGCGCCAATCCCATTTCTCTCAGTCTAAAACTCTCTCGAAGTTTAACTTATTGCCTGATCCTTTTTTTCCGTCCAACTTATTTTTTACGACAAGGGACTACTTTCCTTAACGAAACTCTCCCCCTCTACCGATGCGTTTTTTTTGAAGCTTCTTTTTCTGATGGGTAGCTTCAATTTCTTGTATTCTATCCTGCTCCTCTATTTTTTTTTTTTGGTTGTACCTTACTTTTAAGCAAGCTTCCCATTAAGTGCTGTCGCGAGCAATTCACCCCAAATATGAGTGTGGATGCGTTCATACCCGGAACTATTCCCTCCATCCCCATTTCTGGCGTTTGATTTTCTTTTTGCTCCCTCGCAATGCCACTAACAGGTGTCCCTTCGATCCTCCTCCCTCAGCAATATCGTAGTCTTTAAAGTATCTTTTTTTTTCTTGAACATTAAAGAGACCGGCCGGACCCTTCTTTTTTCCCCTCCCCCCTTCTCTTTGTTTCTTGTGTGTATTTTTCTGCCTCTTGTAAAGCTACTCCCTTCTTTTTGCCTAGTCGGTTCAATGCTTCCCCCCCCCCCCTCAGGTGTTAAATACAGATCATAAGACCTTCCTTTCTTCCTGAAATACTCTTCATGTGTTCCCCTTTGATTACCGTCTCCTTTTTTTCACTCCTATGTGGTAAGGCTGAGTGACTATCTTCTCTCTCCAGAAACCCAGAGGCTCTAATTGTACTCTTTCTCTCTTTTTCTTTTTTGATAGACTCCGCTCTTGGCCACGATCCCTTTTATGTCCTCCTCCCACCTTATCGATTTGTTTGACACATTTATTCTTTCTCTGACCCCCTGCCTTCTGACAGCATCGTCTATCGCTAGGCCTTTACCTCATTCTTTTTTTTCATCCATGGATGCTTTTCCTCTCGTTGGCTCTTTTGCCCCATATGTCCTTTTCTTCCTTGTTCGATCGTGTCTGCTGCTCCGCCGAACTCCCTCCCTTTCTCCTTCTCCTGATTCCCTCTCGGGGCGATGCTAGACGTTCTCGGAAGCCTGATCTCCAGCACTCCTCCCCAAGTGTGTTTTTTTTTGGTTCCTGATCATCCACCTCCCTTATGACTCAATCTCTTTTTTTAGTCACATTCTTCCATCATTTTCTCTCTTTTTCTGATAGCGGACCGAGTGGCACATTTCAATCTCCCTTTCCCTCCTTTGTTTTTCCAGAACCTCTTACCAACGATTCCCCCTTCCATTTTCTTTGAGTTTCTCCCCTCTTGACTTGAGCCCCCAACTTGGTCTTCTGACATTCCCTTCTCCTGTCTTACCCTCTCGCCTTTGCCCACCTTTTTTAGATTCATGTGGACTATCCGATCTTCCCCTGTACCCGCTCCCTCAAACATACTACGACGCATGGGCCCAGCAAACCTCTTTTTCCTTTGGGCTTCGTCACACTTTTTTTTCTCGAAGACCCTCTTCTCTATCCTTTCCTCATCCTGTGTTTTTTTCTCTCGATGATTTTTGTCCCCCCCCTTTTATCCAAAAGGCAGGTATGTCTCCAGATCTTCCCCCTTTCCCTTGTGTTTTGGGCGGTTTGGGGATTCCCCTTTTCATGGATCCTTCTTACTTTCTTCTATAGGCCAGTCGACCTTTTTCGAGACAAGGAGTTCTTCCTTAGAATTAAACCCCCTTGCGAAAGTTTTCTCAATGTGAGTTCTTTCCCATTCCCCCTGCCTGTTTTCAGCGTGATCTGTCTCTGCACCCCCCGCCCCACATCATTTCTTCACTGGATGATTTCCCGGATCCCCCCCCTTCCCTCCCGACGTACGGAAAACGCGCTCTTCGTTTATATTGTTCCTCCCGGTCTCATTCGGTTTCAGCGATGTGCTGTTTTATGTCTTAAGTCTCCTTCCCCTCCCTTTCCCGCGGGCCTGTTCTTCCCTATACCTATTCGCTCCTCCCTTCTATCCTCCTGAGCATAAGGAATCTTGACGCTTTTTCTAAAGAGTGTTAGCATTTTTTTCCTTCCTTCCCTGCCCCCTTTCCCCCCCCCCGCGGATCTGTCCTCCATTTATTTTCACATGAGTCTCTCTTTTATTCCAGGGAGGTCCGCCCCTAGACTTTCCCTCTGTGAATTATCATTCGACACAGCGATGCCCTGTTTCGCTTTCCTCCTCTCTCCCAGTGTGGACACCTACTGATCACGGTTTTTCCCCAAAGCCTCTAATTCTCTTTGATCCGATCAGACCTCCCTCTGATCCCCCTTTTTCGCTACTCTTTCTGAAGATAGGGGTCGCGGGTTGTCTCTCCAAGTTTTCTTCCACACGACTATTCCGGTGAACACCTCTCAATCCGCCGTCCCCCACGGGAAATCGAGCTTTTTTCCTTTTCCAGTAGAAAGTCCTTTAGATGCCGTTAGTTGGATTTCGCTGATATTTTCCTCCTTTTTTTCCTCTTTGGGTTCTTTCCCTCTGCTAGTGGCCGCACCCATTCTTTTTTGGTGACCCCCTTTTCCCCAGGAAGCCGCGTCGGTCGGTAAACTCCTTCTCCCTGTGCTCTTTCTTGTTACATGAGATTTCCATCCCCCATATAGAATCCCTTTTTTTCTCCCTCTATTTCCTTCGCTTCGTAATGGCCACTTTTTTTCCCTTAGTCGCCGATCAATACGAGACGTTATTCACTCCTTTCTCATTCCTCATGTCCCTTCCCCACTGTATCCGCTCCTGGTTCTCCATGATCGTTTCTTCTGCCTTTCCTGTAGGGCTTGCGGAACTCCTTTCCCAAGCCCCACCAGATTTGTGTTTGTGATTTCTCTACGACCATGCAAAACGTGCCCCCCCCCCCCCCCTCTCGCTGAGGTCCGAAAGTAGTGCATCCTGTTCGCTCTTTTCCCTTTCCTTTCGCAAATTTCTTCTTTGCCGGTACACAGTCAACCTTGGTCACCTTCTGTCTGCAGTCTTTTTCCTTGAGTAAGTCTCCTTCTTGACAGGCAAGAGCCAGAGTAATTTATCTTTCTTCCCTCCGTTCCTTTCCCCCGTGGCACCTGATACCGATCTTGCTCCTTCGTAGACCCATCTTTTTCCCCCTTTACTTTGGACTGATCCTTGTTTTCTTTTTTCCGAGATCTGAGATCCTCGGCGGCATTCAAAAAAGTTTAGATTGGCCCCTCTTCTTTTCTCCCTCTTCTTCCAGTTAAGAGGCTCTGTTTCCCTGATCTTCCTTTTTTTGGCCGACTGACTATTCTCTGGAATGATTTGGAATTAGGTCTCTCCTCTCTATGCATGCCAGAGAGAGTAAGTTGTCATTCGTGCTCCACCGGACGTCTTAGATTTGGCTGGATTTTCCCCCCGTCGTAACATGCTGCCTCCCAAGAGAGTTGTTTGATTGAGTCAGTGATGTCCCTCTTCTCGCCTCCGTTTTTGGCCGGACGCTTACTCTCCCTTAGTATTTTCGCTTTCCTTTTAGTTAGAAGTGCCCTTTTTTAAGGATCTCTAGATGTTCCCCTTTTAGTGGGTCTCCTTTTTTTTCCCCCCCCGTTTTCGTCTTTTCCGTAGCTGCGTCTTTTACTGTTCTTCCAGATTGGTTTCTTTTATTTACCAGTACTCTCTCTTCTCCTTTTTTTAGATGTCTATCTTTCTCCTGACTATCCTTAAAATTCTAATCTTTTCCCGACCCCCAGTCGTTCACTTTTTCTAGGAAACCGTCTTCACCACTTGATCCCCTCCTGCTTTTCCCGGGACTGCCGTCATCTGGTGCACCCTGCTTCCTCCCTCCAGAAGCGTCCAGTCTCCTCCTCCTCCTTAGAGGTCCTGCCTTCGGACGAATTTGACAGAATATTGGCTCCGCTCACTGCCCCCAGGTTAGAGCTATTTTCAATCCTGCCCAGATGTTTCCTCTCCACAACGCCAATTCCCCCCCCTGTTAGGACGACCGTAATGTTCCCCTCCCGGCTACTTGAAACGGTGCGCGGCGTGCCTTCCGAAATAAGACCCCTCACACCTGTTGTTGGGTTATCTTTTCCCGTCTTTCCCTTTTGACCAATTTCTTCCAGCTCGCCCGGACTTTTTTTTTCCATCGAGACCCCTCTTTCCTTTCCAGTTCGCTTGATGAGGCCTGTTTTCCTACTCTTCCCTCTTACACCTCCGTCGAGCAGCCCTACAAGTCGTCTTGACCTTCTTTTTTTCCAGAAGCTCTCCCCCCCCTCTTTCTCAGTGACCCATGGTCTTCCTGTTGGACCTGCTCCTCTCCTTCTCTTTCTCATTTAGGGCCCAATGCCGCCTTTCCAGATCTGAGCTTTCCCCTTTTATTTCCGTTTAAAGCCATCACCTTCTCCCTTCTAAAGGCTCCCCTTTCCCTTACGAAAAGATGCTGACACTTTCTTTTCGTTCATTTCAGAGAGCCTTGTCTTCTTTTCTTTTTTCTCCTCCTTCGCATCCCGCCGCTAAATTGGGTCGCTTTTATAGGACCCCTTAGCACTCTTACCTTTAGGGCTTAACTGCCCGAGCCATTCTCACCCTTCCTGCGACCCATTTGTTTTTCCCCCCCCTTGCAATGCGGCTTTTTTCATCCCCTTCCCTCCTTTGGATTGTGTCTTCGAACTAACCAGTTTTTCATCCCTATCCTCCTCCGTACTCCATCTCTAAAGAACTTCTATAGGGTCTTCCCTTTCCTTTTAACTCTCACATCTTTTTCAAGATGAGTCCCCTTCCCCCTGATCCGGCCTTAGGCATTGGTGTTTATTCTCTGCGCCTTGTCCCGGCGACTTTCTTTTTTTCGCCTTTTTTTCTTTTTCATGCGAACCCGAACCCTCCGTTCTCCTCCCTTACAAGCGTCTGGCAGTGATTACCCCTTCCTCTCTTATGTGGGGCTTCGTATTCTGCAAGGAGATTTTTCTTAAGCTTACATGTCCTATCTTTAACAGCCCGCTTCGCCCCTATTCTCTTGGTTCTTGAGTCCTCTAATAGAGGTAGTGCATTCGATTCCCGCTCGGAAAGATGATGGGTCCTCCTCCCAAATGGATATCTTTGGTCCGCATTTTTTAACGTTTTTACTTTCCCCCCTTCCTCTTTCGGTTTTGTTTCCCCTGTTATTGTCATCGAATGTTCCTTCAGGTCCCCCAGTTTTATCCCATCACTTGTGTTTCGTCAGCGTCACTCTTTTTCCCCCCCCTCGGAAACTAAGTGTCTAGTGATGCTAATCCTTTCCTATCTTCTCCCCCATTACCGCGGTATCGATGAGGTTTAGAACCTCTCTTGATGGATTCTCGACTTTTAGCGTTCCTTTTGGCTCCGAAAGAACGCCACCGGTAAGTTTTTTTTATTCTTCCCCCCGTGCCCTTCTTTCAAGATCGCCTCTTTTCCGGTCTTCACACGCCCCCCCTTAATCTACCTTTTTTTGCTAGGAGGTCTTCTTTGTTTCCAGAGCATTTGCTACACACGGAATAGGGTTATTGTTTGCTCAACATTCTTCCCTTTTTCGCCTTGTATTGTCGTTTTAAATCTTATTCCTTTCAACCATTTTTTTTTCGATATATTCCCGGCTTCCCCCTCTTTTCTCTTTTGCCTGATGAGTTTTATAAGATTTACCTTTCCATTCCCCCTTCCCGCCCCAACGCTTTCCCGCCTCCTCCCTTAAGAGTCTTCCCTCCCCTCTCCTTTTGGGTCGTTCTTTTTTTAGCAGCCCCTCCCTCCCTTTTTCTCTCTTGGTCTCCGTTGTTTATGAGAGAGTCGGTAGTGATTCTCCCCCCCCGGTTTTACTCCCCCCCCCCCTGCCACGCTTTTTTTTTTTCCCATTTCTTCTTTCTCTTAGTTACTTGGCCTGGGACGATTTAAGGGTCCGTAATCACTTCCTTCCTTCTTCTTCCGTCTCCCCCGTTTTTTTCGTTCCAAGGCTTTTCTAGTCTTTCTACGACCCCTACAAAAGTTTTACCTTCCCAGTGCCTCCTGACCATGGTGTGTACCAAGGACGTTTTTAAGATTTTGTTACTTCCCTTTGGTCTGCCGTCCAGTAACTCTTCCCTTCTTCCCAGCTGACTTTCAGTTTCCCCTGCTCTTTTCCTTTCCGAGGTCTGCGATAATTCAGATTCCCTTCCCCCGGTTTAGAAAGGCTCCTCCGCTTCCCTCCTCCTTTCGTGGATGAGAAATGGCTCTTCCTTCGCGATTCTTTATCCTTTAGAGACAGATTGAGTTTCTTCCTCCCCCCCGATCTCTCATAAGTTATTTCTTTTCTTCGATCGTCTAGTTTTACATCCTACCTTTCCTTCTCTTTTTCTCTGGGCCATATTGAGATCGGCGGCTAAATTTATTTTTTCCCTAACCAGAATTCGGTCTTTTGACGATCGTTCCCTCCCTCTGAATCGATAATTTTGTAGATATTCCTTCGTATCACAAGGTGAGTCCCCCCTTCGATACCTTTTCCTCACCCTCGCATCTCTCGAGTCTTGACTGATCCTCCCTTCGTAGGTTGACATGTACCTTCCTCGGAGAGTTTGAATTTTTTACTCTCCTCTTCCTTTCTCAGTACCACCTCTACTTGCGACATCGACCGTTTCCCCCGGCCCCCCTGAATACTCTGCCTAGGATCAACCTCCGTTCTACGGAGTTTTGTGCCGAGAGCGCGCTTTTCCCCTCCCCTAAGAGAATTTTTGCCGCCCCAGTTCTCTTGTTCTCATTTTCCCCCCTTTCTAAGTACATCCCCAGGCCGAGCCTCTTTTTTGAGGACTCCCAGTATTATGATGATATGCCCCTTTGCTTCCCTTCCTCCCCTCCTCCCTCTTGGTCCTCCTCCGCGGGATCTTCGCTTCTAGCACTGCCCCCTTTTTTTTCATTCCGAGTATAGGTTTTCTCCGAAGCACCCTCCCCCCTCCTCCCATTACTGTCCCTCCGAACAGACTTAGGCCCCTCTCTCTTTTGGTTTCTAAACTGGCTCGTTTATTATTTTCCCTCCCTCTTTCTTCTCTTGGCCACACTATTTTTCCCCCCCCCTCTTCCCCCGATATCTCTGAAGAAGAGTTAGTTTCATTCCCTCTTTTTTTTTTCCTTCCTCCTCCTTTCCGTTTCCATTGTTTTTTGCAGCATCTTTCGTAGATGGCCAGTCCGTAATGTTCTCCCCCAGTTCCCTTTATTTCGTCACAGACATCCCTTCCCCTCTTATGCCACGTTTTAGGAAGAATTTGTCTGCCGTCCTCCTAGTCCCTCCGCTCAGAATGTTCTTTTCCGGACCTTTCAGTGGGTCCCCTTCATCACTTCTCTTTTCTCAATTAGTCTCTTAGGTCCCCTCCTTACTTTTCTTTCTTTCTTCCTGAAGTTCGGACTGAGGAACTAGGAGTAGGGTCATAATCACAGTTCCTTTCCCTCTCCCCCTCTCATTCTGATTGTCTTGAACTTTCCTCCGGCGAGATCCTGTTTTTTTCTCTGGCTTTTCCGACTCTATTCGAGGCGACTTGTCTGACTCGATCTCGGAGAATCTTCGCACCATTCCCCTTCATTCCCGTCATTTTCTCGTGCAGGACTTCCCCCTCTTGTAATGTCCTCTTTTTCACCCCTGAAGTATGTAGATTTTGGGCGTCAAATGTCTTTTCTTTAACCTGCTAATGGAACTTTATTGAGACATTACTGTTTCTCCTCCTCTTTCTTCCTCCAGCTTAATTTTTTCGGTCCCCCTTTTCGGGTATCGCGTCGATCGTGGTAAATGTTTTCTGGACCTTTCTCTTTTCTAGACGGGTGGTCCGCATTTCTCCCCCCCCGGTGACTCCAATGGCTTGAGCTGAGATGGAGGACATTCTTGTTATTCTATAACACTCCTCTTTCTCTTTCTCCTCCGTTGTTGTGGATACTCCCTTTTATCTCCTTTCCTTCGAGCTCACTTCCTTTTCCTTCAGCTGAAGAGGACGACTTCCTTCCCCTTGGTTTCGAAAACATAATTTGCCCCTATCTAGAAGGACTTTCTATGAGCAGAGCAGGGTTTCCCCTGTTCCCCCCCTCCGATCCTCCTTTCGTTACGCAGAACTTCCTTTTCCTTCCTACCTAGTTCGAGCCTCCCAAGAGGCTCCCCTCCCCAGTTCCTTACACAATCCTGGAATGGAAGTACCTGTCCTCCCTCCTTTTTGCTCCTCTGAATTTCCCTGCTGTCGTCGCTGGAGATTTTAGTGATTCTGACCTCTCTCATTTTCAGCCGATCCCAAAAGTATTTCCCCTTTTAAGGTCTATACCCATGCCTAGATGACAGCGGTCTCCCCCTATCTCAAATAGCGGGAGTTCTCTTTCTTTTTTGAAGGATTCTTCCGAGGGCCTCCTGTCTGCTCCAAACCGGCACTCTTTCTTTACAGTCCTTGGCCATTGCTGCTTTTACAAATTATGTATAAGGTGAAAAGCGGGTTATTCTTTCCTTTCCCCGTCCCGCTCCTCGGCGATTGAGGTTCGTACTCCCCCACTCCCATCTAGCGATTGTCTCCCGAGCTCGTCCCTTTTTCCTCCCCCAATATTCATTGGACCCCAATTCCTTCTTCCTTTTGCCCCTCCCCTGGCCTGAAATTCCCCCTCTACGACCCTTCCTTTTCCCCTATTGCCTGCTTCATCTCTCTTCTTTCTTCTTTCGACTTGCTAGCCGCGCCCCTAGTCATCTTTTTTTTGGCTTACAGCCCTCCTACCTGTCCAGTCTGCATTGCCCCCCCATCCCTTTCTCCCCTTCTCTTCTTCCCCCCCGATGTTTCCATGCGTGTGCCATTAGGCCCCCATTACCCCCTGTCCTTTCTCTCTCGTTTCCCTCTCCTCTCTACACTAAAGTTTTCTCTGAGACACCGACATCCACTTCTTCGTCGAAGAACGTATCATGATTTTTTTCTTCCACCCTTCGTCGTTACATCATAGCTCTAATTCTGTCTTCCTTTCTTCCTGGTCCCGGTGTTTTCTGTCTTTGATTCCTCTTTTCCTTTCCGCCCTGTTTTCTCCATCAGTAGAAAAGTTTCCCCCCTCCTTCGTCTGTTGTTGCACCTTTTGAGGTCATTCTCCCTTCTTTTTGACATGACAATCTTTCCGTGGCCTTCTTCGCTTCTCGGCCAGTCAGATGTGTTCCTGTCCTCCCTTATATTTTTTTTTTACCCGCTTTCCTCTTGTCTGCGTCTTTAACGGCCGAGTCACCGTGTTTTCTTCGAGATTCCCGCTTCCCCTCTTTTCTTCCTCCTACGGATCGATCTTGTTTCCCCTAACATTTCCTCTTCTTCCTCGCCCTTGCTAGATCTTCGAGAATGCTCTCGACGTGCAGAGGGGTTCTGCCCTTTCCTTTAGTGCCTTTTGACTATGTTTCCTCATTTACCGCCCCCCCCTCTCCGCAATTTTGTCTCTTTCGGCTTCCTTCCCTCCGACAGATAGGCTTGTATCGTCTAGGCGAACCCGTTTCTCGTCAAGTCTGCTCTCTCAAGATCTCCTCCTCCTCTCAATTGTTTGTACTGCTCCTATTCAAAAATTGCTTGCCAGAATCGCTGCTTCTTTTGTTAACATTTCGTCATCGTAATCTCTTTCCTTCGGGCAGAGAGTGTCCCCCCTCCTTTTTAACCACTGACCTTTCTCTTCGTGAGTTACGTGGCCAAGACCCCTTCTCCCCCTCTTACCATTCCTTTTTTTATGTTTTTCCGTCGTCACGATTGCCGTTCGAGACAATGTTTCTTCTCCTTCTACGCTTTTCTACCCGTATTAGATTGTTTTTCCTCCCCCCTTTTCCTCTCATGTATCGACCCTTACCTAGTCTTTTACCGCAACATTTCGTTCCTTCCTTCCCTCTCCTCTTCCTGTTCCGAAACTGGTTTTTGGGGGGTCCTTTTAATTTGGTTCGTTTCCTTCTATTTTTTCGCTTCCTTGCCGTCTCCTTTCTCTCCTCTTTGTGTGTTGAGAGAGGCGGAGAACCCAACTTTTCCTTAACGCCCAATTCGCGGTTGTGCTGGCCTTCTTGTTGGAGGTACTTTCCTTGATGGCTGGTTCTTTCTGGGGGACTTCAAGGTATTCGGGCGGAAGTGAGAGATGCACCCTCTCTACTTTGGGTCGAGCCAGCGTCTCTCATGGGATACTCCCCCCCCCCTGCTCCATCCTAAATCTTTTCCTACTTTTACATGTCCCCCCCTTCTTGTACTCCGTGTAATCCTGTTCTGAAACCGATTCATCAATCCCTATTTTTAGGGTTGACTGAGATTTTCCTCCCCTGAGTTCCCTACGAGAAGCAACTTCCCTAGATGTGGTCTCACACGGTTTTTCAAAATCTAGCAGCTTTTTTCTATTTTCCTTTCTGTTTTATGATTCAGCCGTACCAAGACAATTGGGGAGGTTCATAAGTTAGCTGCTCCTCCCACTCTTTGTTCCGAGATGTCGGCCCCTTTAAGACCCTTTAATAGCTTTCTCGAGGTACCTACCGGCTCATCACTCATCTACCCCTTTTTCCGGTTCCTTCCATATTTTCCCCCTCTCTCGGCCGGATCAATGGTGCACAAGCCTTTTGCGTCCTTCATAGTCCGCTTTATTATTCCTCGCCATATTTCACTGGTGTCGAGGACGAACGACTCCTTTTCGTTGACCACCAGACGGCCCAGGTGTTTTCTTCAACTCCGTAGCTCTTTTGATCTTTAGATCCTCCCTCTCTCGTCTCCCCCCATGGCGTGCGGAGAGGGCCGTTTGATATTTCCCATTTTCTTCCAGTACCCCCCCCCTTCCCTGCCCTAACTCTCTTTCTGACCATCCCAGTTTGAAATAGACTGTTTACTTCCTTCTCCAATTCCCTGGTCGATGCCGATGCGGTTCTTCGCTTCTCCTGCTGATTTTTCTGCTTGGTGACGAATCTCCCTTGATTCCTCCCGGTGCCAGATGTCGTTTCTTTTTCGGGACTTCCCCTCCCAAAAAGGCCGATCAGGGTTAGCCTCTGATAATGATTTCGTTTCAGGTAATCTTTTCAGACCCCTAAACTATGACTGTTCTTTCTACCTATGCTTCGTCTTATCTCGTTTTCCCAACGGGTCTTTTTCCCACTCTCTGTGGACGACGCATCCAGCTAGACTTGACTGGGAAGACTTTTCCCTCCTTCTCCAATTCGCCCCGATCTGTTTGAGGCCCTCTTGGCCTTTTATTTTCCGTCCCTTCATAGACAGGGCCCCCATTCACATCCTGGTACCACCACTACTCGTGCGCGGCTTCTTTCTCGAAGAAATGTCCTAACTCACGATTTCCCTTCTTTTTTGAGGGTCCTCCCCCTTTTCTGTCGCTATTTTCCTTCTGGGGGGAGTTTTTTCAATTTCCTTCAATTTGTAGTACAAATCTTGTCCTTAATTGGCATAAGAAAACGCCATCACAACCGTATTCCTGCTTATAGGGGTTTCGTGGCATTGCGGCAAATTGGTTAAGGATCCCTTCCATAGACGCGGTTATCCTCAGTAGTCCAGGCTTCGGTTACAATTTTTTCCACTGTATCCCCCTATTCTGTCTTTCGTTCAACTTTTGCCATTTTCCCTATCATTTTCGGTTCTATCCTCTTTTTAAAAGCTAGACCTTTTTTTTAACCTCGGCTTTTCTTCCTCCACCCTGTGATCAAGCCTCCCGCGATTTCTAGATTTAGTAAGATGAGTCTTTTTTTCCTTTTTTTTCCAACTTTTTCTTTAGGGCCGTGCCTGCCCTCATGACGCCAGCCCTGTGCATTCGTCTGATTTTCCTTAGTAATCCTCTCCTCCCCTTTAGAAAGCCGGGTGGCAAAGAGTGTCGAACGGATTTTGGTCTGTCGTCTTCACCATTCTGCATCAGTCCTCGCTCTCCCTTCCTTTCCCCCTTGAAAGATGGTCCTTCTTCTCGTGCTTTTTTCTCAGAGGATGTCTCCCCCCCTTTTCCGCGATGCGTAGCGGCAGGTTCCCTTCTTCTCTTCCTCTTTCCCTTTGAACTTGTTTTTGTAAAGGAGTGTAGTAGTCGGTTTTGCGGGATCCCCTATGTTCTTCTCTTTCCGTAATTGAATTTTTTGGATGTTCCTTCCCCTCCTCTCGATGTCATAATCTAGAGATTACTGGTAATTTACCCCAGACTAGTCTCTTGCCACTCCCCTTTTTTTTTCATCTCTAGCCTGATTTCTTTTGTGTCGCCCCCGTCCTACTCCCCCCCCCCCAGGTTTCCAACTCTTCTACTTTTCTTTTCCCCGTCCTTCAGAGAAGTCCGTTCCTTCCTCCGAAGTCCAAGCTTCAAAGATTTCTTTAATCCTCCTTCCTTTCCTACTTCCTTCCTACGCGACGAATGTCCCGCCTCGTTTTTTCTCCTATAAAGGTCCTTTTTTGACGCGGCTTGTTTTTTCCTCCTCCCACAAGACCCTAAGATCTCGGGTGAGATTGTCCCATGTCGACGAGGCTCCTGTTTTCCTGTCTGCGTTACCTCACAATTCTGCGTCATTTTTTAAACTTCCTTTTCCCCCCAAGGACTACGCCAGTAATGCTTCTTCCTCCTTTCGAAACTCCTGGGCGTATTCCCATGCGGACTGGGTTACGGACGGACATCCTTTCTCTCCTCCACTCAACTTTTACAAGTCCCTTTGACATGGCTTTTCCGAATCCTCTCCTTTCTTCTTGGCTAGAGGGTTCGCTTCCCCTTTTTTTTTCAGAACTCCCCCCTGACTGGCGATTCTCTGTGCAACTCCTAGCCCGTTTCAGAACCCCCTCTCCCTCGGTACTTGTAAGAACCCTACTTCGGTCCTCTTTCCCTTTTTTTCTTACCGTCCACTACAGGCTTTGACTCCCTTTAAGTTTCCCTTACGAAAGATG
>Ga0179593_1466186_pt1 | contig 17623 bp, 16 predicted proteins | sample CZODoug2_1_08_16_FD_185931 | JGI IMG/M metagenome (GOLD analysis project Ga0179593, IMG submission 185931) | Vadose zone soil fungal communities from Angelo Coast Range Reserve, California, USA - CZODoug2_1_08_16fungal (PacBio error correction) | ecosystem: Environmental > Terrestrial > Soil >... | reverse complement strand
AACCGCCCCTTTTGGGTAGATGTTTTGACCCTACTGTCTTTCGCCGGAGTACGTAGTTCTCCCTTCCCGTCGGAAACGGGAAAATTTTCCTTTTTTACCCCCGAGCTTATATGGCCTCTCTTCGGCTTCGGTTTTGGTCCGTCTCCTTTGGAACTTTCCTCCCTGACAATGTGTATGGCAGCTAGGGTTTTTGAGGCGTAAGTACGGTAGCCTCTCGGCCAGATACGAATCTGGAAGATCTTCTCTTTTCCTCCATTCTGTTTATAGCTGATGATTCTCCCCATCCAAGGGTGCCGACGCCGTGAATCCCATGCTCCTGCCCTCCCGCTGTCCACTTACCACGCAGGGGCGGACGAGCTGACAATATTTCTTTTCTTCCCACTTGCCCCTCCAGAGCAAAGTAAAGATTCGTTTCGAAGGGAAGGGGCGCCTCGATTTTTCTTTTCTGACATTGGGTGTCCCGACAGTGGAGTGTTTGTGGAAACACGACTCCTCTCAGCTCGTTTCTTTTTATCCAGAATCCAGGTAATCGAGCCATCTCCCATCTTGTTGTCCCTTTTGTTTTTTTGACCTTCTGGACAGGAAATTCGTGGGACGATCGGCAGGAGTTCTAGCAGTCTTCAATAACATCAGATTTCCAATCTTACGAGGATTACTTAGTCTTCACCCCCGCTCTCCATTTCCGGGAGGATAGTTCGAAGATGAAAGACAGCTTATGGTGGTTTCGCGCTGAGAAAGATTTTCGTCCCTATCGGGTTTTGAAGTTAACCGCTTCTATTCTGCCCTCATGGCCCCTCTTCCGTTCCCGACGCGTTTTCCTTTGATGGTTCTTCTCCCTTTGCAGGGGCCATCCTTCTTTTTTCCCCCTTCCTGGGATTTTTTCACCCGATGGTTGGGACACGCGCAGAATTGGGGTCGAGTAGGTCATCCTATCAACCCAAGGAGCAAATCCTAAATACCAACCGCCTCTGGGGTGCACTGTAAAGGACATCGTTTTCTTCTTTTTTCCTTCTTTTTCGATCCAAGATGTCTGTGAGTTTCTCCTCTATCCCCCTAGCTACATATATGAAGCCGTCCTGATAGTTGCCGCAAGGCTTTTTGATCTTTCCACCCTGACCATCTTGCTTCCTACCCCCTATCAAATCAACTTGATGCTGAGGGATTCCGCCATGTTCCTTCCACTGATCTTGGGTGATTCCGAGGTTTTTTTGCCGCCGATCCCCAGATTCTTTAGAAACATCAATTCACAAGAAATTTTGTTTAAGGAGGTTCTTGGCCTTTTCTCCTCTTCCCGTTGTTTGGTGCTGATATCCTATTTTTTTTGTCTGACGCGCACTGAAATTCCTCTTCCAGGTAACAAAGTCTTTTTGCGTTCGTTTTAACTACACCATCCGTAGATCACACACTTCGTTTGCTCCCCCTTCTTCATGGGATATATTCTGTTTTGCTCTTGTTTACGCTGTTCTGGCTCTTTTTGTAATTTTTTTTTTTTCCACCTACATTGATCTATTTCCCTAGGGTTTCGCATGTTGCCTCGCAGCACTTTTTACAGCCTCTTTATTCCACGGACTGCTCCTTTTCTGTAACCGAGTAATCTTTTCGAACTGCGAGGGTTTTCACCACGCTTTTCTTTCTTCTCGGCTACAAGCTTCCTAGCTTCTTTCTTCATTTTTGTTTGTTTCTGATTGTTGCACGCCGAGTTTCATATTTCTGATGTCCGTTGCTCTCGCCATGTTCACACCAACCCCAGTTGCACTTTCCCCAACCCGACTTTCCTTTTGTCCCCACCCCCCTACAAGTTGACAGTTTTGCCCGCAGTTTCGAGTTATCTCCCGTCAATCCACCTCGTACCGAGTTTCCCCTCTGCGATGATAGCCCCCCTTAGTTTTTTTTCCTTTCTGATCTGCCGATGACCATTTCCGGACTTCGCCGAGACCTGGACTTCGTATTCCGCTTCTTTTTCTTTTTTTGATGATGCTAAACTCGAAGCCCCGCTTCACCCTTTCCGTTCTTTTCTTTAGTCCTCAGCCATTCTATTATTGTTTACCTTTCTGATGGGGGGGTGATCTCCCCCTTCTCAAGTTGGGAGTATTATTCTTACTGAATCTTTCTTTTTCGTGAATGACCAAATTGTGACTTTCAATGTGGTTCTTTCTTTTATACCCCGTGCCTCTAGCCGAAAGAAGTTTCTTACTTTTCCTTGCGGTTTCAAATGTATGCTTGGAGATAACTAACTGCCGCCATCTCCTTTGTCGTTTCGGCTGCAAGAAATGCCCTGCGACTTTTTCCTGCCGCTTATTTCCTCTTTTCATGGTTTATCTAACCCCTTGTTGCTGAGATGAATCCCCTCTGCTCATCGTCTTTTCCCTGACTTATCTTTTCTCCTAACGTCGTCTTCTTTTTTGCTCCACTACGAAATAGATTTTGGATGGCTTTCTTCTTACATTCAGCCATGGAACGGAATGCCTTGCACCCCTTCCTGTGCGGGAAGTCTATCCCCTTTTCGACTTCCCTCCCATCTCTATTTGTCAGGGCTGACACCGGTTATTTCGATGGATACGTTACCTCCCCGGTCTTCATGGCTGAGCGCACGTCTAGCAAGGCCCATCACCCTGCTCTTTACCTGAACACAGATGAATTTCCTAGTCCACTTAACTCATGGAGAGAAGAACGGCCTTTAGTGGACGCGTAGCGCGATAGGTCGGCTCCATCATGCGACTACGACTTCTACCCGTCCCCTCCGCAAAAAGGGAAGAACGAAGGATACCAGTCTGTTTTGTTGATCTTATTTTTCACGCTCTAAAGAAGATGATCTGGCTTATTGGCGTTGAAGCGCGTGAGGACGCGCAGTCCTCTAATCGTGTTGTATCTAGTTGGTTTTATCCCGTTGAAAATGACTGCACAATCCAGCTCTTTTCCCCCTGTAAATTTTACGGTTGGTGTAGATCAGCACCAGGCCCGCACCGTTTTTCTCTTCCCCCCTTCCTCTTCAAATGAGATATCTTGTGCTCCCCCCACCACTCCCCCGGACCATCTCTTTTTTCTAATTGCCTGACATCCCATACCTTTTTTGAAGAGATAGGACGTCAGCGCGAACCTGCTGTAGCCGTTTCCACTTCGGTTGTAGGAAGGCGTAGCCCAGTTCTACCTCTTCTCTTTCGGGGTGTCAAAGGAAGACGCCTAATTTTACGTCCCCTTTGATGTGGTGCGGATCTTTAATTCCTTGTATGCGCGGGGACCCCGTGCTTGTTTTCCCTCCCTCCGGTTTATAGAGCAGGTCGTTGGTTTGTGTTCTAAAAGCTCATCCCTCCGGAAAATCGTCCACGCCCAGATAGCTCGCAGGTCTGCATATTCTACCCCATTCTCTACGGAGGGTGTGTACCCTCTCTCCTCCAAACGAGTTTTCTGACGTAGGAATTGCTTCTTGACTCTGGTGTCATATTCCACAACCCCCCCCCCCCCACTATTCAAAACAAAGCATGTCTGATCTCCGAGGCATCTCCGATTAACTTCGTTATGGGTTCCCCCCCCCCCTGTTTGCGACTCTATGGGTGGAACGGATGGACCCCCGCTTTTCCATTCGTAGGCCTCATTTCTCTATGATCGCCTACCTTTCCCCCATTGATGGACTATGGTCGGCTGTTTCTCTTAGTGATCTTTGTTTAAGAGCTCTTCCCGTTTCGCCCTTCTCTCTCTTGATTAATAGAGTACTTCGTTCTCCCTAAGAGACGTTCCTTTTCTTCGAAGAAGGTCCTCACAACCCTAATCTTGCCCTTGACCCCTTCCCCATCTCTTTTGGATGGACAGGTTTTCTTTGTTTGTTTTTTTTGGTTCCTCCGCTACTTCCCCAGGACGGTCAAGCCCGGTAACACAGCGGGTACTCCCCCCGTTTTGCTACAGTTCCTTCCGTCTCCTCCCCCTTTTAGTTGAATCCCAGCGCCTGTCAGCCCTCGCGGTTTTTTAGATTCTTCGGTTTTCCGCACTTTTCCATTTTTGCCCTTGAGCCAACAACAGAGACGGTTCCCTGTTTTGCGGCCTGCTCTGCCACACAGGAGAGCTTGTCGTTCCCCCCTCCTTCCTGATTATTTCCTACGAATTTGAGGATTTTATTCTTTTCGATTCACACGTCATAGGACCTCCTTTCGCCACGTCCAGAGATCCGTTTGAACACCCCGACGTGCGTTGCATCGCTCAAGGCCGCTTCTCGCGGCTGGTTTCGCCTCCCGCGATGGTAATTGATATGTGGTCACTCACACCATTTGGTCACGGATCCTTACTTCCTTTCGTCCCCCTTTTTCCTTCTAAAGGGAGGGCATTGATAGGTCCAGTGCTTTTCGCTTATCTAGATGTTTATGGCCTTGGTCTTTCCTTCAAGCCCCCTTCGTTTCTCCCTGTTTTCCCTGCCGGCTGAATTTTATCTTTCTGATTCTTCGTCTGGATGCGATATCATAGGATCTCTCGTTTCATCAGAATATGTTGTTGTGTTCTTTTCTTTTTTCTTTCCGCTTCAATAAAGAAGACGAAGCCGACCCTGCAGTCCTTATCCCTTCCCCCTCTCCCTGGCTCACTTTGGGAAGGAACTGCAGGCCATTAATTTTTAGGCAACTCCTCCCTCTTTGATCACTGACCCTCCTTTTCCTCAGGAAGGTGAGCCTCGCTTTTTCCGATCTGTTTAGACATTTTTTTTTTGTGCGTGAAAAACGATATCCCCCATTCCTTTTGGTCCCCTTCGGATCCGACTCCTTAGCATCGATCTGGACTGTTCTTACCTTTTCTTTTGGCTGGCTACGTGCATTATATGAGTTACTTGCGGGATATCCGCATAAATCAGCGGATGATTTAGCCTTTTCCTTCTTTCCTTTCTGTTTCTTCCGACCGATTTATTGTCGCGCTGAGGCACAAACTCTTTATGACTTCTCTCTTGGGCTTGCATCACCTTCTGATTTGATTTGTCAATCTGATAATATACGTTCCTTCCTTTTTTTCTTTTTGCCGGCCTGTTATTCTCTGTGCATTGTTCAAATCCTCGTTTTTCTCTGGTTTGATGTTAACATTGATTTTTCCCGCTGAAGCATTGGGACTCGCGTTTGATAAACCCCCTTTCACCCCGTACAACCCAACGCCCGCGCTGGTGGGTGCCGTCTGTTCTCATCTCCTGTGGTGGTTTCTCTTTTACACCTTTCTTTGGAGGCTCTCGACTCCAAAGTCAATCTATGACTCCTCAGAGATGATTGGCGCCGTGCCTTTTCCTTTCTCTTTTTTCCTCTGCCTTATCGACCCGTAATTTTCGCCCATTCCCCCCCGTTTCTGCTGGTTCTCTCTTTTTTTTCATGGATCGCAAAGAGGAAGACCCTCTTTTTTTTGACCGGCCGGGCGAGATTCCAGATCTCCAAATTTTGCAAAGCATTTTTCCTCTCTGTCCTCTTCTTTTCTCGTCATAGCAGTGATGATTTGGTCGGATTTTTGGATGCTCCTTTTTTTTTTCCTCTTCGTCCGTCCAACGCTAGGTGATTGTCGGGACGATGTTGGCTTGTATGCCCCTCCTTGGTCGTCGCATTATGACCCTGCCCCTGTCTCTTCCTGATGTTTTTGGGCGTTAATGGTTTTTTCCATTTTTTTCTTTGTTTCGTGCACAAACAAAGACATGACTTATACAGAGGCGTTGCCTTTTCCTTCCATTCTCACCAAATCTCTGTTCTGTCCCCCCCCCTCCCTTTTTATTCTTCTGGAACATCGTAATCCGTTTCGAGCGACGGTTTTCCTTTCTGGTTGCGAGTCGACCTGATACAGATTTTCGCTCTTTCTTTATATCGCGGCAAATTTCGGTTCTTTCTCTTCGTTATGTTTTCTCTGGTGATTTTCTTCCGTTTTCGCGCCCATGTTCACACAGTTGCACTGCCCAAAATTTTGTCTTCTTTCTTCTACACAACTACCATGTGCTTGTTGAAGATTATTGATGCGCTTTTTCGAGGTTTCATCCCCCTCCTCTCAGGATCTGCTCTAGAAGGTCCTCGATTTTTCTCTCATCTTTCATCATTCTTTTTCCACATGCACGGTCCCTAGCCGAGACGATGATTAGTCCCCCTCCTGAGTGGATATTCGCTCTTTTTTGAGATTATGATCCACTAGACGACCGTTACCACCTTCCGTTCGTTTTCCCTTATTGTCTCTTCTCGGAGATTTTTTCCTATGATTTCGGTCTTGCCTTTCTCTCCTGGGTGAGTTTCTTTATTCCTTGAAATGCCCAGCGGCCGATTTTTTTCCACTCTCTTTTTTCCAACCGTCCGTTGAGGCCCTCTCCTTTCATCCGGAGTATTGCTTTTTCTTGACGTATGTGCTGCCTAGATAGCCATTTCCGCCCATCGACTTCTTCTTGTCCGCGCCTACCCTAACCCCCTGTTTTTCAATTTTTTATCCGATTCTTGCGATATACTCGGGTGATCTCTTCATCCGTGTGTCTTTTCCCCCTCGGTAGATCGCAAGATCGATGCCCTGTATCCTACTTCATTTTCCGGACGCTATGGCTTCCCCCATGTCCTTTACTCCCCCTCCGTTGCCTGCCCCCTTGTTAACACGCCGTGAGAAGTATTGGCGCCGTCTAGTTCTGTTTCTTCCGGCCTATTGCACCTCACCTCTTTCATGCCTGCACGCGATTCGCTGGACAGTGAAGGCCTCCCATTCTTTTTCAGGTCTATCCTTCTTCCCTCATTTCAAGAAATCTTCCCCTGCCGAGCATTCGAGACGGAAATTAAAGCTGCCGTTTTTCCTTTTTCTTTCTGTGGAAGAGGTCTTTCCGGTGAGTTTCCCCCGTTTTTCTTCGACCCCGCCGCGGTCGACGAGTTAGAAGTTCTTTTTTTTTCCGGGTCTTCCAGCGTTCGGATGATCGGATGAGGGCGCCGAATTTTTCGCCTCCCCCCCGCTTCTTCGCTTGATGGTCGAGTTGCTAGTTCTTCCACCTTCCTGTCCTCAAGAAGGCTGGGCAAAAATGCACCTGTTGTGTCGTCTCGCATTCCGTTACTGACCTCGTTTTGGTCAGGTGCATGCCTGTGTTTTCGTTAAATGCCCCGTCGACCGGCGCTAAACAACCCCTTCGTTCCACCACATACTGCGCAATCCTTAATCCAAGCCCAAATTCCTCCTTCCTCTTTTAACCAGCTGTAGCGGTCGCCGCTCCCCCTGTGTGACGCATTTTTCTCCACTTCCTTACTCTGTTCATGACTGAATATTCGGACCCAGTCGGTTTTAGGTCGAGTTTAATGGTCTCAATTGCTGAGACTCGGTTCCCCCCCCCCGTTTCCCCTCGTATAATCCAGTTTTTTTCTTTTTTTTTTTCACCTCCCCCGATTACCCAGAGAAAAACAGTGCCCCATCTCCACGAATCTCGATCGAAAGGTCGTCATCCTGCTCCCCTCCCACTTATGGCGCGAAGGAGGTTTGCTATACACTATTCCGCGACCCCCACTCTAGCTTTTACGGTACGAAGGAGGCTTTTACTCAGAAGATTTCTTTCTCTTCCCCTCATTACTGCACCCCCCAAAGCCACGGCACCTTCGTTGAGGAACTTATCTTCGCCTGCCCCGTGCTTTGGGCCACAAATGTCCCGGTGGACTGATTTTTTTTCTTCCCGGCGTTCCTCCCCGGTAAATAACCCCCCTCTCATTCCCCCCTTCCTCTTGTTCTCCCTCTCCTGCAAGCTCTAAAGTGATGTTTTTCTTTGCTTTTCAGTTTAAGCGTTCTCGAGTGACGCGATACGAAGTGGGATTAGCCATCATCTCTTTAGATCCTTCGTTCCGACGCCGCGCTCCAGAAGCTTTTCTTTTTCCCCTCCTTTTCCTCATCGCTGGAGTGACAGGCCCTTCTAGTTTTTGCTTTTTCTTTGTTCGCTTGGCGAGCGAGTCCCTCCATGAGGCCTCCTTTTTTCCCATCTTTTGCATCCAGCCCCAGTTGTCTTTCCAGGACCTTCTTTCCCTCCAGGGATTGACCAGCCCTGCACACACCAGACCTGTTCTGGTGAAGCGACAATTTCTTCTGGATTCCATTTACCAGAAGGTTGTGTGACCCTTTGCCCTGAGCACGCAACCCGAGACGGACCTTCCCAAGTCCTTTGCGCAGCGGCCCAGAAGCTGGGAGTCATTCCCACATTCTTCCCTTCTCTTCCGCGACCTCCCTCCCCTATGAAGGGATGTTTTGCAGTTCGGAACGCTTCCAACTTTTTTCCTCCGCGAACAGCAATCACCCGCTTTCTCCTTTTCTAATCTTGAAGTGTGGCATAGAGACAGTTAGAGAGGTTTGGCATTTATTCAGGACTTCCCTGCTTATTTCGAGTCGCCCGGCATGTGGTCGATGTTTTATCTCGTAGCGGTCAAGCAAACCTGTCTTCCGATCTGCAGCCGTCTCGAGGCGCACTTCCGTCAGACCTCCCTTATTTTAGTTTGACTTTCGGGCGCTCTTATTTCCTCTCGAATTCTTTTCCCCTTTCCTTATTCCCACTGCGTTTGCCCCCAGTCTGCGGCGTCTCTGTCCGAGTGGTATGTGCTTTTTTCTTTTCTTTCTTACTCTCCCTTTTTATTTTTCCTTCATAATAGTTGTGTTTTTCGAGAGATGCCCTTTCCCATCAAATCTCCGCACAGATCCCTGTCCTCGGCAAGATCCTCCCGCTTCCCCTTTTCGCACTTTTTCAACCCCTGACCACCTTCAGACAGCCGGCAACTCTTAAAGCACTTTTTTACGCGAATTTTCGCAGGAACCATTATTCCGTATTCGACGGGGAAGGAAAGGAAGACTTACGAGGTCTGTTGCCCTTCTTTATTGTTTTGCCCGTGCTTTTTTTCGTGACCCCCGATCCTCCCTTACCCCTCTTTTTTCTGTTCCGCGCCGGCTGCCGGTCTCAATCGAGGATTCTTGCCCTTCGGTGTCTATGTGATTGGAACAGATATTTATGTGCCGCTGGCGAATTCTACGAAATTCCCCCTTTCCTCCGAACTCCCATGATAAATTCCCTTAAGGCGGATTGCGTGTCGTCTTCCCCCGCTCTCTCCCTCGGTTCGATGTTGTCCCTTCCTACAGCTTCTGGCTAGTCGCTGACGTTTTGCACCCACTTTTTTCCTTGATGAGATATAGGGGTGCTGATAATTCGTCTTGCTTTTTTCAAAACCGTTCCCCGGAGCGGTGCGTTTTCGGTTTTTTTTTCTTTGGGCTTTGCCCCCTCTTTTTTTTTCTTTCTTTCACTGGGTCATGGATTTTACCCTTTGGCTTTCCTTGCCGCTGGCCCCCTTTCTGCGGCTCCTGCATCAGCAAAGCAAGAAAAAATCCTGTCCAATCCAAACTACTCCTGCTTTTTTTTTCCAATCTTGTGTCCTTCCCTTCTTTGCCTATCACGCTGCTTCTTTCTCTTCTTCCTCTTTCCCTACGGCAATATCTGAAGCGTCCGAGTGCGTTCACTTCGCCTTCTTTTCGCTTGACTTCTGGCGCGACAAATTAGCATACTGATTCCTCTTTTTTTGAGCCCCCTTGAGGCCGACCTCGTTATGGGTTAGGTTCCTTTGGTTTCCTGCCGAAGGTGGTTGATAGAGGCATTTGCACAAGCCTATTTTTTTCCGCACGAGGTTGAACCATTCTGTGGAGCCCGAAGCCTTTCCAGCCGCCTGTGTATCTGTTTCTTTTTGTTATCGGAGAAGCGACTTTTGGTTGCTAGTCTGGTGCCTCAGGCGTGCCCTGTTCCGTCTGTCCTCTCCATTTAACCCTGTCCGAGTCGTTGGCACGATCCCCCTGCGGTTTCGTCCCCTCCCTCTTAGTGGTGGCTCAACTGGTGCTACCCGTCTTATTGATTTGGTCCGTGCGACTTTTCTTTGTTTCTACTATTGTAGTGTCGCTGTTTAAGTCTTTTTTCCTTTTCAGTTCGGCCCCAAATGACTGGCCTTTCGCAGAAGGTTCGTGGAGAGACTGTTTTTGGCCCTACTTCGTTCAGCCACTTTCGTACATTCATTTGCATGTCCAGCCCCCCCCGGACATTACGCAATATTTTGCAATCCTTCCCCCAGGCTTATCCCACTTGTGTGACTGAAGGAGAACAGGGTCCATTCAAAGACGCTGGTTTGGCTGCATTCTTTTCATTTTCACTTGATTTCGGCTTTCGTCCGATAGAGGCAAACTTCTTTTGGGAACGAGCCTTTGAGCTCCCCTATGTTGCAAACTTTTGATTGTTATTTTGACGGTTGGCTCCCTTTACCCGGCCGATGGGAACAGCAGTAGGAGCATTTTGATCATAACACTAATACTTGAGTTTTTTCTTTCCCCCCCCCCTACACCACATTGGTGAATAATTTTTCACTCACTTCTGTGATGCACCTGTCTTCTCTCTCACCACGCTGAACTCGCGGAAGCTGAGATTGAATCCTGGCCCCTCCTACCTATTTTTTTCTACCTTCGCCCTCCCAGTCATCATTCCGTGACTTTATCGCTTCTTTTCCTTTTGTTATCCCGTCTTTTGCGAGGGATACATGTGTATTCGCTGAGGGGTACTAAATCACGCCTTAGTCCACCCGTTTCGGGCCTCTTTACTTTCGTATAGCTAATTGCCTTTTCCCTGCCTCTTCTTGTTGGCAGGTTGGATACTGATTGTTGTTTCTATCCAGGCATCTCGTTCCAGGGGCATTACAAGTTGGTTTTTTTCCGTCCATTATTACCGTGTACCTTTCCTCTAAGGCCCTGCCCATCCTTTCAGTATCTTTCCTTTTCCTTTCTTTTTTGATTTGGGAGCTAAACGCCATTACTTCGGGTCCAATCCAATCATTTGTGTGGCCCGGTTCCGATTAGCGGCAGCGATTCTTGACGATCGGCCTCTGATGATCTCTCGTAGAGTTTGATGCCTTTACCCCCCTTGTTATAGGTATCTGTATGAGATGTGCTGAGTTCCACGATTATCTTAATCGATCGCTAAAGACCTATGGCTCCCTTTCTCACTACGATTCACTTTATATTCCATTTCTTGCGGACCCGTCCGAAGCTGGCTCCTGTCCCCTAGCCATGGACTCCCTCTTGGCATTAAGGCGGATTGAAGCGGCGGGCTTTCTACTCTTACTTTTCGACGGGCCTCCACCCCCGTGAGACGCAACGTCCAAAATTTTTTCCCCTCGTGGTTGCAGCAATGATGGAGCCGTATTAAGGGCATGAGAGACACTCCCGAACGAGCCTTTGATCTATATTGCAGATGCAACGCACATTGACTCCATCTACATTCTTCCCAATCTCTCTCATTTCTTCTGCCTTAGCCTCCCAACGAGCTATCTTAGTGTCATTGTTTTCCTCCCTTCTCGAGTTTGCTCCTCCTCTGCATAACATTTTTGACTAGCCGGTGAAGACGTTATCCTTCCCCATTTTGGCCCTATTCCTTGAGCCGCGGGTTTCCTCGGCAGGATGTCTATGGATGAGGGCTCTAACTCTTATTTTTCGGTCCTATTCCTGACTCATCTCGATTTCGCTTTTCTCCGTCGCCAAACCCGGGTGACTGCTCATTATTGGAATAGAACCCTTCCCTGTGGTTTTTGTCGTACGCCCCTGCCAGTAAATACTTGTGGTCAGGTTGCCCCCGCACATTTTTTGTTTAACATCTCCTTACGGGCTTTTTACCACCCACCGCATCTTGACCAACCCATCATCGAATCTGAACTGGTCCTTTTACCAAAATGTTGCCCCCTCTCTTATTCCGAAGCGAGAAAAGTTTTTGTATCCTGTTCCTCCCTGACCCTTCCTTTTGTTGACCAAGGACGTCTCCGTCGTGAAACGAGAGGATACTCCGTAGGCGTTCAATCATGAAACTGAAAGTCTTCCGGTTCGTTTTCTTCCATGAGCTGTTAAGTTCGTTCTATTGCGCTCTTTTCCACAATTCCGTATGAAGCCATACGGTCTTTTCAGAGCAGGTCGGTGAGTTTTTTTTTATTGCTACCCTTCCATCTTTCCCAGCACTGAACAGAGCCCACGACCACGATTTCTCTTCTCATTGCTTCCATCAGGGCCGACAAAGAGAGGCTTATTTGTTTTCCATCATCTCTGTACACTCACTCGATTTGCCGGTAACGATCCTTGTTTTTCTCTCCATCAGACTGAGTTGAACTTACCACTCCTCCAGCAACACAAAGACGGTGCACGAGCCTTTGTTAATTTTCTCTGTCTAAAATGCTTGGGCAAAAATGTCGTTTTCTTTCTGGTTTCTCTGCCTGTCCCGCCACCGTGTTTTTTACCCCATCTTTCCTTTCGGCGATTGGAGATCCTCAATATCCCGAACCGTTTCTTTTTTTCTTGCTCCAGTAAGGGCAGCTTGTCGAGCTGAACGGCGCTCGAATTTCTGTATAGATTCCTTTCTCTCTATATCTTGAATAGAGTCATTCGGGACTGACTGCCCATCTCCCTGCCTCCTCTTTTCTTCCCTTCAGAAGGGATATGCCCAACAGACTGATGGCACGTTGGTTCAGCGTTTTGGGAGTTGTACCTGATGGGGCTGGTTTCGCTGAGGTCCTATGCTTTTCCCCGCCAATGTACCGGGAGAAGCGTCCACCAGCGGGTTTTGAAACGCCTTCTCTCCCCTTTCTCCTTAGGACTTTCTTTCTACCTCCAAGGTGCAGGAATCCATTCTCATGACACCAGCTTATTCTCTGTCCTGGACGATTGTCTACTTAGGGGACATCCTGCCCAGCGCATTGGGAAAGCAAGCACGAGACTATGTTACCAGGTCCCTTTTTTGCTCTCGGCCCCTCTCCTCTTTCGTCTGCCCACTATCCGCGAGCATTTTATATCCGGCTCCCTCCCTTTCTGACTGGGATTGAGCTTATGATCCATACTGTCGCTTCCTATAGGAAATCGGGATCGCTTCAGTCCCCAGGCTGCTAGCCCCAGTTTAACTCGGTCCTTTCAGGTCGTGTGTCCCTAGAGACAGGAGCTAGATGGCGAGAATGCGGTTTTCTGCTCTCCAGACCGCGATGGTTCATGGCCGCGTTCCCCCGTCCCCTGTCTGTCACTGGAACCCTTTTCTTTTTTTTCTGGCCTCGAGGAGCCCCTTGTGAACAACTTTTTCTTTCTTCGTTATTGCGGGCTCTCCCTCATTGCATAGATGATTCCTATGTGATGTCTCTTTATTCTCCCCTGAGTGTGCGGGTTCCTTGCGGCGTTGCACCCCGCTTTTCTTTCTTTGGGCACCGAGAGGGGTATTGCTTGAGTCAGTAGTTTTATGGCGTCTCCTCCTTGCTCCTCTCTTCTCCTCACTTATGTTTTACTTTACTCAGATTTGCCTATCGATCGCATCAGACTCACGCAGCCGTTCGTGATCATCCTTTCCTTTCGTCCAGTGTTGATAACTACCCTGGCCCAAGACCAGAGAAGCCATCTCGTAAATCCTTCCTTCCTCCACGCATCCCCTTCCCGTTTCGATTGGAAGGTGGCTCTCTTCTTTCCTCCCCTTTTTTTGTCCCCTTGACAGAAATGGTTTTTGCGTGTCAATTGCTAGTCTCCAAGCGCGTTTTGTGTCGCCGCCGTTTACTTCAAATAGAGCCTGGCATCTCTAACACGCCTTCGGTGTCTTTTGCTATGCTTTTTGCGCTGGAGATCGGAATTTTCTCTTCCCTTTTGGAACTGCCATTTCATTTCCTGTAAATCACTGAGGCTCGCGCTTAACGTTCGATTTCTGAAGCAAGATTCTGTTTCGCGTGCGCAACAACAGCTGGGCCTGTCTTTCGTTGTCCGTTAAAATTCGGATGCTTTCCCTTTCTCCCCTCTCTCCCCCTTCCGATTTTGCTGAGTGCCTTTTTTTCTACCTGCCTGTTTGCGTGCCCTCTCACCTGTCGGGTCTCTAACCTTCCTTTGCTGTTAACACCTTTTGTACTCTTGCCTCATTGGGAGGTCGCGCTTAGGCCTCAGCGAACCAGCAGCCCTTTTTCCCTCAACTAGCTTTTGGGGGCCTTCACGTCAATGTTATTTGGGGTCCTTTTTCCCTTTTTCATCTAGATATGTCTTTTTTCGTACATCCCTCAGGACATCTCTTCAGCCGCTCATTCTCTTTTTTCCTCCCTTTAGTCGATTAATTTAGTTTTCAGTGCCCTTCTTGCGCCGAACAAATAGCATCCCTTCCCGGGTTTTGATCTGGACGAACAGCGTTGCAGACATGATCTTTTTCTCCTGTTTTTGACAAGAAGAAGTAGCCATACCTTCTACGTCCCACTATTCCCTTTTGCCAAGACTTTAGCTTTCACCTTTACTTTGATATGGCTCCTTCTTTCCTTTTCTTGATGTGATGATGATGGCATATGCGATAAAGTTTTGATGGCTTCTTATTCCCTCGTACCTTCACCAAGTAGGAGTGGCCCCTTCTGCGGCTGGATGACCCCGTTCCCCCCCCTACGAACGTAGAGACATATGGTAGGCGAATTCTTTTTCACTGTTTTTCATCATTTCATTGGCGGTTTCCTGCTTTCTTGTTTTTTCCGGTTTCGGTAACACGAACGCTCTCATAGGCGTCGTTTTTTTTCTGATTCGCGCCAGCCCTTTGACCATTACTCTCTGTCATGCACCACCAACAGACACTTATATTTTTTTTTAACAGCGTCATTTCGTTTCGACTTCGTCCTTCCTGCACACCCGCTTGTGTCTGCGGGCTGATTTCATATTCTTTTTGTTACGCTGATTCGTATATCGCCTGAAAATTTTGTGCGTTCTCTTGTTCAGCAGATGTTTCACTTGGTGATTTTTCTCTCTTTTGTCTAGCGTCATGTTTTCACCCTTTCACGGACCACTCTAGGGTTGCTATCTACCCAACCATCAAAATTTCCGTTTGAAGCATTTCTTCTTTTCTGGTTTAGACGGTCCCCCCTGCTCACTCTCCTCCCTTCTGATCGACGTCTGCGAAGGATTCGGCCAGATCTCCTGTTCAGTACCCCCTGACTGGTAGAGATTGCGTGACGAGCTGGGATTCGTATTCATTTTTTTTTGGAGCTGCCCCTTCGTGTACCACTCGAGACAGCTGTAAACCCCACTCTCCCCTTTCCTTTCCCCCCCCTTATTTTACTTTTCTTATACTAACTTAGTTTTGCAGGTCGTTTTTTTGACTGCCTGTCCCAGGTGTAGTATCTCTTCTGTCTCCTTCTTGTCAGTTTATGCGTTTCGCGGTCCGAGGGTCTGAAGTTCTGTTACACCCTTTCATTCGAGAAGGCCCCGCCCGCTTCTCCCGTTTCTTTTTTTTTTCGCCCCAATGTCTGATGTTAGATAACGCCATGGCCGCCATCGACGTGGGTGTCCGCACCCCCCCCCTCCACGGTAGTGATTCAATGTAATAGACTTGCTTTCTTCTCCTTTGATCTATTTTCCTCATCCTCACGTTGTTGTTTTGTTTTTTTATCGAGGCCCTTCCCCTATCCCCCGCCTGAAATTAGCACGACCGTTAATTGAAGTTCTTGAGGACCACTCCTACTGTTTTTTCCCCCTCCGTTATCTCAATCATACAGGTATCTTAATGCCCCTTTTCCCTTTCCGCCTGAATTTTTACTTTGGACGTATCGAATTTGTTCTCTCCTTTTTTCCTTACCCCTTACCGCACCGGATGTAAGTGAACTTTTTTTCTTTTGCTGATCTTCCGACCATGAAGACGCACACCGGGACCATTTTTTTTCCTCTCCCCCGCGCCATCATATTTTCCCGAAATAGTCCTCTGACTTTTTCGCTTCCATTCAAGTTGACGAAAGTTATTGTTTTCCTCCTTTTCGTTCTTTTGAGTTCCTCCCGCTCAACGGAGCCTTCCCTTTCGCGCTCCCTTTTCCTCCCTTCTCAGCCAATATTCGCGGCGATTTCAGGGCGGGTCAGCTTTCCCTGTTTTCTTTTCGAGTGGCGCAGAAGCGCGTAGCCAGTTTCTCTAATTTTCATTTCGCCGATTTTTCCTCGAGGTCTCGGGGGATGCCGTTCGAACCCTTTTTTCTTATCATGAAGGCGGTTGAAAAACGTCCCCTTTCTTTTTTTTTAGACCCTTAGCCCATGGTCCCTCGTGTTTTTGGTTTCCTTTTAAACTTGTGCCCCCTCGATTTTCTTCGGACGCTCACCATCCCCAGCCGTAAAATATGTCTGACACAGTTTTATATGGAACGACAGCCACCTTTCCCTCTTGAGAGACTCCTCTGCGACAGCTGTGCTTTCCTCCTCCGCCACCATTTGGTGAAGTAAGCCTTTTCGAAACGCTGAAGCTTTCCTCCTCCTAGTCCCCGCCCGGTTTTGGATTGAGTCAGAGTTTAATGGTCGAATTGTTGCTTACCTTGTCCCTTCGCACGCCCTAGGGATAGAGCAGGTTCGTGGTTTGAATCACTCACCCTCCAGAACATCGGAAACATCCACGTCCCCGTCTATCTTCAGTTAGGCATAATGCTTTTTCTCCCAGAGGCGTTCCGGCTCGTTGAGGATGAACAGTTTTCTCCGACACCCAGATTGACTGGCCGTGTCCTGTAGTTCGCCGAGACGGAGTCCTCTTCCGGTCACTTACACCCAATCAGTCGCGAGAGTGCATTCCTGAAAGTCTTCGATTGAAAGGATGTTTTTCCCCCCCCTCGGGTCGACCTGTTCTTTTTTTTCATCCCCGGTTGGAAAGAACGGGTATCCTCCAACTGTCTTTCCTTTCATCCCGACTCGCAAAGCAGCAACAGGTTTATTCTCTAGTTGGACAGGAAGGGCAGGTGATCCTATTTCCTCCTCTCCCCGACTTGGAATGAGCATCGAGTCTCGGTGCTTCATAGATGTCCTGTTGGGCTCGCTCTTTTTTTTTTTTTTTTTTTTTTTTTTCTTTTTTTTTTTTTTTTTTTTTTTTACAAGTGCCCCCTTTGATCGCACAAGATTTGGTTCACTTGCGAACTCGAGGTCCGAACTTGGCCGTGACAGTGGCACCCCCAGCAGCTTGTCGTTTAGGATAGGCTACCTCTTCTTTTTGAGTACTCAGAATGTTGTAGCTGCGGTGGTTTCGCATGAGGACAGAGCTTCAAACGTCCCCAATTCCTCCTGTTCACCCGACGGGTTCACTCACTTGTGATTTCTTTCCTTTTTCACGCACCTTCGGGAAGAAACCCTGCTGCACACTTTTTCGGTGACTTATCTTCTCCTGAGTTAGAAGAGCCGAAGTGAACGGTGCACCACGAGATTCGTCCCTTTTTTTTTCAAGCGCGCCCACCTCGCTCTTGCCGTACTCCACCTCCCGGAAATGAATATTCTTTTTTAGCGCTTTTTCTTCTGATTCGGTCATTTCCTCTGTTTCCTCCTTTCCTCCTTTCTTCCCTCGGCCCCAGAATGCCCTCGCCCTCCCCTTTCTTCCCCCGACGGTCAGTTTGATAGAGCCCTTCTCGATGTCTTAGACCTTCGGACTTTCTACCTACACGCGGATTGGTCATGGACTATCGTTGCCCCTCCCCAAATCTGGTTCAAGGTCCTGATATTTGCCTTCCCTCCTCTGTTTCCCCTGTCGAAAAGGGCAGGGGCAGTGAACGGCAGTGGTCTCTTTTTTTCTTCCTTCGATGCTCTGAGGCCTTGGTAGGAGTCCGCACCACTGAGTTTTCCAGTCCTGCGGCCCTTTTTTCTCTGGATGTTCTTTCATTCATATTATGGAGCG